>Ga0193752_1003389_pt1 | contig 11016 bp, 12 predicted proteins | sample H1c1metaG_FD_144924 | JGI IMG/M metagenome (GOLD analysis project Ga0193752, IMG submission 144924) | Soil microbial communities from a riparian zone of the East river system, Colorado, United States - H1c1 | ecosystem: Environmental > Terrestrial > Soil > Riparian zone | place: USA: East River...
CGTAGGAAAATATCGGCAAGATCGCGGCACGGGCCGTCTCGCGGTCGCGTTCGGTTGCAGCCTCGTCCACAAAGTAAATATCGGCGGGCGAGATTATCGATTCACGGGCAATGTCGCCTTCTTTATAGAAATTTTCCCCGGCGGACTGCCAGATCGGGTTTTGGATGAGAAGCGTTGTAACAAGTGAAAAAAGGGCAAACCCGATCCAGAAACGCTGCGTCGAAGACACTTTCCCCAGCGGCCCTTTGATCGCTCCCCAGATCTTTCGCCGCCATCTCAAAAACGGCGACTGCATTTCCTCGATTCTGTTACTCAATCCTTTTTTCTCTTTGTCTGTTTCTGTGCTTGTTCCGTGTGTTCTGTGGTTCCCGCTTAAAACGAACTCTAAATGATCATACGTTTCTGCTCCAATCTGCCCGCACTCCCAAAATTGAAAAGAAGTCCAACTCGAAATTGAGAAGCCTTCATATAATTGAGTAACTGAACCCAGTCGACAGGCGTAAGCGACGAAAGAGCCTTGATCTCGACTATAATTTTCTCGTAACAAATGAAGTCTGCTCTGTAATGCTTATTCAATGTAAAATCTTTGTACTTGATCGGAAGTTCGGCCTGTGGCACGAATGGAATTTGGCGAAGTCCCATTTCAATAGCAAGGGCTTCCTGATAGACCGGCTCAAGAAACCCGCACCCTAGTTTGTAATAGACGTCCATTGCTGCACCGACGATCGCATAAGTTTCGTCATGGAAAACCAATCGATTCGGGGAACCTAGTTCATCGGCGTTTTGCATAAAAATCAAACCACAGAAGACACAGAAAACACAGAACATCAAATGGCAAAAGCCTCGGCTTCGATCTCGGAATGACCAATTATTCGGCTACCGATACGTTCGGTGAGCGGACGCAAGGAATCCTTGCGAATAGCTGAAATTGCCACGCTGTCGGCGTGCTTGTCAAGCGTTATTTGCCGCTGCAGGTCGGCGATCTCGTCGGCCGAGAGCAGGTCTGACTTGTTCAGCACGATGATCTGCGGGATGCGATTTAGCTCAAGATCGTCAAGGATCTTCTCGACCGCTTGTATCTGCTGAACGGCGCGCGGGTTCGAAGCATCGACCACATGCACAAGGAGATCGCTGTCCGAGATCTCTTCGAGCGTGGCGCGAAACGCGGCGACGAGCGTGTCCGGCAGATCGCGAATGAACCCGACCGTGTCGTTAATTATAACTTCCTGTTCGTAGGGCAAGCGCAGACGACGCGAGGTCGGGTCGAGCGTTGCGAACATTTTCTTTTCCGCGTACACCTTGGATTGCGTCAGCGTATTCAGCAGCGTCGATTTTCCGGCATTCGTATAGCCGACGAGCGACACAACAGGCAGATTTTTTTGCGAACGGACCTTTCGGCGTTCCTGTCGCTGGCGGCCAAGATTATCGACCTGTTTCTCTAGCTGCGAGATACGATCGCGAACACGGCGGCGGTCGGTTTCTAGCTTAGTTTCGCCCGGCCCGCGTCCCCCGATACCGCCAGCAAGCCGCGAAAATGCCGAGTTTTGCCCGATCACGAGACGCGGCAATAAGTATTTAAGTTGAGCGAGTTCGACCTGCAATTTACCTTCCCTGCTCTGCGCCCGCTGGGCGAAAATATCGAGAATAAGCTGCGGACGATCGATGACTTTCAGATCGGTTGCTTCGGAAAGACTGCGAACTTGCGCCGGTGAAAGTTCGGTGTCAAAGACAATAATATCGGCCCCGACCCGCATCGAACGGATCAACAGTTCGTCTAATTTACCACGGCCAAGCACTGTCTTCGGATCGATCTTCGGGCGACGCTGGATTATTTTATCGAGCACGATCACATCGGCCGATGTAGCAAGTTCCTCGAGTTCCGCAAGCGATTCTTCGGCGTCCTCTATATAGCCGGTCGTTACACCGACCAGGATCACGCGCTCCTGATTGGTTTGCTTTGCCCTGGCCGTCTGCCGGACGCGGGTCATTTCACCTTCGAGCGATGTGATCAGCGAAATAAAATCTGTGTCTAACTGCGACGGGATGTTTGGTTCGAGAAATTCGTACGGTACGGATTCGCCGTCATCGTGCAAGGTTTCGGCACTCGTCGGAAGAAGATGCGCAGAGTAGACCATTCCCGGCAGGCCGGAATCTCGCTCGACCTGAATGATCGACATCAGATCGAGGCGCAGCAGAGCAAGGTCGGTGAGGTCGTCCTGCGTCAGCTTTTCACCAAGCAGATGTGTGTGGACACAGCGGAGTCCGCGAAAACGATCGGTCGCTGCGCGGGTACGGCCGAAGTCCGGCATCTCAAGTTGTTTAGCCGTGCCGACCATCACATATTCGACGTGGCCTTTGCGGTCAAGAAGCACACCTATCTGGCGGCCTGTCTCGTTCGAGATCTCCGACATTTGACGAGCTAACTCTTGAGATACGATCTGATCGGCGGGTACGCGGCGCGAAGCGAGACGTTCGATGCGGCGGATCTGATTGTGCTTCAGCCCCTGTGTGAAGCCGGTGACGTTGCTGATAGAGAAACCTCCGTACAGCTTAATTATATCAAATTTCGCCGAACCAAAATCAAAGTCATGTTAAAATACTGGTATGCAACCCGTACTCACTTCAGAAGCGGCAAAATTTCTCGAGGTAGCCGAATCTCTCCCGATCGAAATGCGAATCGCCGTAGTAGATCGCCTTTTAGAGAGCATTCAGCCGGTAGACAGCAATATAGACAATCTGTGGATGACGGAAATCGACCGACGTGTTGAAGAGGTGGAATCCGGCGAGGTGCAGATGATTCCCGGCAACGAAGTGATGCGCAAAGTTCGTGAGAAATTCGAATCATGAATTTCTCATTTCATCCCGATGCCGAAGCCGAATTTCTCGAAGCTATCGATTATTTCGAAGAAGTAGAAGGTGGCCTGGGGCTTCAATTTTCGAGAGAAGTCTTTTCCACTGTCGATAGAATAATCGAATACCCGTCCGGCTGGTCTCCATTTACTTCCCAAACTCGCCGTTGCCTGTGCAAACGGTTTCGCTACGGAATCATTTACAAAGTTACGAATGATGAACTTCGAGTTTTTGCTGTGATGCACCTTAGTCGCGAACCTGACTATTGGCATAGCCGTTTATCCAACTAACTCGACAAGTTTTTATACGTAAAGAAAGCCGTCAGACTGTATAGCCGACGGCCTCATTTATTGTTAACAAACCTATTCTCAACTATCCCTGCACGACGCTTTCCATTGGCGGCGTCTTTCTAAAGAAGCGCGGGCGGCGGTGGATGCGTTGGAAGATCAGCAGGTTAAAGAAATGCATTCCGCCGAGGACGAGCAGCACTAGGCCGATCTTCCATGAGAGGGCTTCGATGCCGGCTTGCGTATCTTCGATGACCCAGCCGATCTTTAACGCCAGCGTCACGTAGCCGAAATTGATCAGATAAAAACCGACGACGAGCAGGTGGTTTACCGAATCGGCTAGATTCTCGTCGCCGCCAAATACCTCTATTAAGAATACGCGGCCGTTCTTGTGCAGCGTTCGTGCGACCCAGACTGTCAGCAAAACGCTGATGATGACATACGCGAAATAAGTAATAACTTTTGGTTCCATTTTTCCCTCCGCAATATCTGCTTTCTTTGACGCCGTGGCTTGATCGAGCGTCTCTGGCAATTACTAATACAAACGAAGTGCCAGACATCGAAATCGCATAACACTCCGATTTTTGTTATGTCCGGGCTTTTGCTCCGTTTGCATTATGCGGAAATGTGACTGGAGCGGTTGGCATTTTGCGAGTGTGATTTAAAAAAGAACTGACCACAGAGCATGATGATTAAGAATGAACAAAGATGATTAAGAAACTTCCCTGCTTTTTTATTCGGTTTTCTCACCACAGAAAAAGAAGAACAGGAATGAAAAAGATGAAAAAACACTTGACGTAACTATTTAGTTACGTTACTATTCACTTACACATGGAGGTAACAGTAATTATGAAACTTGAAGATCTGACACTTGATATCGAACAAAGCGTAGAAATGAAGGCGGACGTTGGCGACGTTTTCAAACGGACAATTTATCGCTTAGGCGAGGGGAACTCCACGCCGGACGGAGCGTCGATGAATATGATCCTGGAAGAATGGGCAGGCGGGCGTTGGTTTCGCGACCGCGGCGAAGGCATTCAGCATCTGTGGGGACATTTGCAGGTGATAAAGCCGCCGGTGCTGATCGAATTGAGCGGCCCGATGTTTATGTCATACCCGGCGATCAACCATCTCGAGTTCAAATTTGACAAGATCGCGGGCGGAACAAAACTTACCTTGCGTCACCGGGCGATCGGGCTTATCGATCCGGTCCATCGCGAAAATATCAGCACTGGCTGGGGGCATTTGATGGATGCGATCAAAGGCGATTTTAGCCAGGAAGCAAAAGCAACCTCGTAACTTATGTCCACTGACATGGACCCTGTTTGGAAGGCACTCTCGGACCCGACTCGCCGGTCGATCCTCGACGCATTGCGAGCCGGGCCGCTGACGACGACCGAGATCGTCAATGCTTTCCCGGCAATGACGCGGCACGCCGTGATGAAACACATCGACGTGCTTCGCGAAGCCAATTTGGTCAGCACGCGTGAGGATGGCCGACGGCGCGTAAATTCGCTGAACGCCGTGCCGATCAGACAAATATACGAACGCTGGATGGGCCCATTTTCAGAGCTTTGGTCAAGCACGCTGCTGCGGATCAAAGACGACGTTGAAAAAGAATGAGCGCCCGGCGTTCTGTGAATTCCGTGTTTTCTGTGGTTTTCACTTTTCACGATTAGAGTAAGGCAGGAACCACGGAATTCACAGAATGCACGGAACATAATTTGCAATAAAGACAGTAAAGACAAGGAGTAATAACACAATGCAAGCAGAGAGAAAACAGATGAGATTGGTCGATCCAATCTTGATGGAACTTGAACAGGAAGCCGAGATCACAAAAAGGCTTTTGGACATCGTACCTGACGACAAGCTGAGCTGGAGACCGCATCCCAAGGCGAAATCGCTGGGCGAATTGGCGATGCACATCGCAATGCTTCAGGGCGGAGTTGCCGAGATCAGTCAGCTTGATACAAAAGAAGCGGGTGATTTTCCGGTCGACCCCGAAGCAACAAGCCGGGCTCAGATATTGGCAGCCTTCGCTGAAAGTCTGAAAAAGGCAAAAGATATCGTGGCTTCGACGGATGATGCGAGGGCAATGGCCGAGTGGAAATTAACAAAAGGCGGACAAACCGTTTTGGCGATGCCCAGAATGAGTTTTTGGCGTTCTATATTGCTGAACCACAATTACCATCATCGCGGACAACTCTCGACATATCTTCGTCAACTAGATGTCGCACTGCCGTCCATTTACGGGCCGAGCGCGGACACAGATCCGTTTGCGTAAAAGGCGGCCGTGAAAAACTTTCGTCACCGGAAATCGGTCATTCGTCACAATCGAAATGCTCGGTTTTGAGAAGAGGCGGAAGATTGATTCACAGTTTCAGAGATCTAGAACCGATAAATGGAGAGGCAATGACCGAACACAAAACAGAAAACATAGAAATGAAAAGACCGCCGATCGTCTCAGCCCAAGAGTGGGAAACTGCTCTCGAACAAATGCTCGTGAAGGAAAAGGAGTTTACCCGCTCCCGCGACGCGTTGGCCGCCGAGCGTAGGCGGATGCCGTGGCTGGCTGTGGAGAAAAAATATGAGTTCGTTGGGCCCGCCGGCAAAACGAGCCTGCTCGACCTGTTCGAGGGCCGCCGTCAGTTGATCGTCTATCGCGCCTTCTTTGAACCAGGCGTATTTGGTTGGCCCGACCATGCCTGCCGCGGGTGCTCGTTTCTGGCCGATCAGGTCTCACACGTTGCCCATCTGAATGCCCGCGACACCACGCTCGTCTTCGCTTCGCGGGCTCCGCAGGCTGAGATCGAACGGCTGAAGGCTCGTATGAATTGGAAGATGCCGTGGTACACAATAACCGACGACTTCGACACCGATTTCGGCGTGAACGAGTGGCACGGCACCAATGCGTTCATTCGCAATGGCGACAATGTGTTTCGCACCTACTTCATCAACAGCCGCGGCGATGAGCAGATGGGAAGCACCTGGAACTATCTCGACATCACCGCGCTCGGACGCCAGGAAAATTGGGAGGATTCGCCCGAAGGCTATCCGCAGACAAAGCCCTACGAGTGGTGGAATTGGCACGACGAATACGACGCCAAGCCTTCCGAGCAATGGGCCGAGAAGGTGCAGATCGGAATTACTGCCGGCCAGGCGTCGGCGAGGTCGCAATCTGCGAAAGACAGCGACGCCGCATAAGAGGATCGTCATGAAGAGTTGCTGTACGGCCGGATCAAACGATTCCGGCCCCCGTATTAGAAACACCGTCGAATGGCTGGCGCCCGCCGCCATTTTGCTACTGATCCCGAAGTGCCCGTTTTGCATCGTCGCGTACGTCGCGCTGATCGGCGGCGTCGGCATATCGGTCTCGACCGCGTCAAACCTAAGGATCACGTTGATCGGTGCCAGTTTGGCATGGCTGCTCTATTTTGCGGCGAGTTCCCTGATGTCTTTCAGACGAGAATTATGAAACGGTTTTCGACAAAACAACTCGCGACGAATTGGTTAAAAGCCCTTATTTGAATTTCTTCTCTGTGATCTCTGCGTCCCTCTCTGCGATCTCTGCGTTTGAAGGAAGTTTTAACGCAGAGGCCGCTGAGATGGACGCAGAGAGTTCGCAAAGCTGATTGCAGTCAATAATTTCGTATTTGCCTCTAATTCCCTTTTTCGTCATACTTTTTATTTCGCGACGAAGCTCGTTTCGCCCTTACTGACGTGCGGGCTTCTGCATTTATATGACGAATACACCAACACCAAACGCGAGCTATAGTCTTACGCTTCGCGTTCGCATTCATAACAAACCCGGGAAGCTTGGCGAGATCACGACGGCGATAGGCCGTGCAGGCGGCGACATTGAGGGAATCGATATTGTCAGCGTCGGGAAAGATTTTCTGATCCGCGACATTACGGTCAACGCCGCGAGCGAATCGCACGATCAGGAGATCGTCGCGGCGGTCAGCGACATTGACGGCGTAGATGTCGTAAACATTTCCGACCGAACATTCCTAATGCATCTGGGCGGCAAGATCGAGGTCACGTCGAAAATGCAGCTAAAGACGCGCTCCGACCTTTCGATGGCATACACGCCTGGTGTCGCACGCGTTTGCGAGGCTATCGCCAAAGATCCTGAGAAGGCATACAACCTGACGATAAAGAAAAATACGGTCGCCGTCGTTTCGGACGGAACCGCCGTGCTCGGCCTGGGCGATATCGGCCCGTTGGCGGCGATGCCGGTTATGGAAGGCAAGTGCCAGTTGTTCAAGGAATTTGGCGGTGTCGATGCATTTCCGATCTGCCTGAACACGAAAGATCCCGATGAGATCGTCCGCACGATCAAGAACATTGCGCCTGCTTTTGGCGGAATTAATCTTGAAGATATTTCGGCTCCGCGTTGTTTTGAGATCGAGGAAAGACTAAAGGAAGAGCTTGATATTCCTGTCTTTCACGACGACCAGCACGGAACCGCCGTCGTCGTTTTGGCCGCACTTATCAACGCTTTGAAGATCGTCGGTAAGAAAATGGAGGACATTAAGCTCGTCGTTAACGGCGTCGGGGCTGCGGGCGTTGCTTGCTCAAAGATCGTGATGGCCGCCGGTGTGAAAAACATCATCGGCTGCGACCAGACCGGAGCGATCTACGAAGGCCGGAAGGAGAACATGAACTGGGTCAAGGATTGGTACGCACGAAATACCAATCCGCAAAAGGAACAAGGCACGATCCACGAAGTGATAAAAGGAGCCGATGTTTTCTTTGGCCTTTCGGCACCGGGCGTTATAAATCAGGACGACCTAAAAAACATGGCCGCCGACCCAATCATATTTGCAATGGCTAATCCGGTGCCTGAGATAATGCCTGAGGACGCGGAAGGTTTGGTTGCCGTGATGGCGACAGGACGCTCGGATTACCCGAACCAGATAAATAACGTGCTCTGCTTTCCCGGCATTTTTCGCGGCGCTTTGAACTGCCGGGCATCACGTATCAACGAAGAGATGAAGCTTGCCGCCGCAAATGCCATTGCCGAGATAATCGGGCCTGACGAACTGCACCCGGATTACATTATCCCGTCCGTGTTCGACCGCCGCGTTGGCGAGGCCGTCGCCGCCAAGGTCGAGGACGCAGCATACGAGACCGGCGTCGCAAGACGGAACCGGTCTAACATTGATTCGGAATTTTAGTTTGGTTTCCTTTTTGATCTGTTTCGTGTATTTCGTGGAAAAAACTCTTAAGCAATATCCACGAAATACACGAACGAAGCACAAAAGATCAATTTTTCAGACGGCCTCATCCAGGCTTCGCAACTCCAAACTTCTGCTAAGATAAGCGTGAGATGGAAAGAGCGATCTTAAAAGATCTTTCGGTCGAAGAATTTGCCAACACGATCACGCATGGCTTTGGGCTTATTCTCAGCCTTGCGGGCTTTGCGGCCCTGGTCGTGATGGCGAGCCTTCGCGGCGATCCGCTGCTAATTGCGGGCTGCGTCGTTTATGGCCTGTCGCTCATTGTTCTGTATGCCGCCTCGACCATTTATCACGGCACGACCTCGCCGGAATTAAAGCACAAACTCCAACTGGTCGATCACTGCTGCATATATCTGCTGATCGCCGGAAGCTATACGCCGTTTGGAATAATTATTTTAAGTGGAACACGCGGGCAAAGTTTGCTCGCGCTGATCTGGACATTTGCGATCGTCGGCATCACGGCAAAGCTGTTGATGAAGCACAGATTTCCGGCAATTTCCGTCGTCTCGTATGTTGTGATGGGATGGCTCGGCGTGTTCGCCGTGCAGCCGATGCTGGAAACGCTGGGCACAGTTCCGGTGCTGTTGGCCGTGGCCGGCGGATTGTCTTACACGTTCGGCGTTATCTTCTTCGCCTGGCATCGCATTCCGCACAATCACGCGATCTTTCACGTATTCGTCCTCGCCGGCAGCATTCTGCATTACGCGGCGGTGATACTTTACGTCGTTCCTTATTCCGCGAATTTATAGCCGAGGCCGTGCACGGTCTGGATAAATTTCGGATGCTTCGGATTTGCCTCCAGCTTTTGCCGCAGCCACGCGATGTGCACATCGACGGTCCGTGTCGAAGGCATCGCATCGTAACCCCAAACCTGATCGAGCAAATGATCGCGCGAGTGAACCACGCCGCGATTCTCAATTAGATATTGGAGCAGCTTAAATTCCATTGCCGACAGTTCGACCGGCAACCCGCTTTTTGCAACATCGGCCCGTTTAAAATCGACCGTAATGTCGCCAAATCGAAAGGCATCGTGCGAATGGCCGTTTGAATGCGCGGGCGAACGGCGGAGCAAGGCCTCGATACGAGCAAGCAGTTCGATCACCTCGAACGGCTTGGTCAGATAATCGTCGGCCCCGAGTTTCAAACCGAGAACTTTGTCGATGGTCTCACCCTTTGCGGTAAGCATCAGGATCGGCGTCGAAATCCCCTTTTGTCTCAGATCACGGCATACATCGTAGCCGTTCTTTTTCGGCAGCATTACATCCAGCAGGATAAGGTCGAACGGTTGAGAAATAGCCGCGTCGAAACCAGCCAGCCCGTCATTCGCCGAAACAACCTCAAACCCTTCGCTTTCTAACCTGTCAGTCAGCGTAAGGATCAGGCCTTCTTCATCTTCAACTAAAAGAATTTTCATTACTTGGATTTTTCAACGCAAAGTCGCTGAGGTGCAACGACGCAAAGGTAAGAATGTAGTGGCAAATTAACTAACGCGGCCGGAAATTTATCTCATTTCTTTGCGTCTTTGCTTCTTCGCGACTTTGCGTTAAATCTCTTTCTGCGGCAGTTCGATCGTGAACTTACTTCCCTTTCCGGGTTCGCTCGTTACGTTGACTTTGCCGCCATGGGCTTCGGCTATCTCTTTTACGAGTGATAGGCCGAGGCCGTTGCCGTGGATCTGTGCATCGACGACATTTTTTGTACGATAAAAAGGTTCGAATATTTGTTTCAGATCGGATCGTTCGATGCCGATGCCGTGGTCTTCGACTGACACCTTGATCGTGCCGTTCCCATTTTCAGCCGACACCCGCAGCCATCGCGAACCGTTGCTGTATTTGATCGAATTCTGGATCAGATTTTGTATCGCGCTTGAAAGCGCGTCAGTGTCGGCTTTGACCGGCGGCAATTCGTCGGCGATATTCGTTTCAACTTCGAAGCCTTTCTCTTGTAACTGAGCGGAGCATTCGGCCAAAGCTGTTTCGGTTATTTCGCCGACATCGGCAGCGGCAAAATTATATTTTTTACGACCGGAACTCGCTCCCGCAAATTCGAGGATCTGCTCGACCATGCCGGACAGCTTCTTTCCTTCGCCCTTTATCAGATCGCCGTAACGCGAGACCTGTGTTTCATCTTTAGCTACTCCGTCGGCAAGATTCTCACCGGCGGAATAGATAACCGCAAGCGGTGTGCGAAATTCGTGAGAGACGCTTGAGACGAAATCGATCTGCCGCTGCGCAAATTTTTTGGAACGCATCGCGGAAACAACGATCGCCAAAATGCTGCCTACTAGCAGCAAATATATTCCGAGGCCGATCAAAAAGCTGCGGTTTCGCTCACCGCGAATGAAGGCATCGATCGAACCGGCCGAATGCTGAACATTCAGTGTCCACGGACTGCTGCCAATAGATGTACCCGTTACAATTGCGGTACGCGGCTTGCCGCCGCTTTCCTTCATTTCGATCTGAAAGGTCTCGCCCTTTGGCGGTTTCCCGTCGAGCGTTTTTGTGAATGTCCGGCTCTCCATGCGTTGGTTGATGACCATGCCGGGCTTAGCCTCTCCGCGCACCTGATGGCGCATCATTTCGCTGTTGGAGAAGAAGATAAAATTATCGGGAGTCAGGTCGAAAAGCGGGAACGAG
>Ga0193752_1003390_pt1 | contig 11010 bp, 11 predicted proteins | sample H1c1metaG_FD_144924 | JGI IMG/M metagenome (GOLD analysis project Ga0193752, IMG submission 144924) | Soil microbial communities from a riparian zone of the East river system, Colorado, United States - H1c1 | ecosystem: Environmental > Terrestrial > Soil > Riparian zone | place: USA: East River...
ATTATGATTCACCTCTTTACCATTAATCAGGATATTAAAGGTCGCAACGTCGTGTTTGGACGGGTTTGGAATCAATAGATCTGACATCAGGCCTCATTTTTATTTATCGGCGGAAAATATAATTCCAATCCAGGCTTTATGGATCTTATGGTTGTCAGATCGTTGACGCGCGCGACCTGTAAAAAAAAACGCGGGTCATCATATATATCGTAGGCCATCAAATCCAGACGATCGCCCTCCTTTACTTTCCTGTAATGTGTCAGGTCCGGAGAGCTCATACGCGCCGCCGCCGCAGTGGCATCAGGAGACTCGTATTTAATGAACGTAGCTGTAACCTTAGCACGAAGGGGATTGCCGTTCGGCTTAAACAGGGAATAGTTAATGTCCATGTCGGATAGCACACATGGAAACCTGATCTCAGATCCCCAGCGTACGATCAGGAACATCGGCCGATGTATCTTCCCTACATACTGATAAACGCATTTTGTAAACTCCTTAATCTGGTCGGTAACCTCTAAGTCGACATACTTTGCCGTGTATCCTTCCATCGTTTTGGTACCATCCAGTACAAACTCAATCTTTAGTTCTTCCGGGGCCGTAGCTACGTATTTAGAAGTGGTACCCGGCGATCCATGACCGGTGGTAGTGTCCAGCTTAATATTACTCGTCTTAGTAAATGTCTCCGGATTAATAGGCGTAGAAAAGGAGGGCCCCTCCTTCTTGAAATCGTTCTTTTCGAAAGAGTGGATAATTAGCTTAGACAAAACCCTTGAAGTGTTATCGGCCATTTTTTTCTTTTATTATTTCCATGACTTTCTCCACGCAGATATTGATCAATTCTTCGCTGGAAGCGTTAGCGCCAGTCCCCTGAGTTGTTGACTCAGTTCCTGCATTGCCTGATCCCTCTGAGACTATCGTTGCTTTTATGACCAGCTCCCGTATTTCAAGGCTCATATTGCTAGCTCTTTGTAAATATTAACCGGTTATAATTCAGCTCCAGTGTTTCTATCAGTACCGCGCCCTGTTCCGCATTCAGTTCGCCAATCTTCCAGCTTCGCGGCCATACGTTGTTTATGGTCCACAACATCAAAGGCTTATGTTCCTCATTCAATAGCTTGATGGTTACCGTCGGGATGGGTTCAACATCCTCATCATCGAATGCCTTCTTCAACCACTCTGTTATACCGGACTTGTCGGGGCCCAGCAGGCCCCGTTTTAGGGTCAGAGGGCCGTACTTCCTTCTCCCGGGCACTACATGCTCAAATCGATTCTCACCACCTTCCTTGATGGTTTCAGTTTCTATGGTTGAATCCAGGCCTGTTACGGATTGGAACATTACATCTACATCCTTTCCATGTATACCAAACTCCACCATGAAGTGGAAGTTGACTGTCTGGTAAAAATTATCCGGCATATGGCGCCCTCCTGTACTGTTTATGATTTCGCTTCTACGATACTGAGGCCTTCATGCACCAGGGTCATCGATTCAATGGCTACTTCGTTTCCATCGGCTTTGAGATCGCTGGATTGGATCTTTGAAGGCCATGCCTTGGATAATGTCCAGGTAATGACAGGCTTATGTTCCTCATCCAGCAATTTGATATTGACATCCCTCCTGAATTTCTCCTTGCCTTCCTGGAACATGAACGTCTTCTTCCAGAGCTCGAAGAATTCAAAGTCCCCCAGAAAGGTTCCCCTCTTCAGCGTGATATCCGCGTATTTGGTCATGCCCGGCTGCTTCGTTTTATGATATAAGGGACTGCTTCCCTCCCGGTATTCGATAGGGGTGGTCTCGAAGTCCAGGCCGCTTACTTCCGTAAAGCCTATCCGCGTCCCACCCCAGTCCAGCTGAAAGTGAAATTTGGGAAGCGGATAATTTTTTTTAGGATCGTCTGCCATATCAGTTGATTTTAAATTTTAGAAGAAGGATTTATTTGCATCTGTCTGTGGGGTTCACTTCTTTGATGGCTGCGTCCAGACTGCTCTTGCAGGCCTGCAGTGATTCTTTTTGCTTATTGACCTCCTTGCGTTCTTCGGAAAGCTCTTTCACCTTACGATCGTCTTTTTTGAATTTTTCCTTTATGAGATTCTTGTAGCTGTCATTGCATATCGGGAATGTGAAGGTTTCCAGGTCGCAGCTGTCATCGCAGTTTGCCCCTTGTCCGGCCGCACGTTCCGCTGATACCTGCTGGTTATGATTGGGGGTCTCACATTCATCTTCCTTGATACAGTCTTCGTCACAGTTGAGGAGTCGATGCCATTCACAAATGATCGTCTTAAAGCCGTAATGGACATGGGTGCTGTCAGGCCTCGGGCAAGGAGGGTGGCGATGCTCCGGCGTGCATGGATTATAGTTCGTTTCACAGGGGATATACTGGAATGGCCATTCACGTGTCGAGATATTGTTGCGCAGCAGATTACTTAAACGGACAGTATCTATCGCAGCCTTAATGATATCATCACGGGTCTTTATGATCGCATCAAGCTTCACCCCGTACTCATCGACGTATTTCAGTATGCCCGTTCCTTTTATCAGGGAGGGATCGTCATTCTTTTCGATGCATTTTTGCAACAGGTCATAGCGGGTTTTCAGGTAGTCCAGTTGCATGAAGAAGTCACGTATCATGCAAAAAAGGACCTGAATGGCCTTTACAGCCAGGAACGAGTTAGACCAGATCTTGTTGGACTGTTCCGCTATGAGCTCCAACTGCCGGCAAATATCCTGGGCCATTTGCTGTGCGCTGTCCAGCTCGGTTAGCCAGGTCTTAAACTTATCTCTTCGCCAGGTGAGAAAATCCAGCTTTTTCTGCAATTGCGCAGACCTTTCCTGCACGGCTTTCAGCCGTTTATTCACCTGTTTCACCTCATCCGACCAGGTATCGTAGCAACAGTCGTCGCAGGTGGGATTATCCGTAGTGTTGGTTTTACAACAATCGAGGATCTTATCCTTATCCCACTCTTTACCAAGAGGTTGATATTTATGGATGGTTAGCATCTTGTTGATTTTTATAGAACTAAAAATTTGTGTGATCAGCAGTTTTTTTCGTCTGGTGGCAACGTGTTGTCGCAGCAAAAGGTTTTCTTCACGTCTTCACAGATGCAGCAGATCTCCTGCTCACAGCGCTTCAGCCTTCCATCCTTGCAGCCCGCATTTCCTTCGCCGCCTGTATCTGGTGTTTCTTTGACGCAACCGCATACAGGACAGCACAGGAATTCAACCGCATCCTTGTACCCTTCAAAGTCGCTTCTGCTGCTATTCCGGTCCATGGCTGCCTTAGTGAGATCGCCGACGGATTTCGTCAGTTCAGCCTGACTGCCTTTTACATCCTCCCCACGGGTTTTTGATGTATTGCTAACCTGGGTCACAAAGCTTTTAGAGAAGGTTTCCAGGTCCTTTTGCAGCTGGTCAAGTGTTTCAAGGTTAGAGAACAGCTGTATCCCAACTACGTCATAGGACGATTGGAAAAGGGATTCATAGTCGGAAAGCAAGCCGCCGAACGTTTTGCCATACAGATCTTTAAAAATTTGCTCCGCATCCTTACATTCTACAGGGGGTTTATTGCAGTCCTTATTATTCTCCGAATTATATCCCGTAAGCGCCTTCCATTGGGCCGCGTTGCACTTTTCCTCCGTGCTATGTTTTAGCTTGCATGAGGCTTCATTCAGCTCATTGATCTTCGTTCGGAGATCTTTTACCCCTTTGGCGATGTTTTTCAGCTGGGCATTCAGGGCCTTATTCAGGGTATTGTAATTGGCGACATTGGTCTTTACCGATTCGTTAGTCTGGGTAAGTTCCGTCCCGATTGTGATATCCAGATTACGGTACAGTCTGTAGTTTGTTTCCGTCCATGCGAACATGCATTTTCGTTCATAGTATATATGACGCTCGCCGTCAAACTTTTCCTCCATTTCTCCCACGATACCCGCAGTATTGTACAGCGTAGCGCATATTTTAAGGCGCTCAGCAGTAATTGTTTTCTGGGTGAGATTGTCCCTGTCTTCACATTCCCTGCAATTAGAATCGCCTGGACGGGATTGTTGCGTGTTCATATGCTGAAAATATTATGGTTTATGATTGATGATTATGATTCCTGTAGCATTTTATGCATGAATCTCAGTATGATGAATTCGGCAGGACGGACAACCGCCAGACCTATCTCCACGATCATCCGGCCTTCCCATAGGTCGAGTTCTGTCATGGTTTCCCCAAGGCCTATATGCACGAAAAAGGCTTCCTTGGTAGAGGCACCCATAAGCGCCCCGCCTTTCCACTGTTGGGTGAGATAATTTTGGATCATTGCCTTGACCCTCACCCAGGTATTTTCGTCGTTTGGTTCGAATACAAACTGGTCGGTCGCATTTTTTACGGATTCTTCCACCATATTAAAATATCTCCTCACGGGTACGTACCGCCATTCGTTGTCATTGCCGGCAAGAGTGCGCGCGCCCCATACGATCGCAGGCCCACGACCCTCGAATTTTCTGATGGCATTTATTGACTTACCGGCAGTTGTGTCGACATTGAGGTCTTCCTGTTCCGCGTTTGTAAGCAGGTACTGCGGCCGTATGACGTTGTCAATATTCACATTTGCCGGGGCTTTCCACACTCCACGGGCGTTATCCACCTGCGCATAGATGCCTGCCATTGCTGAGGACGCCGGTAAAAGCATCTGAATATTATTGATGGCATTTTTAGCCTGGAAATAAAAGGCGTTATTGACGGCCTTCAGCGCCGCAAGGTTCTCAGCGCCGGCAACGCCTTCGATTTTTATGGCCTCATCAGTGGCATAACTGAAATTGACACCAGTATAAATCTTGGGGAAATAGGCAGCAGCGTATTTCAGGTTGTCTATCGTAGCGCCTAAACCGCTGTCCCTCAACACCTTTATATCGTCGAGCCACCGGTCTCCATTGTCCGGAACATGATAGACGTCTAATATGACAAACCGATCCTGCAGCGCGACTGCCTGATCGATGGCTTCTTTATAAACATCGTAGTAATCCGTATCGCTTGAGAGATTAATCGCATCCGGGAAAACCAATAAGGTTACCTCATTGATTCTTTCGACTTCTTTTAATCCTGCTTTCAATTTCTCGCCTTCTACTGTCCCCCCGGAAGTTTGATAGTTGCCGATCGAGGTGATCCAGCATGGCCCCCCGCCATTTGCAAAGAACATCTGCAGGGAATAATGCATGAGGTACCTGGACCTTGTTTCTTCGGCTATCTTGCCATTGATCTCCGTTCTCGATCCTGAAGTTGTAAATGCAACCGATATGCTCTCCTTTTCAGGATCCGGATAGCCGAAATATTGCTCGTACTCAAGCAGAGAAGTAATACGCCAGGGTTTGTCAAGCAGATCATCCGCTACTTTCCACTGCGCCTTCTCCGTGTATCCTATGAAAGCAGGGATGGCCGTCTCCACTGATGCGATGGACGGTGGCAGATGCGGGATCTCTTCAATGTATACCCCCGGGGTTTTATATTCTTTTGCCATAATTAATGGTTTGTATTATGATTTGAAAGCGATTGATTTAAGTATCGAATGTTTCGGATTTAGAAACGATAACATCTGCATATGTTCGTTGCGCGTCACTTCTTAAGAAATTGCCCCGCCCGGGGTTCGGGAAATACATGCCGGCGCCGCTGAATTCGACCGGCGTATAACTTGCATTGATCATTTTCCTGGTTTCAAACAGGCCTTTTGACGCATCATAATCCATGAACGGATGTAAGGCCGGATTATCGAGGATAGGTTCGCTTTTGTTGTTGATATATCTCCAGAATGCAAATCGACTCTTGATCCTGATCTCAAAGATTGGCGCGGGTACGATGCTCCCATCCGCAGCCTTACGCGTTATCAGCAGTCCGTCGTTGTCGATTAAATGTAAACCTGAGTCGGCAACCTGTGGTTGCAGGTGCACCAGTCCCCAGGTGTCGGGCTTCAGAAGGCCCGGCTCGCAAAACATAATTGCATGGGTTTGCCGATACTCATTGTCACCGGTAACTTCCAGGGTATATGGTTGAACCGCCCCTGTTTTTGCAGCGCTCAGCGTATGCGGTACTACTGCGCTGTAATTGAGGGACACTCTGCCTAACGCGGAGTCACTTCTCCGGCGGATGTTGGAAACCGTTGCGTTGCTGCCATCCTTAAGGACAAACGTGGCATCACGGACATTGTCCTCTTTGTCAAACGTATAGTTGAAATCAGTAGGCAATAATGAACGGTCATTTCTGCTGATATATCCTGCTTCATTGAGCGGGATCGCTGTATTTACGGGCATCCAACTCCCGGTGCCGTCCTTCTCATAGAAGAAGGCCTGGATGGAACTGTCCCCCCCACGCGTTAATTCACCTTGCTCATAGCGTTGGGTATTGTCAAGCGCAGGCAGGGCCCTGGACAATAGGGGGAAAACCTGGGACTCGTCCAGGTTCCGGTTCGTAAAATAATACCTGGCGGGCAGATCTTGTCGAATGCCGCTGTTCGATATCGCATCGAGCGAGCTGCTCTTTTTGCGGAGCTGTATGAGAATGGGGAAATCAACCGGTATTGCGAATGATGGCTTGTAGGCCCTGATGCCTCCGGTAAGAACCTGCTCGGAAACCGGGGTAAATACTCTGAATCCGGAATAGGCCTCAATTACCCGCAGCTTTAACGCAGCCATCGACTTGTCTGATTCGGGCAGCTCATAAGCAAGGTCGTCATTGATGGATGGATAATCGGATCTGAACCGTTCCGCCAGGAATTCAAGCCGGTCCTGCTGCACAGGCAGGTCAAAGATGGTTTTGCCATCTTTATCTGTCAGGTAATACTCATGGAGCAGCCGGACTTCAAATAATATTTTATAGTTGACCGCCATGTATGTTTATGAGAGGATAGGTTTTAATTGGGTATCGATCTCCTCGATCACCGGTACTTCGCGGACTACTGCCCGGTCCGACAAGGCTACCAGCCGCAGCTTATACATCACGAAGGGGATCTGCCGGCCGCCCAGCGAGCCCCATAAATGGTTGATCTGTTCAAAAGTGAGGGTGTATAATTCCATGGTAAACCGGAGATCAAGAACCTCAAGTCCTGAAGGAAGGCTTCCACCAGACATGGAACTATGCGAAAATGAATTCCTCGATTGGAAGAATCGGACAACGGCAGATAACCTTTGAAGCGCATCGATGTACTCCCTGTTTATTCCGAAGTAGTTACAGGTAATCAGTACATACAGATTCAGATAAACCGGCGGATTCTCATACCTGGCTGAGGCGCCCGGGCCCCTTTTTAGTGCAGGAACGTTTTTAAGGGTGCTCTCTTCCTCCAGATTGACAAGGGTTACGATGATTTTCTTAGCGAGCGAGTCGCCATTTGAGGTTTCCAGCAAGCCTATATTGTCAATTGCAACCTCAATGTTTTCTGTTGGGTCTATATAATTCTGCAGTTCACTGCGGAGCAATTGGAGGGCTATATCTATCATATACTTGCCAGCATGGTTTTATGGCCGATATCCGCAAAAACAAAAAGTCCGGTCACTTTGGAAATGAATAAACTTTGCTTGCAGTTAATACGTGCGGCGATTAGTTTCCCTCTGTTGTCAGGAGAATTATTTTTTCGCGGAGCTGCGATAAGGAATAGAATCGAATCGACAACTTGCTGATACGATGCAGCAGGCGGATAGCAACTGAAATCTGCGGATGTCTCGGGGTTCAAACTCACTCCCCCGGAAAGCGCGGCCAGAGCAAGTGCATTGAATTGGAGGTGGAACGGAGATAAATGCGCGGCGCGACCGTCCCCATAAAGCGACGGTCAGATCAACCAACCTGCAAGCAACAAGAAACCACTACTTCCTGCGACCTTTTTTCTCACTGATGTTGCGGAGCATCTCTTCCAGCCTCGGGGCAAGGTGATCTGCAGCTTCTGGACCCGGTTCTGCGGCCTCGTCCAAAAGGCGCGCAATGATCTCCGTCAATACTTCCTTGAGATCGTCAACCCTGAAGTATTCCATCAGTGATTGCAATTCTTCAGGTGAACATTGACCGTCCAGGTACTTCCTGAACAGCTCTTCTATTTTTGGGGTATGTTCCAGAGTAGATGGTCTTGGGGAAATTCAAAATGAGAAGTCAAAAGCCCTCGGATAATAGTGACAATAATGTATAAATTATTGAAAATATATAGCTCCCCGGCCTGGTGATACACGATTTGACCTGGCTTATTCCGGTCCAATCGTATAGTTTAGGCATCTGCTATCCGGCAGGGGGAGCTACTGGCAACGCAGTAATACGATCGTAGGGGAAATTTCCTCTGCTTGGCGAGATAATAAAACCAGGCCGGAATGCAAAAGGCTTCGTTAGGAGCTGTGTGCGAAATGACTTCGAATGAACAAGTTGGCTTTGACTATATGGTCACTAATGGTTGATAATGAGATGCCTAGTTGTTTGCTTACTTCCCCATAGCTCTTACCATCTACTTTACACAAGCGGAATATCAGCCTCCTTTTAGCAGGCAATAATTCAATAAGTTGAAACAGCGAACCAATTTTATCCTTATCAATGAATACCTGCTCCATGTCTGAAGCGCGGGATTGACCCTGGCTCATTTTTAAAAATAGCTTCCGGTCTCTCGCTACTTTCCTGAAGTAATCATAACATTTATTTGCGGCAATGCATTGTATATAAGACCGGAAGCATTTCTCCGCGTCTAATTGATCCCGATGATCCCAAACAGAAATGAAAACTTCCTGCAGAACCTCCTCAGCCAATGCGTCTGATTTAAGCATTTTGGTCAACATGAGCAGCAGCCGGGGGCTATGCTTATAATAAATTGTTTTAAAAGAAGCTTCGTCGCCGATGGCCAGGTGCAGCAAGAGCTCGCGGTCGTCAATCTGATCTCCTTGTAACACTATAATTAAATTTAAATTGTAATAAATTAAATATTTTGTCGGCGGCGAATTCTTCGTTTGGATTGATTGTCGGGTCTTCGTGACCGCTTAAAAAGATTCCTGGTGGTGTGCTAATGAGGGGTGATCAGGTTGTGGGTAGTTCCCGCAGCGTCTGAATAAAGATTGATCAGTAAAAAGCTCTGTTTTCTGGACCGTCATGAGAGATGGTAATTGCTTATCTCCTGCAACTTTCCAACCTTCTTTCAGACATAAACTCTTCTGTCGTTCTACCTTGCTTCGATACCCTAAGGCTCCGTCTAATGTATGCTCGGATTGATGAAAGAAATAATCAGTTTCAAAAAAAAATAATTCTCATAAAGTATGTATTTATTACCAGCCGTACATCTTGGTCCCTATATTTTTGAAAGGCATCTGTAAGCAAGGCATTCACTGCTTACATGGCCGTTTTTTAGCGCTTGATTTTGTAATAATATTTAATTATAACGCAGGTTTTAAAAAGCTGTATAAACCTGCGATTTGAAAAGAGATAGGTATATGGTAGCCTTCGAAAAGGGTATTCGCCACAGCATCGTCGGGTGCAAGGGAATGACCTGAAGGGGTGTCACATCCATCTAAACCATGGCTGACAAGGCACTACGATTTTGCCGCTTTGCGTTTCGGGCAAGAATTATGCTCCATAATCCACGACCTCCGCCACGCCGTAGCTAGCCATGACCAGCAGCCACAGTATCAGTGTGACCGACTTAAGTACGTTGCCGGCTGCCATCAATAGGGCAGATGTTGTCGATACTTCCCTTTTTCGCTCAAAAGCGCTGAGTATGGAGAGCGCGGCCAGGTTCTCTATCAGATCAAATAGCCACATAGCAAAGGGCAGCCAGCAAAGGGCATAAAGTATCTCGTACCAGTTGCTGTTTTCACCGGCATCCCAGCGAATGAGTACGCTCAGGCAAACTATCAACCCGTAAAAGAAGGGCATAAAAAGGAAATCCATCCTGAGCCCTGCACGCATGGATGCTCTCGAATGCATACTCATGCTTTGAAGGATCGTAGCCACCCCATCGGCTTTTCCCAGCCGATGAAATTTCTGCAGAGCGACAGGAACTCCGTCGAGGGTAAGGCTGAATCGCGCTGCCTGCCGCATCATAATTCCCGTGATGAGCGTGCCGATGAAAGCGATGCAGATGATCCACCAAAGGATGTTTTCAGGGCAGGGGATATCAAGGGAGAGGCGCATCGCGGTTTGATTTAAGTCGTTCGTTGAAGTCGTGAAAAAGTGTGGACTGGCCTTAGCTGAAGGCAGCCTTCGTCTTCAATTGATTGTTCATCTGTACCTGCTCGCTGAGCAGGAGTATCCGGTCGCGCTTATATTCTTCCCAGTTGAAGTTCACATCCTCGCCGCCAAGGTCTTCCGTCTGAAAATCGGGACGGCCGGAATAGATGTTCATCTCACCTTGCGGCGCCCTGCGGAAAGCCACACGCTTGCCCTCCCCGCGCAGCGCCTGTATAGTCTCCGCCTGCATGCTGCGGTCCTTCAGATTGCCCAGCAGAAAGATCGATGCCGTAAGCGCTCCCCTGAAGAAAAGTTCCACCTGCTCCTCGTCGCTGAGGCTGAAGTTGAGCCAGTGAATATCCCCGGTGTCGATACTGCGCACGGTCTTCTTGTAGATGTTGTGCTTCGAGATGAAATCACGGTCGTAGAAAAAACGCATCGTCGATACCATCGCGCCGAGCAGGCTGGTGAGGCTATTGACTTCCTTGCTGCGGGCATCATCCTCAAACTCCAGCTTAATGCCGATCGTGGGTTTCAGGGGCACGGGCGACTCGGCATTGTAAAAGATATTCACCGGGAAGTTGGAGAGCACGCCTCCATCCACCATCAGCGCCCGGTTGTTTTTACCCTCGGGGTCAAAGTGTTTGTTGAGCTTTACGAGGTTGCGCCATTCCGCTTCGATAGCGGGCAGCTGCGCCGTTTCATACCGGATCTCAAAGGGTTTGAAGAAAAAAGGCACCGACATGGATGCCCGCACATACTGGGCCGGGGAGATGCTGAAATCTGCCCCCCAATACATACTGTGCATGGCTGGAAACTCAACCTTGATCCCATTGGTAATGTCGGAGGCAACG
>Ga0193752_1003391_pt1 | contig 11010 bp, 5 predicted proteins | sample H1c1metaG_FD_144924 | JGI IMG/M metagenome (GOLD analysis project Ga0193752, IMG submission 144924) | Soil microbial communities from a riparian zone of the East river system, Colorado, United States - H1c1 | ecosystem: Environmental > Terrestrial > Soil > Riparian zone | place: USA: East River...
GGCGCCTATGACGGCGACAACAAGGACGACCAGGCGGTTTATCGCCCGTCCGAAGGAAACTGGTACATGAACGGCAGCACCTCGGGCTTCACTGCTATCCATTGGGGACAAGCGGGTGGCGTCGATAAGGCCATACCGCGCAGTTACCAACCGTAATTTTGCTGATACAAAGGGACTGGATTTCCGGTTCCTCTGTATTGTCCAAAAGAATTTTGCCGTCGATCGATAATTCGATCGACGGTATTTTTTTGTTTATAGATCGAGAACGATGGGCGGGTTTATGGGATAATAGCGTTCGTCGCAGTTGGAGGCATTTACAAACACGACGCCAAACTCTTCCGTTTGCCCGTAGCCCTCGTGAATGTGCCCGAAGATATGGACCTCGGGATGGACCACCTTGACCTTTTTGATCAATTCTTCGCATCCGGCAAGATCGCCATTGGCGGTGCGGTCAAGGATGCCTTGGGGTGGCCCGTGGGTGATGAGTATATCGGTGTCTATGGGAATAAGCTCCCATTTTTCCGCGATTTCGGCGCCGCGGTTTAGGTTGAACGCCCAATCGTAAAATCGTGGCTGCCAAGGTGACCCGTATATCTTAAGCCCCTCGATCTCAACTGCTTTGTCCAGCAGATAAATAATATTCTTGTCCAGGATGGCCCTTGCCGTCGCGGGACTGGTTTCAAAAAGCCAGTCGTGGTTACCGGCGACAAATATTTTGTGTTTATGTGGGAGCGCCGCAAACCAGGCGTTGAATTCGGTGATCTCTTCTATGGTGCCGCGAATGGTCGCATCGCCGGCGTGGATCAGAATGTCTCCATCGGGTACGTCGAATTGTTCGTTATGAGTATCGGACAGACAGACGATTCGCATAAAATAGCCAATTTGTGAGGAATTTTACCACAATCGCCGAATTCTTGTTCCAGTTCGGAACAAGAATGGAACAAGCGCAAACCGTTAACACTATTAGCATTAACGGTTGCAAACGGCGTGTTCCAGGGGTGGAACATGTTTTCTAGTCGCGGTAAACGCGGCTGACGAAATTACCACTCATAAAGGCGGCGGGGTCGAGTTGGCTTTGTAATACGACTCCCTTGTATTTACCGCTCAGCAGCATCGCAGCAGATTCGCACAGCGGGGCCGCAGTCGTTGACTGGATCGCCCGCAGGCGCTGGCCGTTTATTTCAAGCGGTTCGACAAAATAGGCCTTTTCGACCATTCTGCGCCGGCCGTCCGCGTCGAACCCGTCAACCGAGGCCTGAACAAGAACAAGGTCGTCCTCTACCGAGGGGACCTCTTGCAGCATTACCTTTTCGAGCCTCTCGGGTAGGCTCGCGTCCTTCGGCAGCTTTCGAACCACAGATTCCACCCAGTCGTAGTGGCCCGAGTAGCGCAGGGTCTTGTAATCGAGAACCCGCGCCTTACCTTCGAAGTAATCCGGCAGGTCCGCGGCGCCGCCAGATGTCAGGTCGGCCTCGTAAGTGCGCCCGCCTATCACGATAGTTTCGCGTGAAGAAAGGGCCGGTTTATTGACGATCTTGTAGTCGCGAATGACCCGCGAGTTTTTTACGTACTCGGTGGCGACCCCGATAGGCGACCACGTAAACCCGTAAAAATGAGGCTGGTGAGCGTGGGCGGTGATCGCCCCGACCTTCATCCCGATATTTTCAACCTCTTCCTTCTCATAGTGCGCGACAAATTTGCCGTAAAGCGACATCGCCAGTACGTTTATAAACCCCGGCGCCAGGCCCGTCTGAAGAACAAAACCGGTTTCCGCGTCCTTTGCAAGCTCCATTATTTCCTCGGTCTCCGCGACGTATTCAGTGAGGTTGGCGTAATGCATTTTGAAATCCTTTGCAAAACGCGCCAGCCTCGGCGCCTGCGAGCCGGGAGAGCAATCCAGCAGAACATCGCATTGCTCAAATGCGTCCTTCATCGCTTCGTTGATTCCTTCATGGGCCATCAGGACGGTATTTACGGATGTGGTTCTATCAGAGCTGTGCTTGATAAAATCGCTTGCCTTCGCAAGATTCCCCTCGGAAATATCGCCGATAAAAAGTTCCGGCCCAACCTCCGACCATTCGCGCAAGAGCAGTCCTGCGGCCTCGCCGATCCCGCCCGAACCGGCTATGAAGATCTTTTTTGACATAAAGAAAAGTAATGAGTTAATAAAGAATTGTGTTGTTTTAGATTCTACAAAATGGCGCGATGGTTGGCGAATCGCATTGGCAAGATTTTAACTGCGGAAATGTATTCGGGGAAAAGAGGACGCTCGATCATTGGAATTTTAACAAGCGATCTTTAGATTTAATAAAATTTAATTTGATTTACGGATCGACAAGCCTATAAAGTTGAGGGGTAGTTCAAGGAGATACTTCATTAATACGGCATTGGCCCCCGAACCATTGTCCGTCGAAACAAGCCTTGATTTTCAAGGTAAAAGCCATGTGGGTTTATGGAGGTTTTTCCTATAGAACCCATTGTCAGATTGAAATTCAGGTTCGAATACCGGAGATAAGTATGAATGAGACATTCGTTTTTGGGCCGTCACTCAAGAGGCTGGGCATCGTCCTAAGCGCTGTTATGCTTATCCTGGTTTCGAACTCGGTCCGCGTTCACGCTCAACTTGATCCGACATTCGGAACAAACGGAATTTCGGGTTTTGTCGACGATAACAGCCGGATCTCAATCGGTTTCTTTGGTTTGCCGGATGGGAAGTTTTTGGTGGTCTCGAACCGAAGCGGTAGTACCGGGGGTACCGGGCCCTATGATCTTATCAGGCTTAATGCAGACGGCAGCACGGACACGTCGTACGGAACCGGCGGTGTCGTTCAACTTCCCATCCCTTTTATAAACACCTTCAGCGAAGTAGGCATTCGTACTGTGGCCAGGCAACCGGACGGAAAGATCGTGGTAGCGGGTACGGATAATGGCGATGGAATCGTTTTAAGATTCAACCCGGACGGGACCACGGATACAAGTTTTTCAACTGACGGCATCGACCGCCCCAACGTTCACACAATAGGAACCGACAGGATCCGGACGGTTTTGGTTCAACCCGATGGTAAGATCGTTTTGGGCGGCAATACGAATATCAGTGGCGACCCGGTATTCTTAATCCGATACAACCCTGACGGAACACCGGATAGCGGCTTCGGAAACCAGGGTTATAGCATACCGGGGGTATCTGGTTTTCCGACGGCCCTGCAAATGCAGTCGACCGGAAAATTTGTTGCCGTTGTCGGCAATGACAGCGGCGGTCGTCTCAGAAGATTCAATGCGGACGGGTCAGTCGACGGCAGCTTTCCCGTAACCAATACATCGTATGGTCCAATCGGCATTCAATCGGACGATAAGATACTTGCAGCCTCGTACGTAACTAGGAACGAATCCGTAGGCCGAGAATTTACCGATACGGTGATCACGCGCTTTAATGCGAATGGCACGATCGACAGCAGTTTTGGCACCGGCGGTTCGGTTACTTTTAATTGGAACCGGTATACCGTAGGAGGCGTCCAGGCGATCACACCACTTTCGAATGGGCAGATACTCTTAAGCGGATACGCCGAGATTGCCGCAAACCGAAGTATCTATAGAAACAGGGTGGGAGGGGCAGCGCTGCTATCACCCGCCGGCGCGGTAACCGGAAGTTTTCTCATGCCTGGGTTTCCCCAAATGTCTCAAGGGGATTATGTAGTCGTACTGCCGAAGGGAAAATTCGTATTTTGCGGAATTGTGGTTAATCTTGGCCCTTGGGTTCCCTATAAGTTGCGATTTGCCCGGATAACCGGCGTACCGCTCGAATCCTACCGGTTCAAGGCGAATCCCTTCGACTTCGTTAATTCGATGGACGGTATAGCCGAAGCGGTGGTCTTTCGCCCGGGAAATTCGCTTTGGTACGGCATCGGAGGTTTTCCGTTCGGTTCAGCGGGCGACATTTTGGTACCGGCCGACTATATTAAAAACTTCTCCTACCGGGACGACTTTTCGACGGACCTGGCATACTTCCGACCCAGTACCGGTGACTGGTACATTTCTCCAAACAATGGAAATCCCGCCAATACGATCGTTATCCACTGGGGGCAAAACGGGGATATACCGGTGCCAGCCGATTATGACGGCGACGCCAAGGCGGACCTGGCCATTTTCAGGCCTTCGACCAGTGACTGGTGGATCAGGAACAGTAATGACAACTCGGTTACCGCTGTTCATTGGGGAATGACCGGCGACAAACCGGTGCCCGGGGATTATGACGGGGACGGGCGTGACGACATTGCCGTATTTCGGCCCTCCAACGGCGACTGGTATATCTTGAAAAGCTCAGGGGAAATGCTCTTTCTTCATTTCGGATCGACCGGGGATATACCGGTACAGGAAGATTACGATGGCGACAGCAAGGCGGACATCGGCGTTTGGCGCCCCTCGGATGGAGGATGGTATAGGCTAAATAGCTCTGACGGCAGTTTTTACGGGTTGTACTGGGGACTTTCGACTGATATCCCTGTACCGGCAGATTACGACGGCGACCTAAAGACAGACATCAGCGTTTGGCGCCCGAGCGAAGCCACCTGGTACATTTGCAGCAGCATTACAAATACGATGGTCGTAAAGTATCTGGGGCAAAGTACCGACATTCCGGTAGCTGCTAGAAATTGAGCAAGATATGCCACTTCCCTCGAAATCGGGGAAAACCGGAAGAATGAACCACCCGTCAGCGAAGCCTGCCCCCCTCCTTCTCCAAGGAGGGGATTTTTTTGTGCCCTACTCGATATTGAAATACTTCGCGTCCGAATGATGAATTATGATGGCCGAGGTCGATTGCTCAGGCTCGAGTTGGAATTCCTCTGAAAGCTCTACGCCGATCTCGCCGGCCGGTATAAGCTCGAACATTTTCGCCTGGTCCTCGAGGTTCGGGCACGCAGGGTAGCCGAAGCTATAGCGCGAGCCCTGGTACCCCTGGTGGAATAGTTTTGCGAGTTCAGGAGCATCTTTGCCAGCTATCCCCAATTCCTCTCGGATTCGCTTATGCCACATCTCGGCTAGCGCCTCGGCCGCCTCGACGGAGAGGCCGTGGAACAGTAAATAATCTGTGTAATTATCCGATTTGAAGAGTTCCGCCGCGTATTCGCTCGCCCTGCGTCCCATTGTCACCAACTGGAAAGGAACGACATCCATCTTTCCGGACTCGCGCGATGCAAAGAAATCGGCTAAGCACTGGTTCTTGCCGCCGCGTTGATCGGCCGGCTGGCGCGGAAAATTGAATCGAATCCGCTCCGTCGCTCGATCCTCGTTATAAATGATCAGGTCGTTGCCCTCCGACTGGCACGGGAAATAGCCGTAAACGACTTTCGGGGTCAACAAGCCCTCTCGCTTCGCCTTTTCCTTGATCGCTTCGTACTTCGGGTAAACCGTGTTCTTGAGCAGCTCGGCGTAATCTTCCTTCGACGACCTTCCCTGCTTATACTGCCATTGGCCCTTGAACAGGGCTGTTTCGTTTATAAACTCGAAAACGTCGTCCAGATCTATATCATCCAGTACCCTCGGCCCATAGAACGGGGGCACGGGGATAACCGGAGCGGGCGCAACTCCCGAATGGGTCGTGTGCGTCGTGTCTCCGCCGGAGCGGGTAGATACTCGCGCCGCGACAGTACCGAGTTTGGCGTCTTCGCCTACCAGGTCCTCAGAGTCAGTTACTGTCTGTATGCCGTCGGTTAACCCGGTCACAACCGTTCCCGGTTCTGACAGTCCGTTGCCGTTCACTGATGCAGCCTTGGTTTTCTCCGGCAAACCCATGTCCTTCTGCGTCAACTGGTCCATCGCGTGAAGGCCGTCAAAGGCATCCCGCGCATAGAACAGCTTGCCGTTGTAAAGCGGAACAAGATCGCTGTCTACGTACCGCCTATTAAGGGCGGCGCCGCCGAGAATAACCGGGACGTTTATTCCGCGCTCGTTCATTATCGCGAGGTTGTCGCGCATGATCAGGGTCGATTTAACCAGCAGGCCGCTCATCCCGATCGCATCGGCTTTCGTCTCTTCCCATGAATTAAGAATGTCATCGACAGGCTGCTTGATGCCGAGATTTATCACCCGGTACCCGTTATTTGTCAGGATAATATCGACAAGGTTTTTTCCGATGTCGTGTACGTCGCCCTTCACCGTGGCAAGCACGAGAGTGCCCTTATCCGACGAGTCGGCCTTGTCCATAAAGGGTTCGAGAAATTTCACCGCCGACTTCATTGCCTCGGCCGATTGCAGTACAAAGGGCAGTTGCATCTGGCCGCTGCCAAACAGATCGCCGACGACCTTCATGCCGTCGAGCAAGATATTGTTGATGATCTCGAGCGGCGGATAAGTTTCCATCGCGATCTTCAGCGCGTCTTCGAGCCCGATCTTCTCGCCATCGATAATGTGATGTTTCAGCCGTTCTTCGATCGGCAGGATGGAAATATCCTGCTTCATCGACTTGGCCGTTTTACCTTCGAACATCGTGGTAAATTCGCCAAGCGGATCGTAAACGCACACGTCGCCCTCGAACTTTCGCTGGTCGTAGATCAATTCGCGCGCAACGTCGATCTCGTGCTCGTTAAAGCGGTTGAGCGGCAGGATCTTCGAGGCATTGACGATAGCCGAATTCATGCCGGCCTCGACACATTCATGCAGGAAGATCGAATTCAGAACAATGCGCGACGCCGGGTTGAGACCGAACGAGATGTTCGATACGCCGAGGATGATATTCGCGAGCGGCATCTCTTCCTTGATCTGCCTGATCGCAATGATTGTTTCGGCTGCGTTCCGGCGGTCTTCTTCGATGCCGGTCGAGATCGGCAGCGCAAGCGGGTCGAAGAAAATATCGTGTGCCTCAATGCCGAATTCCACGGCCCTGTCATATGCTCTCTTCGCAATCGCAAGTTTGTCGACCGCGGTGCGGGCCATTCCGGTCTCGTCTATAAGGCCGATTACGATACCCGCGCCATGCTGTTTTGCAAGCTCCAGCACCTTAAGAAATCTAGGCTCGCCGTCCTCGAAGTTGGTCGAATTGAGCAAGCATTTACCGCCCGCAAGTTCGAGTCCCGCTTCCATCTTCTCCCACTCGGTCGAATCGAGCATCAGCGGTATCTTCACGCTCGTCACAAGCCGCGACACGAGCGAATTCATATCCGTTACACCGTCTCGGCCAACAAAATCGACATTAACGTCGAGAATATGCGCGCCTTCTTTTTCCTGCGATTTGGCGAGGTTTACAAGGCCGTCCCAATCCTCCGCCTCGAGCAGGTCGCGCATCTTCTTCGAGCCAGACGCGTTGACCCGCTCGCCGACGATCAGGAATGAGTTATCCTGAGTGAAAGGCTGCTGAAAATAAATGGAGGAAGCCGACGGGACCATCCTCGCATCGCGTTGCTTGGGCGACACACCTTGGAGCCGCTCGATCACCAGGCGGATGTGCTCGGGTGACGTTCCGCAGCATCCGCCGACGATGTTCGCGCCGTACTCCTTCGCAAAGTGCTCGACCTGCGCAGCAAAACTCTCTGGCGTTTCATCGTAATGCTGTTTGCCGTCCTTTACCTCAGGCAAGCCTGCGTTAGGTAGAACCGAGACGGGTATCGGTGAATTTTCGCAGAGATATTTGAAGCTCTCGGCCATCTGGCGCGGGCCCGTCCCGCAGTTCATACCGATAACGTCGATCGGGAACGGCTGGAGCGCGGTAAGCGCCGCGGCGATCTCGGTGCCATTGAGCATGGTGCCGAAAGTTTCGATCGTTACCTGCGCGATGACGGGAAGGCGCACCTTGTTCTTTTCGAAAAGATCGAAGATAGCGGCGAGCGCGGCCTTCGTCTGGAGGATATCCTGGCAGGTCTCGACGATAAACAGATCGACACCGCCGTCAAAAAGGCCGCGGACCTGTTCGACGTAAGATTGTTTCAGATCGCGGTAATTGATATGCCCGAGCGTAGGCAGCTTGGTGCCGGGGCCGATCGATCCGGCGACAAAACGCTGCTGCGCCGGCGTGGAATAATCGCTTGCGAGGCGCTTAGCCATCTCGGCCGCGAGACGGTTTACATCATAGGCCTTTTCGGCAATGCCGAACTCGGCCAGCACCACGCCGCCTCCGCCGAAGGTGTTCGTTTCGATAACGTCGACACCAATGTCGAGGAAACTGGTGTGGACCTTTTCGATCGCTTCGGGTTTGGTGTAAAGCAGATTTTCCGAGCAGTTCTCAAAATTCGGACCGCCCCAATCTTCTATTGTCAGATCCTGCCCCTGCAGGTTGCTGCCCATCGCGCCGTCGAAAACAACGATCTTTTCTTTTAATAGGTCAAGAAAATTATTTGCCATAAAATATAAATACCAAAAATCGGTATCATCACCTGTTTGCCACCACGCCCTGGCAGCCGGAAAGAAAATACTAACAAAAAATATTGACAACCGGCTCAGTTCTCTCTTAGAGTCAGGTGATTAGATCCCAAAAATACGAAATCAACGAGGTTCACCATAAATGCATACCGATCGAAAGAAACTATCCTTCTACTTACTTATCAGCCTCTTTGTCCTTTCAGGCTTCCTGGCAGCTCAAAACAACGCTCCCCCCACTTCGGAACTTAAATTCCCGGAAGTCGAAGGCTGGGAAAAGGGCGATATTGCAAAGCTTGGGACGCGCGAGATGGGCTACACAATCGCTTATGGAAGCGAAGACAACGATAACGTAACGATCTACGTTTACGATGCCGGTTATAAGGATATTGGCAACGGCGTTGACAATAAGCTTGTACAAAATGAAATAAAACAGGCAGCCGTCGGAATTGAAGCATTAGGCGAAGCCGGGCTTTATCAGAACGTCAAAAAACTCGGCGATTCAACCGTTAGTCTTGGAGGCGCCAACGGTAAAACCAAAGCTCTTCTCTCCAAATTCACATTTAAGCTCAGGGGCCAGGATGTGGAATCGAGAATTTATCTTTTTGGTTACCAGGGCAACTTCATTAAGATCCGGGCTTCCCGTCCGAAAGGCGCTGAGGGCTCAGAACCCGCGCATCTTAGCCGGCTGCTCGCTGAGCTGGACAAAATGTTTGCAAAATGAACCTTCGTTAGTGTCAAAGATCAGAGTGTAAAAAACTAAAAACTCTGTGCCTAACAGCACAGAGTTTTTATTAATATATTCAACTCCAGCTGTTTAGCAGATTATTTAACGTGGTCGCAAGTCGCTATAACTCACCACATAACCGAAACCAAATTTTACGCCTCTTTAAGCTGCCCGTCAACCATGCGACCGGCAGCGAAGGCTTTATTTTTTCTCCAACGATTCCTTAAACTGCTTCTCGAAAAGCCCGACAAGGATCGTGATATCGGCATCGTTTTTGTATTTGACCTTCAACAGATCGAAGGCCTCCTGCCCGCGCGGATCGCCAAGCTTTATGATCGCCTGTACCGTGGTAAACATAACGCCCACGTCTCCCGAATCCATCGCGGCCTTAAACTTCTCAAATATCAGCGGGTACGCACGGGCGTCGCCCCGACCAGTAGCTCCAACCACTTGCAATGCCGAGTTTCGCGATGCGGCCGAGGCGGTTTTGTCGGTTGCGATCTTGTATGCAAGGTCGAAACCCCGCTTATCGCCTAGCGCGCCAAGACCGTTCAATCCGGCACTCTGAAGCCTTCCCTTCCACGACGGGGTGTTGGTTAACTTTACAAATGCCTCGTATGCCTTTGCATTCTTCGTGCGTGCAAGAGCGAACACTGCGCTGTCGATCACCGCATAGCTCGGATCGTTTATCGCCGCGAGGTAAATATCGGCGTACTTCGGGTCGCTGCTGAGGCCGAGAAAATAAACAGCCTCGGAGCGAATACCGGATTTCGGATCCTTCGCCGCTTTAAGGAGTATCTGTGTAGTAGCCTGGTCGATCGCCTGAGCCGGAATATCCACTCCCGGGGGCGTGGGCGAAACCAGGTTCTCGCGGATCGTCTCCAGGGCAGAAAGCCGATTGCGCCAGAACGAATCTTTTTCGGCCGCCCCGAGAATGGCAAGCATGATCCGGTGCGCATCGGGCGAACCTTCCATTTTGCCTTCGAGCTGTTCGCGCGCCGAGAGCCGGCCGAGAACGTCCTTGTCGTTCTGCATCTGGTAGATGAGCTCATCGGTCGTTTTTCCGAAGTTAAGCTCTTTTATCAGGGTACTTTCGTAGTCGAAATTAACGAGTTTTGGCTCGGTCGGGGAATCGAACGTGAAAACGTTGAGCTCCTTAGGTTCGATCCAGCGTTTTTCTACACGGCCGTCCACCTCGATCTCTACGTTAGACTGGAAAAACGCAACCTGCGGGAATTCGTTGAGCAGATCGATCTTCTGGGTCTGTTTTACGTTGAGCGTAAGCTTTTTGGTCGCGGCATCGTAAGATTTGGTCACCTCGAAAACGGGGTGTCCCATCCTGTAGAGCCATTGATCGAAAAACCAATCCATCGATTCGCCCGTGCTTTCCTCGATAGCGATACGCAGGTCCTCGGTCGAAACAGGCTGGTGCGCGTTCGAGACGAGGTAATTGTTCATCGCCTTGTAAAAGCCTTTATCGCCCAAATGCTTGCGAAGCATGTGCAAGACCGCGGCGCCTCTTGGGTAAGCGTAATTATCGAACATCGCGTCCTTATTGGCGTAGTATTTGGTGACGATCGGGTGGCGGTTGCCATCGTTCCAGGTGCTGAAATATTCGTTCTGATTATTGCGGACGCGGGTGTATAAAAACTCGTCATGTCCCTGGCTGTGCTCGTTATAAAGCGCGTCGAAATACGTAGCGAAGCTCTCGTTAAGCCAGATCTGTCCCCAGTCGCGGCAGGTGACGTAATCGCCGAACCATTGGTGCGCCAGCTCGTGCGCCTGCAGGCCATCGCTGTCCTCGTCGAGCAATTCGCGCTCGTCGTGGATCATTTCCTCGATCATCGTGGTGGCCGAGATATTCTCCATTCCGCCGCCAAAATCCTCGACAAAGGTCTGGGCGTATTTCGCATAGGGATATTTAACGCCCGTCACCT
>Ga0193752_1003392_pt1 | contig 11009 bp, 2 predicted proteins | sample H1c1metaG_FD_144924 | JGI IMG/M metagenome (GOLD analysis project Ga0193752, IMG submission 144924) | Soil microbial communities from a riparian zone of the East river system, Colorado, United States - H1c1 | ecosystem: Environmental > Terrestrial > Soil > Riparian zone | place: USA: East River...
ATATGATTGAAAGTCTGGCTTACAGAAACTCAATTAAAGAGGCTAAATCCAATAAAGACACTCCCTTTGCCATTCTAAAGATCGCCGCTTAGCCTGACGGCCATGCCCCTTCAGGGTCGGGTTTATAACTGGTCACTTCTTTATTCACATTGAACCCTTTCAGGGTTCTTAATATAACGACGATGAAGGCGTCGAATGTGAATATAAAGAAGTGACCTCGCGCCCTCGCGACCCTGAAGGGGTCGAATATCACTAGCCCCGGGTAAGATCCGAAGGATCGCAACCCGGGGCTAGTGATCAAAAGAAAAAATCCTTGCTGCCGCAGGCGTTTTTTCCACGCCTCGATTCTCAACTCATGATCGAAGATTCTTGTCAGACCGAGCGGAGCCGAGGTGTGACCCAGGAGGATGCCGCAGGCGTTTATTCAGAAGAGAACCTGTAACTATCGCCCCACACATCTTTGCATTGTATGAAAATGCTTGGTGGAAGTCCCTGTGATATATCAATTTCAGTTGTGAGATTCAGATCGCATCCTTCGTTGTCGCGATTGGTGAAAATGAGTTTTCCGTTTACCATCCTATCCGGCAAATCGGAGGTTATGTGCAAAACGTAGTTTCCGACATACTCGTTTTTGTCGTTGTATACTAACAACCGGGTGGTCGCTCTGCGTGATGCACCCCAGATCCAAATGGAGTTCATTACTTTGAGCGTTTTTCCCTCCGTAGTGGTTACCTGTCCCAGGTATTTCAGGTGAGTTTCTGTTTGTCCGTTTTCAGTCCATGTTCCGAATACGAATAAACTATCCACGAGGCCTTTTTCCAATACCTGGCACCGTATCGCCGAGTCATTGACTTGTCCGTTCAGGACAAATGCGAGCATCATGGACAAAATAATCCGAGAACTTTCACTTTTTTATTTTGTCAATGAATCACTTTCCCGCAGGATAAATTCCTTCGAAGCAACATGAGGCCCCACACGCTCATCACGAGACTGCGCACTGTCCTACTGCGCACTATTTTTACTGCGCACTGCTTTTCCCAGCCTCGTTCAAGCCGCTTTAGTTATACACCTCCGGTATCACATCCACCCACGCTCCCGCTTTCCTCGCGTTCACCGTATTGTCATACATCGTTTCACAATACACCGCAGGCATGTAGAAATGCCCCGTGTATGCCGCGTGCAGTTGCACACGATACGTGCGTGAACTGTTCGGCTGAATGTAGAAGTAGGTGAGTGCGCGATCATCGCGGATGTCCTGGTAATCGTAGTAATCCGATTTGGCCATGTCGTCAATTGGGCCGGCCATCATGCGCTGGTTACGGATCTCCCAACCTGAAGGGAAGATCTGTGTCAGCGCAAGTTCACGGTATTCGCCGCGCAAGCCCGGATTACTCACTCTCACCACAGCAATGAAATCTGTTCCCTGCGTGATCTTGGTCGGATCAAGATCGAGACCGTTCATGCTTGTGTATGAAACATCCATGAGCAGGTTCGATTGCGAATCGGTTTCTTTGCCGGCTTCAGGAACACCAGAGAGAATAACGCGGACAAACAAAACTCCTTTGCCGTTGTTCTTCACGGTTACTTTTCCGCCTTTGATATCTACGATCATCATATCGGTTTGCGAAACAGCTTCCTTAATGTTCACATTGCCTTTCTTCGCACCGATTGTGTAATCGGCGTTTACTCCGGTCGAATTTTTATCCGCAGAAGAAAATTTGCACAATGCCAGCAAGCTGTATGCAGTCGCCTGTGTGTTCATGTAATAATACTTTTTGTTCAGGCGATCGGAAATCGATTTCGCAACCGGCGCACCTTTTGTTCTCCAGTCGCCGCCCATGATGCTCAGCGTTTCCAGGATCATCGCTTCGTCGCGGTCTCCGCTGCCATAGGAATACGCATACTCGGTGTACGGAGTAATGGTTGTTGCCAGACCGGTAACCAGTTGTTTCGCAATTTCCGGTTGTCCGGCGAGATGGTATGCCGCAGCAAGTCTCCACTTCGCCTGCACCGTAAGCGTTTTCAATTCGCGCAGACGGTTCATGGCTCCGAGTTCAGGAGCATCGGCCAGTGCGAGTGTGTAGAGACGATACGCCTGGATGAGATCATCGTTGCGGTAATAGAAACGGTCGTAACGCGGAGTCCAGTTCATGGCTTGCTCGCGCTGGAATTTTTTCCAGTTGTCGAGGAAGCCCGACGGCAGCGTGTATCCTTTCTCTTCGGCTTCAATCATGAAATGACCGGCGTAATTCGTTCCCCATTCGCTCGGGTATTCGTCGCCCGGCCAGTAACCGAGACCGCCGGATGAAGTTTGAAAATCGCGGAGACGCGTGATCGCCGCTTTCACATTCTCGCCTACTTTTCCTTTTTGATTGTCATCAAGCTTCACCACTTCTGCGAGATACAATTGCGGGAATGCAGCCGAAGTCGTTTGCTCGATACATCCGTGCGGATACATCAACAGGTAATCCAAACGTTCTCCGAGGTTCAACGGTGGAATACTGCTGATCTCAAGAACACCGGAATTTGTTCCCTGTATTCCGATCGGTGTGTAATCTGTTGTCCATGTTTGTCCCGGATCAACAATCGTTTCGAATGCGTCGGTCATGCGCGGATTCGGATTTCGCACATCAAGTTCTATTTCGTAGACCGATCGTTCACCTCCTCCTGTGGCCACGATGGTGACTTTTCCGAGACCCGCAGCTTTCGCCACATTCAAACGGAACATGACAACTTCTTCTCCGATGTCTTTGAACGAAACTGTTTTGACAGACTGGCCGTCAATGGAGAACATGTTGTTTGTAGTCACGGTGACTGAAACATCTTTTACTTTTTTCTCCATCGCAAAAATGTTCACCGGCAGGTCCACTGTTTCTCCGGGACCAACCACGCGCGGTAATGTTCCGAGGAGCATCAACGGTTTGCGTACCGCAACCGTTTTTTCTGTTTTGCCATACGCTGCATCTTGCCCGGCAACAACCATCACACGCACGCTGCCCACATATTGTGGCATCATGATCGTGTGCACTTTGCGTTCACCCGGTTTCAGTACAAAGGGTCCGAGGTAACGTACCATCGGTTTGAAGCGATTTGCTTTTTGCGTTCCTTTTGCATCGCCTTCGCCATCACCACCAATACCGAGTACGCGTTCCAGTTCTGCACCGTAAGCGCCCATTACCATGTCGTACATGTCCCAGGTTTTTACACCCAGCGCTTCGCGTGCATAGAAATGATTCCACGGATCAGGAGTTTTGAAACGCGTGAGATCGAGCAGACCTTCGTCAACCACGGCAAGTGTGTATGTCATCGGTTTGCCTTCTGTTTCTGAAACGGTGATGGAAGCCGGCTGTTCAGGTTTCCATACTTCGGCAGTGGTGATCACCGGACTGATGTGTGTCTTCGGATCATCCACAACAATCGGGATCACACCATACATCCGGATGGGCGCATCGTTAATTGTTTGCGCATGCGGCTGGATCAGTGTTACACCGATGTAAACGTTCGGTGACATCGCCGCAGTGACCGGAATCGTATACGTTACGTTTCCTTTGGTTTCCGTTTCAAGCCAATACTGGCTGATGATCGATGCACCTGATTCTACGGTGATCAATGCACGGCCCTGTCCCGGAGAAGGAATTGTAAGGTTGATGGTTTCACCAACGGTGTACGATTTTTTATCGGAACTGAACTGGAGCAAACTTGCTGCTTCGTTACTGCGCGATGAACTTCCGTCCCAGTACGGCCAGTCGAACCAAACGAGTTTCCCTGTCGAGTGACCGGACTTCTCATCGGTAACGCGAACGAAATAGCGTCCGTACTGGTCATCAGGAACCCGGATGTTGAAGGAGCCTTTACCGCTCTTGTCAGACTTGATGACCGTGTCCATCACCGGCTCGTAGTAATTGCTGTTGATGTAGTACGCGAGGTTATCGTAACCGGAACTCCACCACCATCTCCAGCTCACTTTGTACACCTGTACTTTCAATTCATCGCGCGATACAGCTTTCCCCGTTTCATCGACAGAAGCTGTAAGCATGGTGTATTCTTTTCCGGTATACAAAGTTCCGCCCCAGCCATTGCCTGCCGGTGTAAACAAACCAACGTAATGCGAGTACGGCGAATATTCACTCGTGAAATAATCGATACTGAATGCACCGCCTTGTTCAAACACGCGTGTGTTGAACGATGCATTTAATTTTCCGGGAGCGCCTTTCGCATTGATCTTCGGTTCGAAAGTGGCTTTGCCCTGTTCATCCAGTGTTCCATCGAACACCGTTTGATTTTCGGTGAAGAAATTGGAAGAAGGATCATCAAATTCATAATTGTCATAGCCTTTGAATTTGGTGTCTGAGGCGTACAGGGAAATATCGACCTGCGCTTTCAGATTTTTGGCAGGCGCACCCATCAGCCATTTGGAATCGAGCGTGATTTTGTCATCCGCTTTGCTTGCCAATCCGTCGGCACCAAAATCCATATTGATCTTGAGACGGTTCGGCATGATGGTTTCCACCTTCAGGTTCTTCGTGAATACGGCACCGCCCACTTTCACTTTCGCCATCCAGTAGCCCGTTGGCGCTTCCGGATCAGTTGGAGTAGGGAAGGAATAAAATCCATTGACGGATTGTGCTTTCACCATGCGGTTCACCATTTGACCGCGAGCGTTGTACAATTCGAAAGTCACTGGGTGTGTTTCCGGAAGTACATTCTGTTTGTCTTCAAGAATAAATCCGAGGAACAATGTATCACCGGGACGCCACACACCGCGTTCACCGTAAATCATTCCTTTAATTCCTTTCTGAACTTCCTGGCCGGCAACGTCAAATGCGCTCAGTGAAAGTGAAGAACCGTCATCCAGTTTCAGGTAACCGCGCTGGTTTCCGTTTTTGGCAACGAGGAGGAATGGTTTCTTCTTCGGAAGTTTTACCGTTGCAAAACCATTTGCGTCACTCTTGAATGAAGTGATGAGCTGGTTCTGGAACGTGTACAATTCCATTTCCACGCCACTCAACGGCATGGTTGTTTTAATATCGTTCACGGCAAACAACATGGAACCATCGTTTCCGCGTTTCGCCATCAAACCAAGATCGGAAGCAAGTACGTTGCGCGAAATTCCACGGTTGTAGTAGTACCGGTTCGAACATGGATCGTCGCGGTCTCCGTCATCCCAGTACCAGTAGTAATCGTCGTAATAATCGCCGCCGTAATACCCGTACTCATCACCGTTCTCCACTTCCGGATCAAACTCTGTTTCCGGCCGGATGTATTCTTCGTCGGTGTGGGTTGTAGTGTCTTTCGGACAATTGTACATCGAATACTCTTTGCGGAAACTGATGTTCACGCGGTAGATTGCACCCGGTTCGGTTTTGATCAGTTCACCGAGATCAAGTGAAAAAGTGGTCCATCTTCCATAGTCGCTTTTCGCTTTGATGTTGAGATCAACTTTTTTCTTGAGTACAACTTTTCCAACACGGTAGAGGTCGCTGCTTCCTTCAAGCGAATTGACCTGCAAAAACTGCGGAATGTTGTTTTCAAATATCCGGATGACTTTTACGTCAACAGCGTTCAGGTTAACCACCTGGAACGGAAACAGTAATCCTTTTTCACTGTTCGGAAGAATAACTCCGTTGCCTACGAGTTTGATTTCAGGTTTGAGGTCTTCAAACTTCACCGTTTGTTTGAATGATTTCGGAAGTCCAAACCCGAGTACGTTTTTCACGCCCGAATTCACACTTACGGAGTATTCGCTCGTGAGATGTTCCGACGGATATACTTTTACATCATTGTCTTCAACCGTATAGCGGTATGTTGCATTTGATTTATCAATGGTAATCAAACCGTTCAGGTCTTGTTTTTCCATGATCGGATCGGAGAACTGCACAACCACGCATTGTTCCTGGCCTTGTTCGACATGCATGCCGAGCACTTTAAAATCTTTCAGTGAAGGAACTTCGACCTTTTTATTTTCAGCGATGTCAACACCAATTGGTTTTCCGTTGAAATCCATGGTGAAGCTTCCTGCTTTTTCTGTTCTCGAAATAGAATCAACGGTAAAGCGGTGCGTGACATGATCGGTTTCGTGTTCCCACTTCACAGAAAGTTTTTTGCCGTTTTGTGTAGCGCTCAATACTTGTTCCACGGCAGCATTGTCTGATGCATCACCCGTTATAATGGATCCGCGTAGTTGTTGCCAGCGCAATGTTTTTTTGTCGATGGTTTTTGTTCCGTTCAGGACATAATCCATCGTCTGCTTCATTGTGCGGAAACTGAATTTCATCACCTGGAGATTTTCCGGGAGATCGGTGATCAGTTTCGAGAGGGCAAACTCTACGTTGTACGATTGATCGGAAGTGAGCCGCCGGTCGGGACGGAATTCAATCGTGCGGCTGTCGATCCAGTATGTTTTGCCCGGGATGTCCGGATCGAACGTGAAATATTTTTCCGTGACCGGTGCATCGAGTGTGATGGGACCGGGATAATCTTCACTGAGCATGATCCGGATATGCGATTCATTGCTGATGATGCCGGATGTATAAGCAGAAACGTATGCGCGGAACGCAGGATCTACTTTGGTGATTTCGATGGCTGATTCGCTGCGGTTGGAGAGAAACGGAATCGACACCATCGTAACAACGATCAGTGCGAAAATGCCGAGGAGTAATCTTCTGGACATGGGTTTTGGACGGTTGATTTATGCGGCTAAGGTAGCCGAATTGAAGCGCGCGAATCACGCTGAAAACATGATATTTTTCATGCGATGGCGCCTTCCTGACAAGTGTAGTGTTTTGGACAAAAGGTGATGTGAGGTCAGTTGTCCGGAATGTTTGCGGGCCTGACTTGACTGCCTGACACTACAATCACCAATTTGAACATTGGATTGTGGATAGTCTTGATCGTGTCATTCACCGGGTTAGTCGAATTTGTCTGAATTTCAGGCCATCTCGTGGTATCTTGCATCAACAAACTGCTGAAACTTCAAATGATATTGTTTGCCTGCCGGCGTGCGTTCGGATTGTTTCTGGCGATTGCAAGTTTATGCGTAGGCCAAAGCGCTGCCCAATCTGTGGGAAATTATGCGGTGACGCGCACCACGGGAATCACCTTCAGTTCCATCATGACTACCGGTACGCCATGCAACAGCTGGCGGTACAGCGGGGCATTTCAACAGGATGATAACCGCAGCAATCCACTCACCATTGGATTTGATTATTGGTACAATGGTGTACGCTATACGGAGCTGAGTGTTTCCACAAATGGTTATGTCGATTTTTCCAACTCTACTGCCGACGGAGGACCTACGGGCAATCCCTTCGGTTATGTAAACACGCAGTTCACTGCAACCGGTGGAACTGTTCTCGCCCTCGCACCGTTCTATGATGACCAGACTACGCAAGGTGGTTCGGATCCATTGGGAAACAGCATCCGCACTTTGTTGAGCGGTACTGCACCGAACCGGATTTTTACGGTTGAGTGGAATGACATGGCGGTGTATCTCAACACATCACCCAGCCTGACGTATCAATTGAAAATTTACGAAAGCACTGGTGTCATCGAATTCATCTATGAAACGATGACCCAGGGCACTGCAAATTTTACGTACTCGTGCGGAATCAACGGGCCGGTACTGAATGCAGTTCCTACTGTGGCACAATTGAAATGCCAGCAGTTTATCAATACAACCACATTCAACAACGGAGAACAGAATGGGCTGGTGGGAATGCCCACCAACAATTCACGGATACGCTTCACACCGCCGGCGCCACTGAATCCTGCCGGGACACTGACGTTTACAGGCGTGCTGTCGAACCAGATGACGCTTAACTGGACGAACTGGGCAACGAACGAAGTGGGTTACGTGATCTACTCATCCACCGACGGAATCAATTATGAATTTGAAACGCAAACAGCGGCCAATGCCACAAGCGCAATTATTTCCAGCTTGTATTCCGGAACCACCTACCAGTGGAGAGTGTACGCTGTAACGGAGGGAGCTTTGAGTAATGCGCTGACGGGAACACGGGCTACGCTGCCTGGAACCACATTTATTTCTGTCGTTGCCAATGGAAACTGGGGCACGGGAGGAACGTGGAATACCGGAACGGTCCCTACGGTAAGCGACAACGTGGTTATTGCGAACGGAACTACTGTCACCGTTAATGGCAACTGGAGCTGTCATAACCTGCAGGTGGGACAAGGCGCTTCGGGAATCCTGAGAATTGGCAACAACGGAACTGCACGCACATTTACCGTTGAAGGAAATGTTACGGTGATGGCGAATGGCTTCTTTGGTGCAAATACGGCATCCAATACCACGCACAATTTTCTCTGTACCGGAAATATTGCAAACAACGGAACGGTTGACATGATGCCGGACGCAAATTCATTTTGCAATTCCACGTTCAATCACAACTACGCCACGCAAACGATCAGCGGTGCAGGACCCACTACACGCTTCAACGGAATGACCGTGAACAAGGGTACGTCCATGGCACGTGTTCTCGATATCACCTCTTCAGCGTTTTCCGCACCGGCAGGTTTTCTGACGATACAGAACGGAACGTTTCGTTTGTCTACCGCCACGGCTGTAAGCATCACGCCGTTCACGACAACAACAGATATACCATATACCGGTCGTTTGTGGATGAACAGTACATCGAGTACGATGTCTGTCACCGGAGGCGGTCTTAATCTTTTCGGAGAGCTGCGCGTTACTGCCGGAGTATTGACTGTAGGCAACGCGGCCAATAACGGGATCAGTTCGAATGGCGGATTGTTTATTGTGACCGGCGGCACGGTAAATGTTGCCGGGCGTTATGATCGTCCAAACACGACGTGTATCTCGCGGTTTACCATGCTCGGTGGTACTGTTCTTCTCAATACGATTGGTTCAACCTCTACTACGCTTGCACCGTTTCACATGGATGTTCCGGGATCGCAATTTATTCAAACCGGGGGAACCATTGTCATTCGCCGTGAAGGAGGTACCGGTGCGCAAAACCTGGGATTCACCTGTACCGGTGGAAATATCAATACAGTCACCGGCGGTACATTACAGATCGGCGATGGCGCCACACCGGTGAACCAGACCATGCTCATCAATACAGTTGCACCTGTTGGAAGCTTATTCGTAAACAGCGCGAACGCAACTGCACAACTCCAGACGAACCTGCTCACTGTAGTCCGGAACGTAACGCTCAATGCCGGCATATTTAACACAAGCAATCTTGGTGTAAATGTTGGCGGTACCTGGAGCAACACCGGCGGAACGTATACAGCGGGTTCCAATACCACAACGTTCAACGGAACTACTCCACAAACCATTACGCGTACTGCCGGAGCAGAAGCTTTTAACAACGTTGCATTCACCGGGGCAGGTGCAAAAACTTTAGGGTCGGCAATGAACTGCAGGAACCTGACGATCGGTCCGAGTACAACATTGTCGGCCGGAGTAGCCGGATTCACGATCAGCATGATTGGCAACTGGTCGAACGCGGGAACGTTCAACGGTGGCACATCCGGAATCGTTCTCTGCAATGGTACGACCGCGCAAACCATCGGCGGAACAGCAGCAACCACATTCCGTAACCTCACGATTCAGAATGCTGCGGGAGTTTCCATCACCTCGAACCAGAACATCCGCGGAACATTGCAGCTGACCACTGGAGTGTTTACAACAACAGGTTTTGATTTCACGCTGATCTCCGACATCAATGGAACCGGCCGCATTGGCACAATAACCGGTGGTAATATTACGGGTGACGTTGTACAGCAACGATACATTTACCAGGGACCAACGAACTGGAGACAATTGGCGGCACCTGTCGGCGGACAAACACTGCAATCGTGGAACGATGATATTGTCACCGCAGGATTTCCAGGTTCTGATTTTCCAAACATGAACGGATGGTTTTCTGTGGCGACGTACAGTGAATCTGCTTTAGGCCCGAAAGAATTCGGTTACGTCGCACCGACTAATATTACGGATGCAATTAATCCATTGCGTGGATACTACGTGTACGTGGGGCCGCTTGCTGTTACACTTGACGTGAAAGGCCCGCCGAGAAAATTCAATCAATCATTTGCATTGACGTATACACCATCTGCCGGATCAACGCAGGATGGATGGAACATGATCTCGAATCCATATCCTTCGGCGATCAACTGGGATGGAACAGGATGGACACGCACAAACATTGACCAGGTGTTGTACATCTGGAATCCCGCGAACAACCAGTATGCAACGTATGTTGGCGGAGTAGGTACAAATGGCGGAACTGCTTACATTCCTTCCTCGCAGGCATTCTGGGTGCGCGCCATTGCACCGTCGCCAAATGTTGCGTTGGGCGAAACGGTAAAGACTGCGCAGGACCCCACGTATTTCCGTACGATGATGGCAAGTGTTCCGCATCTTTTAAAATTGAAACTCACCACGTCGAACGGAAACGATGAAACGGTAGTTCGTTTTGATGGAAGCGCAACAAACCAGTTTGATGTTGGATTCGACGCACTGAAACTTGGAAGTACGGATACGCTCGCACCGTATATCGCTTCCACGCTGGATTCGATTGACGATTATTCGATCAATACACTGGGCCCGCTCAACTCCGATGTGATTGTGCCGTTGCGTGTGTATCGGTACAACAGCGGAACGTTTACCATTTCCCGCGACAGTTCCAGCGATATGCCGATGGGTTCGTGCATCATTCTCGAAGATTTGCAAACCGGAAACATTACTTCGCTTGGACAAGGCGGTTCGTACACATACAATCATGTTGGTGGCGATACTGCGGTGCGTTTTCTCCTGCATTTCAGCCCGGGCATTTCCAAAGGATTTGTTTCAGCTACATGTCCTGCATCGGCTGATGGAAAAGCATACGCGAGCGGAATCGGTAACGGTCCGTGGGATTACACCTGGGAAGATGCCGGCGGAAATCAGGTTGCCCAACACAACAACGTGACCGGAACTGATACGCTGTTCGGAATCACGCCGGGAATTTACACGGTGAAATCCC
>Ga0193752_1003393_pt1 | contig 11008 bp, 10 predicted proteins | sample H1c1metaG_FD_144924 | JGI IMG/M metagenome (GOLD analysis project Ga0193752, IMG submission 144924) | Soil microbial communities from a riparian zone of the East river system, Colorado, United States - H1c1 | ecosystem: Environmental > Terrestrial > Soil > Riparian zone | place: USA: East River...
ACGCCGAAGGAGGTGGCACGCGGGTCGCCGCCCACCTCGCGGGACTGCCGGCGGCCGCGGTCGGCGCGCTGCAGACTGTCGCGCCGCTGCGTATTCCAGGCCTGCCCGAATACCAGACGAACTGGCGCCACCGCCTCGAACAGCGGACATGATCGCAACCCCGCGACTGCAGTTCGTTGCCGTCGAGCAGCGGCACAAGCGCGCGCTGGCTGCCGGTGCTGCCACACTCGGAGAGTTGTTAGGCGTGCAGATTCCACGCGGCTGGCCGCGGTTTCCCGAGGCGTTCACGCCTTCGCCGGATGCTCCCGAGTTGCCGCCGTCGCAGTGGTGCGGCTACTTCTTCCTCGACGCGGGGGTGGCTGCTCTGGTCGGAAATGGCGGCTTTCATGCACCGCCGAACGATGCCGGTGAGACCGAATTTGGCTACGAGATCGCGCCGGAATTCCAGAATCGCGGCTATGCCACCGAAGCCGTGCGCGGTCTCGCTGAGTTTGCATTCGCGGACACGCGCGTACGCCGCGTGGTCGCGCACACCCTGGCGCACAAGAACGCTTCCAACGCGGTGTTGATCAAGGCCGGATTTCAGTTCGTGGAAGAGCTGCCGAACGACGAGGTGGGCAAGGTGTGGCGCTGGGACCGCGCGAGAAGTCCGGACTAAGCACCGGCCTTCGCCACCTCGACCATGTAGGTGTGTACGTCGCCATGCATGTTGGATCGGAAAATGATCCATTTCGCATCGCGCGTGAAGATGATGTTCGGTTCGAGTCGATAGTCGTGCGTCTTCATGTCCACCAGCCTCTCGGATTGGAGCGTGCCGGGGTGGATGAGGTGTTCGGCGTCCGGTGCCGAGATGCCGGCCACGTCCGGGATCGCGTGCGGCCGGAACACGTATAACCACTTGCCGTCCTTTGCATGCGCGACCATCTCCTCGTCGCCACCATCGCCGGCGAAGAATTTGCCATCGGGCGAAATCGCGTAGTGCACGGACCACTGATCGCGGTCGACGTGATACCAGCGGCGATTGCTGCCATCGGGTTCCGCGGCGGCCAACCAGAAGTCCTCGCCGCGCGGCGTCTGCAGGTCGTACCAGATCGTCTTGCCATCCACGTCGAAAAACTCGTGGCCGGCGATTTCCATGTTCATCGTGCGCCGGTGTACGAGTTTGGGTTCCTCGCCCAGCCGCATCGACCAGATGCGATCGACTCGATGCCATGGGCCTTCGTGGCAGAACATCAGCGCAGCGGAATCTGTGGGCGAGAATTGCAGGTGATTGAGCCAATCGGTGGAGCGGTGAATGATCTGCTGCTCGCCGGTGGCCGTATTCACGGTGAACATGGCCATCGGAATGTGCGCCTGCTCACGTTGCAACAGCCGCACTTCCTTGGCCTCGGCGAAGGACAGCGGCCTGCCGTCCTTTCCGGTCGCCGCATAGTTGGCATCGAAGCGTGGATCGCGCGGGCCCTGCTCGAGCTGGTACGCGCGCTCCGCGTACACGCCGAGTAACAAAGTTTCGTCGGCATTGATCGAACCGATGAAGCCGCGCTCGATCTGCGCGATGCGTTTCGGCTTTCCGCCGGTGACCGGAATCGAATAGATCGTCGTCGCTGTCTGCTGCTCGGAGTTGCCCGCGCCCTCGCTGCGAGAGAAGTAGACCAGGCCCGACTTGCGGCCGACGAACAGCGCCTTTGCCTTGCCCGGCACGATCACCTTGTTCCTGCGCGTCACGATCTCGATCGTGCCGATACCCGCCGTGCGCTCGACGATGACGAAACGCCCATCGGGCGTGATGCTGTTCTGGTGGAAATACAACGAGCGTGTGCCGGGTTCTGTCGACAGACGGATGACTCGATGGCCCGTGGCGGGATCGACCCAGTCGCTGGGAATTTCCGCGGCAGCGGCAGCTAACGCGAAGCCGGACAGCAGCGTCAGCGCGAGAGATCGCGAGAGGAGCGTGAGTCGCATGATCGATTCCCCCGTGTTATCGCTCGCGGTGCCAGATGACATTCCGATCAGGCGCTCGCCGGAGCATGATCGAATATGCACAAAGTTGATCGTCCGTGCAAAGATACGTCTGAGGGAGGATGCATGCACAAATCGGGATGCCTGGCGGCGCTCACGGCACTGCTGCTCAGTACATCGCTGGAAGCGGCCGATGCGTTCGCGGTGACCATCGAGGTCGACGCGTCCCGCGGCGGAGCTGCGCTCACGCCAATCTGGCGTTTCTTCGGCGCCGACGAGCCTAACTACGCCACCATGAAGGACGGGCGGCAGTTGTTGGGCGAGCTCGGTGCGCTGAAGCAGGACGACATCTACTTCCGCGCCCACAACCTGCTGTCGTCGGGCGACGGCACGCCCGCGCTCAAGTGGGGCAGCAGCAACGCGTACAGCGAAGATGCCGCCGGCAATCCGGTGTATGACTGGCGCATCGTCGACGGTATCTTCGACGCCTATCTATCGAACGGCGTGCGCCCGTACGTGCAGCTGGGGTTCATGCCCCAATCTCTGAGCACGGCGCCGGCCTCAATGCCTTACAAACACTCCTGGCGCCCCGGCTTCGACTACAACCTCATCAGTGGCGGCTGGGGTTATCCGCCGCGCGACTATCAACGCTGGTCCGACCTGTGCTTTGAACTGACGAAGCATCTCGTGGCGCGTTACGGCGAGGCCGAGGTGCGGCGCTGGTGGTTCGAGACCTGGAACGAACCCAACGGACCGGCGTACTGGAAATCGACGGCGCAGGAATTCTACAAGCTGCACGACTTCGCGGTCGCGGGAGTGCGACGTGCGTTGCCGGCTGCGCGCGTCGGCGGACCGCACACCGCGGGCCATGGTGGCGCGTACATGGAAGGGTTTCTCGATCACATCACGAAAGAAAAGAACTACGCGACGGGTGAGCTGGGTACGCCCACGGATTTCCTCGCGTTCCACGCCAAAGGCGCGCCCAACTTCGTCGACGGGCACGTGCGAATGGGCATCAAGGCGCAGCTCGACACCATCGATACCGGGTTCAGGATGATCGCCGCGCGCCCCGCACTTGCGGGCAAGCCCATCATCATTGGCGAGTCCGATCCGGAGGGCTGCGCGGCCTGCCAGGGACCGCGCTTCGGCTATCGCAATGGCACGATGTATTCGAGCTACACGGCGGCGAGCTTTGCGCGCAAACACGAACTCGCGGCGCGGCATCATGTCGATCTGCAAGGTGCCGTGACCTGGGCGTTCGAGTTCGAGGACCAGCCGTATTTCGCGGGCTTCCGCCAGCTCGCGAGCAACGGGCTCGACATGCCCGTCCTCAACGTGTTTCGCATGTTCGCGCATCTGCAAGGCAAGCAACTGCCCGCAAAGAGCTCGCAGCAGGTGTCGCTCGACGACATCCTCGCAAACGGAGTGGGTGGCAATCCCGACGTGGGTGTGATGGCCAGCCGCAACGACGAATCGCTCGCGATCATGGTCTGGCATTACCACGACGACGATGTGGCCGGCCCGGGTGCCGCGGTCAGCCTTACGATCGCCGGTGCGCGCCGCGCGGGAACAGCGGTCACGCACTATCGAATCGACGAGCGCCACAGCAATTCCTATACGGCGTGGCAGCGTCTCGGTTCGCCGATCGCGCCCGACAAGGCGACTTACGACACGTTGCGCGCCGCGGGGCAGCTCGGCCGGCTCGAAGACGGTGCGACGCAGGTGCAGAAATCCGGGGATTCGCTGCGGATTTCGTTCGTATTGCCGCGCCAGGGCGTTTCGTTGCTGCTGATACCGCTGACGCAGCGGTAGCTAGGCCACCGATGCGGCGCGCCAACTGAGAATGCCTCGCATCAGCAGCGCGGTTCTCTCCAGATGCGGTCTATTCGTATTGGCATTCGCATGTCTGAAATCCGCGCGCGAGTGGCCTACCATGCACGCCGACTGCAACGATTTCTGCCAGGAGACAAAGTCATGACTGATTCACCCATGGACGCAAAACTCACCAAGAGAGTGCTCGAGAGCCTCAACCGCATTCTCGAGCTCGAGCTTTCAGGCGTCGTGCGCTACATGCACTACAGCTTCATGATCTTCGGCCACAACCGCATCCCGATCGTTGCATGGCTACGCGAGCAGGGTAATGAATCCAACGCGCACGCGGTGCTGGCGGGCGAACACATCACCACCTTCGGCGGCCACCCGTCGCTCAAGATCGGCTCGCTGCTCGAGACGTCCAAGCACGATGTGAACGAGATTCTCAAAGAGGCGTATCAGCACGAGAAAGAGGGCCTCGATGAATACCACGTACTGCTGGAACTGGTGGCCGGCAAAGAGATCATGCTCGAGGAATACGCGCGCGACCAGATCGCGGCGGAAACCATGCATCTGGCGGACATCCGCAAGATGATGAGGAAGCCCGGGTCTATCTAGCCGGCGGACTCGCTCGCCGCACCACGTTCGAGAAAGCGCAGCGACCACTCGAGCGGGGTCTCGGCATCATGAATGTAGACGCGCCGCCACGACGGCGGCGCGATCTCCCGCCAGCAACGCAAGGTCGAACCGCCGATCAGCACGGCAGGGCCAGGCGGAAGCGTGAAGCCGTTGGCCGTGGAAAAATTCTCGATTGCCGACGGACTCCAGAATGCGAAACCCAGCGGGGCGGTCGCGCTGCGCAACGCCGCGAGTTCCTGCGCGAGGTTCGGCGGCGCCACCGTGGCGTACACCGCCTGGGTGCGCACGCGCAGCCGCAGCCCAAGTGTTGCGACCGCGGCGAGATGTTCGGGCTGACGCAATGCCGCGTCGCTCGTCGGATAAAAAACCTCGGCGCCGTCGGGCACGGCGCCCGACTCACTGACGACACGCGCCAACTCCTGTACTCCGCCCTGCGCTGCGATGGAAACCTTGATGCCGCGCGCTGCGAGCGTCGCGGCAGTCGCCGGCGCGATCGCGGCGACGAGCGTGCCCTCCGGCACTTCGACGCGTGCCGCGGCGGCGCGGCTCGTGACGAACAGGAGGGCGGGACCGGCCGCGCCTATCTGCCGCAGATCCGGCCAGTCGCGCCACTGGTGTTCGATGCAGCAGACGGCGAGCGCGTTGAATGATTGCCGCCGCAGCTGGATGACGAGGCTGTCGGCGTGCGGCTGCGATTTGGTGACGATCCAGGTGAACGGCAATGTCGACTCCGTCATGGAACTCCGTCATGGATGTTAGTCGCGAGCCGCGCACGCTGCCTGCACCGTGACACAGCTGTGACAGACAGGCACGCGCCCGCACGTACGCTTACGTTTGATTTCACTGGAGTTTACCGTCCGATGCATGCGCGTGAGCGTTTCCTGGCGGCGTTGCGAGGTGAGGCGCTCGACCGGCCTCCCGTTTGGCTCATGCGACAGGCCGGCCGTTACCTGCCGGGCTATCGCGCATTACGCGCTGCGCACAGCTTCTGGGACGTATGCCAGAACCCCGAACTGTCGACGCGCGCCGCGCTCGAGCCGCTCGATCGATACGCCCTCGATGCGGCAATCGTATTCTCGGACATCCTGGTCGTACCCCTCGCAATGGGTCTGGGCGTCAGTTTCGGTTCCGGCGATGGGCCGCGGATCGCGAAGCCTTTGCGCAGCGCGGCCGACTACGACGCCTGGCAGCTCGACGGGGTACTGGATCGCATCTCCTATCTGCCGCGCGCGGTCGCGCACCTGAAAGACACGCTCAAAGGACGCTACGGCATCCTGGGTTTCGCCGGCGCGCCGTTCACCTTGTTCGCCTACTGCGTGGAAGGTGGCGGCAGCGAAGATTTCCGCGAAGCGCGCACCTTGATGCATCGGGATCCGGCGCTGGCGAAACGCGCACTCAACACGATTGCCGATATCGTCGCGGACCTGCTGCTCGCGCAAGTAGCTGCCGGCGCGGATGCCGTGCAACTGTTCGACTCCTGGGGCGGCCTGCTCGCGCCAGATGAGTACCGCACCTTCGCGCTGCCCGCCCTGCAACGTATTACCGCAAAGTTGAACGCACGCAAGGTGCCCACGCTGCTGTTCGTGCGCGGTGGCCATCACCTGTTGCCGCTGCTGGGCGAGAGCGGCGTCACCGGGTTTTCGCTCGACTGGCGCACCGAGTGGCAGGTCGCGCGCGACCTGTACCCGGACCACCTGCTGCAGGGAAACATCGACCCCGTATTGTTGTTAGGCAGCGCCGATGTCATCCGGCAGCGCACCACGGCGTTGCTGGAAACGATGCAGCGCACCACCGGTGGCAGGAACTGCATCCTGAACCTGGGGCACGGCATCCTGCCGGGCACTCCACCGGAAACTGTCGCCGCGCTGGTCGATACCGCGGCGGAATTCGCCTGAGGCGTCATGATTCCGCTCGCGCTGGTCGGCATGAGTTATCGCGAAGCGCCTTCCGCCGTGCGCGCTGCGCTCGCGGTCCTCGATTCCGAGTCCGCCGGTCCTGCCAAGCAATTGCTCGACGCCGGCGAAATCACGGGCATTGTGCGCATCGAGAGCTGCGCGCGCGTGGAGTGGTTGTTAGCCTCGGCACGACCGTCCTGGGCCGCCGAGCTGTTCGGCGCGGCGCTGATCGGCGCCGCCGAGAATCCCGATCATCTGCGTCCGCGTTCGCGCCACGGCGCTGCCGCCGTCGGCGGGCTGCTGCGCGTCGCGGCCGGACTCGATTCAGTGGCGCAGGGCGAGCATTCGATCGGCAACCAGGTATTGCGCTCGTTCGAGCGCGCGCACGAAGCGGGCACGGTGTGCCGCAGCCTGCACGTGGCCTGGCGCGGCGTCGGTGAAATGCTCAATCGCGCACGGCGCATCCTGCCGCAGGGCCGTACCGGCGGCGTGCATACGCTGGTGATGCAGCGCGTGACCGATGTGCCCCGCGACGCGCCGATCGCGGTATTCGGCTTCGGCGAGATCGGCCGCGCGACGCTGCGCGCGCTGGCGGATGCCGGCTTCACCGCCGTCGAGAGTTTCAATCGCGCCAGCATGCGCGCCTTCGAGGGCGCAGTGCTGCGCGCGCATACCGTCATCGTCGCGTCCGGCGCGCCGCATGCCTGGCTCACACTGCCGGCCGGCGCGGGCCGCGCGGTCTTCGACCTCGGCAGTCCGCTGCAACTGGTGGCGGCGCCGGGCTGGCAGGTAACGGCGCTCGATGAACTGCTGGACGGCAATGGCGCGGTGCTGCCAGAAGATCAGTATGCCGCGCTCGATGCCGAGTGCACCGGCAGCGCCGAAAAGGTGTGCCAGACATTGCTGCAGCCGCCGCCCGGCGACACACTGGCCGCAATGACCGCCATGCGTTCGGAATTCATGCAGCACAAACTACCCCGCCTGCTCGAAGGTCTGCCGCCGCAGCGCGCCCGCAAGCTCACGTCCGAAATGAACGCGGTGCTGCACGAATTCATCTGCGCGGCGCGGCGGGAGACTCCATGAGCGTGAAACAGATCGGCTCCCGCGGCAGCGACCTGGCGCTGTGGCAATCGCGCACGGTGTTGGCGGAGTTGCAGAAGGCCGCGTCGGTTCCGGCCTGGCATTCGGATATCACGGTCATCGCCACGCGCGGCGATCTCGACCAGTCGCCGCTGCTGGTCGGAAAGATGGAAAAGGGCTTCTTCACGCGCGAGCTCGAACTCGCGTTGCTCGACCGGCGCATCGACCTCGTGGTGCATTCGTTGAAGGACCTGCCCACGGCGATGCCGGAAGGGTTGCTGAACCGCACGATCCTGCCGCGTGCGAGCGCCGCCGACTGGCTGCTGGTGCGCCACGAATTCTTCGCGCCGCGTGAGGATGGACTGCTGCCGCTCGCGGAGCACGCGCGCGTCGGGGCGTCGTCGCTGCGGCGCGGCGCCTTGTTAGGCCGGTTCGCGCCGCAAGCCATACCGGTGCCGCTGCGCGGCAATGTGCCCACCCGGCTGCGCCGGCTCGCCGAGGGCGTCAACGTCGATGCCATCGTGCTGGCGGCGGCAGGATTGACGCGACTCGAACTCGATCTGTCGCCATTCGCGGTGGTCGAGCTGCCGCCCGAATGGTGGATTCCCGCCCCCGGCCAGGGCGCGCTGGCCGCGCAATGCCGCGCGGGCGACTCCGAAATCGAAGCGCAGGTCGGCATGCTCGCCGATCCGGGCTGCGTCGAAGCCACGCGCTGGGAGCGCGACTTCCTGCGCGTCATCGAAGGCGGTTGCTCCACTCCCTTCGGCTGCTATGTGGCCGGCACCCGCGCCCACCTGGGACTCGCCACGGACCGCGGCTGGGCCGCGCGCAGCATCGATCTTCCGCAAGACTTGCCTCTTACTCAGACCGGGGAATCCCAACGTGACTCATTCATCCGCGGAGCCGTCGCGGGCTGCAAGCCCATCGACCTCTCAGAATCTGCCACTCGCGCGTTCGGCCGAGCTATACGCGCGCGCTGAAGCGCTGATCCCGGCCGGCGTATCGAGCCCGGTGCGCGCCTTCCGCAAGGTCGGCGGCACCCCGGTGTTCTTCCGCGAGGCGAAGGGCGCGCACGTCTTCGACGAGGACGGCAACCGCTATCTCGATTTGTGCATGGCCTGGGGTCCGTTGATCCTGGGGCACGCGCACCCGCGCGTGGTCGAAGCCGTGCAACGCGCCGCGGCGGATGGGCTGGCCTTCGGCACGGCGCATCGCAGCGAGGGCGAGCTGGCCGAACTCGTACTGGCCGCCTATCCCTATGCGAAGCAAGTGCGTTTCGTGGTCAGTGGCACCGAAGCGGTGGCAACGGCGGTGCGTATCGCACGCGCGTCGAATGGCCGCCGACGGATTCTCAAATTCGATGGCTGTTATCACGGCCACGTCGATTCGCTGATGGTGAAAGCCGGCAGCGGCGTCATCACGCAGGGCCTGGCCGACAGTGCCGGAGTGCCCGCGCAGCTCGCGGCCGACACGCTGGTAATCCCGCTCGGCGATATCGCGGCGCTCGAGCAGGCGTTCAGGGAACAGGGCAAGGACATCGCCGCGGCTATTATTGAGCCGCTTCCAGCCAATAACGGGTTGCTGCTCCAGTCGCGCGAATTCCTGCAGAAGTTGCGTGAGCTCACGCATGCGAATGGCACGGTGCTCATATTCGACGAAGTGATCACCGGCTTCCGCTTCGGCTACCACGGCTACGACAAATTGTTAGGCATCGAGCCGGACCTGACTACGCTCGGCAAGATCGTCGGTGGCGGACTGCCGGTGGCGGCGGTGCTGGGCAGGCACCAGCTCCTTCAGCAGCTGGCGCCGCTCGGGCCCGTCTACCAGGCCGGCACCATGGCGGGCAACCCGGTGTGCCTGGCCGCCGGCATCGCCACGCTCGCCGAACTCGCGGAAGGCGGTCCCTACCGCCACCTCGAGATGTTAGGCAAGCATCTCGACGCGGCCTTCGCCAGACATGCGTTGCAGACGCAGGCGCAGCTGCCGCGCGTGGGTCCCATCGTATGGCCGTATTTCGATGCCAAGGCCGCGTTGCCGGTGGCGGCCTCGTCCATAAGCGCAGACGCCGTCAACGAGTACCACCGCCGCTATCGCGGCTGGCTGGCGCGCGGCGTGTACCTGCCGCCATCCGCATACGAGGTGTGTTTCCTGTCCGCGGCTCACACCGCCGCGGATATCGATAAACTGCTCGACGTGCTGGCCGGCGACGACAGGAACTGATGCGCAGCGGATTCAGGCAGTGGTTTGCGGAACGCGCCGAGCTCATCGTGCTCGGCGTGACGCTGCTCGCCACCGCATCGCTGGTCGTGTGGTGGACCATCCTGCTGCGCGGCGAGATGCGCACCAACGAGATGCTGGAACGCGAGCTGCTGGTGACGCAGAGCGGGCTCACCATGCAGCAGGTGGCCGAGCGCCAGGTGTCCCTCGCCGCGCATCACGATCGGCGCAACGTCATGCTGGTAGGGGAATCCACGTTGTTAGGCCTGCTGTTGTCGGGCAGCCTGGTGTTGCTGTTTCTGCTGGCGCAACGGCGCAAGCAGCAGCGCGAAGACATGGAAAAGCTGCTGCAGTTCACCAGCCACGAGTTCAAGACTCCGGTCGCCGGAGTGAAGGGACTGCTGCAAAGTCTCGCGATCGGCAGCATCCCCGACGCCCAGCGCGCCGAATTGATCCAGCTCGGCCAGCTCGAATGCGACCGGCTCGAGCACCTGGCGGAGACGATTCTGGCTTATCAACGCGCCATGGCGCGCGATCCGCGCGCGGGCGTGCAACGCATTGACGCCGCGCGTTTCCTCGCGGAGCTGCTCGCGCACCGGGCGCGCACTGCGAGTGGCGGTGACGTGCAACTTGCCGTCATCGACGCCGTGACGGTCTTGGCCGATCGCGACGGCCTGCGCGTGATTCTCGAGAACCTGCTCGACAACGCGCAGAAGTACGGCGGCGGCAGCGTGCGTCTCGCGGCGGGCATGAGCGAGGGTCATTGGCGGCTCGACATCAGCGACCAGGGCCGCGGATTCGCGCCGGACGCCGCCGAGAAGCTGTTCGATGTTCACAACCGCGGCAGCGGCGAGGGCATCACGCACGGTGCGGGCCTGGGGCTTGCGATTGCGCGTCAGCTCGCGCGCCGCATGGGAGGCGACATTTCCGCGCACAGCGCGGGGCCGGGCCTGGGCGCGGTATTTACCGTCACCCTGGCATTGGCGCCGCAATCGACATTGCCGCTTGGGCACGAAGGCGCGGCGCATGGTTGAACGCATCGCTATTGTTGAAGATGAACGTCTGGTCCGCGAACTCGTGGCCGTAAACCTCCGCCACGCGGGCTATGAAATCGTCGCTGCCGAGAATTTCGACCAGGGCAAACAGGTTCTGGCCAGGCAGGATTTCCAGCTCGCGATCCTCGATGTCATGTTGCCGGGCGGCGATGGTTTCGCACTGACACGCTGGGCTCGCGACCTGGGCGTCATCGCGCCCATACTGATGCTGACCGCGCGCAGCGATACCACCTCCAAGGTGCGCGGGCTGGATGCCGGCGCCGACGACTATCTACCCAAACCCTTCGACGTGAGCGAACTGCTGGCGCGCGTGCGCGCGCTGTTGCGCCGTGCGAGCGGCCGACCGGCGAC
>Ga0193752_1003394_pt1 | contig 11008 bp, 8 predicted proteins | sample H1c1metaG_FD_144924 | JGI IMG/M metagenome (GOLD analysis project Ga0193752, IMG submission 144924) | Soil microbial communities from a riparian zone of the East river system, Colorado, United States - H1c1 | ecosystem: Environmental > Terrestrial > Soil > Riparian zone | place: USA: East River...
TGCCGAGATGCGCGGCGTCGACGAACAGGCGAGCCAGGCCGAGAGCCGGCGCGATCGCCTGGTTGCCGAAGAAAAGGGCCTGACACCGGTCGACCCCACCCGGCTCGACGCCGCTCGGCAGCGCGCCGCAGAGGCCGAGGCGCAGCATCACGGCGCCGAAGCCCGCCTCGGCGAATGGCAGGAGCGCGTTCCGGCGCTCGACGAAGTGCGCCGCACGCTGCAGGCGGCGGCCAACGACGAAGCGCGCCGCCACGCCGATCTCGCGGCCCGGCTCGGGGCGCTGAAGGCGCTCCAGGAAAAGGTCCAGATCGAAGACAAGCTGAAGCCGTGGCTCGCCAAGCACGGCCTCGAATCCCTGCCTGGCCTGTGGCGGCGCGTGCGGATCGAGCCGGGCTGGGAAGCCGCGCTCGAGGCGGCGCTGCGCGAGCGGCTCGGCTCGCTCGAGATCGGCCGGCTCGACACCGTGCGCGCGTTCGCGGCCGATGCCCCGCCGGCTCGCCTGGCGTTCTTCACCACGCCTTCCGCGCCGATCGCGAGCGCGCACCGGACCCTGCCGCGCCTGGCCGAGCTGCTGCACCTGGGCGACGCGGGCCTGACGGCCCTGCTCGGCGACTGGCTCGAAGGCGTCTACACCGCGACCGATCTCGACGCCGCGCTCGGCGCACGCTCGAGCCTGACGCATGGCGAAGTGATCATGACCCGGGAGGGCCATGCCGTCAGCCAGTTCGCGGTGAGCTTCTACGCGCCCGATTCGCAGCAGGCGGGCCTGCTCGCCCGCGCCCAGGAGATCGAGAACCTGGAGAAGCAGACCCGGGCGCAGGCGATCCTGCTCGACGAAGCGAAGAGCCGCCTGGTCCGCGCTGAAGCCGAAAGCAGCGATGCGGCCGAGCGCCTGGCCGCGAGCCGCAAGGAGAGCGCGGGCGCGCAGTCGGCGGCGCACCAGCAGCAGGTCGAGCTGCTGCGCCTGACGCAGCTCGCCGAGCAGACCAGCCAGCGGCGCGAGCAGCTCGGCGGCGAGCGCGCCGCGCTCGACCTCGTGGTCGAGGAGCTGGCCGCCCGCCGCGCCGCCGGCGAGACGCGCTTCGAAGCGCTCGACGCCGAGCTCGGCGTCGCCCAGGAACGTCACGCGGAGCTCGACGAGGCGGCCCGTGCCGCCGAGCGTCGCCTCACCGCGGCGCGCGAAGAAGGCCGGTCGCTCGAGCGGCAGGCGCAGGAGGCGCAGTTCGAGCAGCGCTCGCTGGTCGCGCGCGTTGCCGAGCTCGAGCGTTCGATCGCGACGGCCGCGCAGCAGCTCGAAGCCAATCGTGCGAGCGACGCCGGCCTGGCGGCCGATCTCGAGCGCCTCACCGATGCCGAGGCCGAGGGCGAGCTGCAGGCGGCACTGGCGAAGAAGCTCGAGCGCGAGACCGCCCTCGGCGAGCGGCGCAGCGTCTACGACGACCTGTCGCAGCGCCTGCGTGCCGCCGACGAGGCCCGCCTCGGCCATGAGCACGCGCTCCAGCCGCTGCGCGACAAGGTGAGCGCGCTGCTGCTCGAGGAACAGGCGGCGCAGCTGGGCGGCGCGCAGTACCTCGAGCAGCTCGAGGCCGCCGGCGCGGACCGCGAGGCCATCGGGCGCGGCATCGAGGAAGGCAACGTCAAGCTCTCGGGCCTGCAAGGCAAGATCGACGCGCTGCATCGCGAGATCGAGTCGCTCGGCGCGGTCAACCTCGCAGCGCTCGAGGAGCTGACCACGGCGCGCGAGCGCAAGGGCTTCCTCGACGCCCAGAACGCCGACCTGTCCGAGGCGATGACCACGCTCGAGGACGCGATCCGCAAGATCGACCTCGAGACCCGCGAGCTGCTCGCCACGACCTTCGCCCAGGTCAACGAGCATTTCGGGCGGATGTTTCCGACCCTGTTCGGCGGCGGCACGGCACGCCTGGTGATGACCGGCGACGAGATCCTCGACGCCGGCGTGCAGGTGATGGCGCAGCCGCCGGGCAAGAAGAACAGCTCGATCCACCTGCTCTCGGGCGGCGAGAAGGCGCTGGCGGCGATCGCCCTGGTGTTCGCGATCTTCCAGCTCAACCCGGCGCCGTTCTGCCTGCTCGACGAGGTCGACGCGCCGCTCGATGACGCCAACACCGAGCGCTATGCCAAGCTCGTCACCGAGATGTCGAAGGTCACCCAGTTCCTGTTCATCAGCCACAACCGCATCGCCATGGAAATGGCCGAGCAGCTGATCGGCGTGACGATGCAGGAGCAGGGCGTGTCGCGCATCGTCACGGTCGACATGCCGGGCGCGGTGCGGCTGGCCGAAGCGGCCTGACTCCCCGCACGAGACCGCATGGACACCCTGACGGTCGCACTCGCCTCGCTCGGCGGCGTCGTCCTCGCCGGGGTGATCGCGCACGGCGCCTGGCAGGCGCGTCGCGCCGGGCCGAAGCAGGCGAGCGGGCCGCGGGAGGAGCCGAGCGCCTCGGCCGCGGCGCGGCGCGACGAGCCCGGGCTCGACGACGACGCTGCCGGCGCTTCGGACGACCCGACCTCGTCGACACCGCGGCGCCTTTCGAAGCGGGTGCCGCTGCAGCTCGATGCGCTGATCGACGCCTTCGCCACCTTCACCCTCGACGCGCCGGTTTCCGCCGAGGCGATCGCGCCGCATCTTGCGGCCAAGCGCTTCGTCGGCAGCAAGCTGTTCCTGGTCGAAGGCCTGAACAGCGAGAGCGGCCGCTGGGAAGCGCCCGCCCCGGGGCAGCGCTATGCCGAGATCCAGGCCGGCGTGCAGCTCGCCAGCCGGACCGGCGCGCTCAACGAGATCGAGTACTCGGAGTTCGTGCAGCGGATCCAGGCGATCGCCGACGCGATCGGCGCCTCGGCCGACTTCCCCGACATGCTCGACGTGATGGCGCGGGCGCGCGAGCTCGATGCGTTCGCGAGCCAGCACGACGCGCAGCTCGCGGTGCACCTGCATGCGACGGGCGCTGCGTGGAGCGTCGGCTACATCCAGCAGCATGCGCGGCGGCACGGCTTCGTGGCCGGCGTCGTGCCCGGTCGTCTGGTCTACCCGTCGAGCGAGGAGGGCGCGCCCCCGGTGCTGACCCTGACCTTCGATTCGCAGGCCGCGCTCGCCGACGAGCCCGATCGCGCCGCGGTGCGCGATGTCACGCTCTCGTTCGACGTGCCCCAGACCGATCCCTCGGTCGAGCCGTTCAGGGCGTGGCAGGCGGCGGCGCAGGCGCTCGCCGTCGGCATGGACGCGGCGATCGTCGACGACAACGAGCGCCCGCTCAGCTCCGAGGGCTTCGCGGCCATCGGTGGCGAGCTCGGCCGGCTCTACGCGATGCTCGAAGAGCGCGACCTGGCGGCGGGCTCGGCGGCGGCGCGCCGCCTCTTCAGCTGAGCGGCGCGTGACGAAGCGCGCCGCTGCGCCGGGTGGAGCCGCGAGCGAGGCGCGCCGCGCCGAGCAGCGTGTCGACGAGCTGCGCGAGATCCTGATCCATCACGCCAAGGCCTATTACGTGCTCGACGCACCGGAGATTCCCGATGCCGAGTACGACGCCCTGTTCCAGGAGCTCGAGGCGATCGAGGCGGCGCATCCCGGGCTGGTGACACCCGATTCGCCGACGCAGCGGGTCGTCGGCGCCGTGCTCGAAGGCCTGAAGCCGGTGCGCCACGTCGTGCCGATGCTTTCGATCAATACCGAAACCGACACGACCGCGGCCGGCGCGGAGAAGTTCGACACCCGGATCCGCCGGTCGCTCGGCCTTGCCGAGCCCGACCCGCCGGTGGAGTACGCCGCCGAAATGAAGTTCGACGGCCTGGCGATCAACCTGCGCTACGAGGCCGGCGACCTGGTGCAGGCGGCGACTCGGGGCGACGGCGAGACCGGCGAGGACGTGACGCACACGGTGCGCACGATCGCGGCGGTGCCCAAGCGCCTCAAGGGCGTGAGCGCGGCGGTGCTCGAGGTGCGCGGCGAGGTGTTCATGCGCCGGGACGATTTCGAGGCGCTCAACGAGCGGCAAAGGAAGCTGATCGAAGGCGGCGCCAAGGGCGAGAAGACCTTCGTCAACCCGCGCAACGCCGCCGCCGGCGTGGTGCGCCAGCTCGACGCGCGCAACGCGGTCAAGCGGCCGCTGAGCTTCTTCGCCTACGGCCTCGGCGAAGTCGACGGCTGGAGCGTGCCGCCGACCCAGACCGGCCTGCTCGAGGCGTTCGACGCGATCGGCCTGCCGGCCAGCCCGATGCACCAGAAGGTGCAGGGCGCGGCCGGGCTGATCGACTTCCATGCCGCGATCGCCGCCGTGCGCGACAGCCTGCCGTACGACATCGACGGCGTCGTCTACAAGGTCGACGATCGTGCCCTGCAGGAAAAGCTCGGCTTCAAGTCGCGCGAGCCCCGCTGGGCCGTGGCGCAGAAGTACCCGGCGCAGGAGAAGACGACGCTGCTGAACGCGATCGACATCCAGGTCGGCCGCACCGGCAAGCTCACGCCCGTGGCCAAGCTCGAGCCGGTGTTCGTCGGCGGCACGACCGTGTCGAACGCGACCCTGCACAACCTGTTCGAGATCCGGAGGAAGGGCGTGCGCATCGGCGACACCGTGATCGTGCGGCGGGCGGGCGATGTGATCCCCGAGGTGGTGGGCCGGATCGTGGCGAAGCGCAAGGCCTACGTCCCCAACTTCCGCATGCCGCGCGCGTGCCCGGTCTGCGCCAGCAGGGTGGTGCGCGAAAAGGGCGGCGTCGATCACCGCTGCAGCGGCGGCCTGTTCTGCGCGGCGCAGCGCAAGATCGCGATCCTGCATTTCGCCGGCCGACGCGCGCTCGACATCGAAGGCCTGGGCGACAAGATAGTCGATCAGCTCGTCGACGGCGCCCTGGTGAAGACGCTGCCCGACCTGTATGCGCTGACGCAGGAGCAGCTCGAAGGCCTGGAGCGCATGGGCGACAAGAGCGCCGGCAAGCTCGTCGCCGGCATCGAGGCGAGCAAGCAGACGACGCTGACGCGCTTCCTCTACGCCCTCGGCGCGCGCCACGTCGGCGAGTCGACGGCGAAGGATCTGGCCCGCCACTTCGGCAATCTCGATCGCCTGATGGCGGCGAGCGTCGCGCAGCTGCTCGAGGTCGCGGACGTCGGGCCGATCGTCGCCGAAAGCGTGCACGCCTTCTTCCACGAACCACACAACCTCGAGGTTGTCGCCGGCCTGCGCCGCGCCGGCCTGACCTGGGACGAGAACGACGGCCAGGCTTCGGCGGCAGTGCTGCCGCTCTCGGGCAAGACCTTCGTCCTGACCGGCACGCTGCCGACGCTCGGCCGCGAGGACGCCAAGGAGATGATCGAGTCGCTCGGCGGCAAGGTCGCCGGCTCGGTGTCGAAGAAGACCGACTGGGTCGTCGCCGGCGCCGAGGCCGGCTCGAAGCTCGACAAGGCGACCGAGCTCGGCATACCGGTGCTCGACGAGGGCGGGCTGCTGGCGCTGCTCGACCGCCCCTGAGGTTCACCCCTGGGCCGCGGCCCGGGCGGCAGAGAGAATCGGCTGATTCCCCAAGGAGCCCGCTCATGGCCAGTCCCGAAACCGCCGCCCAGTTCGCCAAGGCCAAGGTGGTCGCCGCCCAGATCGGCAAGGTCCGGGCCATTTTCGACCCGAAGTGGAAGGACGTCGTCACCAAGCTCCGAGCGGCGATCAAGGCGAAGCAGAACGACAAGATCGACCTCTACCTGGCCGCGCTCGAGGGCCGGCTCAAGGAGCTGAACAAGGTGCTGCGCGCGGCGACCCTGGCGCGCGGCGAGCTGCGCGAGATCGAGATGGACAAGGATTTCGTCGCCGAGCACCTGAAGGAGGTCGACACCGCAGTGACAACCGTCAGCGAGGCGGTCGACGGCTTCACCGAGCAGTTCGACGAAGGCAAGACCCTGCAGAACGAGGCCGAGGCGGCCTCGAGCCGCTTCCAGGGCGGCGCCAACCAGGCGATGACCAATCTCTCGGCGCTCGACGGCGAGATGGACGACGCCAAGGACGAGCTCTCGGCGCTGTTCAAGAAGCAGGACGCGATCATTCGCGCGCCGCCAAGGCGGCGGAATCCCGCGACGCCAAGGGCCTGGAGAAAGCGCAGAAGGAGCACGCTGCGCTCGGCATCGACGTGGCGCTGATGCTGCACGAAGGCCTGCTGAAACGGGTGAAGACGTTCGGCGAGGAATCGGCGGCGTCGAAGGTGTACTCCGACGACCTGAAGAAGAAGCTCAAGGACGGCGTCAAGGACATCCAGAGCAAGGCGGTCGGGGTCAACGTCTACGTCGAGCAGCTCGGCCTGGCGGTCAAGCGGGTCAAGGAGCTCAGCGTCGGCGAGATCGACGTCGCCAAGGCGGCCAAGGCGCTGTCGATCGACCGGGCCGGCGAAGCGGGCCTGAAGAAGGTCCTGACCGGACCCTCGTCCGGTTTCGAGGCCGGCCTGGAGCAGATCGGCAAGAAGCTCGAGCCGAAGCAGAAGGGCAAGGACATGCTTTCCAAGCTGAAAAGCGCCGGCATCCTTTGAGCGGAGCCGACGCGCCGTCGCCGGGCGGCCCCGCTCTTTCGGGCTGGCTGGCGCTAGCCCGTGCCGCCGCCTCGATGCCGCCCGCGTCGGCCCGGGCCGAGCTTCGCCTCGGCGCCGGCGGACCGGAGATCGGCAGCATCGAGCCGGCGCTCGCGGCGCGCATGGTGGCCGCCGGACTGCCGCTTCGTCGTTCGGGCGAATCCTGGTCGGTCCATGGCAAGGGCGACGCTTCGCTCGCGGCGATCGCGCGCTGGCTGGAGCACGAGGGGATCTCGCCACGCTGGCGCGACGAGTTGCTCCCGGTCGTCGATGCCGAGGGGCGCACGCTCGCCGGCGTCGAGCGCAGCGTGGTTCGCGTCCTCGGCCTCAGGACCTTCGCCGTGCATCTCTCGGGCCGCGCGCGCGATGGCCGCTTCTGGGTCCAGCAGCGGGCATTCGACAAGGCCACCGACCCGGGCCGGTGGGACACGCTGATGGGCGGCCAGGTCGCGGCCGGCGAGTCGATCGAGGCGACGCTCGCGCGCGAGACCTGGGAAGAGGCCGGCTTCGCGCTCGCCGATCTGACCGCACTCGAACGCGGCCCCGACGTCAGCGTGCGCCGGCCGGTCGGCGAGGGCTACATGGACGAGCGGATCGCGGTGTTCCGCGCCGTCCTCGCCGACGGCCTGACGCCAACGAACCGCGACGGCGAGGTCGTGCGGTTCGAGTGCCTGGGCGAGGCCGCCCTGCGTGAACGACTCGCCGACGGCGCGTTCACGCTCGAGGCCACCCTCATCCTCGGCGCCGAGCTCGAGCGCACCGACGCGCCGGCGCGCTAGCGAGCCGGCGCCAGCGCTTCGCGCACCGCAGCCAGCAGGGCGTCGGGCGCCTCGGTCATCGGCGAGTGGCCCGAGGGCAGGGTGACGATCCGGGCGCGCAGCGCGGCGGCGATCGCGGCGGTGTGCTTGGGTCCGGTCATCTGGTCGCTTGCGCCGAGCACCAGGGTCGTCGGGCAGGCGACCCGCGCCGCCGCATCGAGGCCGCCACGATAGCGATCGCAGACCTGGAAATCGGTCAGGAACAGGTTGGCCTCGCGTTGCGCCATCTGCAGCCGGCGCATCAGGGTGCGGTTCGCGCCATGCAGCCACATTCCGGGGCCGGGATAGGAGGGCTTGCCCGCGAGGGTCGAGTGCGACAGGGCGTTGACGCTGTCGATCGCGGCGAACGGGTCGTGCTCTCCGGCCTCGAGCAACGCCGGCGAGACCGCCATCGGATACGCCGTGCCGACCATGACCAGTCGTTGCGCCCGGGCCGGCGCCCGCGACACCGCTTCGAGCACGATCAGCGAGCCCATGCTGTGGCCGACGAACGCTGCCTCGTCGACGCCGGCCGCGTCGAGCAGGGCCAGCAGCCAGGTGGCGATCGACTCGATGCTCTCGAGCGGCGCGCCAGCGCTCTGCGCATGCCCGGGCAGGTCGGGCGCGAGCACGGCATGGCCGTGGTGCGCGAACCAGCGCGCGAGTAGCGTCCAGACGCTGTGGTCGTGCATCGCGCCGTGCACGAAGACGATCGCCGGCAGGCCGGCGTCGAATCGCTTGCCGCCGGTGTAGGCGTAGGCCTCGCGTGGGCCGTTCGGGCCCTCGACGGCGAGCCTCATGCCCTCGCGGCGGCCTTGAGCGCCCGCTTCAGGTCGTCGAGCAGGTCGTCGGGATCTTCGAGGCCGATCGACAGGCGAATCGTCCCCGGGCCGATGCCGGCCCGGGCCAGCGCTGCGTCGTCCATGCGAAAGTGCGTGGTCGAGGCCGGATGGATGACGAGCGAGCGGCAGTCGCCGACGTTGGCGAGGTGCGAGAACAGCTTCAGCGCCTCGATGAAGGCCCGGCCCTGCGCGCGCGAACCGCGCAGGTCGAAGCTGAACACCGAGCCGCAGCCTCGCGGCAAGAGGCGCTTCGCCAGCGCATGGTCGGGATGGGTTTCGAGCTCCGGGTAGCCGACGCTCGCCACGCCGTCGTGGCTGGCGAGAAAGGCGACGACCTTGCGCGCGTTCTCGACGTGCCGGGCCATCCGCAGAGGCAGGGTCTCGAGCCCCTGGAGGATCAGCCAGGCGGTGTGCGGGCTCATGCTGGCGCCGAAGTCGCGCAGGCCCTCGCGGCGAGCACGCAGCAGGAACGCGCCGACCGTGCTTTCCTCGCTGAACACCATGTCGTGGAAGCCCTCGTAGGGCCGGGTGAGCTCGGTGAAGCGACCCGATTTCGCCGTCGCCGCGTCCCAGTCGAAGCGGCCGCTGTCGACCAGGACGCCGCCGATCACGGTCCCGTGGCCCGACAGGAACTTGGTCGCAGAGTGATAGAGCAGGTCGGCGCCATGCTCGAAGGGCTTCATCAGCCACGGCGTGGTGAAGGTGGAATCGACCAGCAGCGGCAGGTCGTTCTCGTGGGCGATCGCCGCAACCGTCGGGATGTCGAGCACGTCGAGACCGGGATTGCCGAGCGTCTCGCCGAACAGCAGCTTCGTTTCCGGCCGGATCGCGGCGCGCCAGGCGCTGAAATCGCCCGGCTTGACGAAGCTGGTGGCGATGCCGAAGCGCGCCAGCGTGTAGTGCAGCAGGTTGTGCGAGCCGCCGTAGAGCGCGCTCGAGGCGACGACGTGCGAGCCGGCGCCGGCGATGGTGGCGATCGCGAGGTGCAGCGCGGCCTGGCCGCTGGCGGTGGCGATCGCGCCCGAGCCGCCTTCGAGCGCGGCGACCCGTTCCTCGAGGACCGCGTTGGTCGGATTCGAGATCCGGCTGTAGACGTGTCCGGACCGCTCCATGTTGAAGAGCGACGCGGCGTGCTCGCTCGACTCGAAGACGAACGAGGTCGTCAGGTGGATCGGCACCGCGCGCGCTCCGGTCGCCGGGTCGGGGGCGGCGCCGGCATGCAGCGCCAGGGTGTCGAAACCGGGGTTCGCGTAGCCGGGCATGGAGCGTCCTTTTCGGGACCATTGTGGGCTATATTGAGTCGCAAACAGCCCCGGAGACTTGCCATGAAGGTCAGCGACATCCTGCGCGTCAAGGGAGGCACGCTCTTCACCGTTTCACCCGGCGAATCGTTGAGCTCGGCGCTCGACGTCATGTCGCAGCACGACATCGGCTCGCTCGTGGTCATGGACCACGGCGAGCTGGTCGGCATGCTCACCTTTCGCGAGGTGATCCAGGCGATCGTCAAAAACGGCGGCAGCCTCGGCGAGACCCGGGTGCAGAGCGTCATGGACGACCATCCGCTCACCTGCACGCCGGAGACCGACCTCGATGAAGTGCGCCGCATCATGCTCGGCCGGCACGCCCGCTACACACCGGTGGTGAGCGACCGAACCCTGATGGGCGTGATCTCGTTCTACGACGTCGCCCGCGCGGTCGTCGACAGCCAGGACTTCGAGAACCGCATGCTCAAGGCCTACATCCGTGACTGGCCGGTGGAGAGCCGGGACGAGCTCCCCTCGTCCCAGAAGCCGAACTGATGGCGGGAAGCACCCTCGGCACGCTGTTCCGGGTCACGAATTTCGGCGAGAGCCACGGCCCGGCGATCGGCTGCGTCGTCGACGGCTGTCCGCCCGGGATGGCGCTGTCCGAATCCGACATCCAGCCCGACCTCGACCGCCGCCGGCCCGGCACCTCGCGCCATGTCACCCAGCGCCAGGAGGAAGACAAGGTCGAGATCCTTTCCGGCGTGTTCGAAGGCCGGACCACGGGCACGCCGATCGGCCTGCTGATCCGCAACACCGACCAGCGCAGCAAGGACTACGCGAATCTGCTCGATACCTTCCGCCCCGGCCACGCCGACTACACCTACCTGCACAAGTACGGCCTGCGCGATCCGCGCGGCGGCGGCCGCGCGTCGGCGCGCCTGACCGCCCCCACCGTCGCCGCCGCGGCGATCGCCAAGAAGTGGCTGAAGCTGCGCCACGGCACGAGCTTCGTCGCCCACCTGACGCAGATCGGCGAGATCGTCGTTCCGTTCGAGGGCCTCGAGCACATCGCGAACAATCCGTTCTTCGCCGCCAACGCCGGCGACATCGCCCGGATCGAGGCCTACGTCGACCAGCTCAGGAAGGAAGGCGACAGCTGCGGCGCGCGCATCGACGTTGCCGCCCGGGGTGTGCCGGTCGGCCTGGGCGATCCGCTCTACGACAAGCTCGACGCCGACATCGCCTTCGCCATGATGGGGCTGAACGCCGTCAAGGGCGTCGAGATCGGCGCCGGCTTCGCCTCGGTCGCGCAGCGCGGCAGCAGCCATGGCGACGAGCTCACGCCCGAGGGCTTTCTCGGCAACAACGCCGGCGGCGTGCTCGGCGGCATCTCGACGGGGCAGGATCTCGTTGTCAGGATCGCGATCAAGCCGACCAGCTCGATCCGCACGCCGCGGCGCTCGATCGATCTCGAGGGCAAGGCGACCGTGGTCGAGACCCACGGCCGCCACGACCCATGCGTCGGCATCCGCGCTGCACCGATCGCGGAGGCGCTGCTGGCGCT
>Ga0193752_1003395_pt1 | contig 11007 bp, 7 predicted proteins | sample H1c1metaG_FD_144924 | JGI IMG/M metagenome (GOLD analysis project Ga0193752, IMG submission 144924) | Soil microbial communities from a riparian zone of the East river system, Colorado, United States - H1c1 | ecosystem: Environmental > Terrestrial > Soil > Riparian zone | place: USA: East River...
CCTCAGGCACTTCTCTGACCAATACTGCCTGGTTTGTTACGGATGCTGGCAGGCAGGGCGTATTCATGCTGGACACAAGGGACATCGTCAGTCCCGACAATGGAGGAACCATCATTGTCAGCGGCTCCAAAAGATTCAGAAGGGTGTACACAGGTCCAATAGATGGCAGATGGTTTGGCATGGTAGGTGACTACAACGGACCTGTTGGCACGGACAATGCCGCCGCCCTCAGGGCGGCCATTGCAGCTGCCAAGGTCGATGAAACCGTATTAATCCCGGAAGGGCAATATCTTTTCAGAAGCACAATAGTGATGCCGCTGGCCACAGTTAAGAAGGTCAGGCTGGAAATCAGGGGACATGTATTCTTCAACAGGGTCACGGGTTTTGTGATCGAAGGTCGGGATCAGGAATTCAGAGCGTATGGCCTGATCGTCGGTCTGAATCCAGGAGCTACAACTGAAGCGGGTTATGCCGCATTTACCGGCGACGGATTATACCTGAAAAATGTGGTTCAGTGTCATATTGAAGTGAATGAGATCAAGGACTTCAAAAACGGCATTCACATGGCGGGCGAAGGAAGCGCGGGTTTGCCGTTGGGCTGCCAGTTCAACCAGATCTGGTTCAATGCGATTCATCACAATCATACACAGATTCGGCTAAGTAATAAAGGTGGTTCTTACGGAACCTGGAATAATGAGTCCAATTGGTATGGTGGTCAGATCGGCCGCGGTACCCCGGGAATAACCTATGGAGGCGGTGGCTGGTATGGAATTGTGTTTAACAAAGAATCTGGCCCCGTTGATCAGAAATTCATAAACGGTCATAATTTTTATAATGTTGGCTTCGAAGGCGTGGAAAAAGCGCTGGTGATGAATAATGCCGATTACAATACATTTATTGCAGGAGGATTTGAGCTCGAAGGCAGCCATTATGCGATCGACCTGGATCCGGTGAGCGCGGTTGGTAACCGTTTCATCGGCTCTACCTCCCTGGACGAAAAACAATTTGTTACTGGCAGACTGGGTGTTGCCACGGTTGTGCAGGGCGTTGCACTCTGGGGCGGAGCAATCAACAGCAAGGCCTATATGGGTTACGATGCTGTGAATTCGGTGACGCCAAATAAATTGCTTGTGACCACCAATGCTTATAGTTATACCAACTTTGTGGTGAACAAAGTACATGACCTCATTAGCCAGACCGGGCAATTTCCAACCATACAGGCGATGATGTATCGCCTAAACGGCGTGATCCGGTCAGTTCCTTTCAAGAAGACATTTTACCATGTAAAAGCCGCTACGGCGGGCAGCCCACTGACATTACCTCCGAATATCGGTTTGGTGAGGGTGGAAGCCAACCAGGCCAAGGTTTTTAAGATCGACGTAGGCGACCTGGCCGCATATGGTGAAGAATTCCTTGTTGAATATCTTACTCCCCAGTATCCTATCAGCTTTGTCAGGTCCGACAATTCGGCCTTGATGATTGCGCCAACTTCTTTTCCTTCCGGTGGGACCTACCGTTGCCTTTGGGCCGATGGACAGTACAAGATCTCTAAGATTGGTGATGAATACCTGTCGGCCGTGCAGGGCGGCGGGGGATACACTATCGGACCGGGCACGAAAATCCTTTATGTCAACTGGCCCTGGGGGAATGCGGTAACCACACTTCCAACTGCGGCTGCCTGGCCGGGTCGTGAAATTATCATCAAAAACATGGTGGCTGGCAAAACCGTACAGGTTGTAGGGGTCTCCGCAAGCGATGAAGCGCTGATGCAGGGAAGGGGCGCGATGACCGTGAAAAGTGATGGAACGACCTGGAATATCATCAGTATGTATCGCCGGGGCACAACCTACTAAGGAATCCCTATTTTTGTGAACATGGCTGCACGCACAGACCAATTCACAGCACCCGATTATTTTTGTACTGATGATCTCCTGACAGATGAACATAAGCTGATCAGGCAATCAGTTCGTGAATTTGTCAGGAAGGAAGTTTCCCCCGTAATCGAAGACTATGCCCAGCGCGCGGCATTCCCCGAACACCTGGTGAAGAAGATGGGAGAGCTCGGCTGTTTCGGTCCTACAATTCCCGTTGAATACGGCGGTGGCGGCCTCGACCATATCAGCTATGGACTGATGATGCAGGAATTGGAGCGTGGCGACAGCGGGATAAGGTCAACCGCCTCGGTGCAGGGATCATTGGTCATGTATCCCATTCATGCCTTCGGCTCAGAAAATCAAAAACAGAAATATCTTCCAAAGCTTGCCTCCGGCGAATGGCTCGGTTGTTTCGGATTAACCGAACCCGACCACGGCTCAGATCCGGCGTCGATGACATCCAGTTTTACTGATGAAGGTGATCACCTCATACTGAATGGAGCTAAAACATGGATCAGCAATGCTCCCTATTCACAAGTAGCCGTCGTCTGGGCGAAAGGGCCCGATGATGAAGTGCGCGGTTTGATAGTTGAAAAAGGTAGTCCGGGTTTTCAAGCGCCCGAGATTCATGGCAAATGGAGCCTTAGGGCAAGCGCAACCGGCGAATTGGTTTTCGACAACGTCAAAGTTCCCAAAGAAAACCTGCTTCCCGGAGTCAAAGGAATGAAGGGCCCATTAAGTTGCCTGACGAAGGCCAGGTATGGAATTGCCTGGGGCGCGCTGGGTGCCGCAATGGATTGCTATGACACCGCACTCCGTTACAGTAAGGAAAGGCTGCAGTTCAGCAAACCCATTGGTGCCTTTCAGTTACAGCAAAAAAAGCTCGCCGAGATGATCACCGAAATTACCAAGGCCCAGCTGCTGAACTGGCGACTGGCCGTATTGATGGATGAAGGCAGAGCCACCCCTCAGCAGGTATCCATGGGCAAGAGAAATTCCTGTGCAATTGCAGTTGAGATCGCCAGGGAAGCCCGCCAGATACTTGGTGCAATAGGCATATCCGGAGAATTTCCCGTGATGAGACACATCATGAACCTGGAGAGCGTGATCACATACGAAGGTACGCACGATGTGCACCTGCTCATCACCGGTATGGACATCACAGGCTTAAACGCTTTCAAATAAATCTATCCGCCATGAGAGTCTTCCTTATTGGGTTTATGGGCTCGGGAAAAACACATTGGGGAAGGCAGCTCGCTTCAAAACTGCAGATCCCTTTTTTTGATCTCGACGAGCTGATCTCGCAGGGAGAAAACAAATCCATCGCGGAAATCTTCAGTGAGTCAGGTGAAGAATATTTCAGAATGCGAGAAAGGGAAACCCTGAGTTCAATCATAGATGAATATCCTTCTGTAGTATTGTCCACGGGCGGAGGAACGCCGTGCTTTTTCAACAATATCGAAAAAATGAAAAAGTATGGCATCGTGGTATGGCTGAACACCGATGTGGAAATTATTTTGCAACGCCTGATGAAAGAAAAAGAAAAAAGGCCGTTGATCAGGGATATACCTGACGAAGAGCTGAAAACATATATCATCCGCAAGCTCAACAAGCGAAGGATGTATTATGAACTTGCCAATGTTGTCCTGGACAACGAAAGCGATATTTCAACCAATGCATTTATCCAAACGATCATCCATGCATAGACCTTTTCTTCTCATTTCTTTCATACTCGCTGCGCTGGCAGTTGTACTCGGCGCTTTTGGCGCACATGCACTCAAACAGTCTCTCTCCGCAGAAAGTCTCGGCGCTTTTGAAACAGGAGTGAGGTACCAGTTTTATCACTGCTTTGCGCTGATGGTCACCGGCATCATTTATGAAAACTACCGCAACATCTGGATCCGGTTCGCAGGTTATGCATTTGTAGCGGGTGTCCTGCTCTTTTCCGGTTCTCTCTACCTGCTTACCTGGCTGAAAGCCACCTCCAGCATGGGGCTTTCAGGTGTTGGCATTATTACTCCCATAGGAGGTCTCTGCTTAATCGCGGGATGGATATTTCTTCTGGCCGGGCTGATGATCCGCAGATCGAGTGCGCTCAAATCAATCTGAGTTGACTTCCACGTCAAATGACACGAGTGTGCCAAGATCATTGACAATGCTGAATGCGCCGTTGACGTCCTGCATTCTTTTTTTTATGTTGCTCAGTCCGTTTCCGAACCTTCTCAGGTTGCCCGTGTCGATGCCCGTTCCGTTGTCCTTTATGGTAATCATGAGCCGCTTTCCTTCGAGCCGCATTGTGATCAGCACCTCCGTTGCCTGCGCATGTTTGAGTATGTTATTAAGTGTTTCCTTAAAACTCAGAAAGATATTTCGTCTTTTCTCCCCGCTCATTTCCATTTCGGAAAACTCGCCAACCTGTACAATGCAGTTGACGGAAGATCCATCGAAATATTCGGTGGCAAAAGCCCTGAGGTAAGCCACCAGGTTCTCCAGGGTGTCGTTGGAGCTTTTCATCGTCCATATAATGGCATTCATTTTACCCAGCAGTTCATTGGCTGAACTGGAGATCTTCTCGATCTCAGGGAAATCTTCAGTGTTCATTTTGCTTTTTGCGATCTCACTCATGAGGCGGATGGCGGTAACACCGGAACCGAGGTCGTCGTGCATGTCGGCGGAGATCCTGTCCCTTTCTTCCTGCCGCACGGCGAGCATGGCCATTTGTTTTTCAAATTCCTTCCTTTCATTTTCGAGTTTGAACCGTTCTCTTTCCTTGACCTGCCCGATGATGTCTTTTTTATTTTTATAGGCCAGCCCTGCCTGGAAAAAAAACATTTCAAACACAAGCCCCAGCGCATAATAGAGCAGAGACCGGTTAAATATGGACAAAGGACTGCTGTTGTCGAAGGTCCATTTGAAAATGATGATGCCCTGGGAAACCATCATGAATGTTACCAGCGCGATATTCCCCGCGGCCAGGTAGTTGAGGAGGATGTCTTTTTTTCTGAAACTGTATATGATCACGATGATGCTGATGAAAAAGATCAGGACCTTGATCACATAATTTTCCAGGATATTAAGGATGATAAATCGGTCGGTACCGAAATACACGACAGAAAAACCGGTGATAAGTACCGCCATGGTGGTGGCGGCATATTGCAGAATCTTTTCGAGGAAGGGGTCCTTGGTGCCGGTACTTAGGAATTGCCTGATAAATCCCAGGTAGAAAAACACCCCGCCACAAAGGATCATAAGGTCGAGGTATTCTTCGAAAAAAACATGAAAGACATTTCTCTCGTACGGTAAAACCACTTTCAGAAACAACACCAGGGCGGTGTGGAAAACATAAGCGGCATAATAAAGAAACTCTGTATGCCGGTTTTGTATGTACACAGCAAGTGAATACACCATCATCATCACCATCACACCGGAGCAAAGCAGGCTAATGATGTCCAGAGATGCATCTTTACTATTGACCATTCGCAGCCACGACGAATAGAAATTCCTTTCGATCAGTTTTGGCTGATAGGTGTTGGTTCCGGAACGAACGAATCTGAATTTCATGAAATAAATGGTCGTGTCGCCCTGTGGTGGACGAATGAGCATTGAGCCCGATAAGATGTTAAATGGCACCTTTTCACTGCTCACCTTGCGGAAACTTTGCTTTGTGTTGGTGCCTGAAGCCATATACATGGTGGCATCACGGATATAATAGCCGGGGTTGAAGAAGTATTGCCCCGAACTGTCGGTGTCATTATAAACGCTGAATCTGAGATAGCAGTCCTGTTCCATCAGGCTGTCCGGAACTGTTTTCCTGGTCACGGCAGGATTAGTAAAATTCAGCAGGGGAATGTCCTGTTCTTTGACTGCGCCCAATCGTGTTGAGAGGCGTAGACATTTCTTTTCGACCGAATCAAAATAACGGACTTTGGAAAGGATAATTATGGAGGTATCTGTGGATTGCGCTGACGATACAGAAAATAATAAGCAATATATAACAGTGATTCTGAGGCGCATTGAGGCATTATCTGCGCCCTGTAAAATACAATTTTTGTATCTTTTAATTGAAATAGTACTGCTTATCTTTGTCGCCATGGCGAATCGTTTGAAATCAAGGAGCCAGTCTACCAATCCGGACACTTTAAAACCTGAAAAAATTGAACAGGTTACCGTGAGGGATTTGGTGAAAGATGAACGAACTCATAAGATCATCGGCACCCTCTTTCTGCTTATCTGCCTCTTTTTATTTACCTGTTTCTCTTCTTATCTTTTTACCTGGGCCGAGGACCAGAGTGAGATCAATCGCACCTCACTGTTTTTTCCGGACAAGGAAATTGAGATCGCTAATATACTGGGTACTCTCGGAGCATGGGTTTCTTACCAGGTGATGAACAATGGTTTTGGTCTGGCCAGCTTTCTGATCTGCATACTTTTTTTTGTCGCTGGTGTCAATGCGATCACGGGCAGGAGAGTCTTTAAATTCTGGAGACATTTCAGGTATGTGGCTGCCGGAGTGCTGTTTTTCTGCATCGCCCTCGCCTTTATCGGGCGAGATTCTGCGTTCAACTGGGGCGGTGACATCGGGAAGATGTTGTCTGCCTGGCTGGTGAGTACTATTGGGAATTTTGGAACGGCCGCGGTACTTATCGCAGGTGGTTTTGCTTATTTCATATGGAGGTTCAATCCCGCATTCCGTCTGCCGGCCCGCAGAATCAGGCCCGTTGCAGCTCCGGACGTTCCGGATGAAGAAACTAACACGGTAATCAGCAAGACAGAGAAGGCAAAAAACAGGCTGAAACCCGGAGAATCACTAACCCTTTCACCATTATTGCCAGAGGAGCAACTGGCGCCCATGACACTGACCGAAATTGCTGCCAAAAACGAGGTTCCGCGAAAGACCAGTGAAGTTGAACCTGAAAATACGCCCCTCAGGTTTGAACAGGTATTCAATCCTGACACGCTGCCCGAGAAGAAATCAAGGGTCATAGTTCCCGAGCCCGAGCTGGTGATAAAAACATTTACTCCTGAAGAGCCTGATGGCACCGAACCCGAAGCAATGCTTATCCCCGAGATGGCGCCCTATGAGCCCACATTGGACCTCAGGGATTATAAATATCCGTCCATGGACCTGCTGGAGATGCATGGGAGCGAGAAAATCATCCAGGATCCGGCGGAACTCGAAGCCAATAAGGATCAGATCATCAACACGCTCAAGAATTACGACATCAACATACTCAAGATCAGTGCCACTGTGGGTCCTACGGTTACCTTGTATGAGATCGTTCCAGTTGCGGGTGTGAGGATCTCGAGGATAAAAAATCTTGAGGATGACATTGCACTCAGTCTTGCCGCCCTCGGTATAAGGATCATTGCCCCCATCCCGGGTAAGGGAACTATCGGCATTGAAGTGCCCAATGTGAAGAAAACGGTCGTGAGTATGCGCACTCTGCTTGCTTCGGAAAAATTCCAACTCAATAATTACAGCCTGCCTATTGCCATTGGTAAAAAGATTGACAACGACAATTTCATTGTTGATCTGGCTACCATGCCTCATCTGTTGATGGCGGGCGCAACCGGACAAGGAAAATCAGTAGGACTGAATGCAATTCTGGTTTCACTACTCTATAAAAAGCATCCTTCACAGCTAAAGCTTGTGCTGGTAGACCCGAAAAAAGTGGAGCTCAGCCTGTACAAGACCATCGAGAAGCATTTTCTTGCCAAGCTCCCGGGGGAAGAAGAGGCGATCATCACCGACACCAAGAAAGTGATCAACACCCTAAATGCGCTTTGTATCGAGATGGACAACCGGTACGACCTCCTAAAGGAAGCGGGCGCCAGGAACATCAAAGAGTATAATGAGAAATTCATCAGGCGAAGGCTCAACCCAAACAAGGGCCACCAGTTTCTTCCATTTATCGTACTGGTCATTGATGAGTTCGCCGACCTGATCATGACTGCGGGCAAGGAAGTTGAAATGCCAATCGCCAGGCTGGCCCAGCTGGCCCGGGCTGTAGGCATACACCTTATCATAGCCACCCAGCGCCCTTCGGTAAACATCATCACGGGAACCATCAAAGCCAACTTCCCCGCGCGCATCGCCTTCAAGGTCTCATCGAAGATTGATTCGAGAACGATCCTCGACACCGGTGGCGCCGAGCAACTCATCGGTAAGGGAGACATGCTGGTTTCCTACAATGGCGAGATAACCAGATTGCAATGCGCCTTCGTGGACACGCCGGAAGTGGAAAGTGTATGCAATTTTATCGGGGACCAAAGAGGATATCCGCAGGCCTTCATGCTGCCTGAATACATCGATGAAAAAGACCTGGACAACAAAGACTTTAGCCTGTTGGAAAGAGACCCCCTTTTCGAAGAGGCTGCCCGGCTGATCGTCCAGAACCAGGTTGGATCCACCTCGCTGATACAAAGGCGAATGAAACTTGGCTACAACAGGGCAGGCAGGCTGATGGATCAGCTGGAAGCCGCCAATGTGGTGGGCAATAACCAGGGCAGCAAGGCCCGGGACGTGCTCATCAAGACCGAGGCAGACCTGGATCAGCATCTCTCGTTACTTGGATAGGCAAATCACTGATTTTCAGCAGGACAGGCCCGAGATAATCTTTCCTTAAATTTTGTTTCCTGCAAACCATCTCAGTGCATTTGCTGTCTTATACCTGCCACAATATCAAATTCATATCTTTGCGGCCTTTAAAAAAAACGGATGAAAAAATTATTGATGCTTGCTTTAGTGATGTTAGAACTATCCCGGGGCTATTCCCAGACGAATGATCCTGAGGCAAAGAAGATACTCGACGCGATCAGTGCAAAATTCAAGTCGTACAAGGCGGTGACCTCAGACTTCACCCTTAAGATAGAAGACGCCAAAGGAAAAGTTCAGGGTGAGAAAAAAGGTAAGGTGTACATGAAAGACAAGAAATACAGGGTCGACATCACCGGCCAGGAGATATATAGCGATGGCGCCACGGTGTGGACCTTCGACCAGGCCGCCAACGAGGTAACCATTAACACCGTCGACCCTTCCGGTTCGGGGATTACTCCTCAAAAACTATTCACGAGTTTTTACGACAAGGATTTCCTCTACAAATTCAATGGTGAAAAAAAACAGGGAGGCGCTGTTTTACAGGAAATAGAAATGACGCCGGTTGACAAAACAAAGGCATTTCATAAAGTATACCTCACTGTAAATAAGAAAACGCATAACGTCGTTTCTACGCGGGTATTTGAGAAGAATGGAAATAAATACACCTATAGCGTAAACAGTCTTGATGGTAAATCACCTGTGGCAGAAGACCTTTTCGTCTTCAATAAGAGTAAACATCCGGGTGTGGAAGAAGTAGATCTGCGCTGAGCGGCAAGCCACCGGGCCTTATTTGTCTCCGCCCCAGCGAAAGGCTTTGATCTCAAATCCGGCCAGATCAAGGATCCGGTCAACTACCGTCAAAGCCACGGCTTCAATTGTAGCGGGCTTGCTGTAAAAGGAGGGCGTTGCCGGGCAAATAATTCCGCCAGCTTCGGTAACGGCTGCCATGTTGCGGATGTGGATCAGATTATAGGGGGTGTCCCTGATCACACAAATTAGTTTTCGTCGCTCTTTCAATATGACATCTGCCGCCCTGCTGATTAGGTCCGAAGAAACCCCTGTCGCTATCCTGCCGAGTGTGCCCATCGAGCATGGTACAATGATCATCGTGTTGTACCTGCCGGAACCCGAAGCAAATGGGGCCATGAAATCGTTTGTGTTGTAGTATTTGAGTGGATATCCGTCATAGGCCGTGTTGCCGAGTTCTGTCTGCCATACCAGCCGGGCATTGTCGGTCATTACCACCGACAAATCCGTCCACTGCTCCTTTATGGCCAGCAACTTTTCGATCAGTAATCGGGCATACAATGCTCCGCTTGCCCCCGTAATAGCCACTACAGTCTTTTGCATTTTATGCGACCTCTTTTAGCAGAAATTAACAGTTTTTGTACATATATTATGCAATGATGGATAATGGATTAAGGGTGAATTGATGGAAGTCAATTAAATCGAAAGGTGAACAAAAAAGACTTGAAATAACCAATGTTTCAACACCAGGCGGCTATCTTTATGTTTTCATAGGATAAGGTTTAATGGTTATGGTATTTGATTAGTGCAGCCTCCCTTTCGGGAGGCTTATTTTATGCCTGGGCCATATCAGGAATGGCCGCAACCTTATACTCACCGGCGTCCAGTTTCTTCTTTGTTTCTTCAAAAGCATTAAGGGTAAGTTCTATGTCTTCCAGTGAATGAGCAGCAGTTGGAATCAGCCGGTAAATAATATGGCCCCTAGGAATAACTGGGTAGACCACAATGGAGCAGAAGATGTGATAGTGTTCTCTCAGGTCCATCACCATGGCAGTGGCTTCTTCAACTCCGCCGGTCATATAAACGGGAGTAACCGGAGAATCAGTTTTACCAATATCAAATCCCTTTTCTTTCAGCCCCTTTTGCAGCGCCCGGACATTGGTCCAGAGTTTTTCGCGGAGTTCTGGTTTGCCACGGAGAAGTTCCAGGCGTTTGAGGTTGCCCACTACCAGGGGCATTGGCAGACTCTTGGCGAAGATCTGCGAGCGGATATTATAACGGATGTAATCGATGATGTTTTTAGGACCGGAAAGAAAAGCCCCGATGGAAGCCATTGATTTGGCGAAGGTGGAAAAATACAGATCGATCCCGTCCTGTATACCCTGTTCCTCGCCCGCACCCGCACCCGTTTTGCCGAGGGTTCCGAATCCGTGGGCATCGTCGACGAGTAAACGGAATTCATATTTCTGTTTCAATGAAACGATCTCCTTCAGCTTGCCCTGATCACCGGCCATGCCGAAGACCCCTTCAGTGATGACGAGAATGCCCCCGCTCTTCTGTTTTGAGATCAGCGCAGCAGACCTCTGCAGTTGTTTCTCCAGGTCTTCAATGTCATTGTGTTTGTATACATACCTGTGGCCTGGGTGGAGTCTTACACCATCAATGATGCAGGCATGACTCTCGGCGTCGTATACGATGATATCATGCCGGCCGCAGACCACATCGATGATTGAGGACATGCCCTGGTATCCATAATTGAGCAGGATGGAATCTTCTTTGCCGACGAAT
>Ga0193752_1003396_pt1 | contig 11006 bp, 10 predicted proteins | sample H1c1metaG_FD_144924 | JGI IMG/M metagenome (GOLD analysis project Ga0193752, IMG submission 144924) | Soil microbial communities from a riparian zone of the East river system, Colorado, United States - H1c1 | ecosystem: Environmental > Terrestrial > Soil > Riparian zone | place: USA: East River...
CACCGCGTAGCCGCTCTCGGCCAGCCGTTTGCCCATCTGCCGGAAGGCCGGCCGTAAGCCGAGGATGTCCGGCCAGATCAGGACGGCCGGCGCCTGGCCGGTCGCGGGGTGCACGAAGTAGGCGTCGGCCGAACCGTCGGGCGTCTTGATGTTGACTTCGGTTTCAGTGACCGTCTGAGCGTTGGCCACCGCTGGCAGCATGAACGACAGGCCCGCGCCGGCCGCCAACGCACCGAACTGCCGCCGCGTTACCAAACCGCGCTCGGTGTATTCCTTCACATCGTCTTCAAAATGGTCCTGATCGCACATGTGGCTCAATCTCCTTGCATGAGGCCGGGTGACGGCTCGCGCCGGTCGACACTATACGTCAGGGCCGCCAGGATCGCAGCCGTGCTGGCCAGGCAGGGGGACCAGTTGGAAATCGGCCGATCGACGCTCTCGACGACAAGGTGTGCCTATCGAAAGATCCGTCCGAGAATTTGGGATGTCGTGTTGCGTGGAATGTCCGCGACGGCCAGGCCATCGTCGCCACATTTTGCCGACGGCGGCACTTACGAGGATCCCACTACAGGCGGCCCCATCTCGGGCCCTGCGATCGGCGACAACGCCGCTGCGCTCTGGCAGGCCTTTCCCGATCTCTCCTTCGAGATCGTGCGCCTTGCAGAGGCCGGACCAAACCTGGTGGTCGCCGAGTGGTGGATGAGGGGCACGAACACCGGCTCGTTCCGGGAGCTGCCGCCCACCGGGAAGAGCGTCGGCGTCCCGGGCGTCGATGTGTTACGGTCGGACCGGGCGGCATTCTGCCGGTCCGCGGCACTTCGACTCGCGTGCTATTCCCGATCAGCTCGGCCTGCAGGTCGTCGTCCAGCCTCACGCGGTTGGGTGCCCGATCGGGTCAACCCGGTGTGGATCGCTTGTCACGGATGCCGCGAGGTCGTGGACTACGAGAAGTCGGGCAAACCGGGGAGCTGGGCTGACCAGAGACCAGCACGAGACAACACGATCGACAACCCGGCTAATCTGCAAACCTCCATCCCCGGTTCACATCGTGAGTAGTCGTCGGGGACCGCGACGAACGACGAGGCCACGGCCGTTACGCCGCAGGTTCAGCCTCGCAGTTGATTTCCCATCGAATCCCAAACGGATCACGGACGACCCCATAGCGGGGCGACCAGTGTGTCGCCTGTAACGGCATGATCACGTCGCCGCCCTCAGCCAGGCCCGCGAAGAGACGATCCGCTTCGTCGGCATTGGCCACCCCGATCACCATCGAAAAGCCTCGAGGCTCCTCGTAAATCGCGCCCGGCGGTATGTCGCCCCCCGTCACATCGAGTCCTCCGGCACGAAGGCGCCCGAACCAAACCTTGTCACCCCATTCCGGAGGTGCTTGTTGCGCGAGCGGCGACTCGGCATACGTCAGCAGGAACACGATTTCCCCGCCAAACAGCGATGCGTAGCGGCGGAACGCGTCGCCGCACGTGCCCGAGAACATCAGCGACGGATTGATTTTCACCATGTCAGGTCATTCGCTTCGATGCGGACTGTTTTTTATAGCCCACCGGGAACGTTGAGCTCCCACTTCGTGTACGCCCAGTGGCTGTGGACGATGTCCCATTGCCGGTCGATTTGCGCACAGAACGGCCGTCGAATTCCACCGCACGGCCGTCGCGTCACCGGCGAGACTGCGGCCGCAACTGACCAAGTGGTAGGTCAGGATCACGGCGTCGCCGGCGCGATAGACCTGCGGGTTGATCATCTCGTAGCGTTCGACCTTCACCAGGCCCTTGATTGGCTCGAGCGCCTGCTGCATCGCGTCGAAACGGTGAGACATGGTGAACCTCCGTTTGCGTCGAAACTACTGCCGCACCGAAGAAGCGGATAGAAGAAACGGAACCTGCATGCTATACAGAGCCGATGGTTCGGCCGATTGCTTGGTATCGGGAGTTCGTGCCGTGCGAGGCGCTACGGGCTGACGTCTATGCCATTCTCTCGTTCGTATCCGGGTCAAGCTCTCCGCCACCGCACCGATCCCTGCTCTGCGAAGTCCCGTTTCGTGATCCGACGTTCTGTTCGCCGCAGTTTGCCGACGGCCACGTGTCGATGTTGTTCGAGCTCGGACACACCTGCGGCGCCGATGGCATCTGGCGCAGCGACGGATCGGCACCTCGCGGCAGCGTAACCGGACCGATGAGCGAGGTTGGACGCACGAACGGGACCGATCGTCCGGACATGCTGGGTGTCTACTTCCGACCTGGGCGCGCCGCCGCGTTTCTACGCGTGGCGATGTCCGAACTGACAGATCGAACCGTTGCGATCGACGACGTGTGGGGAACCAGCGGTCTGCGGCTGGCGGAGGAACTCTCGGACCTCGACGAGGCCAGTCGCATCAACCGGCTGGAATCTCGTCTTCTGGCATGCCTGTCAGTCACATCCGGGCCAATGGGTTCAATCGACATGCCCGCCGTGACCGCGCACATCCTGCGTCATCGCGGGCGGGTGACGATCGACGCGATGGCACACGCTGCGGGCGTGTCCCGGCAACATTTCTCGCGTCAGTTTCGCCAGCACTTCGGGATCTCGCCCAAACTGTATTGTCGGCTGGCACGCTTTCATTCAGGCCTGGCGCATGCCAACGATACAGGAAGGGTCGACTGGGCGCAGGCCGCACTCGACTTGGGGTACGCCGATCAGTCTCACATGATTGCGGAGTTTCGGCAGTTCAGCGCGCTGACGCCGCAGGCGCTGGTCAGCGGCCATTGGTTTCATCCCTTTATCGAGCGCGCGCGGCGGACGCTGCCGACGGAGAGGCGAGGCTCGCAAGGAGATTGATCGCGCCACAGGGGCGAGAACTCGACGTGGAAGGCATCCTTGCCTTCGCGGAACGCGCTCTGCCCGAGGCCGAAGGTGGACGCCCGCACAAGGTGCTCGCCGGGTAGGCACGCACGCGGTGCCGATCGCGCTCAGAAATCGACTGTGGCGTGACGCCTGCCGGGTTGTAGTCCACATGTAGTCCAGCCGCGCCAACATAGCGGGATCCACATCCGGAAGGCGGACACTTACGATCGCTGCTCGCCGGCAATCAGCGCTTCCTTCTGCGCGCGACTCCACGGCTTCAATTGGTGTTCGCGCTTCAAGGCTGCGCTGAGCGACTGACATTGCTCGACATAGACCAGCGACACGGGCAGGCGCGAGCGCGTGTATTTCGCGCCCTTTCCGGAGTTGTGCACGACGACCCGCGCGTGCGGATCGCGGGCAAAGCCCGTGTACAACGTGGCGTCGGCGCAGCGGACGATGTAGACGAAGAACACGAGTTGATTATCGCGATTCCCGCGTCCCTCGATTCGCCAGATTGAGAGGCTCAGGCACAGCGCGCTGTCCAGCCCTGTCGCGCCGAGGTTCGGCCGCGACGGCGGTCAATTGACGCGCAGGCGCTGATAGCGCAGCGCCGGGTCCTCGAAGTACCGATTGTCCTCACAGACGTACTCCTCGATGCGGTAACCCGGCCAGCGCTTGTACATCCACGTCCACGTCCACGGCCCCGTCAGGTATTCGGGATCGTCGATCGTCACCTGGTTCTCGAGAATCTCGTCGTTGATCAAGCGCAGCCGCTCGGTGACGCGCATCCTGGTCGAATGCGGGACGTTGCGGAAGCGCACCGATTCCTTGACGCCGACCGTCGTCGCGACCAGGGTCGTGCCTTCCCATCGGCCGATCGAGTGCCCCGCGAAGCGCGGCTCGGCGTCTTCGGGTGCGATGGCTGGGGCATTGAGATAGATGCGGCGCACCTGGGTGAAGGCCTCCTCGATGATCGTCACCTGACCCGCCGTCTCGAGGATCTCCAGCGGAAAGGTCGCGCCCATCATTCCGGGCATGCCCTCCGGGATGCACGCCATCCCCGAAGACGGAGGCGGCAGCCCCTTGCGCGTGAGCTCCAAATTGTCGGCCTGCAGCTTACGCCATTGATCGAGGTGCGGCTGGCGCAGCGGTGGCTCGGGCACGGGCTTCGGCGCCGCGACGGGCGTCTTCGGCTGGATGCCGGACCCGAAGCCCTCCCCGCGCAGTGGATACGCCTCCCACGAACCAGTGATGTTCCGTCCGGCCGGCCGCGCCTGCGCGAACCCAGACTCGTTCGGCCCCGCGATCGCCACCACGATGACACCAATCAGTGTGAGTCTCATCGCCGCCCTCATTCGATCGTGGCGCGCCCTGCGGCGGCTCCATTCGAGAGTTTCTTCCCGTCGGCCAGCGTGATCTGCTTCAGCAGCGCCGCCGGCTCTCCGGTGCGAAGCGGCGACACGATCACGGTCACCGTGTCTCCCGGCTTCAGCAGGTTGAACTTCCAGCCGGCGCGATTGAGGATGCTCGTGCTCGCGCCCTCGATCAGCCAGTGCTTCGTCTGCCCGGATTTCTCGTCAAGGGCGTCGATCTCGAAGTACACGTGCGGGTTGGCCCACCTGTATTGGGTGACGACGCCGGTGAGCTTGATCTGCACCGTCGTTTCGTACGGCGCGAACGAATGGTGCGCGGCCGCGGGCACGAGTGCCGTCAGACCGATCGCGAGCACAGCGAGAGCCAGGCGCAGACGGTCACGTCGTGGTGACACCTCGAGCTCCTTTCTGGGGACCTTCCGGTTGACCCGGGGATATCGCCCGGAGGCTCACTGCGAGCCGGACAGAACCTACGCGGTTCGCCCTCTGGAATCAAGAGCCGGGGTGCCTTGCCGCACGCCACGTCTTCCCTGTAAGCTTCCGCCCGTTCGTGCGTTCCTCCTCTCGCCTGTGCTCGATTCGAAAGCCAGTGCCTCCATCGTGAAGTCGCTGCGAAGACTGCTGCTCGCGTTGCTCGTGACGATGGCGTCGGCACACGCCGCTCCCCAGACAATCCGCCCGGGAGCCGCGGTGCTGTACGAGGGAGCACGCCTCATCTCCGGCGATGCCAGCGCGCCGATCGACCGCTCCGCCTTCTTGGTCGAGGACGGCCGTTTTACACGAGTGGGGCGCCAGGGAGACTTGCAGCCACCCGTGGGCACGGCTCGCGTGGACCTCACGGGCAAGACGGTGATGCCCGCGTTGATCGATGCGCATTCCCACATCGGGTACATGAAGGGTCTCACCAGCGGCCCCCGGAACTACACCCGCGAGAACATCCTCGACCACATGCACCGGTTCGCCTACTTCGGCGTCGCCGTGAGCCAGGCGATGGGGAGTGACTTCGGCGAGCTGCCGTTTCAGCTCAGGGAAGAGTTGCGCGCCGGCACGGATCCTGACGCGGCACGGTTCCTCACCGCGGGACGAGGTCTCGCCCCGCTCGAGGAGATCAGTCCGACCAACATGCGCCACGCCGCGTACGTGGTGACAACGGTCGAGGGCGCTCGCGCCGACGTGCAGGAACTGGCACAACGGGGCGTGCCGCTCATCAAGATGTGGGTGGACACCAGGGGCGGCACGGTCAAGACGCTCACACCAGACCTGTACGGCGCCATCCTGGACGAAGCCCACAAGCATCGGATGCGCGTGGCGGTGCACGCCACCGGCCTGGCCGATGCGAAGCAACTCCTGCGAGCCGGGATTGATGTGTTCGGACACATGATCAGCGACGTCGACGACGAGCTGGTCGAGCTGTTCAAACAACATCCGAACACGTCCATCCTGCTGGCGCTGAGCGCACCGCGCCGAGTCGTGTCGGCGCCGTGGATCAATCCGCCGCATCCGCTGATCGTCGAGACCATATCGCCCGCGCAGATCAAGCGGCTGCAGGATCGGCTGGCCGGACAGAGTGCGGCGGAGGCTGCGCAGGCGCGACAGGCATGGGATCGATTGGCGCGAGGTGTCCGCATACTCTCGGCGGCCGGTGTGAAGATCGGCGTCGGGACCGACGGCGGAGGCCAGACGGGAGATCAGTTCGTGGGCTGGACGATGCACGCGGAGCTCGAGAACATGGTGGTGGCCGGCATGACGCCAGCGCAGGTCCTCGTGGCCGCGACGCGCAACTCAGCGGAGATCCTTGGACTCGACGACCTCGGCCTGGTGGCCCCGTCGAGGAGCGCGGACTTCGTGGTGCTTGACGCGAACCCCCTCGACGACATCACGAACACACGACGGATCGCGAGGGTCTTTCTGCGGGGTCGCGAAGTCGACCGCGGCAAGCTCAGGGCCGGATGGGCGAGCGGCGCAACGTCGAATTAGACCGCCGCGCAGGCTACATCTTGCCGCGCACGCTCAACCTATTTGGCGATCTCTTCCTCGACCAGGCGGTCCAAGTCCGTGGGTGAGATTCTGGCGACCTTCGCATCGAACACGGCGCGCAGCTTGTTGGGGTCCACTGGGATGAATTCGATGTTCGTGGTGCGGTCGACCTTGCGAAGCGCTTTCGCGACCCATCCGGACCCTTTGCATCCCAGAAGCGTGCGCGTGCTTGGGCTCTGCGCTGTGGCTTGCTGCCATCCGTCAATCAGCGAGAAGAACTCCACGATCGGCCAGGTGATCCCTTCCGTCATGCACTCGTTCCATTGTTGGCTCGAGGTCCCTTCTGTCGGGCCCCACTTGCCGTAGCTGGGCGCTGGCCCCGCCGTCACGACCGCCGTTTCCAGCGACGGTCGTCCCTCTTTGGTCAATTCTTCCGACACGAGAAACCGGTCTGGTCCAACGATGATCCTCGTGCCCCACAGGAAGTTGAAGGGCAACGGCTCTCCCCGCCACGTGTCCGTGCTGAAAAGCACTCCGCCGTTTGCGCCCGTCATGAGCAACCAGCGACCATCGCTGGAAAAGGCCAGCACGCTACAGGACGTGACCGGACCAGGTATCACAATGGGTGGGAGGCGCACATTCCCACCGACGCTGCGAACATCGAGCGCCAGTGTCTTGCCTTCGACGAATGCCGCCGCCAGCCAGCGATACTGCGGATCGCCGGCGGCACAGGGCACATAGGTGCGAGTGGCGTTCGACTCGAAGACCCAATGTTGCGTGGTTGGCTGCGGCGTCCATTGCCGCACCTCCATACGCGGAGCCGACGACGACGAAAGCAAGAACGGTCCTACCCTCGTGGCGAACGCTCCCTCGTGATGACCGACCCCCAGAACTTGGCCATCCGAGCGACGCACCAGCGTCACGTCGCCGTTGATATTGACGATGACTCGCTGATCCTCACCCGGCGAAGCAGCAATCGAGCGTACGGCCGTCGGCGTCTGTTGAGAAGCACGAACGAGACTCGGCTGCGTCGCGTCGACAGTGAACAGCCTGTAGTCGCTCTTGTCGCGAGTGTGGGTCGACAGCGTGAGATCGTGGCCGCTTTCCCATTCCCACGCGGTCGAAATCGTGGGCTCGACCGCAATCGGCGTGAAAGAAGATGCCGACACGTCCAGGATGCTGACGTATCGTCCGCCTGGAGTTGGACGAGCCACCGCGACAAACCGGCCATCTGGTGACCAGTCAGCTCCGTCCTCGTCGTTCATGTTCGGATAGGTCGGCGACTTGACTTCCCCAAACGCCAAGGACTTCAGGTCGGCGTCGAACACTTCGAACGCATTTCCCCCGCCCGTGAGAATCCTGTCCTTATTGCATGCCACGAGAAACGGTCCGCCAACCCGTGCCGCCGCCGAACGAGGGCGATTCGTCACCAGGTCGAGCACTTCAAGCCGGCCAAGCTGGTTGCGGTGAACGACAACCCGCTGAGGTGGACAGAACGTCGGATACACCGCTCCGTCCTCCATCGAATAGACAATGACGCCGTCACGGTCGAGAACATCGAGCGAAAGCACGGCCAAGTTGTTCTGGCTCCGTAGATATCTGGAGGTCACCACCCGCCACGACGAGGCGTCGTCACCTGCCGGCGCGATCCACGCGCGACGAGCGGAGAAGGGGATTGGCTGCGGACGCAGCGTTCCGGTGCGCGTGTCGAGTACCTTCCACGTGGGCGAGTCGGTGCTGCCGCATTGCAGCAGCACGAACGGATCATTGGAGTGATAGGTCGTACAATCCTGGACAACCGCCGTGGCGGACAGCACCAGTGACGATGCCGCGTTGAGCAAAAGGCGCCGGCTGTCTTCGACCGGTGAGATCTCCCAGAGACGCTCCGCCAGACGGAAGGCCCGTCCAGGGTCCCGCGCAAGTTCACGGGCCACCGCCAGGCGCGTCGCGACGACGCGCCGCCTTGTGAGCAGATCGGCGTAGTTCGCGGTCAACTCGGCTTGCTTTTGCTGAAGTGCCGCGTTGTCGTTCGACAACTCCGTCCGTTTCTTCCCGAGGTCCTCGACTGTCGCTTGCAGGTCCTCGCTGCGCCGCGACAAGGTGTCGTTGGTCGAGATGAGCCGACCGTTCCGCTCGCGTAGCGTGCCGCGCTCAACCGTCAGTGTGTCCCGCTCACCAGCAATCGTCTTGACCTCCTTCGTCAGGGTCATCTTCTCCTGCTCCGCCCGCGAGATGACGAGTTGACCAACCGCGTATCCGACCGCGAGCACGGTGGCCGTGCCGCCGAGAATCGCCCAGAAAGCACGGCCGAGCCGTTGATTCTTGGTGCGCGCAGTGAACGAATTGATGATGCGATCGACAACCGCACGTGAAGGCACCTCTGCGGGCAAGCGCTGCAGATCGATCGTCGTGGCAGCGCCCTCGGTCAGTTCGCTCCAGCGCGCGTCCTTCAGATCCGGACACAGTTGCACCAGGATGAAGGGACGCTTCGTTGTGGCAAATACCTCCACCTCGCTCGTGACGTGCTCGGACCGTTTTGCCGAGGATGAGGCCAGCAGGACGAAGACGCCGCTTCGTCGCACCGCCTGTTCGAGCGAGTCCGGCAGGGTTCGGCCGGGGAAGGTGCTCCACTGATCGAGGTAGCAGGAGAAGCCGCGCCGGGCCAGCCTTCTCGCCAAGGCCGCCGCGTACGACGTCGTGTCGGCGCGCGCGTACGAGATGAAGATGTCGTCGCCGAACAGGAAGGCTCGGATCCGCTCGAGGAACGCCGCGACCCTGCGAAACCGCACCGCCGTGACGGCGACAGGTTCAGCGTCGCCGGGATGCCCAACCTGCAACATGTGAGCGCCTCACTAGTGTTCCGGCCGCGCCCTTGCGATCGCTACCGGCGCGAGCCGACAATCGGTGTCGAGTATAAGCACTTCGCGATTTGGCTGCTGGCGCGCTATTTCGCTTTGCTGACCGTGCACTCGAACGACATCGCCATGGCTTCTCCGCCGGGGGCTGAAGCCCCCACTCGACGTCGCGCTACCTTACGGGGCGAACTGCACCTTCGTGCCGGGGCGAACCATGGCGGCCAGGCGGAGCGCGTCCCAGTTCGTAAGCCTCACGCAGCCGTGCGAGGCGGTGTAGCCCACAGAGCCGGGTTCGGGCGTTCCGTGGATGCCGTAATGCGGTTTACTGAGGTCGATCCAGACCACTCCGACCGGGCCGTTCGGCCCAGGCGGGATCATGGCGCTCCGATGCGACGGATCTGCGTCCCAGAACAGCTTCGGGTTGTAGTTGAATGACGGATTGTGGGACACCGCGGTGACGGACCAGGAGCCGATCGGCAAGGGATCGTCGCCGCTGCCCGTAGTGGCGGGCGCATACATGACCACGTTTCCAGCGCGGTCGGTCACGGTCAGCGCCGCCTCGTGTTCCGACACCCTGACGACGACGTCGCGCGGCGGTCTGTCCGCGCGCGTGACTCGTACGTTCGGCACCACCAGTTGACCGCCGGCGGCGATCTTCAGCCCGGGATTCAGCCATTGCAGCAGCTCCGGCGACGAGTGGAACCGTTCGCCGAACATTTCGAGATGCGAGGTGTAGTCGAGCCTGGGGAGCTTGGACTTGGCCATCATGTCGGGCGGGATGACCCTGACGAGCGGCGTGGCCATGTCGGCGGGCGTGATGGTGTAACGGACGGTTGTCGGAGCAGTGGAGGCGGCCTGCAGGTCGGCGACGCGCCTGCCCCTTTCACGTTCGAACGCATCGATGGCGTTCAGCGTGTTGAGTCCCTCTTTTCCGTCGATCTCGCCGACGGAGAACTGCAGCCGATCGAGCAGCACCTGGATCGCGAGCGTCTCGAGCGAGCGGGGCGGGCCGGGCTCGGGATGCTGCCAGCCGCTCCCGGTCACGGTCAGGAGGGTGACCGCGGCACAGACTGCGACCCCAGTACGAAGCGAGATCCGCATCCGGTTCGAGTGTACGTCATCGGAGCGCAGGCGCTCTGATCGGCCCGAACTCCGACACACCGGGAAATCGTCAGCGGCCGAACTGCACGCTGATGCTGCCCACCGGGCCGTTCAGCCTGTAGAAGTCGGATGAGGTGAACCGGTAGCCGATGCCGCCCACGAGCCGCAGGCTGTCGCTGAACCGCGCGGCAACTCGAACCTCGGGCTCGCCGATGAAGAAGCCATCGTAGGGACATCCGTAGTTGGTGTAGCCGTACGCGCAGTTGCCGTAGTAGCCGTATCGGCCGCCGTGACCATAGATCGGAACGCTCGTCGCGCCGAACCCGGCGAGGCCGTGCAGCGCGACACCGACCGGATGATCGGGGATAGAAACCCGCGAACCCCGTGGTCCGGTTGTTCATCTCGGTGAACTTGAAGTCGGGCGCCAGGACGAATCCGTCTCCGGACGGCCCCGCGGTCGAGACCTGCTGGATTTGTCCCGGCCGTGCGGGCGGCGGTGCCGACGGACCGCGGAGCTGCGGCGTAGAGCCCGCCAGCAGACTGACGTTCAGCGGCGTAGACTCGCCCGGACGAACCTCCACGATCGTCGAGAAGCGCTGGTAGCCCCGCGCCCGCACGTCGATCGAGTGACGGCCCGGCGCGAGCCGGACCTCAAGTGGCGCGCTCGGGTCGGACGATACCCAGCGATTGCCGTCGATGAACACGTCGGCGATCGTGGGACGGACCGTAACCGCGAGGGTGCCGAGATCGGATCCGGGCTGCGCAGCCGCGGGCGCCGCGAGCGCGAGCAAGACAAGAACCGCACGAGATATCACGGCAAAGCGCATGGCACCGCTCCTTGGACAGGGAGGCCCTGCAGATGAGA
>Ga0193752_1003397_pt1 | contig 11006 bp, 11 predicted proteins | sample H1c1metaG_FD_144924 | JGI IMG/M metagenome (GOLD analysis project Ga0193752, IMG submission 144924) | Soil microbial communities from a riparian zone of the East river system, Colorado, United States - H1c1 | ecosystem: Environmental > Terrestrial > Soil > Riparian zone | place: USA: East River...
TTCCGAATCGGACAGTGGTTGATAATGACAAAAGGACGTTGGATTAACTCAATTTGGATGGGACAACGTCGTCGTCTTTACATGCCGAAGCGATGACAACGAGGAGGAGTATGACAAGTAATTTTTTCAAAGGCGCGCATTTATCATTTATATATAGATACTTCTGCAAATGGAGGTTTGGCTGCAAAAGCACCGCCCAGATATGTTTTATCACGCTTGAGATAATCGGCATAGATATCCCCTGTTAGCCAGAAAGTCGAACTGCTATAGGTAACCTTCTCGATTGGGATCGAAAACTGTGCAATCAATTCAGACGGTATCGGCTGATGGAAAACGGTATTATCGAGACCGGCATAATAACGGAGGGTGACAAAAGATCGAACAGGACCCGATCCAAAAGCATCGTTATATGAATATGCCGTCATCCGGCGAAGTACTGGCATTGTTGAAGTGTACGAAATACCCGCCAGGCTTTTATCGCTGATTGTGACAACGGAGGGGTCAATATATTCTATTGATGAAGGTGCCGGACCAAACGACAAATGCCGGAACCCGTTAACCCCGAGGTCTATGTGGTAAATTGAGAACTTGTCTAGAAAGGGCAGGTCGACTGACTGTCGTTTAATATCGTAAGCACCATTGACGAAAAAGGCTGAATAAAAAGAATTGTCGTAGAGAGGAAGCCCACCAGATGTGTAATGGTAGAAAGTAGGACCAGGATATGCTTCATGGGCGGCAACGTAAGCGTTGAGCTCCATAAGCTTAGGCAATTGAAACCTGACCGTCTTATCAAATGTTTTCAGGTCATTATAGCTTAGCGAAACCGAACTGTTATTGATTAGATTGTCGATAAATGTGTATTTGGGGCCAGAGCCGGCATCTACAGAAATTATCTGCGTCGAGGCATTTTCGCGAAGCGTGACCTTGCCTCCAATAAACCCCTGATGGGATGACCATGAGGTTGCCTGGCCATATTTGTCGCCCAGGCCTAACGAGTAAACATTTGGAACGTCGACAACGGAAAGATTATATGTTCCGCTCTGCGTATAGGATTGACCGCTTGCCGGTTCTTTTATCGTCCACTCAGTTCCTGTTTGGACCGCCGTGTACGTTTCTGCAGTGTAACCGTTGTGTATGATGCCATCAACTTCCTGAATGTCGACACTGAGAAAAGTGACATCAAGGTTATCATTGGGTATCTGTTTGTTTGTTTCGAAAGAAAGGGATAGCCCTGGGCCGATACTTTTGAAATCGACAAGTTCACCGTTTTCGGAATCACGAAGAATGACCCACAACTGCGTATTGTAGATAGACACGTTGCTATCCATGGTGACCTTGAAGACACTGCGTGAAGGATCATCATTGTCATTTTTGCATGCCGAAACAACGAGGAGAAGCAGAATAAACAGCTTTTTCATAAGGGTGTAATCAATCCAATTATACCAATAATCCGACAACTCAAGCATCACTCCTTAACCCCTATTTTTACGCACCTCAATCCCTATTCTGTGCTCTTCGCATGGAAACAGGCTCACGAAACCAGCCGAAACGGGTAATTTCCGTTCGTATTCCTTGAAATCAACAGTTTATGATGAATAAACTTATCCTAACATGCGCGGTACTCCTGATCGGAAGCAGCGCAACAGCACAACAACTGACACTCGCTGAATGCTATGAGAAAGCACGTCAGAACTTTCCGCTGATCAAGCAGAAAGAACTTCTCTCATCCACGCGCGACTTTACCGTTGCCAATGCCCGAAGCGGGTACTTACCGCAACTCTCAATTAACGGACAGGCAACCTACCAGTCCGATGTCACCAGGGTTCCCATCGAAGTTCCTGGTTTCTCGATAAAGCCACTGGCGAAAGATCAATACAAGGTCTACGCGGAGGTCAACCAGTCGTTGTACGATGGTGGTGCGATAAAACGACAGAATGCTATCGCCGAAAGCAGCGCGATGGTTGAAGACCAGAAAGTCGAGATCGAATTGTACAGGATCAAGGAACGGATCAACCAGATCTATTTTGGAACCCTGCTGCTCGATGAACAACTCGCGCAGGTAGAACTGATCAGGAAAGATCTTCAGTCAAGTCTTCAAAAGGTTGAATCATCTATCCGTAACGGAACGGCATTCAAGACCAACGCAGACATCCTTCAAGCCGAGTTGCTGAAGACGGAACAACGTTCTATCGAACTAAAAGCAGGCAAATCGGCATACATGGCTATGCTCGGTTTTTTTGTCGGGCAGGAGTTGAGTGACAACACAACATTGGAACGTCCATCGGATGTACAGGCAGCCAACGACCCAACGATAGCGCGGCCGGAGATGACACTCTATACTTATCAATCGCAATTGTTCACAGCACAACAGCAACTGAATAACACCAGGATCCTTCCGCGCTTCAATTTGTTTATGCAAGGGGGCTATGGCCGGCCAGGTCTCAATGTTCTCAAGAATGAGTTTTCCCCGTATTACATCGGCGGACTTCGACTCAGCTGGAACCTTGCCGGACTGTATAACACCAAACGAGACAAGGAACAACTCAACGTCAATTTGAAAAGCGTGGACATTCAACGCGAGTCGTTTGTGTTCAATACGAAGCTTACGATGCGCCAGCAACATACTGACATTACGAAGTTGAATGATCTCATCCGTGTCGACCAGCAGATCATCCAGCTTCGCGAAAGGATAAAAGTTACTGCGAAAGCGCAACTCGACAATGGTGTGATCACCGCCAACGACTACTTGCGTGAACTTAATGCTGAAGACCAGGCACGACAAAATTTGTCGGTGCACCAGATACAACTATTGATGACCGAATACAATTATCTCGCAACAACAGGAGAAACGAAATAACTTATGAAGAAGCATTTAATCCTTTTACTGATCACCGTAGCAGCCTGCAAAAACTCATCAAGTGATTTTGATGCAACGGGAAACTTTGAAGCTGACGAAGTGATCATTTCTTCCGAAGCCAGCGGAAAGATCCTGAAACTCGACATCGAGGAAGGAAAAGAACTCGATGCCAATGCCGTTGTTGGGCTCGTCGACACAACCCAGTTATACTTAAGAAAGAAACAACTTGAATATTCGATAAGGGCTGTGGTCGCCAGGTCACCGAACTCTTCTGTTCAACTTGCGGCTATCAAGGAGCAAATGGAAACAGCCCAGCGGGAAAAGAAACGCGTTGAAAATCTCCTGAAAGACGATGCGGCCACTCAAAAGCAACTCGACGACATTAACGCGCAACTGCAGTTATTGCAACGACAATACGATGCTTCGCAGTCGAATCTTTCGATCACCACACAGTCAATTCAAAGTGAGACACTGCCATTGAAGGCACAACTCGAACAAGTACAAGACCAGCTCGACAAGTCTGTTATCAAAAATCCTTTCAAGGGCACGGTGCTTACGCAGTATGCTTTGAAAGATGAAATGGCAGGCCAGGGAAAAGCATTGTATAAAATAGCCGACCTGTCAGCGCTTGTTCTTCGGGCTTACATCTCGGGCAGCCAGCTGTCGCAAATAAAGTTGGGTCAACAGGTACAGGTACTTGTCGATGCGCCGGAAGGTGAATACAAAACTTACAGTGGCGAAATAATGTGGGTGTCGGATAAGGCTGAGTTTACACCGAAAACTATTCAGACAAAAGAGGAGCGGGCGAATCTTGTCTATGCTGTGAAGATCAAAGTGAAGAACGATGGGTATTTGAAATTGGGGATGTACGGAGAGGTGAAATTTCTCACGGAAGGCACGGAAAAAAAATAATCGATGAAGCCTGTTGTTGTCAACAATATTGCCAAAACGTTTAAGGCCGAGAAGTCGACCGTTACTGCGCTGCACGACGTGTCGTTCGAGGCGGAGCCGGGAGAACTGTTCGGACTCATTGGCCCCGACGGAGCCGGGAAGACCACGCTGTTCCGGATACTGACAACACTGATGCTTGCAGACAAGGGTACCGCTTCTGTGGATGGTTTCGACGTTGTGAAGGACTTCAAAGAGATCCGGAAAAGAGTTGGATACATGCCCGGAAAGTTTTCCCTGTACCAGGATCTTACTGTCAGTGAAAACCTGAGTTTTTTCGCAACGCTGTTCAATACTTCGATAGAAGAGAATTATGATTTGATCAAAGCGATCTATTCGCAGATCGAAAAATTTAAGGATCGCAAGGCCGGTGCGTTGTCGGGTGGGATGAAACAGAAGCTTGCGTTGAGTTGTGCCCTCATTCACAGGCCGTCGGTTCTGTTTTTGGATGAACCAACGACGGGTGTCGATGCTGTGTCCCGAAAAGAATTCTGGGAGCTGCTTCGGGATCTGCAAAAGCAAAACATCACGATCATAGTTTCGACACCGTACATGGACGAAGCAGGTCTTTGCGATCGTGTGGCGCTGATACAGGAGGGAAGGATCATGAAGATCGATTCGCCGACAAACATCACGAAGCAATTCGGTAAACCTTTGTGGGCATTTAAATCAAACGATATGTACAAGCTTATGCTCGATCTCGTGGCGATGCCCGAAGTAAAGTCATGTTATTCGTTTGGATCGGAGCATCACGTTGTGTTTCGTGATCCAGGACAATCCCTGGATGTGATCAAAAGACAACTTGTTCACCAGGACTTATCCACACGACAAATTGAACCAACGATCGAAGATTGTTTCATGGACTTGATGAAATGAGAATGAGCAACGAAAAAGTTATATCGGTCAACGCTCTCACTAAACAATTCGGCTCCTTTACCGCCGTCGATCATATCACTTTCGATGTGTTCAAGGGAGAGATCTTTGGATTTCTTGGAGCAAACGGCGCAGGTAAAACAACTGCCATGCGAATGCTTTGCGGACTTTCATTTCCTACAAGCGGCCAGGCCATGGTTGCTGGGTTCGATCTCTTTAAGGACGCCGATGAGATCAAAAGGAACATTGGCTATATGAGCCAGAAGTTTTCTTTGTACGAAGACCTGCAGGTTAAAGAGAACATCCGGTTCTATGGGGGCATCTATGGACTGACGGATCAACAGATAAAAACAAAAATGGAGTTTCTGCTTCACCAGTTGAAACTCGAAGACAAAGCTACTACACTGGTGAGGTCATTGCCGTTGGGCTGGAAACAAAAGTTGTCGTTTTCTGTAGCCATGTTGCACGAACCGCGGATTGTATTTCTCGATGAACCTACGGGCGGCGTGGATCCTATCACTCGTCGTGAGTTCTGGAGCCTCATTTACCAGGCGGCTGCCGGCGGAACTACCGTGTTTGTTACAACTCACTATATGGACGAAGCAGAGTATTGTAACCGCGTCAGCATTATGGTTGACGGCAGGATCGATGCGCTCGGAAGTCCGGATGAACTGAAGAAAAGATTCAATGCGGAGGATATGGGTAATGTGTTCTTACAATTGGCCCGCAAAGCCGTTAGGGCGGCAGACTAAACATGAAGCAATTTTTATATTTTATCCGTAAAGAATTCTTCCATCTGTGGAGGGACAAACGGACCATGCTCATTCTTTTCGGCATGCCGTTAATGCAGATCCTCATTTTCGGTTTCGCGCTGACGAACGAAGTAAAGAATACACGCATTGGCGTTCTCGATAACTCGAAAGACGAAGCATCGCTTGCGATTATCAACGAGCTCGAAGCAAGTCGCTATTTCGATATCGAGGAAAATATCCGTTCTAACGCAGACCTCGAAAAAGCATTTCAGTCGGGGAAGATCAAAATGGCTGTCGTGTTTCCCAACAACTTCCAGGAAGAGTTGTTGCATGCAAACAAGGCCCCGATCCAGCTGATCGGCGATGCAACAGATCCCAACGTCGCAAATACGCTGATCAACTACGCCTCTGCAATCATACTCGATTACCAGGGCAACATGAAAGACTTTCAGAAATATCCGTACACGATCAATGCAGAGGTCCGGATGTTGTACAATCCGCAGATGAAGGGCTCATACAATTTTGTTCCTGGTGTGATGGCCATGGTGTTGATGCTGGTCTGCGCTATGATGACATCCATATCAATCGTACGCGAGAAGGAACTCGGCACCATGGAAGTAATTCTTGTTTCACCAATTGTCCCTATACGGGTCGTGATTGCGAAGATGGTTCCTTACTTTCTTTTGTCGACCATCAACATCGCCAGCATCCTTTTGCTGAGTGTGTTTGTGCTGGAGGTGCCAATACAGGGGAACCTTTGGTTGCTGGTTGGCGAATGCCTGTTGTTTACAGTTACGGTACTTGCATTGGGATTACTGATTTCGTCGATGGCGGGGTCGCAACAAACAGCAATGTTGATCTCGTTAATGGGTTTGTTCCTTCCCACTGTGATGTTGAGCGGCTTTATGTTTCCTGTTGAGAACATGCCGATACCCTTACAGGTGATATCCAACATCGTGCCCGCGAAGTGGTTCTACTACATCGTGAAGAACGTAATGATCAAAGGACTTGGCTTCGGATACATCTGGAAAGAAACACTAGTATTGGTTGGCATGACGGCCTTCTTCATGATCGTCAGCATCAGGAAATTTAAAACACGACTGGAATGAGAGTCCTGAGAATTTTACTCGAGAAGGAGTTCCGCCAGGTTTTCAGAAACCCGGCCATTCTTCGCATGATCTTTATGATGCCCGCCGTACAACTGCTCATCATGCCATTGGCTGCCGACTACGAAGTAAAGAATGTCAAGATCTGTATCGTCGACTACGATCACTCGACGTATTCACAAAAGCTAACGAACAAGATTGTTGCAAGCAACTATTTTCAAATGGTCGATTACACGGACTCTTACGCTAAGGCGCTCGAACGTGTGGAGAATGACGAAGCAGACCTGGTGTTACAAATTCCTGCGTCTTTCGAACGACAACTCGTAAAGGAAGACGAGTCTACATTGTTCCTCGCGCTGAATGCGATCAATGGTGTAAAGGCCAATCTTGGTGGCGCATATCTTCGAAGCATTATCGGCGACTTCAACCGGGAGGTCCGGTTGGAATGGGTTCAGCTTCCCAGGTTCAGCCCTGTTCCGTTGATCGAGATCTCTTCGGTGAACTGGTTCAACCCACTCATGAACTACAGGTTCTTTATGGTGCCGGGTATTCTGGTAATCCTGGTGACCATGGTAGGTGCGTTTTTGTCGGCGCTGAACATCGTAAAAGAAAAAGAGATCGGTACGATAGAACAGATCAATGTTACGCCACTTCGTAAGTATCAATTTATACTGGGTAAGCTGATCCCCTTTTGGGTGTTGGGACAAATCATCCTCACGATCGGTCTTATCATATCCTGGTTGTTTTATGGGATCGTACCCGTTGGCAGCATTGCTACCATTTACATTTTTGCCGCGGTGTATCTTCTTGCAGTTCTTGGTTTGGGTTTGTTGGTATCTACTTTCGCAAACACGCAGCAGCAAGCTATGTTGTTGTCGTTTTTCATGATGATGATCTTCATCCTGTTGGGCGGATTGTACACGTCTATTGACAGCATGCCGAAGTGGGCGCAGATTTTTACGAAGTTCAATCCTGTTGCCTATTTTATTGAAGTGATGCGAATGGTTGTGCTGAAGGGAAGTACTCTTTACGATATCCGAAGTCACCTGGGTATTGTGTTCGTCTTTGGTGTTGTCCTCAATAGTTTCGCAGTCTGGAACTACCGCAAGAGGAGTTAAAAGTTGAATGCAGTGTTCATTCGTGTTCAGTGTGACTGTTCATTTTTCGACAGTTTGATCTGAAAAACGCCCGAATTTCACAGATTTCATAAGTGAACAGTTTTTGCAGCGATGGGACGAAACAAATCCTGACCGCCGTGAAAAGCTCATCCGTTTTACTTGCCCTTATTATCGTCTTGACATTCCCTATCTGGATTGGTATCGCGGGCGGACTGATCGGAGGAATTTTTGGTATCATCGGCGGCATCTTCGGCATTATCGGTGGTTTGATTGGCGGCGCGATCGGCATCATCGCGTCTGTGTTCGGAGGAATTTTTGGATGGCATGATCACTGGGGAGATGGTTGGAGTCATTGGGGACATCATCATCACAATGGGCTCTGGATCGTGTTGTTCGTTATTGCTATCGCGATAGCTCTTAAATCACGATCGAAATATCGGCGTTGAAGGGTATCTCAGTGCTGAGTGCTAAGTGCGGGGTGCAGAGTTCTGGGTTATCTTTGTAGAAAAACACAGATCATGGCCTGGATATATCTTGTAATTGCCGGATGTTTTGAAATTGGCTTCACAACCAGCATGAAACTCTCCAACAACTTCACCGTCGGAAAGTGGATCGCCGCGTTCGTTGTCTGCATCTGGCTCAGTTTCCATTTTCTTGCTGAGGCCACGAAGACAATCCCGATGGGAACCGCTTATGCTGTATGGACTGGGATCGGCGCCGTTGGAACTGCAATTATAGGAATGGTATTCTTCAATGAACCCACCTACTTCGCGCGGATCTTCTTTATCTTTTTACTGATAGGATCAATCATCGGTCTGAAATTCGTCTCTTAGCAGTATCCGCACTTAGCACTCAGTTTAGTTTAAGCTCCGTCCTGAATCCCATCAAGTGATTTTTCAACGACTGAGTTAACGATTCATCTGCATCCCACTTCGTGCCCAGGAATACATTGCCCGACCGGAGGTGTTTGATGTAGAACTTATAGACGGGTGTCTCCGCAGAGATTGTTTTCACTTGTGGCGTTCCGTTAGGATAGGTAACAGAACCATAGGCTGTCGCAAAAGTTTTGTTCATATCGTATCCGAGTATTTCATGTGCCAACTGACCATTCAGTTTCACATACAACAGCACGTATTGAAATCCTTGCTTCACAAGATCTTTTTCGTCGGCGGGCATTTGCACCACCGCAAATTTTTCAGGATAGGGATAAAGTTTCTTGAATAACGTATCGACTTCGGCCTGCACTGCAGCGTCTGGCGTTTTAGGCACAGCCATCTTATCGATCTTCAGATCAATCGGAAAAAGCTCCGAACGCCGGCCTGTAATAATAGGAACAGCGACGTCCATTTCGGGAATGTCGTTGATCAGGAAGTTCTGTTTCTTTTCACGAAGCCACGAATCCCTATAGATCCTTGCGAGCATGTCGTCGAGTTTGCGATGGGTAACTTTCCAGGAGTTTTGTCCTTGTGTAACAAACTGCATGGTGTTGTTGAATTCCGTTACGTAGAACGAATAACCTTCTGTTGATTTAATGAGGATGATGAGGAATTTGATTTCACGCGTGGTGAAGTAGGTAGAGAATGCGCGTTCCGTGTCGATGCCTGCAAGCACTTTTTCTGTTTCGAGATAGAAGTCCGCATCGATACCGATCTGTTGAAATGCTCCCTGGATCCTATTGAGTTCTTCGATCTTGTAATTGGTGTTGAACAGCACGGCCGACTTGCTGGAGAGCAGTTCGCCAGGCGCGGTTTCGGCAACCTTCAGGGACGCAACCAGCCTTTCGCCCTGCCCGAAGACGGAGGTGAACGCGAGAGAAAGAAGGGTAGCAGAAACGAAACGCCTCATTTGAAATGCAATAATAATCCGATCATTCGTGTAAAACGAACAGGCTGGGCCGGTATTTCACACGCCAATAAAAACACCCTCCTCGTCCTCCCTGACCGGATACGTAACCAGGTCGCGCGACCGTTCCGTTGACTCCCGGCCGGTTTTGAGATTGAACCGGTATCCATGCCACGGACAAACCACTTCACCAAGATAATTCACCGTCCCTTTGCTGAGCGACTCTCCATTGTGCGAACACTTGTCTTCGATAGCCAGTAGTTTGTTGTCGTGGAGGACCAGGCAGATCCGTCGCGTGCCGATGATGACAAGTTGTGGCCGGTCATTAACAAGCACGTTGCGGGCGGCACCCGAATCAGGAAATACTTTGATCCATTCCATTATATTGAAGCAAAGTTACGATCATATGCAGAAAGTTTGTATTGCCGCCATTCTACTTGTCCTCACATTTCAATCCTTCGCACAGGTAAGTTCCAAACTGCAGGACAAATTCGATCAGCAGGTAAATGCAATAGAGTCGCAGGTGATCGAATGGCGACGTCACTTTCACGAAAACCCGGAGCTATCGAACCGGGAAGTAAAAACAGGTGAGAAGATCGCAGAGCTTCTTCGTTCATTCGGAATTGAAGTTACATACCCCGTGGCGAAGACGGGAGTGGTTGGATTGTTGAAAGGAGGTCAGCCGGGTCCCGTTGTTGCGTTGCGTGCCGACATCGATGCGTTGCCAGTAACGGAACGTGGCAATCTTCCCTTTGCTTCGAAACAACGATCAACTTTTAATGGACAGGAAACAGGTGTGATGCATGCCTGTGGTCATGATGCTCACACAGCCATGTTACTCGGTGTAGCACAGATCCTTGCCAGGAACAAGGCGGACCTTAAAGGAACAGTGAAGTTTATCTTTCAGCCTGCCGAGGAAGCGCCGCCTGCCGGCGAAGAGGGTGGCGCTCCATTGATGATCAAGGAGGGTGTGCTCGAAAACCCAAAAGTTGATGTTATCTTCGGATTGCATATCCAGTCCTTGGTTCCACTTGGAACGCTCAACTACAGGCCAGGTCCGTTTATGGCAAGTCCCACTGGCTTCACAATAAAAGTTAAAGGCAAACAAACACATGGAGCAACACCATGGGATGGTGTCGACCCGATAGTTGTTTCGAGCCAGATCGTTTTAGGACTGCAGACAATCGTAAGCAGGCAAACTGAACTCACAAAGTTGCCGGCCGTACTCACCATAGGCACAATCCAATCGGGTATTCGTTATAACATTATTCCTGAGGAAGCGATGATGGCGGGAACGACGCGTGCATTTGATGCAGACATGCAGAAGATACTTCACGAAAAGTTGGTATTAACGGCAACGCGCATCGCAGAAAGTTCCGGCGCTACCGCCGAAGTGAAATTTACTTCTGGTTACCCGGTAACGATCAATGATCCCGCGCTTACGGAAAAGATGGTGCCTACTCTAAGGAAGGCAGCAGGAGACAAAAATGTTTTCCTTGTGAACCCGGTC
>Ga0193752_1003398_pt1 | contig 10999 bp, 9 predicted proteins | sample H1c1metaG_FD_144924 | JGI IMG/M metagenome (GOLD analysis project Ga0193752, IMG submission 144924) | Soil microbial communities from a riparian zone of the East river system, Colorado, United States - H1c1 | ecosystem: Environmental > Terrestrial > Soil > Riparian zone | place: USA: East River...
CTCCTTGGGAGGCGCGCCACTCATGTACGCCGGAGTTGCGGTCCGGCCACGCGGTTCGTTCGTCCGCGCAGCGTTGATCGAGTTGGTGCGCGCTGACTTCGGCTGCGTGCGCGCGCGCAGCGTTGCTGCGTTCGGCGCAGTGTGAATCATCGGCGCGGGGCCGAGCTCGTCGACCGGTGCTTCGCGCCGAGTCGGTGGGCGCTGCGACGCGGTGGGCTGCGCCGCCGCCGGCTGCGCTCGCTCGTACTGCGCGAGCAGCTTGCGCGCGTCCGCATGTTCGGGAACGTGCTCGAGCGCGCGTTGCAGCATCGGCAGGCCTGCCGGATGGCCGAGCACGTCGCCGAGCGTGTAGTACAAATCCGCGGCTTGTTGCGGGTCGCCGGGATCCCCGCGTTGCGAGTAGAGCTCGGCGAGGTGATACACCGTCTCCATGTCGGCGTCGTCGTCTAGCGCTCGCTCGTACTGCGCGATCGCCTCGTTCAAATCTTTCGAATCTTTGCGTCGCATACCGGTCGATGTGTGTGTCGTTCCCGCACCAAGCGATTCAGCGTGGCCGATCGCTACGGCGCGTTTGCGCAAGTCGGCCGCAGCGGCTGCTTGCGAGAGATCGCGTTCGGCAACATCCGCGGCTTCGCGAAGTACTTCCGCAGCCACGCGCGGGCTTCCGCAGTTTTGCGCCCACGTATCGAGCAGTTGGACCAGGTCCGCGAGCGTGCTCAGGTCTTGTTGCGCGCGTAACACACGCCGCTGAGTGCGGAGCATGCCTCGATGATGCTTCCAGGCGGGCTCGTCGTACGGTCCCGCCTGCAGGCTGCTGAGAAGCTCGAGCGTCTGAGGATCCATGCTTCGTGAAACGCCTCAGGATCCTACAGGTGCGGTGTGAAGTAAAAAACCCTCCTAGCTCACGGGTTGCAAGAATCGGAGTGAGTCAGTCAAGCCGCCGCTGTGAGCTGCAGCCGCGCGAGTGTGCACCTGTGCGATGGGTGCGCGCTTGTTGCGAGGTTGTGCGTGCAGCTGAGCGTCGCGACCAAAACATCAACGAAGTCTCCAGCTTGAGTTCGGTTTCGTCAGCTTTGGCCGTGGCTGCGTTCGCGCGCATGCGCGCGCATCGAAGTCAGCAAGCTGCTCCACCACATCCCCATGTTGCGTAAGAACCGTTGAGGTTCTTCGCGATGCCGCACCGGGTGATCCTTGCGGATCGAGTCCCAGCCTCGATGCGTGAGCGTCACGAGCGTCCCGGTCGGTGTCGGCTCGAAGCAAACCTCGACTTCGGTCTTTTCGGCGGGCGCAAAGTTCACCGCACGCCAATCGAACACGAGCCGCGACGGCGGATCCCAGACTTTCACTTCACCGGTTTGCAATACGCGCGTGCCGCTGTCGGTTTCGAAGCTTTCGAACAAGCGCCCACCGACGCCCGGTTCCAGATGCAAGAACCCGCGATCGCCCTTCGCCGAGCGATACGCGGGCCCTCGCTTCCACCACTGGTCGATCTCTTCGGTGAACACGCGAAACGCGAGCTCCGGTTCGATCGCAACCGAGACCGTCACGCGTACGCGATCTTGAGCGTCCGTCATCGCTTCTTCTTCCCGTAGCGCTGCTCGGCATGCGCCTTGAACGCACTGAGCTGATCGTTCCAAAACGCTTCGACTTCATCGAGCCACTCGCGCATTTGCGAGAATTGATCCGGCCGCAGCTGGTAGAGGCGGGCGCGCGCGTCGTCGTCGACCGCGAGCTCCTCTACCAGCCCGGCTTTTCGCAAGATCCGCAGGTGCTTGCTCATCAGTGGGCGGCTGAGCGCCAGCTGGTCTGCCAGCTCCCCTGAGCGCTGCGGGCGTTTGCGCAGCAGCGCGATCACGGCGAGCCGCGCCGGATCGGCGAGTGCCGTGAACGTTCGATCGAGGTGAGCTGGCACGAGGGTCAAGCTTTCTTCGGTTTCTGATCGCGCACGCGTTGCATGAACCACCAGTTGTGGCCTTCCGGATCTTCGACGCGATACGAACGGTCGGACCAGTACTCTTCGCCGTAGTCCGTCGTCGTGGGTTCGTCCAGAATCTTCGCGCCCGCAGCTTTCGAGTGCTTGAAGTGCGCGTCTGCGTCGTCGACCACGATGCACAGCATCTGCGTGTTCGCGCCGCCGACTCCACGCGGGCTCTTCGCCGGTAGCGGGATCGGCCGCGTGGATTTGCCTCCAGTGCTGCCGACCATGACCAGGCCGTCGCCAAACTCGAGCTCGGAGTGCTCGATACGTCCGCCTTCGCCTTCGACCTTCAAGCGCACTTCGAAGCCGAACGTGCGGCAGAGCCAATCGATCGCAGTTGCTGCGTCGTCGTAATACACGGACGAGGAGATCCGCGGCCATCCTTCGGGCGTCGGTTTCATGTCACTGCTCCCTTCGAGTAGTTGTCGATCGAGGATATAGTTTCCACACAAGGCAACTATCGTCAAGGCGGAAGCGAACACTCTGCACGTCGCACCCTCCGCCCGGGGGGCGGGCATGGGGCTAGCTGATCACGACGCTGGTATGGCAGGGCTCGCGCGCATGATTACCGGCGCTCACACAATCATTTACAGCAAGGACGGGGACGCCGATCGCGCGTTCTTTCGCGACGTGTTGAAGTTCCCGCACGTCGACGTCGGACACGGTTGGTTGATCTTCGGATTGCCACCGTCCGAAGTCGCAGTGCATCCAGCCGAAGGTCCCGGCGGAACACACGAGCTGTACTTGATGTGCGACGACATCGAAGCGTTCGTCACGGACATGCGGCAACGCAAGGTCCCGGCTACGGACGTGAAAGATCAAGGCTGGGGCTTGGTCACACAAATCACGCTGCCCGGCGGCGGTAAGCTCGGCGTCTACCAGCCGCGTCACGCGCGTCCATAACAGCCCGCGTAACAGCCCTACATGCGGTAGCTGTTTTCGATCACGAAGCTCGCTGGATGCGGGACCGGTACGCGAATAAAACCCACTTCGTCGCGCCGGTTCCGCGCGCGCTCGACCACGCAGTTCGGTTTGCAGACTAGCGCTTCGTGCCAGTGGTACTTGATCACGACCGGCTTCGTCGGATCGGTGTCACGCACGTAAATGTGATTCGTCGCCGCCCTCAGCTTCCCCGAGTTGTAGAAGAAGAAGCTGACCGGCAACTTGCTCCGCCAGATCGTCGCACCCGCGACCTCGTCGACTTTCTCGACGAGCTCGGGGTGCTTCGGCAGTCCCATGTCGTCGTAGCGCGTGATCACGTACGCGACCGCATAGGTCTCGAGATACTCCCGGAGCTCTTGCGCATTCGGATGTCTGTAGTCGACCCAGCGTGCGAGGTGCGCGCGCGCGTGTTGCATGTTGAGCTCGACGAATCCCCCGAGGATCTGCGCGCGCGTCGCCCAGGCCATGCGTTCGCCACTCCAATCCGGAACGGCGATGCGACCCTCGTCCGCGTGGGCGTCGACCCAAGTCTCGAGCTCCGGGTTCACGAGCGAAGGGTGGACGTGCGAATACGCGAAGTGCGGCGCGAAGCCGGTCGCACTGAGTGGAAACGGCGCTTCTTTGAGCTTCTCGAGCTCGGGTAAGGAGCCCGGCAAGAAGTACAACACGTCACTCGACAAGTGTTGGACCGCAGGGATCGCGAGCACCAACGCACCCACTCGCGTCCACGTGCTGGCTTCGTGTCGCAAGCTCCACATCCGCGCAGCCAGCGCGCCGGCAGGAAACACCGCGAGGAACATCGCGCTCGCGACGAAGCGATACGGTTGGATCTGCAGCGCGGCTGGGACGAGGATCGGCAGGAGATAGGCAGCGAAGAACATTGTCGCGAGCCCGATCGCGAAGAGGCGATAGCGCGGGTCTTTCTCCCGCCGCCAGAAGAACAAGGTTCCGAGCGCGGCTGCGATCGTGAGCCAGCGAAACCCGGCCCGCGTGCCGAGATAACCCGAGGTGTGCGCGTCGACGAGCACGTTGAAGAAGTCCGCGATCACGAACCCGGGATGCGAGGCGCCGTAGTACGCCGAGTTCAAGATGTAGTGCCAATGTTTGATCGCAACCACGAGCCAGTACGCGTTGCCGAGCACCACCGCGACCGCGACACCCAGAATCGCGATGTGCTCCCGCCGCTGCAAGCTGCGGAACATGCCGACGTAGACCACGAGCATCGGCACGACCATCACGAAGAAGCTGTAGGGGTGCAGCAGGTGCGCGAGCGTCATCAGCACCGCGACCAGCGCCAAGCGCCACAGCTTTCGATCCTGGGAGTAGCGGTAGAACAGCGCGAGCGGCAACACGTAGAAGTACGCGGCAAAGATGTACGCGACCGTGCCGATCCACCAAAACCAGTGCGCGTACGAGTCGAAGATCCACAGCATCGACGCGAGCGCCATCGCGAAGATCGCGGCGCCGCGGCCGAGCCCGAACAACCGCGCCGAAAGGTACGTCCACGGCAAGATCAGAAAATGCGCGAGGAACACGAAACTGTTGAAGCCCATCGGCGGCAACACGCCGAAGAGCGTCAGGAAGTAAGTCCACAGTTCCCAGAGTTTGTTGTCGGCGTCGAAGATCGTGCCGTTCGGGAACCCCGCTTGCAGCTTCACATCGTAGACCCAGCTCTTCCCCCAGGACTGCAGGCCTTCGACGACGCGCCACGTCTGTTCAGCGTGCGTCTCGAAGTCGACTCCGCCGATCGGGAAGCGGCTCGTGAGCCACGCGAGCGGCATGAAGTGGTCGATCAGCAGGACGTGCGCAGCGATGATCGCGAGCGCGATGACCACGTAGAGTGCGCGGACTGATCGGGATTGCGAGGGGTCGGACATGCGGCGGGCGGCGGAATATCATGGTATGAGACCGCCTCGATGCGTGAGTTGAAAGATCGAGTGGCGGTCGTCACCGGCGCCGGCGCTGGGATCGGCCGGGCGATCGTCCTCGAGCTCGCACGGTCGGGCATGCACGTCGTGCTGGCCGATATCGACCCGGCACGGCTCGCGGCCGTCGCGAAAGAAGTCGAGGCGCTCGGCCGCCGGACCCACACCGTGGTCACCGACGTGCGCCAGCTCGCGGCGCTCGAAAACCTGCTGGGCGAGGCCCTCGCAACGTTTGGCGCGTGTCACGTGATGGTGAACAACGCCGGCGTTTTCCACGCGAATACGCTGCTCGGGTCATCGACCGAGCAGTGGCAGCGCGTGATCGATACCAATCTTTGGGGCGTGCTCAACGGCAGCCGCGTGTTCGGCAAGTACTTTGCCGAGCAGCGCCTCGGGCAGATCGTGAACACCGCATCCGCGGCTGGGTTGTTTCCCGCGGTCGGGATGAGCTCGTATTCGACGACGAAGTACGCGATCGTCGGGTTCACCCAGCATCTCCGCTGGGAGCTCGCAGCTGAGGGCGTCGGGGTCACGCTGCTGTGCCCTGGGGTCGTGAAGACGGGCATCGCTGCCGCGGACGGCGTCGGGCTCGCCGAAGATGACGTGCAGACGATGCTGGGCAAGTCGCCCGGTCCGGAAGGCCTCGCGCGCAAAGTGCGGCGTGCGGTGGAGCGGAACAGTCCGCTGGTCCGCTACGGCGCCGACTCGTACTTCTTCAGCTTCCTGCGGCTGTTGCCGATGTGGCTGATCGATCCGCTCGGCCGCTTCATGGCGAAGACGGCCGGAAAGTTCCTACGCGGCGAGTTGAAGCTCAAGCCGCGCTAGCTGATTACTCTGCTGGGACTTCCGTAGTTGTGCCGCGCGGTGCGCTGCTCGCGCTCGGCGGTGGCCCGCGGCGGAGCGATTTCAGATCCGGGTTGAGCGGCTCGCCCGGGTTCGGATACGTGTAACTCTTGAGCCGGATGTCGCCCGACTCGAGCTCTTCGAACACTGGATACAGCTCGGGGAAACCGCGGTGGAAGCCCGGGCCTTTGAAGTTCAATCGCAAGTCGGTCATCAACCAGAAGAAGCCCGACATGATGCGCCCGAACCGAATGACCGCGCGCGTCGGCATCGGCACCTTCTCGAGGTCGGGCTCGTTCAGCTGCTCTTGGATCTTGTGCTTGTCCGCAGGGTCGTGCGGGAACGCGACACAATCGATCAAGCGGAGCTTTTGCGCCTCGAAACACATGTCGTCGAAGCGGAACACGCTCAGTAAGTACAACCCGCTTTGGTTCGTCATGCTCGCGAGTTGCTCGTTCCAAGTCTCCGGATGTTCGAGCGCGTGCAAATACGCGTCTTTGCCCTGCGCGATGATGTGATAGGCGAGCAGCCACAAGTGCAGATAGGTCGGCGCGTGCAGCTCCGGACGATGGAGTTTGTACAGATACTTCGGCTCGAAGCGCGCGACGATGAGCATCGAGAACCGGCCCATCAATCGCGCGAGCGCGCGGCGCTGCCTGCGATCGAAGCGCGCATTCACCGCTGCGACCGTATCCGGCAAGCTCTCGAACGTCGTGCGATCGGCGGACGCGATCAGCGGCGCGAGCTCGTTCCAAAACAAGTCGACGTCGGCGGGGGTGAGCCGGCCATCCCAAATCGCGAGCGCGAGTGGATCTTCTTTACCTTCACGCGAGCGCTTCATCATCTCGTTGAAGCGCGAGCGCCGGCGCCACATGATCGCTTCCGGGTGCCAGAGCTCAGGCTCTCCGAATGCGTCCTTCCAGAAGTCCGGATCGTTATAGTGGGTCGGCGTATGCGGCCCGATGTACGTCCGGTTCCACCAACGCCCGCTGCGCCGCAGCTCTTCGACCGAAGTCGGCTCGAGCATCACCGTCGTGATCCGTGCCGCTATCGGCGGCGTGTCGTGGTCTTTGCTCGCATCGGTCCACGCGAACGGGTTGTCTTTCTTCTCGACGAGCTGCTGGCAGAACTCGAGCGCAGGTGAGCTCGTCGCGTAGTAGTACGGGTCCCACGGCCCGACCATGCCGCTCATCAAGCTGTTCGCGTTCAAACCAAACGTGTCGTAGATGATGGCTTGATCACCGCGCGGGTGATGCGGCGCGACGAAGTGCGGCTTCGACTTCTCGTGCGTCGGCGCGTACTTGAAGTGCATCTCGTGCCAGGTCTGGCCATCCCAGCTCACCTCGGGCACGAGTGAGAGCTTCACGCCCGGCTGGTTGTTCGGCGGAAACACGCCGTACGGATGCAGCCAGCGAAACGGATGCATGAAGCGGAAGAACGTGAAGAAGGGCTGAAGGACGCGCGGAAGCCGATACCAGACCGACCACAAGCTCCAGCTCTGCCCGAGCCAGCTGTTGAACGGAAACACGAACTGCGTCGCCCACGTGTGCAGCATCACGAACGCGTTCGTGATGATCGGCGCGCCCGGTGCGAACAGCTCCGACATCGCGAATGCGTGCGGCGTCACGTTGTCGAGGAGGGGGATGCACAACACGATCGTCGCGAGGCTGAAGTACCCGAAGTTGCCCGTGGCTTGAATGCCGACCATCAGCGCCGCGGTCGACGCGGCCGTGATCACGCTCAGCACGCCGGGGAAGAACACGAAAAACGGCGCCGGGATCTCCACCAAGAACATGAAGAAGACGGACGCCTTCAAGATCGGCAACGGCGCCTTGTGCGCGAGCCAGCCGATCGGCGAGAGCAGCGGCTGATAGATCAGGAACCCGCGCAAGTACGCGCTGTCCTTCGGCCGGCTGCCCAAGAACTTCTGCTTTCCGAAGCCGAACATCAGCCGGAAGAACAGCAACCGAAACGCCCACGTCAGCACGGGTGCCGGTGCGGCGACCGTCGCAAAGTTCGGTAGCGCGTGTGTTGTCGGCAAGAAGCACGACAGCACGGTCGCTTCGAAGAGCAGGCTGTCCCATGGAAAGATCAGCCCGACCGGCAGATCGAGCGAGACGTAACAGATGTAGCAACCGATCAACGCGTAGTGCGCGTACGGCCCGCCGTAGATCACCATCGCGGCGCAGAAGAGCCCGACCCACGTCAGTAGGCGCAGCGTGAAATCGCTGCTGTTCAGCCAGAGCAGAGTGGGGAAGTAGAAGAAGCGCTTCCAGGTCGGGAAGTCTTCGCGGAACTTATCCAGCCGGCGCGCGATGCTGCCCGCGCCTGTATGCGAACCGACCGCCTCGACAACTTGGTGCGAGAGCGAGAAGAACGAAATGAAGAGTACGAGTCCGAGACCTCGGAGGTAGAGACCCCAAACAAGCGTTGGATCGAGCGACCAATTCACCGTGGGCCAGTGTAAGAGGATGGACTTCACGCGTCGAGTCAGTCCGAAGTTGCACGGCCATGCAACCGCGCATGCAATCCGTTACTGAACGACGCGAAACTTCAGCCCTGCGTTCTGCAGACGCGCAAGTAGGCGAGGGCCCATCGCTTCTGCAGGCGTCAGAACACCTGCTCGCGGAGGCAGTACCTCCCGATCTTGGGCCAGGCACATGCCTGCTTCCGCCAACATCTTCGAAGTCTCCACGTATCCCGGATCGCCGCCCGAAACTTCGGTTTGGAGCGTCTTCCCTGCGCATTGCGCGATGAAGTGGAGCTTGAACCAGCTCTTTGCCATCACTTCTGGGCTCGGTCCCTCGCCGGACTGCTTCGCGCCCTTCAACAGAATCGCGCGCAACGGTGGGAACTTCGCCATGAACGCGACCGTTCCGAAGAAGATCGCGGCCGCAATGAGCACGAACAACGAGGGATGAACCGCGTTGTGCGAATACTTGAAGTCGGGGCCGTAGCGGTCGAGGCCCATGGCGCTTCGCAGCACGAGGGGGCCGTCGATCGTGGGCAGCGGCGAGCTCCAGCGTTGCAGCTCAGGGCGGCGTTGGACTTTCGCCGGACCCGCGCCCACGCGCCGGCCGTTCGAAGGCTTGCGCGGCGGCACGTCGATTTTTTCGGCCGGCGGAACCCACGACAAAATCGCCGAGCGCTCCGTGCCTCCCGAGAACTTCGCATCGAGGCTCAAGTAGCCTGCCAGGTCGATCGGTTGATTGGGCGGCAGCTGCAGCACCGTGAACAGCGCGCCGATGTCCGCGGGAATGCTGTCGAACCCGCAACTCGGCACGAGCCGCACGCCACGCGCAGAGGCCGCTGCCGAATACCGACCGAGCAGTAGCGACATGAAGTGCGGTTCGCCCGTGCTGTCGATGTAATCGGTGCCCTGCTCGACGCAGGCGCGCACGACCGGTTCGCCGTAGTCGATGAAGGGCCCGACCGTCGTGACGAGCACGCGCGTCTTGGCAGCCATCCGCTGCAACGAATCGGCGTCGTCCAAGCCGGCTTGTACGGTCGGCAAGTCGCGACAGCGCTCGTTCAGCTTGGTCAGGCGCACTTTCACCGCGTCGAGCTTCGCCTGGCTGCGCCCTGCGATCGCCCAACGCAACGTCGCGGGTGCGTTGCGAGCCAAATATTCGGCGGTCATGCCACCGGTAAACCCGGTCGCTCCGAACACCAACAAGTCGTAGTCGCGCTGCGCTTCAGCCATTATTCGGAAGCTCGCGACGCGAGGCGGCGCAGGAACTCGGCGCGGGGTGTTGGCTCGGCCGTCGGGGTGCGCCCGAACACACTCGAGAACCACGCGCGCATCATGTAAAGGAGCACGAGGAACTTCACTTTGAAGCTGTTGGAAGGCTCGCGCATTTGAACCGATTTCAGAAACTCGCGCGCCATGAGCGGGTTCTGATAGGTCGCGGGCAACCAAGCCGATTCGTAGGCGTGGTTCATGACGCGTTCGGCGAACGGCACCGGCAACCCGCGCTTGAGCTTGGCGCGCGTGTGATAGATGCGGTCGGTCGCGACGCTCAGCTCGAAGTATGGATTGAGCAACGCGAACGTGCGCTCGTAGTACTCGCGAGCGCGCCGGCTCGAATCTTCGATCGTGCGGAACACTTCACCGAAGACTTGCGCTTGCACGAATGCAGAAGCGCAACCGCGCCCGTACATCGGATTGGTCTCGAGGTGCGAGTCGCCGATCGCGAAGTAGTCGAGCAGCTCGCGCCCGTGATTGCGTGCGCGATAGTGGACCCAGCGATTTTCGAACCGGCCTGCGCCGAGGACTTTGCTCTTCGCGTCGGAAGCGTGAGTCCAGTGCTTGAGCACGGGGAGTTCGTCGCAGAGTGCTTCGAAGCCGTCGGGTCGCTTGATCGCTTCAGCGAGCTCGGTCTCATCGACCGGACAACCGAACGTCAGCGCGTAGTTCCCGTGTTCGGCGTAAAACGTCGCGTAGCCGAGATAGTCGAGGTTGCCGCCGCCGTCTTGGCGCGGTGGTGCTGCCTCGGGGTTCTTCAAGCGGTAGTGCCGGCACGAATACACGAAGCCGGAGGGTTTGCTGTCGACCGTGATCTCCACGCCTTGCTCGCGTAGCAGCTCCGGAAGTTTCGTGTTTTTGCCGGAGGCATCGACGACGAGATCCACTGCGAGCGCATGATGCTCGTCGCCGAGCGTGTACTCCACGCCGCGCGCGCGAATGCTGTTGGCGTCGGCTTGAGTCACCAGGCTCACGACCTTTGCGCCGTGAATGAAGCGCACGTTCGGCAAGCGGCCGACGTGTTTGCGAATCACGTATTCGAACGTCGGGCGCCGGCCCCACAGGTGCAGAAGGTCGCGATCTTCGGGTTCGGGCTCGATGCCGCTGTACTTCGTGGGCGGCAAGACTTGATCGACGGTCGAGAGCTCGAGCCCTGCATCGAGCAACTCTTGCAGCAGGTCGGGGTAGTGATCGCGCAACGTCGTCTGCAAACGCGCGAGCATGATGTGTGCGTGCCGAAACTGCGGCACGCCCGGCCGTTGCCAGTCTTCGAATGCGCGTTCGGGCGTGATCTCGGGAGGCTCCGGGTCGCGTTCCAGGATCACGACGTCGACGCCGCTATCCTTTAACGCGAGTGCCGTCGCCAGACCGCCGATTCCGGCGCCGATGATCGCGACTCGTTTGGCTACCAAGTGAAACCCTCAAGCTGCAGGAGGAGGACCCGAGGGTGTAGCTCGAAACCGCAGGGCGGGAAAACCCATCCCGGCGTTCGAGTGGGCACTCGGGTGCAGGCATGTATCGGGAATTACACGCTCCGCCCCGGTCGAAACATGCCTGCACCCGAGT
>Ga0193752_1003399_pt1 | contig 10999 bp, 11 predicted proteins | sample H1c1metaG_FD_144924 | JGI IMG/M metagenome (GOLD analysis project Ga0193752, IMG submission 144924) | Soil microbial communities from a riparian zone of the East river system, Colorado, United States - H1c1 | ecosystem: Environmental > Terrestrial > Soil > Riparian zone | place: USA: East River...
AACCCCCGTTATCTTTTAATAACGGGGTTTATATAATTGATTTATCCTTTTTTCTTTTTAGGAGGCACTACCTTTTTTTTGAACCGCCTGCTGGTTTGGTTGCCGGTGGTTTTGGCGTACCTGCACCTGGCCTTGGAGGAGTAGGTGTAGCATTTATCACTTTACCATTTTGATCCAACATGGTCACTTTGCCATTTTCAATAATGGTTGTTATACCATCTTTTATTGTGGTTATTTTACCTTCTTTTGTTATTACAGTAGATGATCCGTCTTTACCGGTAACATTCAGCGAGCCATCGGGGTTTATTACCACTTTATCGGCTGTATTCACCGGTTTTGTATCAGGCTTAAGTGTAAGCGGTGCAACCATATCCCTGTTAGCCTTAATTTCCGCATCGTTGGGATCGAGCAATAAAGCTTTATCAGCGTAACTTAAAGCCAGCTCCTTGTTCTTTAAAACATTTACGCTGTAAGCAAACAGATATTTATAACTACCCATCAATTGAGCAGTGATCTTTGATTTGTCGGGATAAGCTTCTCCAACCTCAATTGCTTTTACGAAATAATTATTGGCCAAACCGTATTTCATGACCGTATCAATACCCCATAAAGATTTACCCACCATGTAATAACCAAAGATATCTTCAGGATATTTTTGTGTATAAACAGTATACAGATCAGCCGACTGGGCAAATTGTCCTATACGATAGTAACTGTTAGCTGCATTATATATATCTGTCTTGGTAGGAGCTTTTTTAACGTTCAGTATTTTTTTATACCATTCTCCTGCATCAGCATATTGTTTGCTTTTTTCGTAAGAAGCAGCAACTTCCTTTAACATAGCAGCTTTACCTACTTCAGTACTATCCTGGTCAACTGCCTGTTGCATAAAACTTCCTGCCAAAGCTTCATTACCAGGGAATTTCAGCAATACTGTGGCATATGTAAAATAATCCCTTGGCCCAAGCTTTGCACGCTTTTGCTTGGCAAAATAGCTATCAAAAGCGATCTTTGATTTCCCGTAAGCTGTCATTGCAGCTACTGAATCTGAGGCTTTTTCAAGTTTATCTCCTATCTTAAAATTGGCATAAGCAAGCAATCCATATAAGTTTGGATAGGGATTGGGATTATTTCCTACACAAGCTTCAGCGGCTGTAACTGTTTCTTCAAATTTCCCCACCGCATATATCATCTGCGCACTCAGGAAACATGCATTAGGTTCGTCTGCAGCGCCTTTGGCAGCTAAATATTTTTCCAGATAAGATGCAGATTTTACAACATCATTTTCATAGTAATATTGGTGTAAATAAAAATACACCGGTGAATAGCTTGGATCCATTGCGATCGCATCATTATAATACTGTAAATAGATTCCTTCCTGGCTGCGGCCCTGCGATTGATAGATCCTTCCTATACGGAATTTAGCCCTTGCGTATTTTGGATCGATTGCCAAAGCTGCTTCGTAAGCCAGTTGTGCATTACCACCATCCTGTAGTTTGCGGTATGCATCGCCGAGATCAGTCATTATCCTGGCGTCTTTAAAGCCTTTTTGGGTGGTAGCCTGTTTTAGTTTTTCAACAGCATAGGCAGCATCACCAAATTTGGAGTCAAAATCTGCATTGGCAAAACCAATAGCATCCAGTACCATTATATTTTTACCGCCACTCAGGCTTATTGCACTTTCAAAACTACTCCGTGCCTGCTGGGTTTTTCCTTCCAGTAATTCCACATGTCCCATAGCAGCTTTTAGCAAAGCACTGTTGGCATTGGCAGCCAAACCTTTCTGGTAAACTGCTTTAGCACCTTCAATATCTTTATCTTCATCAGGGGCTATTAATGTTTGCCCCAGCCAATAAGCTGCTTCCTCATTATTGGGGTTTGCGGTCAGCAATTGCTGAAACACATTTTTTGCACTGATGAATTTTTCATAGTACAAAAACTTCTTACCATCTTCAATGGTTTGCGCATTACTGAAATTAGCTGCCAGTAAGCCGGCTAAAAGGATAAGTGTAAATTTTAAATTCTTCATTTTATTTCGCTGTTTAAGTCTTTACAATAATATTGATTTTCCAAACATTTCTAAGTTTAATTGCCAATAATCTTTTACAACTTTTTTACAATTTCTGGTTGATCTTAACGCGTCTTACTTTAAAGTCCATCCTTGTTCCCAAATATGCTCTCCTGAATATCAGTTGTCCTCTTTCCTGGTTCAGGAAATTTACAAAGCCTGTACCAAGTCCGTTGTAATTTTCTTTGAGTATATAATACAAACCACGTACCAAAGGATACCTCCTTGTTAAAATGCTTGCCTGCATTGGTTTTACGTATGGTTCTTCTTCGCAAACGACGCAGGAAACGTACGCAATTTTTACATTATTTAACATTTTTACCTGGGCACTGTCTTCGGGATTACCAACCCAGCTTATGCCAACAAAGCCGATCGCATTTTCTGTTTTGGCAACGTAGTCAATTACCTGTTGGCTGCTTTTTACCGCCTGCACAACCGAAGTATCGAATTTTTCACCCTTTAAAATACTGTCCATCACAAAGCGAACTGTACTGGTTGCATTGAGCCCGTCAAAAACGATCTTCTGTTCCCTGTTTATTTTTCCGCTCAGTTGATTGCGCAATCTTTCAAGTGTAAAAAGCGTATCGGTACTTTTACTGTTAACGATCAGTGTAATGGCATCGTTGGCAATATTATCCCAATGCGGATAATATTTGAGTGAATCTAAAAAGTAAGCATCCTCTTCATCATTTAATCCACGGGTTACAATGACCATCCGGTTTGAAGTATCGTTGTAAAAATCCTTAAAACAATCTGCTTCCGTTTTATATTCAGCAATGATATGCGCCCTGGGAAAAGATTTTTCAAACACCCTGATCTGCTCTTCCATTACCGGTTTAAACGATTCATCCACACTGATGTGGATGGTACCGGTTGCCATGGTATCCACAGGGTTTTTCTTTACGCCGGTGCTACATCCTGTTATAAAAAACAGGATCATAAAACAGCTGAATGCGGTTATTATGACCCGGTTTATTTTTTTTCTGCTCATCTGTCCCTGAAATAATTTTTCTTGTATCCCCTGTAAATTCTGAACAACCCGTAAATGATACAAACCACCCCAAAAGCTTTGAATGTATTGTCACCATATCTTTCAGCAAGGTCTGCATTGAATCTTTTTATAAAGATCATGAAAACACCCATTGCCATCCAGAGCAGGCCCATGCCATAGTCCATGATGCTGCGCATGCGGAGGTAATTCTTATCACGGTCATTCAATTCTTCTTTTTCAAATTCTTCGAGTGCCATCGTATATCTTATTAATTGCTTTATTACGGGCGGTGAAAATACTGAATTAATCATTTATACCGGCTATAATTATGATCAATCTGTGGTTTCAAATTTTACCGGAATAACATAATATACCGATACATTTTCACCTTTGGTTTTACCCGGTATCCAATCCGGCATCTTCTTCAATACTCTTACCACTTCGTTATTATAAGCATCTCCACCCTGGCCGGTTACAAAACTTTTTAGTTTACCGGTATAATCAACTACAAATTTCACCCTTACACTTACGGTTTCCCCGTTTTGCAGTTCATCGGGTGTTTCCAGGTGCTTTTGCAGGAATTTCCTCAACGCATCCATACCGCCGGGATAAGACGGCAACACATCCACTGCATCTCCCTCCATTGGCGAGGTTTTATCAATTGCAGGTGTTGTTTTTTCACCTCCTCCACTACCTGGTTCTGTTACTGGTAATACTACCGGAGGCACACCCGGATTTGTAGTAACAACAGTTTTTGTACTGATCACATCGTTTGGTAGCAATGTTACAATGGTATCGGTTTTAACATTATTAGGCACAACCTTTACATTATTTGTATACTGTTTTTGCTGAACAGGTGTTGCTTTCGCTGCAGGTTTCTCAGTTTTTACAAGTTCTGTTTTCTTCTCTGGTTCTTTAGGTTTATCGTTTACTTTTTTGAGTTCTATTTCTTTAACTACGTATGGTTTTGCTATTAATTTATCGTCCTTTTCAGGTATTAAAGTAAAAGCTGAAAAAGCTATGGTAGTGATAAACATGAAGCCCAATGCCAGTTTTAAACGGTTAGGATAAAATTTACGCAGGTCGTAAGCTCCATATAATTTGTTACGTTTTTCGAAAATGATATCAAGGATATCACTTTTCATTATCATATTCTTGTTCATGTCTGGTTGGTTTTGAAGTGAGAAAATAAAATCAAAACCGGCGCCGTGTTCAGCTATATGATGAGATAGTTTGCAGATTCCATAAAGCAGTTCACAGTTGCCAGTGGGCAGTGTGCAGTTTTGCGGCGACCGACAGCACCGTATAGTTTTACTAACTGACAAACTGCGCACTGCCAACTGCTTATTGCCAACTGCCCACTGCTAACTATCTTTGCTACATGAAGATCTTAATGGTATGCCTGGGCAATATTTGCCGCAGCCCGTTAGCCGAAGGAATTTTACAGGAAAAAGCATTAAAAGCAGGATTGAACTGGCAGGTGGATAGTGCAGGAACGAACGGGTATCATACCGGTGAACCTCCACATCATTTGAGCATAAAAGTGGCTGCTGCAAACGGAATTGATATTTGCAAACAAAGAAGCAGGCGATTTACTGCAGCAGATCTTGAAGAATACGACCTGATCTATGCTATGGCCGATGATGTGCTGGAAGACATGCGGCGGATCGCTAAAAATAATTTTGACCCAAAAAAGGTAAGTTTGTTTTTAGAAGAGTCATTTCCGGGGGAAGAAAAGGATGTACCGGATCCCTGGAGCGGACCGGAAATTCATTATCACGAAGTGTTTGAGATCATTAACAAGAACTGCGACAACATCATTAAAAAATATACAAAATAAGAACAGGTTCATGAGCAATAAACCTTCCATACCACAGGGCACCCGGGATTTTTCGGCAGAGGTTGTACAAAAGCGGAACTATATTTTTTCTACTATCAAAAATATTTTTGAGCTGTACAGTTTTCAACCATTGGAAACACCGGCATTTGAAAATATAGAAACACTAATGGGAAAGTATGGCGAAGAAGGTGACAAACTGATTTTTAAAATACTGAACAATGGTGATTTAATTAAAGGAATTCCCTTTGAACAACTATTTAAAGAATCTAAGGATTCCTTTTTACAGTATACTGAAACTAAAGAAGAGTTTCTGAAAAAACTTAGAGAAGAACTTAAACTCTTGCCAGATAATCCCAATTTTGTTGCTACACCGTCAAATGAAGTTCTCGATTTGATAAGAAAAGAATTCAAAACTTATGTAAAAGACACCTATTTAACAAAACGTGCTTTAAAATACGATCTAACCATTCCATTTGCACGTTATGTAGCCATGAATCATGGCAAACTAACTTTTCCTTTTCGCCGTTACCAAATACAGCCTGTCTGGCGTGCCGACAGACCCCAAAGAGGTCGCTATCGTGAGTTTACTCAATGCGATGCAGATGTTGTTGGAAGCAAATCTCTATTAAACGAAGCAGAGCTTGTTTCAATCTATGCAAATGTCTTTTCTAAACTAGGCATCGAAGTTCAAATTTCAATTAATAACAGAAAAATACTAGAAGGCATTGCTGAATACTGTGGCTGTATTGACAAACTCACTATAATTACAACTGCAATTGATAAAATTGATAAAATTGGAAGAAAAGGTGTTGAAGATGAGCTAATTCAACATGGCATTCCGGAAGATAAGATTTCAAGTATTTTCGACTGTATTTTTATAGAACCAGATGAGAATTATCTATTTACTAAAGACGAATTAATTAATGATTATTCTTTTAGTGAAGAAGATGCTAATAGACACATTGATATTCAAAATAGTTATTATAGAGCTAGTATCGAAATTCTCGACTGCCTTTATGGAAATTTTTATAATGATTATAATGATGATATCAAAGAAGTCCCAATTACTAAAGTTGGAATGAATGGTATCGATGAATTAATTGAAGTTTTCAGATACTTACATACTAATAATATAAAAATTAATCTTGTATTTGATCCAACATTAGCTCGAGGACTTAACTATTATACAGGTGCAATTTTCGAAGTAAAAGCCAAAGGCGTTCAAATGGGCAGTATCGGCGGCGGAGGCCGATATGACGACCTTACCGGTTTGTTTGGTGTACCGAATATTCCCGGTGTAGGTATTAGCTTTGGTGTTGACAGGATATATGATGTGATGGAAGAGTTGAAGTTATTTCCTAAAAATATACAGGTGATTACGAAAGCTCTATTCTTTAATATGGGTGAAGAAGAAGGTGCGTTTGCTTTTGGTATCATGCAGCAATTACGCAATAGCGGCATTGCCTGCGAACTCTATCACGAAGCAAGTAAGATAAACAAACAATTTACTTACGCTGAAAAGAAAAACATTCCTTTTGTTATTATCATTGGCAGTAAAGAAATGGAAGAGAAAAGTTGTGCTGTTAAAAATTTAGCAACTGGTAAACAAGAAATTGTTGCTTTTGATAAACTGGCCGATTATTTAAAAGTTAATAGTCCAAATCCAGACGTTGATTGGTTGCCTTATTAAAACTCTTATCATTTGAAAAACTTGTATCACAACCCCTCATAAATAATTGCCGAGCCCTGTCCTACACCAACACACATAGTAGCCAGGCCATATTTTGCTTTACGCCTTTTCATTTCATGCAACAGAGTAGTCGATATTCTTACACCGCTGCAACCCAATGGATGCCCCAGTGCAATGGCGCCGCCGTTTACATTCACTTTTTCAAGATCAAGCCCAAGGTCATGTATACAGGCGATGGATTGCGATGCAAAAGCTTCATTCAGTTCTATCAGATCAAGATCGGCCACCTGCAATCCTGCTCTTTCCAAAGCCTTTTTAGTTGCCGGCACAGGGCCAATTCCCATAATCGCCGGATCAACACCTGCTACGGCCATACTTTTAATTTTTGCGATCGGCTGCAATCCATATTTTGTTACCGCAGCTTCGCTTGCCAGCAGCATGGCCGCAGCGCCATCATTAATGCCGCTGCTGTTGCCGGCGGTAACTGTTCCGTCTTTTGCAAAAGCAGGCTTCAGCTGCGCCAATTTATCTAAGCTTGAAAGTCTTGGATGTTCATCTTTTTCAAAATCAAAAACATCTTTTCCGATCTGTACCTGTATCGGCGTTATTTCATCCTGCCATTTATTTTCAGCAAAGGCTTTTTCGTATTTCTGTTGACTTGCAAATGCAAATTCATCCTGTGCATGCCGGCTGATGTTCCAGCGTTTGGCAACATTCTCAGCCGTTTCGCCCATGGTGTACGGGTAGTATAATTCAGCAAGTTTTTTATTTACAAAGCGCCAGCCAAGTGTGGTATCTGCGATTTGCGGTTCACGGGCAAATGCGCTGGTGCTTTTAGGCATTACAAAGGGCGCCCTGCTCATGCTTTCCACCCCGCAGGCGATCATCAGGTCACCATCGCCACAGGCAATTGCCCGGGTGCAATCCATAATGGCCTGCAGTCCGCTGGCACATAAACGGTTTACCGTATTGCCTGCAACTGTTGGTGGCAAACCAGCCAGCAAAGCCGCCATCCGGGCCACATTACGGTTATCCTCTCCGCTCTGGTTGGCAGCGCCGGCGATCACATCTTCGATCGCATTCACATCAATATTTGGATTTCTTTTCACCAACACACTGATCACATGCGCCAACAGGTCATCGGGCCTTATGCCGCTCAATGAGCCCCCATATTTTCCAAGGGCTGTTCTTACTGTATCAATTACGTAAACTGTTTCCATGTTGCTTTTTTCCTTGTACAAAGAACGGAAAATACTGTCAAATCTGCGAAATTGTATAATACACAGGGTTTCATGCCCAGCTGAGGTTCTTTTTTGTGTCAAATAAAAAGAACAGCAAGGTTATGCTGTTCTTTTTAACATGGCTATACCGGTTTGTAATTTTCAGATGGATATCTTATCATCTTTTACACTTACCTTAAAATAAGTTTGTTCCCCTTTCTTTATCATGGCAAGGATGAGTTTATGAAAGTCGTTTGCCACAAAATTGCTGCGGCCGTCTTTTGATCTCATGTAACCGCTTATCTCTGTCAACACACCTTCATTATAATTAATGTTCTCAAAACGCAATTCTATATCTTTTGCTTTCATCTACCTGATAAAATCCTCAAGCTGGCTTCTTGTTGTATTTTTTGTAATGGTGATCAGCACGTCTTCCTTACCTGTAATGGTATACCCGTAATCATCGATCACCATTGGCCTTTCACCGGGCCTGGGGCTCATCGGTGCAATTACAGTGGTACCCGAACCACTCAAATAGGCAACCGGGGTTGCTCCGGGTGCGGCTGAAGCCGTTGAATACAGTTTTCCATATCTGTTCTCAAATTGTTTTCTTGCTGTCTTATCAGTAAGGTCGTAATTCTCAACAACCCCGTTTTTTAATGTAATTGTCGCCCTGGTATCGGTGATCTCAAATTCTTTTGCCACATCATTTAAGCGGCTGTTATAACCTGTCGCCGATGGTGCACCAGGCGCTATTGCCGGTATAAGAGGGATTGGTGGAACAGGTGGCGGCAATACTCCATATTTTTTTTCAAAAGTTTTCTTTTCTGCTTCTTTGGATAGATCATATTTTTCTTTAGATCCGTCTTTAAGCCATACGGTCACGTCATCATTATTCACACTTATGCGCTGCACATTCTCTGGCAATGCAGGTGGGGCTGGTGGTGGCGTGGGTGGTGCAGGTGGCGTAGGCGGGGCAGGAGGAGCTGGTGGTGCTGGAGGCGGTGGTGGAGGCGGCGGAGTTATATCTCCGTACTTTTTTTCAAATTCAGCTTGTTGAGCATCATTGGCCAGGTCATATTCTTCCCTGGTCCCATCCTTCAATGTTACTGTAACCTTATTGTCTTTTACCCTTACGCCTTTAACATTGTCGGGCAGTTTGTTTTTTGCAGGAACTGTATCCTGCAACACACCAGGAATATTGTTAATGCTGTCATTGTCACCGGCGATCAACTGGTTTCGGAAGGAAACGAGGATGATGGCCATCACAGGCAGGATAAAAAGAAATTTCACCAAATGTACTTTGGCGGTTTTTAGTTTGTTCATCATGGCTATACGTTTTTTTAGTGAAGAAAAATTAAACTGGTTGGCTATACTATATTGATTATTCCCCATCACTTTCAGCAACAGGTATTGATATTCTTTTTTTGCAATGCCGTTCTCCAGCACTTTATGATCGGCAATAAATTCAAGATTCTGGCGGATGGACCGTTTCAGCATCCATGCAAACGGGTTGTACCAGTTAAGCAGGCATAAAAGTTCTCCCCAGATGATGTCTACACTATGCACCTGCTTTACATGCACAAACTCGTGCCGGATAATTTCCTGTAGTTCGGCTTCGGAATGCAAGTGACGATTAATAAAAATTGAATCTCCAAATGAGAAAGGTATGATCTGCTCATCCACGTGAAATATCTTCATACCGGTGCCCGGAATAAAAGCTGCTTTCTTCATCATCCTTCTAAAAGAAATAAACTGCATCAATAGCCTTATCAGCATAACCGCCATTCCGGTCAACAGAAGTAAACCAATGATATTCCATAAAGTGAAAAAGCTTGCCTGATTTACCAGTGCAGGCTGTGTTGATACAGCATCACTGATGACCGGCACCCATTGAATAATGGCATTTCCGTTTTGCTTTTCCAGTAATGATGACACATCAAGGAAGGGAATAAAAAAAGCCAGCATGGTATAGCCAAGCAGGTACCAGCGGTTCCAGTTATAAAATGTAAGCCGGTGAAGGAATAAGCGGTAAAACAGGAAGACCACTGCAAGGCTTACAGACAATTTTAGTATATAGATAATTAAAGCGGGCATACAGTTAAATTAAAATGATTATTTTTTCCCCTTTTCAATCATATTGATGATCTCTTTCAATTCCCCGGCAGAAAGTTTTTTCTGCTCCACAAAAAAGTTCACCATCTCTTTATAAGAGTTATCAAAGTAATCTTTCACCACGTTGCCCATAAATTTCTTTTTGTAGTCGGCTTCGCTTATCAGCGGTTTGTATAAATACACATTACCCATCAGCCGGCTGCTGAGGTAACTTTTCTTTTCAAGATTTTTAACAGTAGATGCAACAGTGGTATAAGGCAGTTCTTCGTCCAGCTTTTCCATGAAGGCTTTTATATTGCCTTCGCCGGTGCGCCAGATGGCCTGCATAGTTTCTTCTTCAACGTGGGTTAATTTTTCCATTTCTACGAAATTTTCGTAAATCTACGAATATTTCGTAACAAGCCAAATTTATTTTACAAAGGAAAAGTTAAAGCATGTAATTGCAGGGCCTACTTCAATAGACGCATTAGAAATATGTATTTGGATCGGACTTATGTCTTGCCCTGAAATAGTTATACCCCAGAGTATACTGTTCAAACAAAAAATCAAAGCACTTCAATCTGTGGGGTGGCTAATACATTACCTGCTTTTGTTAGCTACCCGGCCCGGTCCCGGCCTTGTATAAAAGCTTTTAAATAGCTGTCTTGTTCGGACCTTCGGCGTCAGTTGACGCCGAAGGTCCGAACAAGACCCGAACAAAAGTCGAACAAACCCCGAAAAAAAACGAAAAAACTGCTGCTGTATGGCAAGACAGGTGGGTACACCAGACCGGTGGTTAACACAATCACCAATGCTTAGAAATTTCTATCAACACATCATCATTGCCGCCATTACTGGTACAGAGATAAACCTTCCCGGAAGGAGAAATACAAATATCCCTGAGCCTGCCAAAGCGGTTCCTGAACAAAGTTTTCTGGCTCACAACCGAAAGCCCATCGCTACTTAAGGTAAGTACTTTTAGACTGGCATCTTTTAAATTACACAGCAGCAAACTGTTTTTCCATATCGGTATCAGGTTATTATTGTAGTAATCCATACCACACACAGCAAGGGTATTGCTGCCGCTGCTCCAGAT
>Ga0193752_1003401_pt1 | contig 10994 bp, 8 predicted proteins | sample H1c1metaG_FD_144924 | JGI IMG/M metagenome (GOLD analysis project Ga0193752, IMG submission 144924) | Soil microbial communities from a riparian zone of the East river system, Colorado, United States - H1c1 | ecosystem: Environmental > Terrestrial > Soil > Riparian zone | place: USA: East River...
AGAGAGATCGCGGGTGATGGGCCGACGCAGGGCCCCCGGTAGCGTGGGGCTGTGGCCGCCGCCGAACCTCCGGGGCGGTCCTCCCTTTCCTCCCGCCCCTCCGCCTGCCGCTGCCCTTCATGGACCTTGACGTCCCCCGCCTGATCGGCGCCATCACCCGCGATCTCTCTACCCGCGACGTGGAGGGCGCCCCGGCCCACGTGCTGGCCGCCACCCGCACCTACGACGCCGCCCGCGACGACGTGTGGGGCGCGCTGACCGACCCCGAGCGCATCCCGCAGTGGTTCCTCCCGGTGTCGGGGGAGCTTCGGCCCGGGGGCCACTACCAGTTGCAGGGGAATGCCGACGGGGAGATCCTCGCCTGCGAGCCGCCCGCCCGGTTCGACCTCACCTGGGGCATGAACGGAGACGTGAGCTGGGTGACCGTGACGCTGGCGGACGACCCCGACGGGGGCACCCGGCTCCGGCTCGAACACGTGGCCCGCGTGCCGGAGGAGTTCTGGGCGCAGTACGGCCCCGGCGCGGTCGGCATCGGCTGGGACCAGGCGCTCGTGGCGCTGGAGCAGTACCTCGCCACGGGGGAGACCGTGGACCCGGCCGCCGCCGCCGCTGCCCTCACGGCCGGGGGCGACGCGTCGTTCATGCACCGCAGCGGCCGGGCCTGGTGCGAGGCGTCCATCGTGGCGGGCGCGGACCCCGACGCGGCGCGCGAGGCGGCGGGCCGCTCGATCGCCTTCTACACCGGCGCCTGACCCGGCCCCCACGCTGCTGGAGCCCGCCGTGGTGTGACGGCGGGCCCCGGCGGCGGGGCTACGGGATGGCGAAGCGGCGGTCGCTGCGGAGCGCGTAGCGGAGCGCGCCGAGCGTGAGGAAGCTGGAGCCGCCCTCCTCAGGGTTGTTGACGCCCGTCGCGAGTTCGAGGTACGTCCCGTCGGCGAGGCGGAACTCGCCGCCGACGGTGAACCGGAAGCTGGTCCCGGCCTCCAGCCGCGAGTCGTTGGCGCCGTAGAGCGCCTCCAGCGAGAGCCGCCGCGTGCTGCTGCCGATGAGCAGCCGCCCGCCGATGGCCCCGCTGAACTCCGCGCCGGTAGCCTCCTGAAGCGGGTAGCGTGCCTGGATGTGGAGGAGAAACTGGCCGTAGCGGGGGATGATCGGGTAGGACAGGCTCGCGAACGCACTCGCCTCCTCCGCGGCGAGGTCGCCGGGCCCCCCGGTGGTGCGGAACGTGCTGCCCCCGGCGATCTGGAGCGAGAAGGCGTTCCAGTGCTCCTCCCGGAACTCCTTCTTGACCCGGATGATGGCGGCCTCCAACTCCGCGTCGATCTGCGGCTCGCTCTCCTGCTCGATGCGGTAGAGTTCGGCGTACTCCGCGGCATAAGCGGCCAGCCGATCGCGTTGCTCGGTGGTGAGCGCGGGGATGCCCACAAGGGTGAGGGCGGCGAGCACGCGCCGCTCCACGGCGGACGCCGTGACCTCCTCGTCGGCGGGGGCGCCGAGGCTGAGCGTCGGGAAGAGGGCGACGAGTTCCGCGCCCGTGGTGTCCCGCCCGTTGCTCCGCAACACGTCCACGAAGAACCGCCCGGTCTGCTGGGCGAAGATCTGCCGCTGCCGGTCCGTGAGGCCGCTATCGAGCGCAGCCGCCAGCACATCCACGATGCGGGCGTGGAGGCCGTTCGCGCTGTCGTAGGGGTCCGCCTGGTCGAACAGGACCCAGCGGAAGCCGAGCCCGAACCGCGTCGTGTCCGCCTCTCGAACGGCGGCGGCCGACAGCGTGAAGCGGTCGCGGATCGGCCGGTACTGGTCGAGCGAACGGGGGTTCGCGAGGACGCGGAAGAGGGCGACCTCCAGCCCGGTCCCGTGCTCCAGGCTGCCCCGGGTCCCGAACCCGTTCGTCAACCCCGTCGCCAACTCCCGCACGTTGCCGGGGCGCGAGATGCGGTCTGCGTTGATGCCGAGGAGGGTGAAGGCGGAGAGGTTGGGTACGCTGAAGTCGATGTAGTGGGCATCGAGCGAGCTGTCCGGCGCCTGAGCTGCCGCCGGGGGGGTGGCGAGGACCGGGAGCAGGAGGCCGAGCAGGGCCTGGCCGAGGAGGGCCGGGAGGCGGTAGCGCATCGGGTTCAGGACGTGGCGTCCGACTGGAGGGGGGTAGCATCGGCGGCGGCGACGAGGAACACCTCGCTCTTGAAGGTGTCGGCCGGGTTCGCCGCGCTCACCTTCAGCGTGCTCTCGCGCCGGTGGATGACCTCGGTCCGCCCGTCCTTATCCACGTCTTGCTCCCACGTGAGCGTCACCTTGACGGTCACCTCGTCGTCGCCGACATCGCCGACCCGGACGGTCCACGCGTGGCCGTCGAGGTGGAGGGAGGTCACCGTCCCGAGCGGGTGGGTGCGCTCGGGCCCCCCACCGTCGGTGCTCTTCCCCTTCAGCGTGCCGGTCTCCGTCACGTACTGGTAGGCCCAGCCGGCGAGCCCGTCGATGGAGATGCGGAGGGTGAGGGGGCCGCCGTCCTTCTTCATGCGGACGACGGTGCCGGGTTCGATGGCCATGGATCCTGGAGAGGTGGAGGGAGACGTGCAGGAAAGTGCACCGCACGTCGGGGGCTTCTATCGTGTGATCACACGATATCAATTGCCGCCCGATCGGGAGCACGTGCGCCGCCGCTTGTCGCGTCCCGGCCCCGGCGCTATCGTTCCCTGCGCCCGGCGGGACGGCCGGCGTCTTCCCCGTATGTGGCGCAAGGTCTGGAAGGGCGTGAAGTGGGCCGGGCTCGCCCTCGTGGTGCTCGTGCTCGTCGTCGTGGTGGCGTTGCAGTTCCGGCGGCCGGCGCTGGAGCGGACGTGGATCGCGCAGCAGGCCATCCTCCCCCACGTCACCCTGACGGACACCACGGCCCGCATCGAGCACGTCCGCGATTTCCGCTACGCCTCGCCGGACTCCTTCGAGGTCCGCTACCTCGACCGGACGTACGACCTCCGCAAGATCGAGCGGGTGTGGTACGCGCTCTCGACCTTCGACACCGACTGGCGCGGCCCCGCCCACAGCTTCTTCTCGTTCAGCTTCGCCGACTCCCAGTTCGTCAGCATCTCCGTCGAGGCCCGCCGCGAGGTCGGCGAGGACTACTCCACGCTCCGCGGTGCCACGCGGGAGTTCGAGCTGATGGTCGTGATCGGCACGGAGCCCGACCTCATCGACCTCCGGGCGGTGACGTGGAACGACCCCATCTACCTCTACCCCGGCCGCGCCACGCCCGAGCAGACGCGCGCCCTCTTCGTGGCGCTGCTGCGCCGCGCGCAGGAGCTGGAGCAGCGGCCGGAGTTCTACAACACGTTCACGAACAACTGCACGACGAACCTCCTCGACGCGGTGAACTCGATCCGCGAGGAGCCCATCCCCTACGGCCTCGACGTGCTGCTGCCGGGGTACTCGGATGAGCTGGCTTTCGAGGAGGGGCTCATCGACACTGACCTCTCGCTGGAGGAGGCCCGCGCGCGCTACCTCATCAACACCCGCGCCATGCAGTCCACCGGCACGCCGGGGTATTCGTTCCGAATCCGGGAGTAGAGATCGGTTCGGGGCTGGGTGCCGGGGGTTTGGATCTTCGGTCTTGGATCTTGGGAATGCGAGCCCCGCTCCATAGGGAGAGCATTTCCAAAGATCCAAGATCCAAGACCTAAGCCCCTCCCCGCATTCCCAAAGTTCGAAGATCCAAGACCGAAGACCGATCATCGCCACCCCGAGCGCTTCTTGCCGCCGGGCAGCGGGACGACCATCCCGTCCATGAAGAGGTGGGAGAAGTAGCCCACCACGGCGGCGCCGTAGAACGGGAGCCCGGCCCAGGGGCGCTCGGGGAAGAGGAGGTAGGGGACGGCGAGCAGCGGCGACGGGATGAGCAGCATCGCCCAGTAGGTGTGCGTCCAGCCGCGGTGGCGCCCCAGCGCGGGGAGGATGCAGAAGAGCCCGAGGTAGGCCGCGTACTCGAAGTGGCGCACGGCGATCAGCGCCACGTCGGCCACGAAGAAGATGGCGTAGAAGAGGTTCTGGCCCTTCGAGTTCGTGTCCACGTCGGGCCACAGCCCGAACATCAGGCACAGCGCGAGCATCGCCACGCCGTAGGCGGCCAGTTCCACCTCCTCGAAGCGGGCGTAGGCGCGGTCCACGGCGAACAGCGCCACGAGCGCGGCGGCGTACCCGGCGAAGAAGACGGCGGCCCCGGCGAGGTGCCCTTTGTATCCGGCCACGTGAACGGAGAGGAAGAGAGGAAGAGGGGAAGATCGGAGGATCGGGGGACAGCCGTCGTGTCACGCCCGCGGATTGGCGAGCGCCCTCCTTACGCGACAGGGCGGGGTGGGTGTCGTCGCGTCGGTGCTCGACCGAGAAAGACCCCCCGCTTTCCGCCCATCGCGCCGCCTTCGGCGCCGCTCGCGGGCGGAAACCTGTCCCCCTCCACCCCACCCCGGTGGGGTGGAAGCGGGGACAATTTTGGTCTGTGGTACCTCTGCTCAGGGAGTGCTGGAATGAAACAGTCCGCCCCTCCTCAGATGAGGAGGGGCAGTCCCGAGCGGAGGCGAAGCCGGAGCAAGGGGCGGGGAGGTTGACGGGATTGGCGGTACCCGTTGATAAAAGGAACGCCCCTCCTCAGACGAGGAGGGGCAGGCCCGCGCCCGTGAGCGGCGGAGCCGCGATGTGCGCGGGGCAGGGTGGTGTGATCGGACGGGCAGTGGTGCGTCGGTTCTACCACCCCCAGCCCCTCCTGTCCAGGAGGGGAGCTTGAACCCCGCCACACCGGGGATCCCCGCCCTTGCCCCCAATCACATCCCCCTTTCTCACGCTCCCCTTCCCGTCTCTAGCTTCGGGCGCCCGCTCCGCCGATGTTCTACTTCCCCGCCACCGCGCTCCCCGACCTCAGCCTGCTCCTGCTGGCGGCGCTGCTGGCGGCGTACTTCGCCCTGCTGCCGAAGAAGGCGGCGGGGACGTGGTGGCTCGTCGCGCTGCTCGCGGCGGAGGCGGTGCTCTACGCGACGAACGTGTTCGCGGCGGGGGCTTATACCGCGTGGGCCGCCCACGTCAACGCGGCCATGCTGGTGAACCCGTTGGTGGTGATGTGGGCGATGCTCGGGTTCGCCTACCGCTTCCTCGGCAACCCCTACCCGAGAGAGTCGCGGGGGGTGCTGACCGTGACGGGGATCGCGGCGGCGGCGCAGGCCGTGGGCCACGTCGTGTGGGGGTTCATGCCGCCGGGCCCGGCGCTCGAAGACCTCCGCCAGGCCCTCCTCATCACGGCGCCGTTCCTCCTCGTCCTCGTGCTGTGGACGCTGGTGGTGCTCCTCCGCCGCGCCGGGCGACGCCCGGACGACCCCGACGGGGCCCCCCGGCGCTGGCGCGGGCCCGTGGCGCTGTTCCGCGACCTCCGCTTCCCGGCCACGCCGGAGTCGCGCGCCTTCCGCGTGCTGCTGCTCATCGAGCTGTGCTCCGTCGCCGCCCTCGTGGCCCTCGTGCTGCGCGACGCGGGCGTGATCGGGCCGTTCGCGTGGCGGCAGGCGACGCTCGTGGCGACGCTGTGCTACTTCCTCGGGCTCGTGACGGCCTACGCCAACTTCGTCCCCGTCGCCACGACGTTCCAGGTGAAGGTGGTCGGGTTCGCGCTCATGGTGGCGCTGGGGGCGCTCGGGCTGGGGGCCGTCGTGGCGTTCCAGGCCCCCGCGTGGGAGGGCGCCGACGACCCCGCCCCCGTCCACTTCACCCCCGTCGGCGACGGCGCCTACCGCGTCGAGGTGGTCCCACCCGCGCTCGACCGCGCTGCCGGAGACCCCATCGACATGCAGGACGGGATGGGGCGGCCCGTCGACCTCGGGTTCGCGTTCCCCTTCGCCGGGGAGTCGTGGCGCGAGGTGTACGTGGACGACGACGGGTTCGTCAGCTTCGGGAGCACGTTCCAGCTTACCGGCCTCTCGGCGCCCTTCGGGATGCGGACGCCGTGGATCGGCCCGCTCGTGGCCGACCTCGACCCCCACGCCGGGCGGATCCTCCTGGAGCGGGCGCCGGGGCGGGCCACGATCACGTGGAGCGGGCTCCCCGTCTACGGCCGCCCCGAACCCACCGACCGCGACCGCCTCGGCGCCGCCACCGCCCAGCTCGTGCTGGAGGCGAGCGGGGCCGTCACGTTCCAGTACGGCCGGCTGCCCGACGACCTCCCGCGCCTCCGCGGCCTCCACCCCGGCCCGCTCTCCCCCGGCAACGGCGGCGTCGAGTTCGAGGGGACGGCCCCCGGCGGCGGCGCCCGCATCCTGCGCCCGGAGACGGGCATGGTCGAGGACCGGCTGCTCCCCTCGCTCCAGGCCGAGCACCGCCGCGGCGGCCTGCTGGGGCTGCTCCTCGTGCTCTACACCCTCGGCATCCTCATCGCCTTCCCGCTCTACCTCCGCGCCGGCATCACGCGCCCGCTCGGGCGGCTGCTCGGCGGCGTCCGCCGCGTCAACGCGGGCGACCTCACGGCCGAGGTCCCCGTCGGCGTCCACGACGAGATCGGGCAGCTCACGGCCGACTTCAACACGATGACGGCCTCGCTGCGGCGCTACGCCAACGAGATGGAGGGGCTCGTGGCCGAGCGCACGGCGGCGCTGCAGCAGAAGAGCCGGGCGCTGGAGGAGAAGACCACCGCGCTGGCCCGCTCGCTCGAGGACCTCCGCACGGCGCAGGACCGGCTCATCCACCAGGAGAAGATGGCGAGCCTGGGGGCGCTCACCGCCGGGATCGCGCACGAGATCAAGAACCCCCTCAACTTCGTCGTCAACTTCGCCGGGCTCAACGCCGAGCTGGCCGGGGAGCTGCGCGACGCGCTCGCGGCGGGCGACGACGCGCTCACGGCCGAGACGCTGGACGCGCTGGAGACGAACGCGCGGAAGGTGCAGGAGCACGGCCGCCGCGCCGACGGGATCGTCCGGAGCATGCTGGACCACTCGCGCGGCGAGCGCGGCGACCGACGCTCCTTCGACGTGAACGACCTCGTCGAAGAGCACGTCGGGCTGGCCTACCACGGCGCCCGCGCCCGCGACCGCCACTTCCACTGCGCCGTCGAGACGTACCTCGACCCGGCGGTGGGGGAGATCGAGGGGATGCCGCAGGACGTGGGCCGCGTGCTCCTGAACCTGCTCGCCAACGCCTTCGACGCCGTCCGCGCCCGCGCCCACCCCGGCGGCGACGGCGCGGCGGCCCCCTACGCCCCGCGCGTTCAGGTGCGGACGGCGCGTGTGGACGGGGAGGTCCGCATTGAGGTGGAGGACAACGGGGCGGGGATCCCGCCGGAGGTCCGCCAGCGGATCTTCGAGCCGTTCTTCACCACGAAGCCGACGGGCCAGGGCAACACCGGCCTCGGCCTCTCGATGAGCCACGAGATCGTCGTCCAGGGCCACGGCGGCCGGCTGGAGGTTGCGAGCACCCCCGGCGAGGGGACGACGTTTACGGTGGTGCTGCCGGGGTGAGGGGATCTGGGAATCGGGGGATCGGGGAATCTGGGAATTGAAAGGCCAGGCAGCCCGTGTTGGATCCTGTTCCCCATGTAGGGGCGACGCGCTGCGTCGCCCTTCCCCTCAGCCGGCGCCCGCGTCCCAAAGGGGCGATCCCAACCCGGTCTGCCGTAGGGGCGTGTGGCACACGCCCGTATTCGCATCGGTCCGGCGAGCCTCCGGGATGCCACGCCCTACCGGACTGCCGTAGGGGCGCAGCGTGCTGCGCCGCATTCTCCGTAGCGCGCTCAGGCGTCTGCTTCGGCCCGTTCCGCCAGCGGGCGGAGGGCGTCGTCGAGGAGGCGGAGCCCCGTCACGCGGAGGGCTTCGACGGAGAGCGGGCGACGCGCCAGGAGGCTGGTGTTCACCGTGTGCAGAGCTTCGTCGAGGTCGGACGGGCTGCCGAGCAAGGCCTCGACCCCGCTCCCCGCCCGTGCGGCGAGTCCTCGCCAGCGATCCGGGAAGCGGTTCTGCAGCGCCTCCGCCCATCGGTCTGTCCAGTCGCTCACCTCCTCGCCTCCCGCCTCCGTCAGATAGGCTAGGGCGAGCACGCGGCCGAGGTCCTTGTTGCTCCGCTTGATCTCGCGGGTCCCGATGAACCCGGACATCCGCTCGCCCCCGATGCCCGGGTGGTGGAGCAGGTTCGCGAGCGCCATCATGGCAGGGTGCGCGATGTGGACACCATACGGCGTTTCGACGGGCCGCTCCTCCGCGAGGGCGAGGTACCCGAAGCTGCACAGCCCGAAGTGACCGTGGCGGGTCTCTAGCCGAGAGAAGGCGCGCCCTTCCCCCGCACCGGGCACCGGCGCCCCGAGCAACTCGACGAACCATCCGTCCTCCGCAGGGGGCCGGAGCCTCACCACGGGGAGATCGGCCTCGGGCGTCTCAGCCGTTCCCGGCTCCGTGAACGTCCCCTCCCGGCGGATCGTCCACCCCGCGTCGAACAGCCGGTCCGCCACTGTCACCCCCTTCTGCACGGCCGTGAGGTGGGGGGAGATGAGGCAGTCCACGTCCTTTGTCCGCACCTGCGCCTCCCCGTCGTCGCGGAAGAAGTAGTACCCGGCCGCGAGGCTCCCGACGATGATCACGTTGTCCCGGCAGTCCTCCGGGAGGGCGGCGGCGACCTGCGCCAGCACGACGCCGGGGGAGAGCGCGGGCTCGTTCATGAGGGGAGACGCTTCTGCCTCAGCCAGGCGAGTAGCTCATCTCCCTGCGATTCGAGGCGGAGTTCCCGGAGGTCCAGCAGGCACTCCACGGGGCCCGCCACGAGCAGCCCGTCGTCTCCCCGCTCGAAGAACGGCTCCGCTCGGCGGACGAGGTGCACGACGAGGCCCGCCGCCTCCCGGCGATCCGCGGACTCCTCCAGCGCGGGGTCGAGGTGCCGGACGAAGTCAAGGTCGGCGGTCCGCCCCGGTGCGTGGAGGGAGAGGTCCAGCCGCGGCGCGCCCACAAGATCGAGGTCGGGCTTGTAGTGTCGCGCACCGTATGCCCCGCCGACGGCTACATCCTTTCGGTTCAAGTTCCGGAGACGCTGGAGCAGCTTCTCCGGTGAGCGGGGCAGCCCCGATCGGTCGACGAAGCGGATCGTGGACCTCACGTCGTCTGAGGCCATGACCAGGCGTTCCCACTCCAGCCGGGGGAAGTCGTCGGTGAGCTGGACACGGCGGTCCGACGAGCGCGTGAGGAACGCGCCCATTCGGTCCAGTGCGTCGGCTACGGTCGGGTAGCTGTAGCCGGTGCTCTCCATTAGCCATTTTGTGGTCCGGGGCTCCCGGTCAAGGAGCCACTCATGGAGCAGCACGCCGAGCACGACGAAGTAGGAGGGGGGCCGGGGTAGCAGTCTCCCGGTTTCGGACTGGACGAGCCCGCCGAGCCACGCCTGAAATGCCGCCCCGAGGCCATCCGGGAGGCCGACGTATGACTCCCCCATTCGTACGGCCACGTGGAGCCGGTCGGCCACGTCGGCACGCAGGGTCTCCCGTGCCAGCCGCTCTTCTGACCGGATCCGCTCGGGGGTCATATCGGGATCAAGGAGCACGAGGACCCCCCGGTCGCCGAAGCCACTCGCCACCCAGTACGCCAACCCCATCAGGCTCGCCCGCAGGTCACGAGCCCCCTTCACGTGCCGCGCGACCTCCACCGCCACACCGTCCCACGTCCCATCGGGCGCGTAGGTCACTTCCTCGCCGGTGACGGGGTGTAGAGGGTACATCGCTAAGGGGCTACCTGAATGTTAAAGTAGAACCTTTGTATTAAAGTGGCAAGTTAAGTCTTGGCTCCTTCTGTTCGGGGATGCACTCCCCCCGCCCTCCACGCTCTCCTGTCCCCGTCCCTACTTCTTCCGCCTGCGCAACAAACGGCCCACCCACGCTTCGCCTTCGGTGAAGCCGAGGCGGTGGCCGAGGGCGAGGTAGCCGAGGCCGTAGACGCCGAGGATGAGGGCGGAGCGGATCAGCACCGGGAGGGCGTCGGGGAGGAGCCAGCGGAGGAGGGCGGCCGGGACGGCGGCGGCGAGCGCGAGGCCGGCCATCTGGAGCGTGCGCTGCGTCGGGAGGTGGAACGCGGGCGCGTGGCGGCGGAGGGCGCGGACGAGCTGCACCTGCTCCAGCCACGCCCCCAGGCTCGCCCCCAGCGCCAGCCCCACCGCCCCCAGTCGCAGGGCCGCCCCGCCGCCCGTCGGCGCCGTGTCGGTCAGGCCGGGGACCTGCCCCAGCGTGTAGCGCTCGAAGAGCAGCATCAGCCCCGCACCCACCACCGTCGAAACCACGAGGCGGATCGTGGCGAGGCGGGCCGGGGTGCGGGTGTCCTGGAGGGCGTAGAAGGCGTTCTGGAGGAGGCGCGTCGCCGTCGTCGCCACGAGGCCGAGGGTGAGCGCCATCAGCACGAGGGCCACCATCCACGTCTCGGCGTGCCCGAAGGCGCCCGTCTGGTAGAGCGCGCCCACCACGAGGTCGCCGAAGAGGAGGTAGCCCACCACCGTCGGCACGATGAGGTAGAGGATCTGGCGCAGCGAGCCGGTCACGCGCTCCAGGAAGCCCGAGAGTTCCGAGGTCGAGATCCGGCTGAGTTCGGGGAGTTCGCTCGCCGCCACGCTCATCCCGAAGAGCGACACCGGCAGCACGTAGAGCACGAGGGCGTTGTTGAACGACGAGACGGCGCCCGCGGCGAGGAAGCCCGCGAGGAACGTGTCGATGTAGCCCGAGAGCTGGTAAGCCCCGCGCCCCAGCACGACAGGAACGAACGCCTTGATGGATGCCCGCACGCCCTCCACGTTGAGCGAGAACGACGGCCGGAAGCCCTTCAGGAGCTTCAGCACCGTGGGGAGTTGGACGGCGAACTGGAGCCCGCCGCCGACGAGGGCGCCTATGAGCGCGGCGAAGAGGAGCCGGTCGAGGAGGTTCGCGGGGAGGGCGTCGAACTGGACCCCGTCGGGGAGCGCCAACCCCCCCAGCACGAGGCCGCCGATGATCGCCACGTTCCACAACACCGGCG
>Ga0193752_1003402_pt1 | contig 10992 bp, 7 predicted proteins | sample H1c1metaG_FD_144924 | JGI IMG/M metagenome (GOLD analysis project Ga0193752, IMG submission 144924) | Soil microbial communities from a riparian zone of the East river system, Colorado, United States - H1c1 | ecosystem: Environmental > Terrestrial > Soil > Riparian zone | place: USA: East River...
TTCGCCATAACCTACGGTCCGGATGCGGCCGCTGCTGATATTATGGGCCATCAGGTATTGGGAGACGGCATTTGCGCGCTTGTCACTCAGGGTCTGATTGTATGCGTCCGTGCCTTTATCATCCGTATGGCCGTCGATCTCGAGATCTGTATCAGGATACTTATTGAGAACTCTCACAAGCTTATCCAGTGAACGGTAGGCCTGGGCATTCAGGTCACTCTGGTTAAATCCGAACAATACGGACTCACTGAATTCCACGACTATCCCTTCCCCCACACGCTCGACTTTGACGCCCGGCACCTCCCGCTTGATCTCTTCAGCCTGCTTATCCATTTTTCGGCCAATAACACTGTATTGCCGGCTGCGCGGCCAATTATACCACCGAGCACAGCGCCCGAGCCTGCACCTATGGCAACCCCTTTATCCTGATTGCTCATCGTCCGGGTGGAAGAACAGCTTGTAACTAATACACTTAACGTAAGAAGAGAGATGACAATGCGATTCATGAAATATCGTTTGGTACGCGGCCTACCTTGCAAAGTCAATGCCAGCAAGGTGGATCACAGATACTTTCTGCCGCGGCAAGCAAAAAATAAAAAAGGTGATGCCTCCTGAGCGGCATCACCTTTCAAAGTCGGGCATCATTAGCTACATCTCAGCCGGCGCTGCGACGTCGTCATCATTAGTCCTTTTTTCATGGCTTTTGTAGTGGAGGTCAAGGCCCACCGTTATATAAACCAGATTGACCCGGTATGCGCGATAGGGCTGTACCGTACGGCCGTTGTTATCTTCTTCAAACCCGGTGTTGAAGAAATTCCCCGGATAATACTGTGCTTTAATTGTGGTGCCAGTTCCGCAGGAGATTCCCGCGAAAATGTAAGGCATATAAGCTTCTGTTCTATCAGAGAAAAACTCATTAAACTTATACTTATCGTTACGCTTCACGAAACGCTTTTCGCGGTAATTAATGGGGAAATCCACCCCGCCACCGATAAAGCCATAATGTTTCTTCTGGAGATTACCCAGCTTAAAACCCAATGGCAGGCCTACCGTGTAAACTCTGCGTTTGGTCGTGGAATCACCGTTTTTCTCGATAAAACCGATATTCTTAATCCCCAGACCGGTGAATATGCCGAAATGCTCGTCGAAATCGTAATTGAAGTGGTAACCAAAGTTGAGCATCGAGAAACGCACCGGAGACAGCTCCCTGCGATCGCCGGGCCGCTCCATAACGGCGCTGCTGAAGATGGCAATGTCAAACGCATTACCGAGATACCAACGGCGCACCGGCGGTGGAGTATGGTCAGCTTTGTCCATCATCATACCCTTGCGGTTAAGCATGGACATATCTACAACGGCGGTATCATCATCATCATCATCCGTCTGGGCCATAATTGTGGCAGATGAGAGCAATAAGGAGCATAGCAAAAGCGACAGAGTCTTCGTGAAATGCATGTCAGGGTATTTGCGATAAAAGTAGTGAAAGAGGCAACTGTGGCGTAATATTAGCCCTCACTTGCCAATTGGCATAACGATTGACAATAAATTTCCAATCTGTCGTACCATATACCATGTTTTTTACCAATAGAAAAATTGCTGCGGGCGATATGCAGGAAATGGAGTTTATGCCCATCGTGCCGCTCGGCGAAGAGGAATTGAATGATGAGGAGAAGGAAGCCCTGCCCGAAGATGTGCCATTGATCGCACTTCGGAATACGGTGCTCTTCCCGAATGTAGTGCTGCCCATCACTGTGGCGCGCGAGAAAAGCGTCAAGGCTATATCGGACGCGCAGAAGGCCAATAAATGGATCGCGGTAGTTGCACAGAAGGACGGCAACAACGAAGATCCTGCGCCGGAAGACATGTACAGCACCGGCACCCTGGCCAAGATCGTGAAGCAGATCAAGATGCCTGATGGAAACACCACGGTGTTTATCATGGGCCGTATGCGCTTCCGAATAGAGTATTTCTCCCAGGTAGACCCTTATTATACCGCGCGCATCCGTTTCCTGGACGACGATTTTCCTAAGAATGATCCTGAATTTGACGCACTGGTATCCAGCATCAAGGACCATTCGGAGCAGATCGTGCAGCATTCGCCTAACATGCCGAATGAAGCCGGCATCGTCCTGCGCAATATCGAGCAGCATTCCTTTCTCATACATTTCATCGCCTCCAATATCAGCGCGAAGACTTCCGAGAAGCAGGGGCTGCTGGAGGAGAACAACGTAAAGGCGCGCGCGGAAAAGCTTCTGCAGCTATTGCAAAGCGAGCTGCAGCTGGTAGAGTTGAAGGCAGAGATCACGAATAAAGCACGTGGCGAGATCGACAAGCAACAGCGGGAATATTTCCTGCAGCAGCAGTTGAAAAGCATCCGCGAGGAGCTGGGAGGCGAGCCTAATGAGCGGGAGATCCGCGACCTGGAGAAGCGCGCCGAGAATATGAAGTGGCCCGAAGCAGCCCAGGAGCTGTTTCAGAAAAACATCGAGAAGCTCGAGCGCATGCACCCAAGCACGCCGGATTACAGCGTCGTGTACAATCATCTCGACCTGATGCTCGACCTGCCCTGGGGCACTTACACCACTGATTCTTACGACCTGAAAAAGGCCCAGAAGGTCCTGGACCATGACCATTTCGGCATGGACCAGATCAAAGACCGCATACTCGAATACCTGGCCGTACTGAAGCTGAAGGGTGATCTGAAATCGCCGATACTATGCTTCGTGGGCCCTCCCGGGATTGGTAAGACATCGCTTGGCCGCAGCATCGCCAGCGCAATCGATCGGAGGTATGTTCGCCTGTCACTCGGCGGTCTGCACGACGAAAGCGAGCTCCGCGGACACCGCAAAACCTATATCGGCGCGATGCCTGGCCGCATTATCCAGCAGCTGCGCAAGGTAAAAAGCGCGAATCCGGTATTCATCCTCGATGAAGTGGATAAGCTGGGTAAGGACTTCCGCGGCGACCCTTCTTCAGCCCTGCTCGAAATTCTTGACCCGGAGCAGAATAGCACCTTTTACGACAACTATCTGGAGCTGGAGTTCGACCTCTCCAAAGTGCTTTTCATTGCCACGGCCAATAGCCTTTCCGATATTCAGCCTGCCCTGCGCGATCGCCTGGAGATTATCCAGCTTTCCGGTTATTCTATCGAAGAGAAGGCGGAGATCGCCAAGCGGCACCTCATTCTCAAGCAGAAAGATCTGCACGGACTGGATAAAGTGAAGCTGAACTTCCCGGACAAAGTGCTGCAGTACATCATTCAGAACTATACCCGCGAGAGCGGCGTACGCGAGCTGGACCGGGTGCTTGCTTCTATCATGCGCAATGTCGCAAAGCAGGTGGCCATGGAAGAAGTGGTCCAACCTACGGTTACGCTCGAGCAGGTGGAGCGCGTACTGGGCAAGCCTAAGTTCAATAACGAGATCTACACCAAAGGTCATCCGCCGGGAGTCGCAGTAGGCCTCGCCTGGACATCGGTAGGAGGAGACATCCTGTTTATAGAGGCCGGACTGCATAAAGGCAAAGGCGTCTTGCAGCTTACAGGTAATCTTGGCGATGTGATGAAAGAAAGCGCCAGTACCGCGTTATCTTATCTGAAGGCGCACGCCTCGGAATATGGCATCAGTCACGAGCAGTTTGAAGAGACCAATATCCACATCCATGTGCCTGAGGGCGCCGTACCCAAGGACGGACCGAGCGCGGGTATCACGATGCTCACAGCCCTTACCTCTGCATTTACGGGCAGGCGTATCAGGCCTTATCTTGCGATGACCGGGGAAATAACCTTACGCGGGCAGGTATTGCCTGTAGGCGGTATTAAGGAGAAGATACTCGCCTCCAAGCGGGCAGGTGTAAAGGAGGTAATTCTGTGTTCATTGAATGAGAAGGACGTGGAAGAGATCAACCCGGCTTATGTGAAGGGCCTGAAATTCCATTATGTCAGTGAGATGAGCGAAGTGCTGGATCTTGCGCTGATGAAGCGGTAAGGGGAAATTAGTTTGTCAATCCGCCGCGGCGGATTGACAAACTAATGCATACCCGGTCAGCAGTCTCGCTACCAGTTCAGCCGGTTCTTCAATGTTGCTGGCGAGGCATAGTAGGCCACAATGGGGCCATTCATGATCTATGTGCGTATATTGGTGCATACGACCCTTCTCCTCGCAGTAAAGTGTTCTCAGTTTTCTCCGGGGTGAATCAAGGGCTATTCACTAATTGATTGTCCACGGTCCAAACTTGCGCTATGAAAATCGGTTTGCTCCTTCTGGTTTTTTGCATGAGCGGCCGTTTTCTAAACGCGCAAGCACAAGGCTGGTCATGGGCCAAAAGCGGAGCGAATACAACGAATAGTCTTGCCCGCTCAGTTGCCACCGATCCGGCCGGGAATGTGTATATTGTTGGAGAGTATTCAGGAAGCATCACCTTCGAAAGCACTACACTCACCACTGCCGGAACTAATGGCCTATACGTAGTGAAATACAGTTCCAATGGCGACCAACTGTGGGCGACTTCCGTGGTGAGCAGCACGACAGTGAAGCTCTATTGCAACGCGATCACTGCTGATATAAACGGTGACGTGTACCTGGCCGGGGAGTTTACCGGTAGTATTCTATTTAATACTACTCAAATCTCTAGCGTTGGTTGGAAGGACATTTTCGTTGCTAAACTAAATGCTGATGGAACTTTCGCCTGGGGAAAAACGCATGGTACAAAATGGGACGAGAGTATAAGGGCCGGCATTTCTATAGACTCGAAGCATTACATAACTATCGCAGGGGAGTTCTGTGGGGCCGGTGGCTCGCCTCCAGAGAAGGAATCCATCAATTTTGATAATCATGTGCTAACGAGTCAGGGCAATGATGATATTTTAATTGCGAGGTATGACAGCAGCGGTAAAGTCCTCTGGGCAAAAGACATAGGCTCGAAAAACTCTGAACTTGCATTGTCCTCAACCATTACTCCAAGTGGTAAGTTGTTAGTAGTGGGCAACTTCAATTACAAGCTCAAAATAGATAGCTTGCCAGAACTTGTTAGTATTTCAAGTGGTTTTGTAGTGGCAGATTGTTTTGTTGCCGAGTTTGATAGTAACGGTAATGCTCTATGGGCAAAAGTGATTGGAGGCCGGAGGCCTGTTGGTGGACTAAATGGAGGGTCTGTTATTTGTAAGCTTGTCACCTCTGATATTGAGGGCAATGCCGTAATTGGAGGCCTGTACAGCGATTGCGACGTAATGGTGGATTCGATCATACTTCCTCCGAGGGATTACGATGTTGGAACCTACGACATGTGGTTTGCAAAGTATGACAGCTCTGGCAATTTTAAATGGGCGAAGAGCGCGAAAAGTATCAATCCTGAATTGCTTAACGGACTTACTGCAGATAAGGATGGCAACATCTATCTAACTGGCCAATATGGCTATGGTTGCGTTTTTGATACCGTTACGGCCACTACCCCCGGTACTGCTCATGCGTATATGTTTGTTGCAAAATATGGCAGTGACGGATCTCTAAAATGGTTGAGCACCGTGGGCGGAATTACCGGCGCAGCAGGCATGGGAATAGCGGTAGATGGATCTGGAGTGCCGATCGTCGCCGGTCGATTTATAGATACGATTTTAAACATCGGCTCGTCGGTGGTCTTTAATAAATCCGGCTATAATGGCTTCGTTGCCAAAATGGGAGTTCCCACGGGCATCAAAACAGAACATCACCCCGTCGATGATGTTTTTCTCTATCCAAACCCGGCTAGTGACAGATTATACGTTCATTTCAAACAAAATGTAGGTCCTATCAGATACCAATTCTATGATGCGCGAGGTTTATTGGTGGCGTTTGGTGCGATCGATAATAGCAATACTTACGCTATGACCTTACCAACGTTGGCGAATGGAGTTTACTATGTCCGGTTGTTTGGTCCGCAAAACTCGTTCACTAAAAAAGTAATAATTAGCCACTAGTAAACCCTTTTAGGATGACAAGATCGGGAAAGGGCGAGTCAGCAGTTTATACCAATTAGACATCTAATTCAGGAAGAGCGGTGGAACGCGAAAGAGCTTTTTTACGGCGACTTTTGTCGCAGGGGATCTTTAAGTATGCTGTATGCAAGATTCCCTTCGGGAATGACAAAAGTTTGGGAAATATCTCCATGCGTTAATTAGTTATCTAATAGATATTAGATCTTCAATTCGCATTAGTCAAATACTGCACTTCCATTATTATGCAAATTTTGCTGTACTAAAAATTACGGGTATAATGAAAAAGCTGCCCTCTGAATGAAGGCAGCTTTCCAAAATGGTATCGACGTTATTTCTTCTTGTACTTCCCGATCAGATCCACCACCGCAGCACGCCGCAAGTGTTCTGGATTCAATATCCGCGATGAACCGGTTTGCTTACTGCTCATCATCTTTTATTGTCCTTATGATTTCGGCAAGCGTAGCCTCATATATGGTCTCCTGCTCTGATTTGTCGTAGATAGTCAGGAAGTACAGATTGTCTGATATAATCTGTACATAAGTGATGATCCTCGCTCCGCCACTTTTGCCGCGTCCTTTGCTTTTAATAGCCAGCCGGATTTTGTAACAATCCATTCCAAGTGGTGTGCCTGTCTGCGGAGCAATAAGAAGTACGTTTGCCAGCGCTTCAAATTCCTTTTTTAGCGAAGGATATTTCCTTACCAATATTTTCAGCTCCCGTTGAAATCTGGGGGTAAAGTTGAGCTTTATAGCCATGTAAGCGGTAATGAAGTGACTTAAAGGGTCGCTAGTACTTCCTCTAACGTTGGCGATTTAAGCCGCCCAGCTTTCATCTCTGCCACTTCGCGAAAGGCCTGCCTGAGGTCTTGTATTACTTTAAGAATTTCAGGATTGCTCAATAATTCATCCCAATCCTTCATAGAGAGTTGTACCGCTGTCTTCTCTCCCTTTGCATTCATTACATACTGTACGTCCATAGCATCATGCTTTACATAAAATTACTTCAAAAAAGAAAAGCTGCCTCCTCGCGAAAGCAGCTTTCACATTGTTTAGGTCCCCCTCTATTTTTTCTTGTACTTCCCGATCAGATCCACCACCGCTGCGCGCCGCAGGTGCTCGGGATTCAGCTCCGTGAAGATCTTTACCCGGGTTGGAGCTTCGCGCAGCCCCTGCTCCAATTGCTGCAGGCCTTCCTTGCTCTTCCCCATTTCAATGAGAATGGCGGCTCCGTAGTAATAGAAGTCCGGCTTGTCGCCGCAGTGATCGCGGGCGATAGCTAGCTGGGTAATGGCTTCCTCGAAATAGCCTGCGATATACAGGCCCTTTATGAGGGCAACCCAGGTTGTCTTGTTGCCCGGTTTCAGCCTCACGGCATTCAGGTAGCAGACCAACGCCTCATTTTTTACGTTCAGCTCCATCAGGCAATTGCCGATGGCCATGCAATAGGAAGCGTTTTCCTTATTGAGGTGCAGAGCGACGCTGTAGGATTTGACCGCTTTCTCCCACTGCTTTTCACGGGCGTAGGTTTCGCCGATCTTGAAGAAAATACCATCATCCTGGGGTGACAGGTTGGATGCCTGCCGGTAGTAATGGCGGGCTTTCTGGAAATTCTTCTGCTTCTCCCAGCAATAGCCCATTGCCTCGAAAATCACATCCTCGGCCTTGGCTATCTCCAGATGTTTTTCCAACACTTCGAGGGCCTTTTCATACCACTTCAGGCGCATGTAGGCGTCCGCCATATTGCGGTAAGCGAATTCAAAGGTCTCATCGATCGCTACGCAGTATTCATAGGCATCGATGGCCTTTTCGTATAGCTTCAGCCCCTGGAATGCGGAGCCCAGGTTAAACCAGGCAAGTGCATTGAAGGGATCCTCATCGGTAAGGGATGTATGCAGGTTAACGCTCTCCTCGAGCCGCTCGTTGAATTCTGCCCAGAAGCAGATCTTCTGCAACGCTTCCTCATTGCGACGGTCCAGCGTGATCACGCGTTTCAGGGTATCGAACACCGCCTCGAATTCTTCACATTCATCATACACATCCGCCAGTTCGAGCAGCACTTCCACTTTGTCCTTGCTTTCAAAATGCTCCGATTCCGATTCCAGAAGCTGCGCTGCCTGGTCATATTTCAATTGGCCGAGCAGGATATCGGAACGCAGCAGCACGGCATCCAGATTATGCTGATCATACTGATCTAGTTCGTCGAGCGCTTTGAGTGCCTGTCCGTATTTCTGGGCCTGGGTCAGTATCTCTGCGCGTAAAAGAAGTACTGTGCTTGAAAAAGGATAATACGTCCGGGCTATGTCGCAGGCAAGCATCGCCTGCTCTTCGTTACTGTTCTGAAAAAAATACTCGATAACGCGCTCAAACGCTTCTTCATCCATCATACCCGGGGAGTCACCGCGTTTCACCAGTTCATATTGGCGTAGCAGATCATCCATTGAATCGTAGTCTTCGTCCATGAAATCATCGTCGTACATAGCCACCTTGTTTACTTCAAAGATAATAAAAGCGGACACCAGCCATCGTTAAGTGCCCGCCAAGAATGCACAGGTTATCAACATTATTTATAGGGTGTATTGATAATTCGCCAATTAGCCAATTTGGCAATTTGCCAATGGATTTAGCATAGAGGTTAATTCGCTAATTCGCCAATGCACTTAGTATAGCCTCGGGGCAACTATCCAACTATCCAACTATCCAACCCTCCAACAACTCCAACAACTCCAACAACTCCAACAACTCCAACAACGTTCAACCTGTATCTTCGTACACGTGGGTTTTCTATATCCTGTTTTTCTGGCAGCGGGCATTACGCTCGCCATTCCGTTACTTATTCACCTCTTTAATCTAAGGCGTTACAAGACGGTTTTCTTCCCGCATACCCGTTTCCTTCGTGCCATCCAGCTGCGCTCCCGGCGCTCCAGCGAGGTACGATACAAATGGCTGCTGACCCTGCGCATGCTGTTCCTGGTGGCGCTTATTGCCGCCTTTGCCCAGCCTTTGTTCAACCGGGGTCGCGATGTAAAGACGACCCGGCGCCTGCAGGTCATTTATATAGACAACAATCCTGCGATGAGCCTGAAAAAGGGCGCCCGTTCGGGCCTCGAAACAGCCATCGATGCGGCCCGGCGACAAATCAGCACGTCGCCTGCGGGTACGCGATTCCTGCTCCTCAGCAATGACAAGCCCTTTTCATATGAGCCATTACCTGCAGACAAAGTCTCAGACGCGCTGAGTAATATCAGCATCGCACCGGCAGGTAAATCATCGACACAGGTATTTTCCACAGTACAGTCGCTGCTGCAGAGTGAACATGCATCCGGCGCTGATGTGTACTATTACAGCGACTTTTCTCGGTCGTCATTTCCCGCGCGACCAGACGCCGGGGCCCTTCATAACATTACGCTACATGCTATAGCTGTACAGCCCGCAGCCCGCACCAACGTATATATCGACACTGCTTTCCTGACTTCGCCGGTGCTCCAGGCCGGGCAGAGCAATTCCCTCGTCGTGCGCTCGCAGGTGATCGGCAAGGTGCCGGCTGAATCTCCGGTTCTCCAGCTTTCGGCAGGCGGACAGGTCAAAAGCGCCGCCTCTCTCCGCTTTGATGCTTCCGGCAGGAGCACGGATACGCTCGCTTTTTCCGTCAATGATGAAGGCTGGCAGCGAATCACGCTTGCCCTGGCAGATGCCGCGCTCCGCTTTGACGACACCTTTCGTATAGCCGCTCGTAGCGCACCCGGCTTGTCTGTACTGGTGCTGAACGAATCCGGAGCCAGTCCCTATATACAGGCTGCCTTCAGGTCGTACAGCGGCTTTACCGTACGCAGCGAGCCTGTTAGCGACGCTCCAACGGACTTTAAGCCTTATAATCTTATCATTCTCAATGGTATCACCGGATTACCGGATGGCGTGGGCCGGCAGATCCGGGATGCGCTTAGCCTGGGTCAGAGCGTCTGCATCTTCCCTGGTAAAACGAGGAATCTGGAAGGCCTGAATACAGCCTTGCGGTATGCCGGCGATATCCGGATAAGTGATTTGGATACAGTGTCCCAGCCTGCCACGAACCTGCAGCCAGGCGCTGATCTCGTTCGGGATATTTTCGAGGGCATTCCGCCCAATGTCCAGTTGCCGGTAGCTACCTGGCATTACATCATTCAGTCGGGCCTGGCCGCAGGCGGTCAGTCGGTGCTCACTTTCCGCAATGGGGATCCGCTGCTTGCGAGATACACGCCTGCTAAAGGAGCCTTGTACCTATCCGCCACCTCCGCGGATATCGAAGGGGGAAATTTTCCCGCCTCTTATTTCTTCGTACCCTTCCTCTACCAAATGGCTGCGCAAAGCCGGGGCGGAGATGTCTATGCCCTTACCGCGGGCCGTCAGCAGGCTGCATTCCTACCCATTCGCAACAGCAATGAACGGAATATGGTGCATCTGTATGCCTCTGGCCTTGATGCCATTCCGCCACAACGGCCTGCCGGGGGCGGAGTAGAGATATTTGTAGACGCAGTGGCTCAGGCTCCCGGCTTTTACCGGCTTGCCGCCTCTTCGGGGGATAGTGCGGTAATTGCGCTGAATGGCACCCGCGCCTATTCCATGCTTCAGCTCTGGGATATGGCGGCACTGCGCAAGGAATGGCCCGATAAGGATGCAAGCTGGCAAACTGCGGAAACCGCATCTACAGCGGCGTCAGCTGGCAAGGGCGCCGAACTGCCCCTTTGGAAAGTTTGTGCTATTTTAGCCCTCCTCCTGACAGCTGCTGAGACGTGGCTGCTTAGCTCCCGCAGGGATACTTCCACAGATACCATCGCAACTACCTAATACGCTATTATGGCCGTGCTGCTCCGCCAGGCAACCGTGATTGACCCTTCCTCTCCGCATCACGACAGTACGGTTGATATTCTTTTTGACGGCGGGATGATTAAAGACATTGCGCCTAAGCTGGAGATTTCTGACGAGCATTTTCCAAAGGAAAATGTCATCTCAGCCGAACGAGCTCCAACAAAATCCAACGATCTTCAA
>Ga0193752_1003403_pt1 | contig 10990 bp, 13 predicted proteins | sample H1c1metaG_FD_144924 | JGI IMG/M metagenome (GOLD analysis project Ga0193752, IMG submission 144924) | Soil microbial communities from a riparian zone of the East river system, Colorado, United States - H1c1 | ecosystem: Environmental > Terrestrial > Soil > Riparian zone | place: USA: East River...
GGTCATTGTGGTCTTTCTGGTATATCTCTGGTGGATCGGGAAGTTTGGGTAAAGCCCGAACCGTAATAAACCGGCATTATGCAGCATCATCGGACGCTCCCGATGCTAAAAGGGCTCGTTCATGCCAAGGCGTAAGATGGGGAATGCCCATCAAAACAGGCGAACAATTTCTTTACTGTAGCTCCAGGGATAAATGGGGCGCGCTGCCAGCCGTGTGGGCACACAAATAACAGTTGGGGCCATGGTCTCAAAGTGCGTTTGAAATAGTGTATTTATGGATTGTTAATGGGTTTTTAAACGCCATGATTCGTAGTGGCATTTAACCAATTTTACTCTATCTAAAATTTCATTTTTTTATGCAAAACGCCAAAGTGATTCTGGAGGCTGCGAACAGGTATAGCAAGGCCCTTAAGAATAACAGCCCGGTTGATCAGGCAGAGGCTCTGAAGGATTTCAAAGCAAGCCTCAATCAGTTTGTTCTGGATGCCTTGAAGGAGCAAAAGAAGCACAAGGGTATTCAGGCAAGGGCAAGCTTTAAATAGGACAACGCACTTTTATAAGGGCATGCACCGATAAGAACATCTGCCGCACTTGTATTAGTCTTTTGGGCCGGACAGCGTTATGCTGCCTCTACGCTGTAATATTTATTATACGCGGCTATGTACTGCTCCATCTCCTCATGGCATTGTCTGTTAATTTCCTGGATTTGTGCAATTAATTCAAGTCGCGGGTGACCAGCCGCTTTTGCTTTTTTTAGCAATACTTCTAAAGCTAAAGAGCATTTATTTGCAGCATCGAGCGCTCTGTCCATTACTATCAGTTCGGTAGACTTTTTTAACATAAAAGTGATTTGCTCTACTTGTAGCAAATTCGAGCCTCCAGCCTATTGCATGTAAATTACTGTGATCATCGTAACAAGTTGTCAATGAGAAATTTGGCGTTATACCAGGAAGACAACTAATTATCGGATGGAGTTATTTCCCAAACTTTTGTCATCCGCCGCGGCGGATCTCGCTTACGGTATACTTAAAGATCCCCTGTGGGGATGACAAAAGGTCGCTGTAAAGCCCTCGTTCAAGTCCCACCGCTATTCCCGAATTAGATGTCCAATTAGGTATTACCTCCCGATAGTAGACGCCACAGTCACTGCGCGGCGTTGTCCGCGGCGGATTACTTTTCGGGCAAGCAAAAAGTAACCGTAGACACTATTTCCTGAGCATCGATAATAATTCTTCTCTGATTGCTTCCTTCTGGGAAATACTCTGTGCGTATAGCCAACCGCCGCTTTCCCTCATGCAAAGAACGCTATAGCTCAGTAAGCCATAATCCTCTAACCACTGAGAATACGTCATTACGCGCAAGGAGAGAAGGTTGTTTTCTTTCAATACCTCAATTACAGATTCGGCGTTCCCGGTATCGGGGTAAATCACTACAAGATTATCTGAAAAGAATGGCATCAGCGCAATGCAAATGAGTGATAAAATACCCATTGCAAAGCATTGGCCCGGTGGCTCAAAAAGAAGTCAAAAGAACATGACTTGAAGTGGAAGTGCCAAGATACATTTTTGTATCATCAGCACATAGTAACCCCATTAAGCCTGGGTATAACCTGGTTAGCTATCGTAAATATTACCAACAAGGCAATTTATTGTATACACGGTACTTGACTATATACCGCTGCATAGTGCCATCACAATGCGTATTTGCTTTGCTGATTCGGTCAAACAATTCAGGTGAAGCGCCGCCAGCTTCCCTGGCTTCTCTAAGCAGCTTTTCAAGGGATTTTAAGCATTTGTCAGCCTGAGCCAGCGCAACTCCCACTTCCTTCAATAATTCAGCAGCCCCGATCATAATAATGATTTGCGGTAACTCCATTAAAGTCGAGCCTCTGTAATATGTTTATTTAGGCTAATTGATTTCTGAACCGGACAGGGTAGCGCACCTCAATAGCAAAGCCGCTGATGAATAACGAATCTGATGCCTGGAGTGAATGAATCCGGCGTCGTATGTTTATTCAACGGTAAATAAGCCGTTTAAAAGAGGCTGCGGATTATTTGGGCAGGAAAGAAGCTAACAATGGAGCCCGTTTACTCGCAGGCCACGGAGGCGAATGAAGCAGCGGGATTTTTCTGCTTGATGCGTATTTTCCAGAAGCGAACGAGTAGATATATGAGGAAGACTATGGCGACTATCCTGCCAAGGTTATAGGCTATACCTTGTTCTTCCATACTCCGCGCTCTTCTTGGAATTCACGGCCTAAAGATAGGAAGGGTGGGATCACCTGTTGAGCGCGGCTTTTTGCCTTAGCGTGGGACGCTCGGAGTTTATAATACGCACGCTTTGGGTATATTGCGAAGACTAAAAAATGCACCTACATGAAGCGTAACATCGTTGCCCTGCTCCTTTGCCTGCTTTCAGTTACTGCTTTCTCTCAGGAAGACAAACAAAAAGACCAGTATCTGGGTCTTGATAAAAATGTGGTCATTGAAAAATTAGGCCAGCCGACCATCACAAAGAAGGCGACTGACGATGGCGAAACGCTTGTCTACATTTTCAGGAAGACAAACAAGACCGAGAGTGCACTGGTTCAGGATAAATCGAGCATTAAAGAGGCGAAAATGCACATGTACACCTTCACTTTAGACAAGAATGGCAAAGTGATAAATTGGGAGGACAGCTACCCGCAATCAAAGTAATTGTAAAAGGTTGTCTCGTGTTTTCAGACGGCCCCAGAGGAAAAATAAGGTATGCCGCCAGTAGGAGTAGTTGCCATAGTAGCATTGCTGATAGCAGGATACTGTTGGCGGGTCGTTTCTAACCGCAAAAAATAAGCGCCATTATATGGGGCTTCCAGCTTTTCTTATTCATCGGATTTCTCCGCTGATATTGTAAGAATGTGGCGTTGAGCGCTTGCTTATAGTATGCACACGGTTATTCGTCCGCGCAAACTCACTATCAGCTGAAGTATCAGTAACACTAAGCCCAAGGGATAGATGCTGCACGTTGCCCTGGACGTCCGGGACGCGGCACTGTCAGCCGCGGCGGATTACTTTTTTGCAAGCAAAAAGTACAAATATGAGGATGGGGGAGTGGTACAATGAAACGACTCCTGACATATTTTATCCTGGCCTGTCTGGCGCTCACCTCTGCCGCCTGCCAAACGACCCGGACCAGGATGACTGGCTGCGGATGCGGCATGATCGAGCATGCCCGCTAGGGGTTAGAATACCTCTGAGGGCTACTCTTTGGGCATGCGAAAAGTGACATAGCAATACCTTTATAGCTGTACTTAAACATCTGAATCTGGTTTCGCGTCTAAGTCAATAACCTCACAAAAAACACGATAAAAATGAAAAAAGTAACAGGCATAGGCGGCATTTTTTTCAAAAGCAAAGACCCGAAAGCAATTAACGAATGGTATAAAACACACCTTGGGTTTGACACAAGCCCGTATGGAACAAGCTTTGAATGGCTGCAAAGTGATGACAGCACAAAAAAGGGACTTACCCAATGGAATCCTTTTCCAGAAAATACAAAATATTTTGAGCCTTCAACAAAAGACTTCATGATAAACTATAGAGTAGATAATCTGGAAGCATTGGTTGAAGAATTAAAGAAGGAGAACGTAACTATCGTAGACCAAATTGAGGCATATGACTATGGAAAATTTGTCCATATTTTAGACATCGAAGGAAATAAAATTCAATTGTGGGAGCCTATTGATTAGCAAACCTCCAGAAAAGGAAATGATTAAGGATAAAGTCGCACTAATTGACGGCAGGTTTCCCTGCAGGAAAATTAAGTGGAGGCGTCAACAGGCTTTAACCGAATTACAATAACCCCGCGTTCGCGGGGTTTTTCTTTTGGGGGATACCCGGGAGTATCTTGGGCGGTATTATAACGCACACGTAATGAAGACCCTATTGACTCTATTGCTCCTGCTGGCGGGATTGGGTGCGGCTGCGCAAAACAAGATTACATCGCCACCTAAAATGGAGACAACACCAAAGGCGGTTACACCGCCTAAAATTATTGGAATTGGGCGACTGCAGATAGGCGTTACAACAATTGATTCGCTTGTGTCAATTGTCGGGCTGCCATTAGATACAAGCTCTGTAATAACCGGACATCTTTACAAGCAGGCAAAAAAAACAGAGATGGTGGAATTGATTAAGCCGGTAGGGGAGCACACGCAATACCTGGACACGTTTGCTAGGGAGTTCGTTCCATGCTATAGAATTGTAAGGTTAACTGAGTGGAAGCTTCAGGACCTGGCCTTGCACGATATCAGGCTCACTTTTCTCCATGACACATTGATGTCTTTTCGTTCAGACATTGCGCTGAGCCTTATCGGGATATTGAGCCGTGAATATGGCCCACCCGAAATAATTTCAGAAAGGCCCATAGTCTCTTGCGTTGATAAGCTAACGGGCCTAAAATCGGATTTCGAAGGAGAAATAACAGATATCACCTGGAAGGAAGGGGAATGTAGCGCTACCATCTTTATATCGAATAACTACAATAGTAAATGCGAGAAAGAAAGCTCGAGCAGCTTTACAATGAAAAATACGACGATGTATGACGGCTATCGTAAAATGATTCGAAAGACAGAAAAGGCAACCAATAGATAGAAGCGGCGCGCTGCTGTCGTATAAACGAGTAAGCAACAAATTACGGCGGCTTTTCTGTTTCACGAACTATCGATGCATTAATGCTTTGGTCGGCTCATAGAATATGGGCACTTCATCCATCCCATATATGCCCTTAAAAACCGAATCCAGTTGTTTATCCGTGGACGTCTTTAGCGGCCACTTCCTATACATCTGCAAGGCGCTCCCAAGAGTATTATTATCCCTTCGCAAATCGTAAAATGGGTGTGCTTTTATTCCTATAGTTGTGTCCGCGGCAGGTACTGACTTAACGCCTTGCCCTGCACATAAGAAAGGACAAGTAAGAATGACCCCGGTAAGCAATGATTTTATCATGGGATTTGAATTAGGATTACTCCAGCTTCTCTTTTGGGTGCAGACTTCTTAATCTTAAAGATAAGGTATGCACAAGCCAGATCCTATCGCATTTTGAAGATGAGGTCAGCAGTAAACTTTCTCAGGGCTATATATTAGCCGGCCCGCTGGTAATAACAAATGCAACCCTTAAACCTGAAGAAAAGGCGTCAAAGATGTACGAGACAGATAAACGGCAATACTTCCAGCCGATGATGACCTCTTAAGCGTCCTACCCAAGGTAGTTTCAGCCTTCATGGCTGCATCAGTTTGAGAGTAACTCACAAGTTCCGCTGCACGGGGCACCTAGGGGTTTCTACTGGGGTTTTCTTTCTGCTCCATAATAAGCTATTATGTCACCGGAACGGCTTGACTACGGAATGGCGTACATTTTTCATGTCGCCATGTAGTAGTTGACATAATGGCATTATGAAACTTGTGCGGTGGCCTGTGGGAAGCCTGCTGAATAAACACAAGAAAGCCCCGCCGAAGCGAGGCTTATACTTTACATTCGTTTTGCACAACTAAAATGTAAAGAGCATGAATGATTTTGGCGCTATACTAGACAGGTTATCAGAAAAACACAAAGCCGCGCTATTAGAATGCCGCAGCCAAGACTTAAAGATTTACTTCGTTAGGGTCGCTTCGCAGAAAGGGATAATAGACCAACTAAACTACGGAGAAGGTATCAATACCGACTTACCGCAGTATGTTATTGATGAAGTGGTTCGGGAGTTCCGCGCATGGGCACCTTCACAGTTGACATCTGATCCAATGAGCGGCGAATAAGCGTCTCAAGCATTTCGCTGTGAATCTGCATCGACTCGCCGTTTGTAAATCGGAAGTCGATGTGGCCTTCGCGTACCTCTATTTTCTGTGGTTCCATCACGTGTGTTTGTGATGGATTACGATTCAAGCCAAATCGCAGACTGAACGCTGACCCTGTGGGGTGCGCGGCTGTGCGGTGGCTTGTTTCATAATTTACATTATGTAAAGTAGAAAAAGGATCTCCCACTTTACTCCCATTATTATACATTCTATACGGCATTAAAAAAGCGCCTGCACGAATGCAGACGCTCTCCTATTTCTTGCTGAATTTTATTTACACCGTAGCCATACCGTACATCTCGGCACGAATAGCCTTGATCCGATCGTCATTGCGATACTCGTCAAAGCTCATCTCGCGATCGATAAAGCCGGTTGGCGTCAGCTCGATCACGCGATCAGCGACGGTCTGGGCCAGCTCATGGTCACGGGTCGTGAACAGGATCGTTCCCTTGAAATCTTTCATGCCATTGTTCAACGCGGTAATGCTTTCCAGATCCAGGTGATTCGTCGGCTCGTCCATCAGCAACAGATTGCCTTTCAGCATCATCATGCGGCTGATCATGCAACGCATCTTCTCACCACCACTGAGCACCCCGCAATTCTTCTGGGTTTCCTCACCGGAAAACAACATACGTCCCAGGAACCCGCGGATAAAGGTCTCGTCCTTCTCCTCTGAATACTGACGCAGCCAGTCCACCAGATTCAGGTCCTTGCCTTCGAAATAGCTACTATTGTCATTCGGGAGATATGTAGGCGTAATCGTCACACCCCAGCGATACGTTCCTTCATCAGCCTGATCCTCTCCTGCAAGTATGCTGTACAATGCAGTGGTAGCCAGAGAATTCTCTGATAGAATAGCAATCTTCTGACCGCGCTTAACATCAATATTAATATTGCGGAACAGCGACTCACCATGCAGACTTTTACTTAATCCTTTTACTTCAAGTATTTGGTCGCCAGCGTCCCGGACTTGGTTGTTGAAGAGGATGGCCGGGTATTTCCGGTTGCTCGCCTTCATATCGTCGATCTTGATCTTGTCGAGCGCCTTCTTCCGGCTGGTTGCCTGCTTGCTCTTCGAAGCATTGGCCGAGAAGCGCGCGATAAAGTCTTTCAACTCGGCAACCTTGTCCTCCGCCTTACGGTTTTGCTCCGTACGCTGCTTGATCAGCAACTGGCTGGTTTCGTACCAGAATGTATAATTACCAGTATATATAGATATTTTTCCGAAGTCAATGTCCGCTACATGCGTACATACCGTATCGAGGAAGTGACGATCATGCGATACGACCAATACAATCTTTTCATAATCAGCCAGAAAGTCTTCCAGCCAGGAGATAGTCTCCAGATCAAGATCATTGGTAGGCTCATCGAGCAGCAAGATATCCGGATTGCCGAACAGCGCCTGCGCCAACAGCACCCGCACCTTCTGATTACCATCCAGCTCTTTCAGCAGCTTGTAATGCAGGTCTTCCTTGATACCCAGGTTGCTCAGCAGGGTTGCTGCATCACTTTCCGCGTTCCAGCCATCCATTTCGGCAAAGATCCCTTCGAGCTCGCCGGCCTTCAGGCCGTCTTCCTCGGTGAAATCTTCCTTAGCATAAATGGCATCCTTTGCCCGCATAACGTCGAACAGCACGGAATTACCGCGCATAACTGTCTCCAGAACCGGAATTTCGTCGAATTCATAGTGGTTCTGGTTCAGCACACTCATGCGCTGGCCTTTTGAAATCTCTACTTTACCGGTTGTTGCATCGATCTCTCCGGACAGGATCTTCAGGAAGGTTGATTTTCCTGCACCATTGGCGCCGATGATACCATAACAATTTCCTTCTGTAAAACGGATATTGACGTCCTCAAATAACACGCGCTTGCCATAGCGAAGCGATAAATTCTGTACTGAAAGCATGTAATATTACCGGTATAACGGATAAAAAGCCGGCTCCCGGTAGCCGGCAATGGATAAGCTAAAAAATGAGCCGCGAAGATACGAATACGAAAGCGGGTTTGAGCAACCGTGCAGGTGTTTGTATCTTGGCGCATGCCTGATGCTGCGCCCTTTCCGACGCTCTTTACAATCCGAATACGTATTTCAAGATGGTGGCTGCTCCTGCCCGTTACGGCCTGCCTGCTGATCATCCTCGGCTGTACCCTGTACCTCAGGCATTCTTATAATCACTTAAAAGATTGGTATTTAGGACTTTTCCCCTGCATTTACAGGGCCTGGGACTGGCCGCAGGCTTTTTTTACGCCGGCCGTCAAGAGTGTTGGAAACCGGTATTGCCTCGCAGCTATGGTGCTTGCTGGCTTTCTGTTAATTTATTTCCTCGGGCATTTTATCAGGGATAAAACGGCCAAAACCTGGTCGTTCAGCCTGCAACGGCTGGATGCTCCCTACATGGCTGCTCTGTACCTTTTTGGACTGGCTATCTGGCTTTATGGATTCCTGAGCTGTGTCCCTGCTTATGACGAGGTTTTCTCAGCTGTTAACTGCGCTGGAATGCACCCCTTCCAAACGGCATCGTATTACATGCTGCCCAATAATCATATATTTTTTAATGTACTTAATTCCATTCTCGGCGCCTTCATCCATAATAAGCTGCTTACCGGGCGGATCATTTCAGGACTGGCCTTTGCTGCGCTCATCCCACTACTCTATTATTGGCTGAGATCCAAAACCAATTCACGGCCTGTTGCCCTTCTTTTTTGCATGGTGATGATGCTTCAGTTCCCTGTTTGGGGATTTGCTTTTCAGGGACGCGGCTATTCCCTCTACCTGCTTTGCGCCTGGGCGTCCTTTATCTTCCTGCAACGGTATCTGCAGACGGGACGCCGGGCTCCGCTAGTGGCGCATAGCATCGCCGTAATCATTGGCTTCTGGACGGTCCCTACCTTTTTGTTCTGGGAATGTGCGCTGGCGGTCTACCTGCTGTTGCGTATGCTCAGCCGCCGCAGGCCCGATTGGCCGGCGATCCGCGCACAGCTGCTGGCCGGCGCCTGTGTATTCCTGGCTCTCCTGCCCGTATTCTGCTTCTCCGGTACGGCAGCTCTCATGGAAAACCGGTATGTCCGGGCGGATAAAGTCTCCGTGATCCAGCATTGGCCTGGTTTCCGCAATGCTTTCTGGACCACCATACAGTATTGTTTTTCAGGATCTGTAGAAGCGCGAAACCTAAGCTACCTCATCCTGTTCCTCCTCCCCCTGGCCATCCTGCCCTTTATCCGGAAATCCAGAAGCGCCGGCTCTGTGGGTTATTATGTGATCCTATGGCTGGTATTCTGCGCGCTGGAGTTTTATATGCAGCGCTTCCCGTTTCAGCGCAACCTGACTGCTCACTATAGTCTTACCCTGGCGGCACTCCTGCTTGCCTGTCATTCGCTGCTATATAAAATACTGGGGGAAAGATGGCGCGCAGGAGTGCCGCCAGTGACCGGATTATGCTGTGCGGCATTTGTTGTCCATTTTGCCCGCTTCAATCGTGACCATATTCACAACAGCCTGTATTTCTACGCTGCCGATACACGTTACCGCACACTTCACGATGCCGTTATGACCCTGCCTGCCGGTTCGCGCGTAGGCGTATCAGACGAAGGCTTTTACTGGGAATTCCTGTGCCAGCAGCGTGGGCTGGAAGCCTCCATGTGCATGGGACCATCTGCAACGCACTACATCAAGGATGAAACGGAAACCCTTCCCGACTACCTGGTCGGCCGGGTAGAGAAGATAAAGCAGGCGGATGAATATGAGATCTATAAAGTCAACAGACCTCCGGCTCAATAAAAAAAGGCTGACCGGTTCCGGTCAGCCTTTTCAGGACCATCTTTCCAATGGTTTAGTTCCCTGTAATATTGGCATTTACCATTACTTCGGCAGTGCCGCCCATGAAATCCTTTGCCGGAGCATCGGGCATGCTGATCTTGATCTTAGTGCCGTCAAAAGAAACGACAGCATCCACGGTGCCTACACCGGTAGATGCATAGCCTGTTGTTCCGCCTGCAGCAAGGAATTCTACTTGGTTCGCAGCAGTGGCATTTTCTACTACCCTATAAGTACCTGCAACTGGTGCAGCACTGCCGGGAAAACTGAAGGTTATGCTACCACCTGCAGTACCATTAGTACCGCCAGCTATAACGATGTTGCCTGTAGTCTGAACAGTGCTGGTTGTGTAAGTTGTAGCGCCTACTTTGAAGGTATTCGCCGGTGTCCCGTTCTCATCATCTTTCTTACAAGCTGTGAACATCAGGGTTAGCGCGACTGCGCCGAGAAGAAACTTCTTCATGGTTTGGTGGAGATTTTTTGTGGGGGCAAAGAAAGCAGTCCTGCCACACAAATCCAAATGCTTGTAATCATTATTGTAGAAAATTTTTTTCATTAACATATAAAACTATTTGTGTTAATAAATTTACTACTGATCCGTTGAAGCGCTCTTCCAATACTTCGAATTCCTTAAACTCGCCGTATAGCCTCCCAAACTCCTCCACGGACGTTTCACGGTCAAGCACCTCTTTATTCAGTACATAAACCTTGAGTGCATCATCGAGTATGCCCGTCATGTCCGGGGCAAGATTCAAAGCCTGCAATGATTCGATGACCATGACCAGCAATGGTGTGTACCCATTTTGGATCAGCTGGATGAAGCCTCCCTGCGCCACCTGCATCTGCACATAATCGAAGCTGAGTATCAGCTGTTCAACCGTCGTGCGGGACCGCACCCGCTCAAAAGCCTGTTCCTCATACAGCCATTCATGTAGGGGCTCGGCCAGCAGCTCGAAAGCTTCCGGCCATTTTTCCTGGGTTACAAGTTCCTGCAGCAATTCCTCATTGAGATCAAAATGGTAGTCCTGTAGCATGAATGGTATTTTGTGGATTAAAAATAAGCCAGCGGTATCAGTGCTGAAGTCGCATTTCCTAATTTCACGCCATGCAACAAAAGGAGCGCGCCCCGGTTTATTACAGCGAATATCTGCAGCTGGATAAAATTCTCAATGCCCAGCAGCCCGAAAGCGGCAAGGAAGGCCTTGAAGCTGACGATGAAATGCTCTTCATCATTATTCACCAGGCTTATGAATTGTGGTTCAAGCAAATATTGTTTGAGCTGGATGTCGTGCGGAAGATCTTCCGCAAGACATCGATACCCAACAGCTCGCCAGATATTTATAAC
>Ga0193752_1003404_pt1 | contig 10989 bp, 10 predicted proteins | sample H1c1metaG_FD_144924 | JGI IMG/M metagenome (GOLD analysis project Ga0193752, IMG submission 144924) | Soil microbial communities from a riparian zone of the East river system, Colorado, United States - H1c1 | ecosystem: Environmental > Terrestrial > Soil > Riparian zone | place: USA: East River...
ACGCTGGCGTGCATCCCAACTGGCGGGATTGACGGATGTGCCGTGCATCGAAATGGACCTCGACGATCAGGGCGTTGCAGAGATCGCCCTTATTGAAAATCTCCAGCGAAAGGACCTCAACATCTGGGAAGAAGCCGACGGCCTCGCTGCACTTGCGTCCAAGTTCGGCTACACACAGGAAGAGATCGCTCAAAAGATCAGTAAAAGCCGCTCAACGGTAACGGAGTTGATGACCGTTGCAGGCCTGCCTGCCGATATTCGCACCCGGTGCCGTGAGGCAAACATTGCATCTAAAGCGACACTTCTTGAGGTCGCCCGGCAATTCGACGACGCCGCAATGCATGAATTTCTCGACGGCCTAACGAGCGGCAAGATCCAGCCTAAAGCAAAACTTTCCAAAGCTGCGATTGATGAAAAAACCATTAAGACCACTGACAATAAATCAGCCGGCGGGTCCGCATTCCATTATTCCGGAAAGAATCCTGATTTTGACCTTGATCTGAAGTTCACCGGACAGGCGGGCCGGGCTGAGATCTTAAGAGCGCTTAAACAGGCTTTTGAGTCAGTAAAGAAAGACTCGTAGATCCCGCTATCCTGAAATTACATAATCTCTATTATCAGACGCAAAGAATGTGGACACACTTCTCTTGCCAATTTTCAAAAGTTAAACTGAAAAATGTTGCATACATAATACCATTGCCGTCAGACGCAACATCTGGTAAATTATAACCGGTCTTTTCCAAAAGGCTGATTTGCGTGGAAAACGTCATGGTAGTGGGACACTGGGACAGCGGGACACTTGGGACAGATGAGCGATTTAATTTTCAGAAAGCGTAACGTATTGGTTTTCAGCGGTTTACGCTTTGCCAGCTGGTTTACTAGATGAGGAGAACTGTAATACAAAAGCAACAGTTTGTATTACAAATTATTACAGAGATATGGGAAGAAAGATCGTAAATATCTCAGTACCGCCGAAGCTGCAGGCATTTATCGAATACAGGGTCGAGAGTGGCAGATATGCCTCGGTCAGCGAATATTTCCGTGACCTGCTCAAACGCGACGAAGAGTGGGAGAGTGGGAGAATGCCAGATTGGAAGATGCAGATCGCAGACGTGCTATGCCGACGAGTCGCGGGCAGCAATATTCCAATCCCCGCGGCTTTTGAAAAGGCCGAAGCAACTTTGACATAACCTTACATAAAAGTTAAGATTTCGGTTTTGGTATTCATATCAAATTTCGACAATAAGACTGGTAATAAGGAGTTACAAGACAATTGAGTAACGGAAATTTTTTATTCACATCCGAGTCGGTGACCGAGGGTCATCCGGATAAAATTGCGGATAATATATCGGATGCCATACTAGATGCGATTTTGACCCAGGATCCGAATGCTCGCGTTGCGTGCGAAACGCTTGTTACGACCGGGTTGGCGGTTGTCGCCGGCGAAATTACAACCACAGCAACGGTTAATTACAAGCAGATCATTCGTGAAACAATCGAAGAGATCGGCTATAGCAATGCTGAGTTCGGCTATGATTCGAACACTTGTTCGGTCATAGATGCTATCGGTACGCAATCGCCTGATATTGCTCAGGGTGTGGATACGGGTGGTGCGGGCGATCAGGGTTTGATGTTCGGGTATGCTTGTAATGAGACGCCTGAGCTGATGCCGATGCCGATCCAGATGGCACACAACCTCACGCGAAAGCTTAGCGAAGTGAGACGCGATGGGACGATTCCCTACCTTCGTCCTGACGGCAAATCGCAGGTTTCGATCGAGTATCGAGACGGTCGGCCGTTCCGTGTTGAGGCTGTTGTGATCTCTTCGCAGACGGCTGATCTCGATATCGAAGACATTCGCGCGGATATCATGGAACACGTTATCAAGCCGGTAATTCCTGCTGAATTGCTTGATGACAACACAAAATATCACATTAATCCTACTGGAAAGTTCGTGATCGGCGGCCCGATGGGCGATGCCGGTTTGACCGGACGCAAGATCATCGTTGACACGTACGGCGGATATGCTCCGCACGGCGGCGGTGCCTTTTCGGGCAAAGATCCGACAAAGGTCGACCGGTCGGCGGCGTATATGGCGCGTTATATTGCCAAGAACGTCGTCGCATCAGGATTGTCAGATAAATGCACGGTTCAGTTGGCGTATGCGATCGGCGTAGCCGAGCCGGTTTCGGTCCTGATCGACAGCCACGGCACGGGTATGATCGACGACGAGCGTATCGCCGACATCGTTCGAGAGAATTTCTCGCTCACGCCGAAAGCAATTATCGAGGCTCTTGACCTTCGACGTCCTATCTATAAAGCGACCGCACGTTTCGGTCATTTCGGACGCCTGAACGACGAGTTCTCCTGGGAAAAAACAGATAAAGCAGAGGCTCTAAAGTCGGCTGCCGAAAAACATAGAGGTATTGCAACAAATGGCTAATCCCGTAACTTCGATGGCATACGACATCAAGGACATCAATTTAGCGCCTGAGGGCAAGCAGCGGATCGAATGGGCTGACCGCGAAATGCCGGTGCTTCGGCTTATCCGCGAACGCTTTGAGAAAGAAAAGCCGCTTGTAGGCGTTAAGCTGATCGCGTGTGCACACATCACGACCGAGACCGCTAACCTCGCACGTACGCTGCAGGCCGGCGGAGCGGAATCGCTGCTTATCGCGTCTAATCCCCTTTCCACACAGGATGATGTTGCTGCATCGCTCGTCGCTGATTGGGGCATTCCCGTGATGGCGATAAAGGGTGAATCCATAGAGACTTACGTCAGCCACGTTAAAGCTGCACTTGAAACAAATCCGAACCTGATAATCGATGATGGATCGGATGTCGTCGCAACGATGTTGAAGGAAAGGCCGGAGCTAATCCCGAATCTGATCGGCACGACCGAAGAGACAACGACCGGCATCGTCCGCCTGAAGGCAATGATTGCCGCCGGCGTGCTCAACTTCCCTGCGATCGCTGTCAACGACGCTCAGACCAAGCATTTCTTTGATAACCGATACGGCACGGGCCAATCGACACTCGACGGCATCATTCGCGCGACCAATATTTTGCTCGCCGGCAAGACGCTTGTCGTGGTCGGCTACGGCTGGTGCGGCAAGGGCGTTGCGATGCGTGCCCGCGGAATGGGTGCGAACGTCGTCGTTACCGAGATCGATCCGATCAAGGCGATCGAGGCTGTTATGGACGGAATGCGTGTTCTTCCGATGGCTGACGCGGCCAAGGTCGGCGACTTCTTCGTCACCGTCACGGGCAACCGCCACGTTATCGACAAGCCGCATTTCGAAGCGATGAAGGACGGAGCGATCGTCTGCAACAGCGGCCACTTCGATCTGGAATTGAACCTCGACGCACTTCGTGAAATGTCCGAACCGGCAGTAAAACGCCGTCCGTTCGTTGAAGAATATATCGGCCGCGATGGCGGAAAGAGCGTGATCGTACTCGGCGAAGGCCGTCTGATCAACCTCGCCGCTGCCGAAGGCCACCCGGCATCGGTTATGGATATGTCGTTCGCCAACCAGGCGTTGTCTGCCGAATATCTGGTCAAACAGAAAGGCAAACTCGCTAACGGCGTCCACATTCTGCCGCGCGAGGTCGACCAGGAGATCGCGTCCCTAAAACTCCACGCAATGGGCGTGAGAATGGACGAACTCACCCCCGAAATGCTCGAATATATGTCGAGCTGGGAAATGGGAACGTAATCGAATTTAGAATTTCGAATATAGAATACAGAAAGGCCTTGCCAATCCGGCGAGGCCTTTTCCATGTAATGACGAGCAGTCTTTTTCGTGTTGTTTCGTGTTATTTCGTGGTTTCAGCTAAACCGTTAAGAATGGAACCACGAAATTTCACGAAACAAATGCAAAAGCCCCGCGTGTGAGCAAGGGCGAAACGCTCAACTCAACAGATCACCGATTTCGTCACCCAAAAAAACTTGCGTCAAGCCCCATCTTTCCCTATCAAAAAACGCCCTCTCTCACTTCCCTGCACGCTACGTGAATCCCGTGCCATGGCCCCACGACGCTATCATTGACACGACACAAGAAAATCACTGACGCAAGCCATGTTTAACTGGATTTACTTTTTTCTTCTTTTCGTGTGGTTCGTGGTTAGTTTTTAAGATTTCTTCCACAAAATTCACGAAACAGATCAAAAAAGAAAAAACAATAAAAGAAACCGTGCAAATTCCTAATCCGGGTTTAATATTTGGTATCATTCGAAAATCACGGAGAGAGAAATTTATGCAGATCTTGAGAATAATACCGCAGCTTCGGACCACGGACCTAGCTTCGTCGATCGCGTTTTATACGACGAAGTTGGGGATGAGCCTTGAGTTTCAGTATCAGGACTTTTACGCCGGCGTCCGGTCGGGTGAGCAGATCGTTCATCTGAAGCTGTGGGATGAGAAAGATCCGTCGATCGAGTTCGTCGATCACGGCGACCATTTTCATCTCTACTTTGAAACATCCGACATCGAGGCGGTCGCGGCCGGGCTGAAGGCAAATGGCGTGACCATCGAAAAGGACGTGCACGAAACAGCGTGGGCCACGAGCGAGCTTATTATCAAAGACGACCAGGGCCACACGCTTTATTTCGGACAGGCAGTTCCAGAGGAGCCGAAATGAAATTAGAAGAGTTTCCCGCTCCGGTGCCGGAGATACCGGTCACGGATATCAGCGAGGCGGCGGCTTATTATAAGGAGAGCCTCGGGTTTAATGTCGATTGGAGCGACGCGGAACTTGGGCTTGCGGGCGTTTCGAAGGGAGCGTGCCGGCTGTTTCTCGCCTCTCCCAATTTTCGAACGGTGCGCGGCAACTCCGCGCCCGTCCTGATCTGGCTAAACATGAACAGCAAGGACGAAGTGAACGAACTGCACCAACTCTGGAGTAGCACCAACGCAAACCTCCTCTCCGCCCCCGAATCCAAATCCTGGGGCCTCCACGAATTCACCGCCACCGACCCCGACGGAAATCTGTTCCGCGTTTTCTACGATTTTGGGTCTGGTGATAAGTAGCTCGACAAATAACGCCGCTGCTTTGGATTAGCCACGCCGTTTTCTTTCGGCGGAAACTTTATCTAGATAGCGTTCACGGTTTTCGCACTGCTTTGCCCTAATTCATACCATAATACGAACTTCATATATTTCTAAACAAATCAAATTAGCCTGTCATCATTCCGTAAGAAAACGTGACTTATAGTCCGTTGTCTCAAAGTCATCACCCAACCATACTTTTCAAGTGCCCATCACTACGAAAATCGGCGAAAGAATTAAAGAATTGCGATCTCGTCTAGGAATCAGCCAAGAGGCTTTAGCTCATCTGGCGGATCTTGATCGCACCTATGTTAATAGTGTCGAAAATGGGAAGCGAAATATTTCTATTGAGAATATCGAGAAGATCGCAAAAGCTTTGAATGTCTCGGTTAAGGAATTTTTTGACGATAAGAGGTTTTCCTAATATGCCGACACTCCAAGAGGCAGTAAATGAGTTTAAGAGAATTCTAGAAGCAGCCATTATTGAGAATGGCGAAGCGGGGAAAAAATCTTTAATTACTTCGCAGCGCCATACCAGGTTGATTCACGAAGCTGTTAAAACTTCACTGGTTGACAATGGGATTGCAGAAGCACAAATTCATCCGAGTCTCGGTCAGAGCAAAGGTGAAATTAAGCTTGCCGGATTCCTTAAGAAAAAATCTCAGGACATTACGGTATTCCCGGTTGATGTTCCGGGCGTAAAAGAAACCATAGACCAAGGTTTCCAAGAAGGTAAGGTTGATATCTATGGGATGAATCTTACAGAACGGGCCGTTTCCATAAATGTGCGCAGCCAATTGAGCAGCCTTGGTAATAATTTTGACACTCTTTATGAAAGAACATTTGCGGAAGCACTAAACTTTCATCTCCGATGTCCGCAAATGTGCTTAGGTGAGGTCTATCTGATTCCAGTTTATGAATATGACAAATATGCGGTTCAAAAGAAACAAGTCGCGTTCTTTAAAGGGTTTAAGAACGTAGAAAAATACCTTCAAGCATTTGAAGCCATTAATGGCAGGGTCGGTACGGCTGGTGACTTTTACAAGTATGAAAGAGTTTGTCTCTTGGTCGTTGACTTTAATAGACCGATCCCGAAAATCTATTCGACGGATGATGCATTAAGGGAGGACGGTTTGCTTGCCGTTGATTCGACTGCCTCATTAACAATTTAACCTTCAACGAATTTGTCCCTTCGGTATTAGGGACGTATCGAGCTAGGTTTCCAGGATTGCTCTAATACTAAGCCCATATTTGGCGCATAGAAAGTCATCAATTTCGTCCTTGAATGTCATTGCTCGAATCTCGGAAATTTCATTGCTACTCAATTCTGGAATAGTAAAGCGTTCAATAAAGTTCTTCTGATAACAAGGATAACCACCATCAATTGCAACGCTTGTTTTCGTAACGTAATAGTGCATTAAAGCCGAGTTAAGAATTTTTTGGACTACATCAATATTGGCCTCACTAGAAAGCGGGTTCGAAAAATCATCAAAAAGCGATTGCGGCGTCTCTTTGAAGAAGACTCCATATCCATTCGTGAAAAATGAATCTTCATCGTTTACAAGCAAGAATCTTGGGAACTTGCTAAAGGTCGGGGTGAGAATCTTTTTCCCCTTTTTCGTTAGACCCTGAGTTCTACCCCATGCGAAGAAAGGATCGTATTTCATCTTTCCTTTATCCCGTGAAGATAGTCTGTCTTTTTCAGACTCGAAATAATCAAGACAAGCCGGAAATCGAGCTTCAAAGTCTGCAAGAGTAAGAAGCTTTGCTGCCCTATTCTTTATTTCGTAAGGACATATAATACGTCTGGAGTTAAGAGGAATCTGGTTTTGATCCGTGAATTCAGAAATCTTGTGAACTGCTTTTGTTATAGATTTCTCAATACGAAAACGGCCACTCTGCGTAGTCTTAAAATAATATCCGTCCTCCTCTTCTTTATCGTCAACAAAAAATACATCGTCTTTAAGTGTTGCTATGCCAACAGCAATATCGAAAAGAGTGCCGATTGGCGTACCCAAAGTTTCAATGGTGCGAATGTTTTGTTGTTCATCTTTTTTAAGAAGACGCCACTTTTTAATGTTCATGTCTCCGATTGAGTTCGGAGAACCATTTGCATGTTCAAGAAAAGTTTCAGGACTTTGATGGTTCTTAATACGGTCGTAAAGAATTTGGTGATTGGCGTGTTTGTCTAAAAAAGTAATTGCAGTATATGTCTGGGCGTCAAACACTTTTCGATGACTAAAATCGACAATTCTAGAGACGCATTTCGTTTGTTGAAAAAAACCCCTTAACGATTCGCCTGACAATGAAGTGAAGTAATTATTCGGTGTGATGTATCCGAGTTGTCCCGTTGGGTTTAGTAATTTAAATCCTAGTTCAAAAAAAGCGAAGTAAAGATTAAAGGTTCCACCTTTTACGGTATCCCAACTTCTTACCAGAAACTCTCTATTTTCATCGGTCAAATCTTGAAACTTAACGTAAGGCGGGTTTCCTACAATGTTGTCGAAAGTTCCTTCCCAATCTATGCGTAAACTATCGCAATGAAAAAGATTGAAATCGGATTCGTCAAGAAACTCACCGTTTTCTAATGCCATTGCCGATAAAACAAGCTTGGTGCGTTCAATATTGTATTTAAGGATATCAGCGCCAAAAATATTTTCTTGAACAATGGTCCGAACGGATTTTCCAAATTTCCGCTGGTAATAATCGACAAGTCCGACTAGAAAGGCTCCACAACCGCAACTCGGATCTAAATTTCGATCTGATTCTTTCGGGGATAGCGATTCAACGATGAAGTCAACAATATATCGTGGTGTAAAAAACGCGCCGTTTAATTTTTGGTCTTCTTCAGGAATTAGTACTTCGAGAAGGTTGGCGAGTTCACGTGCGTCTGAAATACTTTCAAGCCACATTTCAATAAACTCGTTAGGTGACGAGCTAGAAGTTGCTGAGGGAATCGAAGACCGCTCAAACTCGTGATCTTTGAGAAATCGGCTGACGACGGCTTGTTCAACTGCAATAGTGCCATATTCATCAACTAGATGTTTGAGTTTACTCCGATCAATCATTCCAAAGATTTTAGCATAGCTAATGGACTCCAGTACCCATTGCAATCCGACTGGCACTATTCACGTAACAGCATAGCCGCTAGGAGAAATTGGAACTTGCATCCGGAAGGGTAGAACCCTTCCGCTCATCATGTGGACACAGCCCAAAATACCCATACACTCGATAGCAATTAGCTGTCCTTCAGCAAGACGCAGGCAGGGATGCCTGCGGTCCCGGCGTGATTCTACTTGCAACGATGTTTCATCTATGCTACATTTGTTTCGTAAGGAGGAATGAGTGTTTTTATGGAAATTCAATGGAGTGTATTGCCGAGGGGAGATGTGGCGGCGCATTGGTCTGGGATCTATGTGACGCTGAATAAGCTGGGTTCGATAGCGATGAGCCGGGTGACGTTTGAGCGGTTGGGTGAGCCGGAGGTGGTGTTGGTGATGTTCGACAGGTTTAACCGCCGGATCGGGCTGAAGCCGGCCAAGCCGGGGACGCCGAATGCCTATCCGTTAAGAAAATACGGTCTTCGCGGGGCGAAGATCTTGAGGCGTACAGGCTGCTGACCGAGTTTGGAATAAGGCCGCCCGACACGCTCGAATTTCAAACCGCGAAGATCGACGCAGACGGCAATCTGATATTAGACCTGCGCGAAATAAGAATCTCGCCAAAGGCACATTCGCGATGCAGAAAGAAAAAGCCTTGGCCGCCGATAGGAAAAGATATATCAACCGCAGATAGACGCGGATGAACGCAGATCTTTTTTTGATCTGTTTCTATCCGCGTTTATTTGCGTTTATCTGCGGTTAAATAAACACGCAGGCAGGGATGCCTGCGGTCCAGTCAATGTCAGTTTGCCTGGAGTTTTTTGGCTATTTTTTGGACCTCGTCGAGGACGCGTAAGAGGTTGCCGCTCCAGAGTTGTTGGATCTGCTTTTTTGTGTAGCCGCGGCGGACGAGTTCGAGGGTGACGTTGAAGGTTTCGGAGGCGTCGTCCCAGCCTTCGACCCCGCCGCCGCCGTCGAAATCGGAACTGATGCCGACGTGGTCGATACCAATTTTCTTAACCAGATAGTCGATGTGGTTAACAAAGTCCTTGACGTTCACATCCGGCGCGGTGTCTTTCAGGCGTTCGCGGACGATCGGGTTGACCTTCGCGCGGAATGCGTTAGCCTTTGCCATATAGACGGCACGCTCGGCCTCGGGCAGGTTAAGCACTTCGGAGCGCGACGCGAGCATTTTAAAGCCTTCCTTATCGGCAAGTTCTTTCATTATCTCGGCCGACTTTGCCGCGCGGAGTTCGCTTTTTTCTTTACTTACATATGCCCGAAACGCAACCGCCTGAACGACGCCGCCGTTCGCTTTGAGCAAGGCGAGCTGTTCGTCATCAAGATTACGGCTGTGATCGCATAATGCCCGGGCACCGGAATGCGACGCGATCACCGGCGCCTTGCTGAGTTGCATCGCCTGAATATTCGACTGTTTCGACGGGTGTGAAATGTCGACGATAATTCCCCACTTATTCATCTCGGCGACGGCCTGTTTGCCGAGATCGCTGAGGCCGTTGTGCAGCCATTTGCCGTCGCGTTCGCCGGTGTTCGAATCGGCAAGCTGGCTGTGGCCGTTATGCGCCAGCGACATATACCGCGCTCCGCGATCGGCAAATTTCTTTATCTGCGAAAGGTCGGTGCCGATCGGATAAGCATTCTCTACGCCGATCATTGCGATCTTTTTGCCCGCCTTGTTTATCCGGCGAACGTCCTTTGACGTCAGCGCGAGATCGATCTCGTTCGGCGCTAGCTTTTCCGTCAGGCGGTGGATCGCGTCGAATTTGTCGATCGCATTTTTATAAGCTTTTTCGTAACCGGCTGCGTCCAGATCGCCCTGGCTGGTGTAAACGATCAGCCACGCCGCGTCGAGCCCGCCCTTTTTCATTTTTGGCAGATTTACCTGCGTCGGCAGATCTTGCGTGTAGTTGACGGTCTCGGTGAAATTATTCGTATCGATGTCGTCGTGTGTGTCGAGCGTGATCACTTCCCGGTGGATCTTTTGCGCCTTTTTCACCAACGCCGCTTCGTCAGCCGCCGTCTGCGCGTTCAGCCCGACGAGCGGAAATATCAATAGTGCAGCCGCGATGACCGCGGTCATAAATTTTTTCATTTATATCTCCCTAATTATTAAAAGGTTAGTCGCTCTTGGGCATTTGATCGATAAGCGGCCCGGCGAGCCGCGACCAAACGGCCGCGCTTATCTCGCCGTCAAGCTCGACGTCATGGCCGCCGCGAAGGAGAAGGATCGTTTTGTCGCCATCCCGCTCGGCAAAAACAACATCTGAAAGGTCGAGGAGCGTATTGTCAAATTGAAGTAAGTTCATAAGTATTGCTGACTCCTAAATATAAAATATTGCAAAAGATAGGCTTGCAATCTATCCGATTCTGGACATAATTAGCGTATGCGAAAACTGTTGCCCTTGTTCCTTTTGTTAGCTGTTGCTCCGTCGTTCGGCCAGGCCCTGAAATCTCCGGAAGCCGCAAAGGCTGAGTTCCTGGATCAAAGAACGTGGTCCGAACTTGGCAAGCCCACCGAAGGCCCACGCGGCTTTGCGCTATTCACGCGAAACATGCAGCCTAAAAGCGACAGTTTATTTGAGCTATGGGTGAAAATAGTACCTGTAAACGCCTCGGCTTTCAATAAGCGGTACAATTTAAGCAAAGATTCGGCCTACGTTATTCAATATGCCACGGTCGATTGCGGCAAAAAGACCGTGCTGATGGAAAAGACCGCTGCGTACAGCGATGGCAACGGCGTTGCGGATTCGCGTTCGTCGGACCTGGTGAAGAACGAAACCAAGACACGGGTAACGCGCGGGTCTATCAGCGATACGGTTT
>Ga0193752_1003405_pt1 | contig 10984 bp, 10 predicted proteins | sample H1c1metaG_FD_144924 | JGI IMG/M metagenome (GOLD analysis project Ga0193752, IMG submission 144924) | Soil microbial communities from a riparian zone of the East river system, Colorado, United States - H1c1 | ecosystem: Environmental > Terrestrial > Soil > Riparian zone | place: USA: East River...
TGGCATCAACCACAAAAACCTTGTGGTGCAGACGCCTGCCAAAATAAAATTGTTTGCTTTTAAAAAAAGGTTCAAAAAAACGAAACTGAATACCGGTAGCTTCTAACTCAGCAATAAACTTTCTTGGCAGCGCCTGCGAAGCAAAGCCATCAACCATCAAATGAACGCACACTTTTTTCCTGGCTGCTTCTTTTAACGCTTCCGCTACCATGGTCCCGGTTTCATCTGCATCAAAAATATAAGCCTGCAGGTGTATGCTTTCGGTAGCCTGGTTGATGAGGTTAATAAGCAGGTCAAAGTATTCTTTTCCTCCGTGGATCAGTTTTGCCTTATTAAGGCTGGTATATGTGACTGTAGTATTTCTTCTACCCACGTGTAGATGTTATTTTAATTGCAATATATCAAATAATAATCCCCTGTAAGGCTTATTGCTTAAATGCACGCTGAATGCGGGTTTTGACAGCTAAAATAATAATGATATAAAGGCAATTTAAAGTATGTTAAAACGTTATTAAAAAGAGCCGGGTTGCAAATATCCGTACATAAAAAATTTACCTTTGCAGCTGGTTAATTGTTCAAGCAGTTTATTTAAATTTTAATTTGATTTTTTCTACCCGGCTACTTTACATTTTGTAGTTAATTAGATCCGTAAACGGTTTTACCTGCTAGCTATATGGTCTGTGAGACCCGCAGAAGATTGCGGAGGTAGGTTTTTTGGGTAAAAATTATTAAACAATAAACAAGAGAAAACAATGATGAAAAGGATATCAACTTATTTTGAAAATTATATTCATAACAGGCAGGAAGGCGGCTTAAGAAAAAGCACCCAGCTTTTCATGGTGATCATTTTTGCCCTGTTCCTTCATATGCCTTTTGTTTTTGCCGTAACAAAAGCAAAGACTGAGGTGGTTAAGTTGAGTGCTGTTACAGAAACAATCCATGCAGAAAAAGGAATTTCATCTTTAAATAATATTGATAACAATTCCATTGCATTGGCATACGACAGTATGCACCTGGATGAAATGGGATTGAGTGAGCAGGCATTTAATTATGCAATGAAAGGATTTAATTACCTGGTACAGCAGGGCAGGATCGCAAAAGACAATATCATTTCTATTGCTGATTTTTCATTGCCTTCTTCAAGAAAAAGATTGTTTGTAATTGACCTGGATAATTACCGGGTTCTATTCAATACCTATGTGGCACACGGCGTTAATTCCGGAAGGGAATATGCCAACCAGTTCTCCAATAAACCTTCCAGTTATCAAAGCAGTTTAGGTTTTTACGAAACCCTGCACACATATATAGGTGAGCATGGGTATTCATTAAGGCTGGATGGCCTGGAAAAAGGTATCAACGATAATGCCAACAGCCGCGATATTGTAATTCACGCAGCTGATTATGTAAACGAATCATTCATCAGGTCGCAAGGTTATATTGGCCGTAGCTGGGGCTGCCCGGCATTGCCCGAAAAATTGCATAAGCCGATCATTGATAAGATCAAGAACGGATCTTGCCTGTTCATTTACAGCGCAGATAATGCTTACCTGAAAAGATCCAGGATCATTAACGCTTCCTGATATTTCTCAGAGCATTTTCTTAATTATTTTCCCCAACATCATTAAACCATAGTCCACATCGTCGTTCCAGGGTTTGCCAAAGCTGATGCGTATGCAGTTTGAATAATTATTTCCTGCAGAGAATATTTTACCGGGTACAATGGAAATATGATGCTTCATGGCTTCGGTACGTAGTTTAAAGGCATCTATTTTTTTATTTAATTCCAGCCAGAGTATAAAACCACCATGCGGCCTTGATACTTTTGTATCGGGTGGAAAATATTTAATGATCGCCTGCAAGTAACGCAAGCTTTGTGTGTGTAAGGCTTTCCGGAGATTCTTTAAATGAAATTCGTACCGGCCATGTTTTAAATAATGTGCAATGGCTGCCTGTGTAAGTGTGGGACTGCTGATATTTTGGATCCGCTTCAATTGTTTAACGGCATCGAAAAACTTACCGGGTATTACCCAGCCAATACGGTAACCCGGTGACAGGGATTTAGAAAGTGAAGAGCAATGCATTACCAAACCTTTCGTGTCATAGTATTTGCAATTCCCTGGCCTTGTTCTTCCAAAATACAATTCGCCGTAAATATCATCTTCAATTAAAGGAATATTGTGTTTGGTAATGATCTCCACCAGTTTCTTTTTATTTTCATCAGGCATACAACTGCCTAAAGGGTTATTAAAGTTGGGGACAAATACACATGCCTTGATGGAAAATTTCTTTATGGCTTTTTGTAAATGGTCCAGGTCAATACCTGTAACAGGATCTGTATTGATCTCCACAACTTTCAGGTCCAGGCTTTCTATTGCCTGTGTGATACCAAAATAGGTTGGACTTTCAACTGCTACGGTATCACCGGGTTTAGTTACTGCTTTTAAACACAGGTTGATCGCTTCCAGGCAACCGGAGGTAATAATAATTTCGTCAGGTTTTATATTAGCCCCCCAGTTAAAAGCAAGTTTGGATATCTGTTTGCGCAGATCAGGATTGCCCAATGTGTGTTCATAATCCAGGCAATTGTGTTTGGTGTTACGCAATGCATAGATCGCTGATTTATTCACTTTGGCTGCGGGTAACAAACCGGCATCCGGAACAGCCAATGCAAAGTTGGTAATATTGGCAGCAGCAATATCACCATAAATAGAAGCGATCATTTCTTTTACAGTCACATCATGCGATAGTGTTTCCTGTTTTACCTGGTTGGGCAGTTCCGGAAAACGTTTATGATTAAAGCGAACATAATATCCTGACTTCGGCCTTGATTCGATCAAGCCCCTTCCTTCCAGGTGGTAATAAGCCTGGAATGCAGTGCCCATGCTGATCCCGTACTCATCACTCAATACCCTTACAGAGGGTAATTTGTCACCGATGCGTAGCACTTCTTCTGCGATCATTTTTTCGAGGCCATCTGCTACCTGTAAATAAAGATGATCATCTGAATTGAAATTCTTTTTCATGCTGTTTAAAATCTGATATAGTCAAAATTACTAAATCTGAATCTGTTTTATTCAATAAAAATAGACAAATTTTGTCCTGTTGAAATAATTTATTGTTTCTGTATAGGAGCTGAAACATTTAATCAATGGCAATGAATTCGATAAAAATAGTAGACTACAAACCGGTGCATCAACCCTGGTTTGAAAAGTTTAACCGGTACTGGATAGAGAAATATTTTGTGATGGAACCGGTTGATGAGTTTGTGTTAACCAATCCTGAAGAAGCTTTATTAAAACCGGGAGGGGCGATACTAATGGCTGAATTTGATGGAGAGGTAGCCGGCACTGTTGCATTGCGAAAAATTGATGGCACAACCTTTGAGTTCACCAAGATGGCCGTGGATAATAAATTTCAGCGCAAAGGAATTGCAGAAGCGTTGAGCCATGCAAGTTTTAAAAAAGCAAAAGCACTGGGTGCTGATAAAGTGATCCTTTATTCAAACAGTGTGTTAACGCCGGCCATAAGTTTATATGAAAAACTTGGGTTTGAACATGTGCCGGTTGGTGATGTTGAATACAAAAGATCGGATGTAAAAATGCAAATTTTAGTGTAGGAAATAATACTGTTAATTTTAAATCTAAAAAAATGGAGATCATCGCAGACATTCCCGTTCGTAAAGTAAACCACTCCAGGATCAGTGAAGTGGATTTTGATCAACTAGAATTTGGTAAATACATTGCTGACCACATGCTGGTTTGTGACTATGCTGGTGGAGAATGGAAGCAACCGCATATTGTACCCTACGCCAATCTTTCCTTAAGTCCATCCGCTTTGGCCCTGCATTACGGGCAAACGGTTTTTGAAGGCATGAAAGCATTCAGGATGCATGATGGCCGCATCAATATCTTCAGGATGGAAAAACATTACGACCGTTTTGTGAAATCGCTGCAAAGAATGTGTATGGCAGTACCTCCCAAAGATATTTTTATGGAAGGGTTGATGCAACTGATCGGCGTGGATAAAGCCTGGGTTCCAACCCAAAAAGGTCATGCGCTTTACCTGCGGCCATTTGTTTTTGCAAGTGAAGCCAGGTTTGGTGTAAAAGTATCAGAAGAATTCCGCTTTGTAATTTTTACAGGGCCTGTGCCGGCGCTATATACCGATCCGATAAAAGTAAAAGTGGAGACACATTATATCAGGGCAGCAAGAGGTGGAACTGGTTTTGCAAAATGCGGCGGTAATTATGGGGCTTCTTTTTTACCAACACAAAATGCAAGGCTTGCCGGTTACGACCAGGTTTTGTGGACTGATGCAAAAGAAAATAAATTCATTGAAGAAAGCGGGATGATGAATGTGATGTTTGTGATTAATAACACATTGGTTACTGCACCATTATCTGATTCAATACTGGATGGTGTTACAAGAGATTCTTTACTCACCCTGGCAAATGATCTTGGCTATAAAATTGAGGAACGGGCTGTAGCTATCACAGAGCTGGAACAGGCTTTCAGATCGGGTACCATTACCGAGGCATTTGGTGCCGGTACAGCTGCCGTTGTAGCGCCTATTAAAACCATTCATATCAATGGTACTGATCTTATGCTGCCAAAATATGATGAGAATAAACTGATGTTTAAACTAAAGAATAAACTGGAACAAATACGTCTTGGAACAGATGTGGATACGCACAACTGGAATTTTATTATTTAATGTAACCGCTGAAGGAAATGTCATCCCGGTTTATATTCATAACATCCAGTGTGGCATTTCCATTTTCATAAATGGTAAGGTATAATTGCCTTACATGGCTTACATCGTTTGTTTTAATGGTTATTCTCCAGCTTTTATTTTTTTGCAGTACTTCATATTGAAAATTGGAGGAGCTGAATTTAATGCCTCCTTCAGAAGCGCCAATGGGAACTGTTTGGGCCCTTCCATAAAACGGAAGATAAGCCATGACAGTACCTGGGTTTACAGTTAGTTCATAGTACCCACTTGATAACTGTTGAATTCCGCCACGCAGGGGCTTTGCTGTTTGTGCCGTAAAAACAAAACTCTTTGATTCAATCATCTTCCTTATCTCACCTTCTGTTTTCTGGGCTTTTACAGTTCTTATTCCTGCAATTATCATTACAAGGGATATCAGTATAGGCTTGATATTTTTCATGATCTTATTTTCTTAAATAATATCATAAAATATGCCAACAGGGAATGGGGTATGTTAATCTTAACTAAACCAAACTTTAACAAATAAAAGTGGGGATATTATGCCTCTTTATGCCCGATATATTTTTTCCATTTCTCGATCACAGCTTTCATGTCATCCGGTAACTCACTTTCAAAATGTACCGGCTTTAATGTTGCGGGGTGAATGAAGCCGAGTTCTTTTGCATGCAGCGCCTGCCGTTTACACAGGTCGAAACAATTATCAACAAATTGTTTGTACCTGGTAAAAACGGTTCCCTTTACGATCCTGTCGCCACCATAAAAATCATCATTAAAAAGCGGGTGGCCTATCAACTGCATATGTACCCGTATCTGGTGTGTGCGGCCTGTTTCCAGCCTGCATTCGATCAATGTTACATAGTTAAAACGTTCCAGCACTTTGTAATGGGTAATGGCATCTTTGCCATGGTCACCATCGGGGTAAGCCGTAAACAATTTTCGAAACCGTAAGTGCCTGCCTACATGTGCAATCACCGTTCCTTCATCTTTTTCCATATCGCCCCAAACCAAAGCAATATACCTGCGGTGTACGGTATGATTAAAAAATTGTTTGGCAAGATCACTCATGGCTTTTTGGGTTTTTGCCATTACCAGTAAACCGCTGGTATTTTTATCTATACGGTGTACAAGCCCAAACCTGCTGAGTTCGTTTTCATCCAGTGCCGGATCCTGTTGCTTTAAATAGTAAGCCACGGCGTTAACCAACGTGCCATTGGGGTTTCCACTGCCGGGATGCACAACCATGCCTGCAGGCTTATTGATTATTAGCAAGCTGTCATCTTCATATTGAATATTGAGCGGAATGTTTTCGGGAACAATTTCAGAACTTTCAGGAGAACGATTGTCGAAAATAACAATATTATCAAGTGGCCTTACTTTATAATTGCTTTTTACCGGTTTTTCATTCACCAGTACCATTTCATTATCAATTCCCTGCTGAATCTTATTGCGGGTAGCGCCTTCGATCCTCGTCATTAAAAACTTATCTATCCGCAAGGGATCCTGGCCTTTTGGAATGATTATTACCAGCTTTTCATACAATTCTTCACTTTCCGGTTGGTCATCTTCAATATCTGTTACTTCTTTACTCATCAATTTTATTTTTTATTAAAACTTCCATCTTTCAGCAGCTAAATGCTTTCATTTATCTTTGCAAATTAAAACATTGCAGTGGATAAGCAGAAAGTGATATTTAAGGACCTTGGAATTATTGAATATAAATCGGCCTGGGATTACCAGGAAACATTGCTGAATGAGAATGTGCAGATAAAATCAGCACTCCGGAATGCCCCACTCACCGCTCACGATTCACCACTCACGACAACAAATTATTTCCTTTTATGTGAGCACCCGCCGGTCTACACTTTGGGCAAGAGCGGTAAAAAAGAAAACGTGCTGATGAATGATGATGAACTGGCTGCTAACGACATTGCTTTTTTTAACACTAACAGGGGAGGAGATATTACTTTTCATGGTCCCCAGCAGATAGTTGGTTATCCCATCCTGGACCTTGAAAAATATTATACAGATATCGGCAAATACCTGCGTAACCTGGAGGAAATGGTGATCTTAACTTTAGCAGAATATGGTATAAAAGGTGGAAGAAGCAAGGGCGAAACCGGTGTATGGATCGACGAAGATGTACCAGGCAGGGAAAGAAAGATCTGCGCTATTGGTGTACGTTGCAGCAGGTGGATAACCATGCACGGTTTTGCACTGAATGTAAATACTGACCTTGGATACTTTGACAATATCATTCCCTGCGGCATACAGAATAAACAAGTTACCTCAATAGAAAAAGAGCTTGGTCATACTGTTGAATACAACGAAGTGAAAGAAAAGCTGAAAAGGAATTTTGAAAAGATATTTGAATCAGAAATGATCGGGTAGGCTTATTATTTCGATCTTTTTTCTTCACTGGAGATGTAAAACTTATTTTCCTCCAGCAGGAAATCATTCTTGTATATTTCAAACTGGTACCATCCGCCGTGCCTGAAATTTACCTTTTCAATTACAAAATAATCATCCGGCGGATTCTTTATCTCAAACAACAATTTATAGTCTTCTGTTAAAAACCTGATGACATAGTTATTTGCTTTTACATTAAAAAGTTTTGTGATCACATTATTATCCTTATCAGTAAAAATGCGTTTGCTTGGATATGTAATTACCTGGCTGATGATTTCCTCTGAAACCTCGGTTGGCTCAGGTTTTTTACCAGCAGTTGTTTTTTTAGGAGCTTTGTTTTTATTTTTTGCAGTACGGGCAGCATCCAGTTCTCTCTGTAACCTTACCTTTTCCTCCTGCAGCTTAATGTTCTTCTCATACAAAGCACTGATCTCCTGTATTAGCCTGCTATAATCTATTACAGTATTTACTTCGGGTCTTTTTGATTCTGTAAGTATATATACGCCCGTATCGAAACCTACGAACAAACGGTAATACATTTTATTATAGGGTGGCATTGAATCGATAAATCCGTTTACCGAGTTCTGCGGATTCAATATGGATGCTATGCTGAAGAAATTCTTAGTGCTGTCATAAGACCGTTGAACGCTGATACCTTTCACCGGTTTCTTGTAATCATTCAACCAAAAAATACTGATCTTGCCATTGGTGTTTTTTAAGGTGAAATCAGGAAGGGTGGCCTGGCCAAAAACACTGCTGACAGATAAGAAGCTGCAAAAAGTGAGGAGAAAAGAAAGTCTACGCATAGGTTGAATCAAATTCAAAACAATAATGTATTCAAAGGTAAAGATTTATTTCCCTGCAACCCGCCGGTATGAAGACATAAAATCTTGCTTCCTTTTGTAAAAGTATCATTTTTAATGCAATCAATAATTCCAAAAAACATTTTAGCTGTGTAAACAAAATCAAGCGGTAAACTGTAATCGAGCCAGCATCGGTTCATAAATGCTATCAACAGGTCTGAACTTTTAGCATACCCTCCAAAATGATAATTATTTAATATTAAGAGGTTCTTAAATTCATCTTCCTGCCCTGTTAACTGCTTTATCCTTGTTTTATTGTCTGTCATTCCTTTTATAACGGGGAAACTCACTACAGTCTGATCGGGTTTAGCTGCCAATAATAAGCCTGCCAGTGTAGTTGCCGTGCCTGTTGCGGCAGCAATATGTGTATAGCTGTTGTCTTTTACCAGGCCCATGATCAAAGCTGCACCTTTGGCGCCGAGTGGATGGTATCCTCCTTCCGGAACAACAGTACACTCACCAAATGATGCTTTAAGGTCATTGATGAAAGCGGGATCCTCCTTTTTTGCATATTCCTGTCGTGAAATAAATTTTAACTGCATGCCATCTTCCAGGCATTGCTGTAAAGTAGGGGACAGCTGTCCAGGTTTTTCTCCTCTAACAATACCAATACTTTTTAATTGCAGTAACCTGCAGGCATGGGCGGTTGCTGCCAGGTGATTGGAATAAGCACCCCCAAAAGTCAGCATCGTTTTATGCTCACTGGTTATCGCCGCTTCTAAAAAATAATGCAGTTTAAAAAGTTTATTGCCGGAAATGAGTGGGTGAATTTTATCCAACCGCAAAACCGATACGCTAACCTGTTTTTGTACGAACAGCTCATCATGTAATTCTTCAATAACGGCTTTTGAAATATCAAAAAGCATTTGGATAAAAACTTAACGGTTTACACTATTTTTGCCCTGCAAAAGTGAACAAATAATTTTTCAATTATCAATTTAAATTACAGATGCAACCAACGCTTTTAATTTTAGCAGCAGGAATGGCAAGCCGGTACGGAAGTATGAAACAGACCGAAGGCTTTGGCCCAGGCGGTGAAACCATTATGGATTATTCCATTTATGATGCGATAAGGGCAGGCTTTGGTAAAGTGGTTTTTATTATCCGTAAAGATTTTGCTGAAAGCTTTAAAGCCAGTTTTGAACCCAAATTGAACGGAAAAATAAAAACAGAATATGTGTACCAGGAAATGGATTCTTATTTGAACGGATTGGAAAAACCTGCAGACAGGACCAAGCCATGGGGCACCGGCCACGCTGTACTTTGTGCCAGGGAAGTAGTGAACGAACCCTTTGCTGTGATCAATGCGGATGATTATTACGGTGTGGATGCTTTTGTAAAAGCAGCTGATTTTTTAAATAATGTGTGCAACGAAAAACATTATGCCATTATCGGTTACGAATTAGACAGAACTTTGAGTGACCATGGCTCAGTAAGCAGGGGCGTTTGCCAGGTAGATGATCAGAATAATCTGATCAGTATTAAAGAAAGAACAAAAATTTATAAGGAGAATGGTGTGATCACTTATGAAGATGAAGCCGGTAAACATACCGTGCCTTCAGATTCAAGTGTGTCTATGAATTTCTGGTGTTTTCACCAGAACCTGTTTGATACAACAGAAAAACTTTTCCATGATTTTGTAAAAGCAAATATGGAAAATATTAAAGCCGAATTCTTTATTCCCATTATTGCAGAAGATTTTATGGATAACCAGGGCGGGCATATCAGTGTCATTCCTACTTCATCTCAATGGTTTGGTGTAACCTATAAAGAGGATGCACCGGTAGTTAAAGCCAGTGTTGATAAACTGGTTGCTGATGAAGTATATCCTGCCTCACTTTGGCAATAAAATAAAGCAATTAAAAAAGCTGTTGAAAGATCAACAGCTTTTTAATAGTTTTCCGGGGGTTAATTAGTTTCCTACAACCATAAATACAAAGTCTTCCATTTTCTTCACCTGTTGTTCCCTGTCTAATCCTTTTAAACCTGTATTGGTAGGTAATTTTATGGTTACAGTGTCGCCCTTATCTTTAAGCGAATCCAGTAATTTGTAAATATTCTTTGATTTTGCAGCAAATACAACACCATCTGCTGTTGAATTCTTTGAAGTGATGATACCGATGATCTCTCCTTTCTTATTTAAAACAGGGCCGCCGCTATTACCAGGGTTAACAGATACCGAAAGCTGGTAAGCGGTAGAATCGCCTTCGTTACCAGATTTGGCGCTCAAATATCCTTCGCCATACACAATTTCTTTACGGGGATAACCAAGGGTAAAGATCTGTTCACCTAAATTGGAATTTCCTTTGTTAATAGAATAAGGCAGGTTATAGATCGTTTTAAAGGATGTGTCATTGATCTTTAAAATAGCCAGGTCTGCATTCTTATCAGTATAAATGGTTTGTGCAGAAAAATATTCACCTTTATTGTTACCAACATAAATTGTTTTCAACCGGTTTACCACGTGGGCGTTGGTAATAATGAAACCTTTACCATCAATTAAAAAACCAGTAGCCATAAAATCCGGGTTAGGATTTTTTGGAAGAACAGAGTTAGTTTTAATAGTAGTTTTATCAAGGTCATCAACTTTCTTTTTCGTCTTTTTCATCTCCAACATTAAGTCAGTAATAACGCCTTTGTCTTCTTTGTTTTTGTAAGTACTTATTGACGCAGTAGTAACAATAGAAACTATGCCTGCAATAGAAGCGGCTACACCAATACTGCGTTTGTATTTTTTCCAGAGGAATACAACTTTGGCTTTACCGGTCAATTGTTTTTTGCTGATAACACCTTCTTCGGTCAGTTTATTCTCAACCTCGTATAAACTGTGCTTAAAGGCTTTAATATTGGCCTGCTTATCCAGTTCATTAAATAAAAAGGTATGCTCTACCACCAATTGATCAATATCAGGGTTCTTTTTACGGATCTCTTCGAAAAAAGTCTTTTCCTGCGATGTCATTTCACCTCTCAGGTAGCGCTCAACT
>Ga0193752_1003407_pt1 | contig 10975 bp, 10 predicted proteins | sample H1c1metaG_FD_144924 | JGI IMG/M metagenome (GOLD analysis project Ga0193752, IMG submission 144924) | Soil microbial communities from a riparian zone of the East river system, Colorado, United States - H1c1 | ecosystem: Environmental > Terrestrial > Soil > Riparian zone | place: USA: East River...
CGGCGTCCGCGGCCAAAGCAAAGCAGACGTAGAACGCTTTACCAAAGAACTCGCCCCTCTCATCCTAACCGGCCCGCCCGCCGTAACAGGCTTCGCCGGCGGCCGCCCAAAAGTAGAAGAAATAATGGCCTATTTCCCTGCGCTAATTCCAAAGAATTTGATCGAGACAAAAGTGGAAATAGTTGAAGCGTGATCGCCGAGCGGAAAAGCTGATCTTTTCGTCTGGAAAGAGCAAAAGAATGGCTCGGCCGCCACAAGAATCGCTCTTATCAGACTCGTGGAAAAGCAAAGCTTTTCCATTTTGCGAAGAAGGAACTACAAGTGGGGTGTTAATTGAACGAATCCAACGTCCTTAAAACGTCGGTATCATTCTGGCCATCTGTCCATAAGGCCATTATGCAGTAGAGACGCGTGTTGACCATGAAATATCGGGTAACAGCGGTATATCCATCCTTTTCCCTGCTAATAACTTCGAAGCCGGGATGTCCTTCAAGAGCAATCTTCTTTCTAGATATGACTTCAGCAGCTTTCGGAATTACCGAGGCATATCCATCAGCCGAAGCAATGACAGCTCTCTCGGCGTTTTCTTTCTTAGCGTCGGGATTGTCCACGTAGCTCACCATAAATGTGGCACGCTCGGCCCTCCACCACAATTTTTTTCCTCCAAGCTTCACTTCCGCACTGTTTTTATCCTCAGTTGGCGTCGCCTGGAGTTCAATAGAGAATCTCCCATCAGACGATAAGAAGGATTTGTTTTGAGCACAAGCCTCAATAAAGAGGAGTTGGATCGTAAAGGAAACGACAATTAGGATTTGAAACAAATTAAACATACATTTATCGTTTGGCACTAATCAGAAAGCGTGTGATTCAAGTCATTTCGTCCAAACTCAGTAACTAAAAAATTACTAGCTTACGATCAGTTCTTTGAAGTTTGTTTAAGATATTCCTGATACTCGGCATTCGTGAAATGGCGAACACTTTGTAAGTTGCCCTTATCTACTTTAAACAGTGAGTATTTCTCATAAGTTTTCCAAACCTCGTAAAAATTGTTCTCGCCTATGAACTCGCCATGAGCCGCAAATAGTTCACCTGAAAACCAGTCAAGCTTAAATTTTTTACCACCGGAACCCCTTCTGAAAGCTTTGACTCTTGCAAACACGTTGGATCCATTGGATTTACGGTATGGATTTTCACGTCCTTAAGAATCAGTTCCTTTTTAACAACCTCGATAACAGCAACATAGCCTCGCCACAATGAGCTAACACCGCCGCAGAATTTCGGTCTTCGTTCGGGATTCTTCTTGAAGAATATTTCTAACGGCTCGTTATATATCGGATACTCTTTGCCTTCGTATATGAGAATATCGGGACGTTGTGGCGTACCGAAAGCATTGCCCGCAATTACTAAAAAGGCAACTATATTTAGCAAGATGATGACTATCTTCATATTCTACCGATCAAGAAACTTAGCAATACCCTTTTGGCAATCTTCCGTCATTCTTGCTTCCGCATTTGTTTCGGCTCCGGCCTGCAGGGCATCTTCGAAGTTCTTTGCATCCATTTGATAGAGCAGGCGTTTACTTAGCTGCACGGCGGAGCGGCTTAATTTTGTGTAGATGGCGGCGTATTCGAGCACATTTTGTTCGAAAGATTGCTCGGGGAAAAGGCGATTGACGAGGCCTAATGTCTTGGCTTCCTCGGCGGAAAATTCGAAGCCTTGCGTCACCAATTCGAAGGAAAGTTTTTCACCCAGATTTCTTCTTAAGATCGCCATCACGATCGCGGGAACAAATCCTATCTTCACTTCCGGATATCCGAACCGCGCCGTCGTCGTGGCGAGAACAATATCGCAAGCCGTGGCCAATCCGCAGCCGCCTGCCAACGCACGGCCATGAACTGCGGCTATGACCGGAATTTTCAGCACGCGAATTATCGAAAAAAGTTCCGCGAGATTCTTAGCGTCTTCGAGATTCTCTTCATATGAAGCCGTGGCGATCTTTTGCAAAGCCGAAAGATCGGCGCCGGAACAAAAATCTTTGCCCGCACCTTTTATAATTACCGCCCGCAGGTTCTGATCTTCATCCGCTGCCCTCAATGCAGACTTTAAGTCCGCTATCAACCCAACATTCAGCGCATTCCTCTTTTCCGGACGGTTCAGCGTCAAAATGCGAATTGAATCGGAAGTTTCGATAAGAAGCTCATTCATATAAGGAAAGCGTCAATCCTTTTTCAGCGTTATAGAAACAGCATCCGCCAGCTTCTGACCGCGAACTACGACCAGTTTATTTCCGTCGCGAGACCAATCGAACCAAAATATATTTTCGAATTGGACGGTCGTAATTGTACGCTCGGGAGTTTTATCGTCTAGGCTTTTTACGCGGATCTCTTTTATGTCGTCGGCGGCGTTCACATAGGCCAGGCCTTTCCCGTCCGGCGTCCAGCGAAGCATATTTTGCTTTATTCCTTCCACGGTCCGAACTATTTGTCCGGTAGCAAGGTCGGCGATCACGACGCTCCATTTCTTTGTCGCCTCATCTTCGATCCAAACGGCGATCTGTTTCTCATCAGGTGAAATATCCCATTCCGAGATCTGCTGTTCAAGGACCGGAACCGCCTCTTCCTCGCCGACCTGCTTAAAAAGCTTCCATCCGGTCGGCTTGGTAAATTTTTGAAAAATAAGCGTCTTTCCGTCGGATAAAAGTTTGCTGTCAAAGATCGGGGCGTCTGATCGCGTAAGCATTGTTTTACCCGCTCCGTCCAATCCCATTTTCCAAACCTGCTGCGAACCGGATTGACTGGATATATAAAGGATAGAGTTGCCGTCGTTAGACATTGAAGGCTGGAGCCACATTCCGTCATTTCCGGTCGTCAGCGGCTGTTTGTTTCTTCCCGCCGGGGTCATTATGGAAATTATCTCGGCCCGGTTTTCTACTGAAAGATAAGCCAGACGGCCATCCGCGGTCCAATCCGTTCTTCCAAACTGATTTACTCCGCCCGTCACCTGACGAAAATTATAAGGCTCGCCATCGGCGGCCCAGATAGAAGAATTTGTCGTCTCGCGAGTCGCGACGATCGACTTTCCATCCGCCAAAAGATTGATCGTAGCGTAAGAATCGTTGTCATTAGTTACGCGGATCCATTCGCCGGAACCGGGAAAATACTGCCAGATCTGCCGTATCTCGGCATTCGGTTCACGAACAAGCATTAGAATGCTGTCAAACGCCGGCATCCATACCGCACTGTGAATAACGCGTTCCTGCTCAGGAATTATGTATGTTTCTTTTGAAGTGGCGAGATCTAAGGACCGCACAGAGAACAGATTCTTTAGCTCGGCGTTCTCGCGGCGAATAACAAAAAGCAGGCTCTTTCCGTCAGGGCTGAATCTTAAACTCCAAAGCCGCGTGGATGGTTCAAAGCCGATCGCTTTCCTCGCATTCGTCCCGTCCGACGACATTATGATGATCTCCGGATTCTTATCCTTATCTCCGTGTTGAAATGCGATCTGTTTCCCGTCCGGCGAAAAGGTCAAACCTCCGCCGCCGTCCGATTTGTAAACAAGTTTTGCCTCGCCGCCCAGAAACGGGACTTTATATATACCTGTTTTCTCCGGTTCGCCCCAATTTTTGACGATGTAATAGACAAAATTGCCGTCCGGCGTGAATTGATATGACCAAAACGAGGCGTCCGGGTAAGAAACCAGCTTATTACTGCTGCCAGTCGCGAGTTGATGAAGTATTAGGGAAACGTCGTTATTTTCGCGCGTAGAGTGGATCAGGTAATTTCCGTCAGGCGAAACCCCGGAATCGAAATATTTTCCGTCCGTCGTAAGCCTCTGAGTCTCAGTATTTTCCACCGAGAATCGCACCGATCGTTTTGAGAAAGCAAACCAACCCGCAACGGCGAGCAAACCCATCAGCAAAACACCAAAAATTGCCGCCTTATAAGTAAAAGTAAGCTTTCTCGCAGGTTTTTTTGGTGAAATTACCGATTGCGGAACAATCTGAGGCTCTAACTGAACCGTATCATTATCAGCTTTTACCTCTTCGGCCGCGATCTTTGGCTGAAAAGCACCCGATTCGTTGTCGTCAAATTCAACCTTTACCGGCGCGACGAAGCAATATCCCTTGCGAGGGATAGTCTTTATATATTGATTCTCGCTAGGGTTTTCGCCAAGAGCCTGCCGAAGTGCCGAAATACTCTTCTTTAAGTTGGATTGTTCGACGAAAGTTCCTTCCCAAACGGTGTCTAATAACTCGTCATGATCTATTGTCCGGCCTTCATTCTGCAAAAGTACGATCAAAAGATCGCAGATCCGCGACGAAAGCGGGATCTGTTCGCCGTTTTTTTGCAAAATTCGGCGTCGAGCATCAAATCGAAACTCTCCAAAATCATAATATCTGGGCTTGAGGTTTTCCATTAAACTGCTGAAAACAAACCGCTTGGTCACAATTTCACCGTTTTCACCGTTTTTCACCAACACGTTTCGCACTAAGTTACCAGATTTTTCACTGAATTAGAACGACATTCACCTAAATAAATGAGAAATTGCATACATCGAACGGCAAACACGCCGATCCGAACAAACTTAAACAAATTTATTCGACCGATTAGGAGAAACTAAAATGATCACCACAATGCCAATGTTCTTAACCTCGATCTTCCCTTTCACAATGCGTACCGTTGATTCTGAAGCGAAAACATCTATCGAGACCGCACGACAGGCTTTCATATCCGCTGAAACCGAAATGAAGTTCGGCGACCTTGCCGCTGACCTGATCGCAAAGCATTCGGGCGGATCGAGCGAGAATCTGGCTGAGATCGCGGTATGGCACTACGAACGCAGCGTAAAACAGTTTCGCGTTGCAATGGGCAAATTCGAAAGAGCGGGCCGCCACCCGCTGCCGACGAAATACTCCAAATACGTAGAAACAAAGAAAGCCAATTGTTTGAACATGGCAAACGCCGCTTTCGCCAAAGGAAATGGAGCAAAATCGCTGCTCGCCAGCTAGTTTTAAGTTTTAATTCAGATATCAGGATTTCTATTCGCCTCTACGGAGCAAACAGATGAAGAACCGCAGCTTACTTATAGTTTTTTCGATACTTTTCGCGACAGCATTTATATTTCCGTTCGCCGTGACACAGGCGAACGCACAAACGAACGAGCCTTATTTACTTAAAAGAACTATCGAAGTTAAGCCGCGACGTTTCTTGCGGTGGTGGAAAAACCCGGCCGCAGCCGAACCTGTTTACGACACATGGAGCTGGGCACCCGAAATTAAATTTGCGATAAACGGGCCGGTGGCATCGGGCAGCCAGATCACCGTTGAGTTTGATACAGCCGACGGAAAGCCCTGGTTCACGCAAAGAATGAGTACGCCTGAACTGGATGCGGATCGTTGGGATACGGTCTCGAATGTTCAGGAAATGAACTATGACGAGCTCGAGAAAAAAGCGATAACCGCTCCCGCCGGACTGTTTCCCTTTCGCATAAAGATAAAGAACGCTCTGGCCGGCACAAGCACAACACTTTTCAGCGGAAAATATAAGATCGCGACATACGCTCCGAATCAGGCGATCCCGGAATACAAGGCAAAGAAGGAATTTTACGTCGATGAAGATTGGCGGCTGCCGATGGCGTGGCTTTGGCTGAACCCGACTAATAATGAAGATGCTCCGATATTAAACCTGCAATCTTGGTTCAAGAATTCCGATTCGAGCGACGACATAGGGGCGTTTCTTTTCTACAACGGCAAGCAAATAATTAACGCAAAAAGTGGTTCGCCCGAACAAACTCTGACCAACGGCGTCGATGAAAAGCCTTACCGATACAGCATGCGCATGTTTTATTTCCCCACCGTCCGCAGCTTCAATCAAAACAAGAATGGCGCGTATGCCAGCTCATTCTTTCTGGACAAAAACCCTGGCGAATACGAGATAAAGATCCTCGTAAAAGGCGAACTTGCCCGCTCGTTGAAATTTACGGTCGGCCCCAATGGAAAGATGGTAGATAACGGCACTGTCGCACAGAACAAGATCGGCGGGATAAGAATGCTTATGCCGATTCAGATCCTCGGCACATTTGACGGCACATGGAATAAGACGGCCTGGCAAACAGGCTCATTTTATTCTAATCCACTGACAGGCTTCACCGCACAGTAAAACTAACGACCCCCAAAAGAGGAGTATTTATGAACACAATTAAATCGAACACGATCGCAATTTTAGCTCTCGGAACGATTTGTTTTCTTTCTGCGTGCGGAGCGAAGCAGCAAACTGGCCCCGTTTCAACGAAAAAGAAAACTGCGGTTTCGGCTCCAACAACAGAAACCGGTGCAGCCGCCGTCGTTAAAAAGGTCTATGAAGATGCAATCAATGGAAACTGTTCCGATATTCCGCCAAACCTGACCGAGGAATTTAAGAAGGCCGTAGGTAACAGCAAAGATTCGCTGGAAGCTCTCTGCGACACCTTTACCGACAGCAAAAAGATCACGGCGGTCGAAATAAGAGGCGAGCAATTTACGGGCGATACCGCAAAGATAAAGGTTGCCCTCACTCGAAAGGACGGCAAGGTCGAGCAAAAAGACGAGATAGTAAAGAATCTTGCCGGTAAATGGGTCATGGACTCATAGGCCGCGCGGACGGAGCTTCGCTTCGCTCCATGTAGCGAAGCTCCGTCTTTTTTATCTTTCTACCACCGAACGGATCTTATTAAGTTGTCCGGTAAAACCGTCCAGCGTTGCGGCGGTAACCAATATCTGCTCCTCGGCTTCTTTCCAATTTCGCTGCTCGATCGCTTCTCTTATTCCCGGCAAAGTTTTAACACCATAACCTGTATAAAAACCCGGAGCATAGATCTGATGACGAAACCAATCTCTTCGCGGCAATCCTTGCGTCCTGGTCAGAAGCCGTTCCGTCTGAAATAGCATTACATCCAGTTCATTTTGCTTTGCAGATGAGATCGGGCTTCGCTTGAGAGCAGACTGAACAGCTTTTGCAGCTTCATTCAACTTTGCGATGGAGTTTTGCAGCGGGGCAAAATTCAAAAACGGAACTGCGTCTTTCTGTTTTGGAACTATCAAATTCTCGGTCGGGTCAGAAACATCTCTTATCATCCCACTCGAGATCAATTGGTTCATCGCCTTTGTTTCATCGCGCATTGCATCGGCAAGACGGGAAACTTCGCCGGCATATCCGGTCACCGTTTCCGCAAAATTGCCGAACTCGAATGGAAGCGTTTCCGCGTTTGCCAATCTTAAGGTCACGTGGCCGCAAACTTTGGCAAGAGCGACGCCGTAAACATTTCCCGGATCGCCGAAACGCATATAATGCTCGAACGAATCATATACAGAATGATAAGATCCGCCGCCGTCCTCACCGCCAAAACCTACGTTGAGCGATGCGATGCCCAGATGCTGCAGGAAAGGCGTGTAATCACTTCCAGAACCGAGCGCGTAGATTCTCAGATCGCCGCGTTCCATTGCTTCCTTTCGCGATGCGGGCGATCCGTTAACGATCTGATTTGCCCGCGTTCTTTCCCAAACGCTCAACTTTGTTTGCGGATCGGGAATATCCTTGCCAACCTCATTCATAAATTTCTCAAGCGTATGCGAACCGCCGATGCCGAGAAATCCGCGACCGGTATTGTCGGTGTTGATATAGACTGCCGCCTTTTGCCGCAATTCGGCGGCGTGAGTTTCCACCCATTCCGTCGAACCGATCAATCCTTCTTCCTCCGCGTCCCAAGAGGCATAAACTATTGTTCGTTTTGGTTTCCAACCTGTTTTAGCAAGTTCGCTCAATCCTCGGGCCTCTTCCATCATCGCCACGAGTCCGCTGATAGGATCGCTCGCCCCGTTTACCCAGGCGTCGCGATGATTTCCCCGAATGATCCATTGATCCGGCCGCTCGGCTCCGGGCATTTTAGCGATCACGTTATAGATCGATTTAATGTCCCAGTTAAATTCGAGCTTCATCCGGACAGTTGGCGTCGTTCCGCCAAAGTGATATGTGACGGGCAGTACTCCGCGCCAGGCATCGGGCACAACCGCGCCGTCAAGATTTTTCAGCAGCGGAAGCGCGTCGGAATAAGAGATCGGTAAAACCGGTATTTTTGTCAGCGTTTCGGCATCTTTGATCGCGATCCTTTTCGCATCTTTGGTCGCGCCTATTCCCTTGGTCAGCGGGTCGCCGGGATAAAGCGGCATATCCATTACCGAACCGCGCTGAACGCCATTCTCGTTTCTATATGCGCCTTTTGGATAAACATCGCCCTGATAATAACCGTCGTTTTTAGGATCGGAATATATAAGACATCCGATCGCACCGTGTTCGGCGGCAACCTTAGGCTTGATTCCCCGCCACGAACCGCCGTAACGCGAGATCACAATTTTGCCTTTCACATCGATGCCGCGTTTTTCCAGTTCTTCATAATCGGCAGGCGTTCCGTAATTTACATAAACAAGCGGCCCGGAAACATCACCGTCGATCGAGAACGCATTATAAGAAGGAAGCTGTTCGGATTGCTGTGCCGTGGTTGCGTCGCCCGCAACTGCCGGCTCATTCAAACGCATCGTGAACTTTTCGGGCGCGGTCATCTCCACGATCCGTGTTTTCGGCGTCGGGAAAAGGACCTGAAATTCCTCGAGCTTGGTATCGTAACCCCATGAACGAAATTGGGCCGCAATAAAATCGGCATTCTCTTTGTTGTAAGCAGAACCGAGATGATGCGGCCTTGCCGTCAGACGCTTCATCCAATCGCGCAGATTGTCGGCCTTGAGCGAAGCGTCGAACCTGGCTTCGAGGTTGTACTCATTCGCCGCCGAAGCATTGGAAAAGCCGAGGATCGGAGGTTTTTCTACTGTAACAGTCTGAGAAAATATCGACGAAACCAGCGAGAACGAAACAAGGATACGAAGGAACTTGCCTTTCATTTATTACCTCAAGATTTGTTTTGAAAAATGGAGCGAAATCACGAAAGGCCTAATTGCGACGCTTCCGAATCGGAGACTTCAATATTCATTCTCAACAACGCCGTCGAGAAAGTTTTGCCCTGAGCATCTGTCATCAGACTAAGCGTTCCGCCGCCGCCAAGCGATTCGTGGAGCAAAAAGTTTAATGCTTTCAAATTATCCAGTTCGAATCGTTCGACTTCGCCTTTCACCATCGGGCCGAAGTGAGTTTTGACCGCTTCAGCCGTAACTTCACGCACAAGCAGCGGATAATATTCGTCTTTGAGCGCGATCAGACCGACGTTTGCCGTGTCGCCTTTGTCGCCGGACCGTGCGTGAGCAAGTTTGAGAAGAGATAGTTTCATTTCGTTAATATTATTGATATGTTTCAATATTGTAGGTTCGATAAGCTCTCTTTGCCAACTTGAAGTTTTTCTTCTTTGTGTTTTAGCGTCTTTACGGAAGAAGATTTCCCGCAAAGCCGCTAAAGCAAGGGCAAAGACCTATACTAAATATTATGTTGACTTTCTCTCATCGAAAATTCACTTTCTCTCTACTTTTTACATCTTTTTTAGGCGTGTCGATTTCCGCCCAGGTTCCGGTTCAGATGACGGCGGACCAGATAGTCGATAAAGCCGCTGTTCAATCAAAAGTTTATCTGGAAACATTCAAAAATCTGCTTTCGGAAGAAAAGAAATCATTCGAGATCTTTGATAAAAAAGGTGAGGTCAAGAAACGCAAGGCCATCGATTCGACATTTATCGTCTATCAACTAGTTAAAGACGAAGGGCAGATCGCCGAGTTTCGCAATGTCGTCGCGGTTGATGGGAAAAAGCTGGCCAGCACCGATGATCGCGCGAAGGATTTCTTTGAAAAGGTCGTCGCGTCAGAATCTTCGCAAAAAGAGCTTGACCGTATCCGCGACGAAAGCTCGCGGTATGATGAAGATTTTGCGATCAATGGTTTGACGCTGTTTCAATCCATTTCGGTCTCCGATCAGCTTCGCAAAGCCTTCATGTTTAGTTTGACCGGAAAGGAAATGAACGGCGGAATGGAGACTTACGTTGTTTCCTACGAACAATCTTCCGCAAGCCCGTCGATAACGGTCAACGGAAGCGGATCGCATAATTATGATATTGAGATCGACGGCGACAAGACCGAACTTAACACGAGAATTCGCCGCAAGCTTTGGATCGACGCGGCGACATTCAACGTACGCAAAGAAGTTCGCGAGCGAATTATTCAACCCGCCGGTTTTGAACGGCCAATGCTTGTCGCGGTAGATGTATTCGAATACGCCGACACGGAATTCGGCATTTTAACGCCAAAAAAGATCACCCATCTTCAATACAGCGTAAAAACAAAAGATCGCGAAGCCCGCAAAGACACGAAGGTAGAATTTACCTACGGCAAGTTTACGAAACCCGATGTCGATGTGAAATCGTCCGACGTTAAGGCAAAAGATCGATAGCTTTTGCAGCCGGATCGTCAACGATCTCGTCGATGAGGCCAATCGCCAGAGCCTCGTCGGCAGAAACGCGCTTTGCGGTCATAAACATTTCCAACGCTTTTGCTTCGCCGACCAATCTTGGCAAACGCTGAGTTCCGCCCCAACCGGTTATTATTCCCAGCGTCACGCCCGGATGACAAAATTCCGCCGTTGGCTCCGCAATGCGAACATCACAAACAAGCGCCAGATCCAACGCCCCGCCAAAACATAATCCGTTTATCGCGGCGATAGTCCGCATCGGCAGATCGGCGATCTTTTGCATCAACGATTGCCCGTAAAGCGAAAATTCACGTGCCGAATCGGCGTCAACCTCGGCGATCTCACGCAGATTCGCCCCTGACGCAAAGATATTATCGCTGCCTGTGAAGATAAGTTTTTCTGTCGCCGCATCTATCTCGTCCACGATCTCGTGAAGCCTTTTCAGAACCTCGACCGACAGCGGATTTCTCATCTCCGGCCGCGTAAAGCGTACGATCAATGCTCCGTCAATTTTCTCAGTGGCGACGGGAACAGACAAT
>Ga0193752_1003408_pt1 | contig 10970 bp, 10 predicted proteins | sample H1c1metaG_FD_144924 | JGI IMG/M metagenome (GOLD analysis project Ga0193752, IMG submission 144924) | Soil microbial communities from a riparian zone of the East river system, Colorado, United States - H1c1 | ecosystem: Environmental > Terrestrial > Soil > Riparian zone | place: USA: East River...
CCTGCAGGTTGGTGTATTCTGCGCGCACACCACCGAGAAAATCCCATTTGCCGCGATGCATGCTGGCCTGGACGTACGCAGCGCCTACGTTTTCTGTGAAATCAAAAACATCGGCAAAGCGCGGATCGGAACTGTAGACCTGCGTGAAATAATTGTACTGGTAGCCGACCTGTTCGTTCCTGTATTTGCGCAAAGAATATTTCACACCTGTTTCAATTTTAAAAGAATCGGAAACGGGGTGCGAATAATCGGCCTGAGCCATACCGCTGTAAAATACATTGATCGCTTTGTTCGTCTGGTACGGCGAGTTTTCATAACCGTAGGAATCGAGACGAAAGAAATTGTCGATCCTGCGCTGGTTGGTTGAGAACGATGCAGCCGACGAAAATGTTTTTTTACTTCCGGGAAATGCTTTGCGGAAGTCGAGAGCAGCGTCGATGGTATTTGTTTTGTCCGTGCCATCTGTTCTCCGCCCGAAACTGCTGGAGAATACATCTACCGAATCAAGGAAGGTGTAATTCGTGCTGTCGGTTTTGGTTTCGCTTCTCACGGTGTATCCGCCGGAAAGTGAAAGCGTATGGTACGGATTGAAATAAATATCGGTACCCAACCGTGCGCTGTGAAATACGTTCGATGTCAGTGTTCCGCTGCGCGAATTGAAACTGAACGCGGTATCCGGTGTATGATTCAACTGTTCTCCATACCCGGTTCCCCAGCGGTCTTCGTACCGGTAATTGTAGTTGCCAAAGAAGTTGGCTTTATTGGTGCGTGCATTGATGTTCACACCGCCGGTATATTTATTTCCTGTTCCAACACCACCGTTGATCGTTCCGTTGTATCCTTTGCCTTTTTCTTTTTTTGTAATGATGTTGATGATTCCAGCCATTCCCTGTGCGTCGTATTTTGCAGAAGGGTTTGTGATGATCTCAATGCGCTCAATCATGCTTGCGGGAATCTGCTGCAGCGCGGCCGTGCGGTCTTCACCGGTTACACCCGTTGGTTTTCCGTCAATGAGGATCGTTACGTTTTCTGAGCCGCGGAGGCTGACTTTGCCATCGATATCTACGGTAACGGATGGAATATTCTGCAGCACATCCGTTGCGGTTCCACCGGTATTCGTAATGTTCTGATCAACATCGTACACTTTCTTGTCGATGCTGTTGGTGTAATCACTTCGTTCTTCGGTAATCTGTACGGCGCCGAGTTCTGTGGCCGACGGAGAAATTTTGATTGCACCCGCATCATATTGCGGTGACATCATGGAAACCGAAAACGGTTTGGAATACCAGGTGTTGTAACCCATGAACGAAACGCGCAGCAGGAATGTCCCCGGCGGAAGTTTATTCACGGAAAATGAACCGTCTTTTTCGGTAACACCGCCGCCTTTCACAGCGGAATCAGCGGCGTTGATCACAGCGATGGATGCGTATTCGACGCTTTGGCCGGTGATTGTATCCGAAACAATTCCGATCACTGTGCCGATCAAGGGCGGACCCTGGGCGTTGGGTTGTTGTGCGTGAATATTATCTGCATTCAGAAACAACGAAACGGCAAACAGCAACGCGGGTAATAGTTTCTTCATCGGTGTAAAGATAGGTAAGTGGGATTGTTTAATTGTCAGCGTGAGAATGTGCTGGTGAGTTGCGTGTTAAAATTTTGAAATGATTTTTTCACCGCAGAGGCGCGGAGGCGCAGAGGAAGGGCAGAGATTTGAGAAAGCAAAGCGCGCTGAGAATCGCTGCGCGATTGCGATGTTTAGGTGTTTCTTGAGTTGTATCTCCGCGTCTCCGCGCCTCTGCGGTAAAATTTAAAGCAACAAATCGCGAAGCGATTAAAATCCGCATGATCCGTAAAATCTGCGTTCTATTGTGCAGCACAAATCACGAAGTGATCAATCCAATAAAATTAATTGAGTTTGTACGCCGTAGCCAATTCAAAACGCGGAATAGCGACTTTGAAAAACGAATCGTCGTTTACGCTTTTGAAAAGATACGTGCCATGCATGCTGCCTAATTCAGATGTGAGATTGCATGCAGATTCATATTCATAGACTTCTCCGGGAAGAAGTATGGGTTGCTGACCAACCACGCCTTCGCCTTCCACTTCCTGCTTGGGGGTGGCGGAATCAAAAATCATCCAGTGGCGGCGCATGAGCTGCACCGTGTGACTCGAAGTATTTTCAATCCGGATGCGGTAGGAAAAGAAAAAGTGTTTGCTCTCAGGCCGGGAATATAATTCCTGGTACCTGCTTGTTACACTGATCCGTATGCCTTTTGTGATTCGCGTTACCATGATGCGTTATGCAAGTTTAGAGCAGTCCTGATTGAAAAACAATTTCCTGCCAAAAAGTTTGTCAACAATGGACCATTGAAATCCTCCCAAATAGGAACTTTTAACACTTTCGGGGATCAAATTCCCCATTTTATTTATGTTCCACGGTATTTTCCGGTTCAGTCCAGCCGCGAATTCAAACGCTTGACCGCCACCAATTCGTCTGTGCGGGCGCCCGTTTTTCGGAAATAAATCAAAATCCAGTAGTCGTTTTCCGTTTCCTGGTTCATTCCTTCTGCCACATAATCATCAGCAGCGGTCTCTTTATCCTTCAGGAAAACATACTCGTAATTGTAATATCCCTGTTTGAGATACAGCGAGGCTTCGTAACCGCGGCGTTCTTTGTTGTACGTCATTTTATTTTTTGCGGTGCATTGCCAGTCGGTCATTGCGCCAAAAACATACATGTTGCCCTCGGAAACCGGTAAATCCCAGGGCATGAAAAAATGCACCCAGCAATATTCCGATTCAACGTCGCTATCGTTGTTGTCCTGTGTACGGATGAGAAATTTTCCGTTGATGTCGGCATTGTTCATGTACCGCTTGAACGTGCGTCGCTCATCAGGCAAAAGTGTCACATTATATTCGCCGCTGTCTTTGGAAATACTTTCGACACGTTCGGTATTCAAACGCAGCGTGCGCGTATCAAACCAACGGAATTCTTTTCCGCCTTTGAACACGTTGACATCTTCAAAGTCGTAACGCAATTCCTGGTTCATGAGAAACTGCGGTTGCAAACCCACTTTCGCGTTGTCCCAGCGACCGTTCTGCAGGATCACGGGATAAATTTCCTGGAACGGATTCGTGATTTCGTTTGTGGTGTACGTCACTGTAAAATCAACTTCCTGTTTGTAATTCCGGTCGGCGACAATGGTCGATGCGTGAACATCGCCTGTAAGCGATACTTTGTTTTCGTACACCATGAACCGGCGCGTGAGAACCAATTTCTCGGGATCATTGTCCTCGTAAACTTTCAGGATATAATTTCCCGACAAGAGCAGCTTAAACTGGTCGTGTGGAAATTGCGCTTCGTAATGGGTGTACCGTTGCAGGGTGTTTCGCGAAAAACTATACGTGGAAATCTGTTGTTCCGGAAATCCGTCGATGTAATCGGTCACGCTGGCGTTGGATGGTTCCCATTGTGCGGAACAGTGGACAACGGTATACCACAACGATTTGAAATCACTTTCGAGATCATCGAACGACAAAAACAATTTCTCTTCCGAACCCAGGAGCATGATCGGCGGAAGCATCGTTTGAGGATCAACACTCAGTATGACGGTAGCGATTGTCGGAATATACGCGCGGTCGTCGTATCGGATGGTGTTCCCCGTATAGTATTCGATGGTATCCGTTGCGTGCTTTGCGTGCGCAATAGTTGCCGAACACAGGACGAACAGAAGAATGAATGCGGTTTTGATTTTCATGAATGGTATAAGATCGTCAAGAATTGTGCCTATTGCAAAGGTAAGACCTGCCCGGTGCTGTTCAGGGTAGATGTGAGCTGTGCCGGTTGACCGCGGTAATACACGTTTCCGCTTCCATCAATTTCACAAATGAGTGTGTTGAGTGCGTAAACCGTGGTTTTTCCGATAGTCCGCGTGTACACCCAGCAATACGGACTTGCGCATTCATCCGTAATGGTAAACCCCGTTCCGGTGCTGTAAATAATTACTTCGCTGGCTGTGCCTGTTAATTCAATATCGCCTTCGGCATGCTGAAACGTGTAAACGCTCGAACCCGTTACGTTCATCCGGATATCGCCCGAATTTTTTATTTCCAGGTTCAATGAAGGAGACGAGCAGGTGCCCGTGTTGGAGATCTGACCCGTACCCGATGCAATGATTTTTTGCAGTTCGTGTCCCATGCGCACGTACACCGTAATCGGTACATCGTACCTGCGCGTGAAATTGCAGCGGTTCGTGTTCCGGATGTACAAAATGCCATCGACAACTTCTGTTTTTACAAGCGCCAGGAGATTTTCACCCGCTTCAACTTTCACCTGTTGCGGTGCTACGGTGTCTTCCGTGAAAACAACATTCACGTGGTTCGAAACGTGCACGGTGTGAAAATTGTCGAGCGTGCGGATCTCCTGGATCACCGGTCCGGTTCTTTTCAGGCAATCGCAGGCATTTTCCTTTTTGCAGCTTTGAACGGCAAGCAGGGTCACGACGATCATGAAATATTTTCCGAACAGTTTCATCAGAATCTCCAGCCGAATCCGGCGTCTAAATATTCTGCTTTCGCAAAATGTGTTTTCAGTGAAAAATGCACCAGCAAGTGATCGGTCACGAGGTACCTGACACCAAGACGCGAGTAAATGGGAACGTTGCCTTTGTATTTCGTATACGCGTAAACTCCTGCTTCCATGGGGAAAGAAACGCGGCCAAGCACGAGTTCATGACTGAATTTTACACCGACCTGCACGTTTTCCAGAACGGAGACCGGAACGGAATCGATAATCTGGGCATGACGCAATGCCTGGCTGTACATGAGATCAAGGCCTCCGCCAAAACGGTGTTTGCGGGAAGTATTTTTCATGTACGACGATTGCACCGTAACGAGTCCGAACCTGTTGCCACCGATTGGTGCGGCCTGGTTGCAACCTCCCGCAAGAACTACCGCGAGGTGCCATTTCGAATTGTACACCAGTGAATCGGTGTGCGCAATTTTTTCGGGACTTTCATTTGTTTTCCGCTGACAGTCGAGTTTCTTAATCCTGTAATGAACGCCTACGTGCAGCATCGGAATATTCAGACCGAGATTGGGCAGGGTGACGGCCCCATTGGAAAAATGCGTGATACCCACACCCGTTTCCACGTAATACCGTTCACCGGCCTGCCACATGGCGTTCAGGCGGAACGAAACGGCAGCATTGAAGTGAGAACCAATGGCAATGTTCTTGTGATTTTCAATCCGGTCGAATTTTTTGGTAACGTAACCGATTCCCCATCCCCAGCGGAAACTGAGTGAAAAATTTTTCCGCCCGCGGACCAATGGGAAATTCAGGTACGGATACAAACCGATGGCGGTACCCAGTTCTTCCGGATTTCCGAGCGGAACAATCATCAGCGCCGCCCCGATCTGCGGGCCCCGGCACTGTTTGTGCCACGATTTGAAACCGGACGGCGATTTCCAGACGCTGAATTCCACGGCCCCGATATGCTGTTTGTACAGGTGAAGCATATTGTCGCGGTGTGCCCAGAGAAAACCGTAATGGCCGCTTGCGTTTACGTAATAAGACGACTGGTTTTCATTGGTTTGCCCCAGCAGCGCAACATCGGAGAATAAGAATTGAGCCAGGAATAAGGCGATTCCAGCAGTGAAACGCATGTAACAAATATAGTGATTGTCGTTGGCGAAACACAGGATCAAGCGGCAAACCCGCTAAATTCGCAGACAGAAAGTACGCTATGGAAAAATATAAAAAGCAGATGGACGCGTTTGCGCGGATGCTGCAGATCATGGATGAATTGCGTGAGCAATGTCCGTGGGATAAAAAACAAACGTTTGAAAGTCTGCGTCACCTGACGATCGAAGAAACATACGAGCTGGCGGATGCAATCCTGGATAAAAACATGGATGGAATCAAGAAAGAACTGGGCGATGTTTTGCTCCACATTGTTTTTTATGCACGCATAGGAAGTGAGACAGGCGATTTTGACATTGCGGATGTGATTCATACGGAATGTGACAAACTCGTGAACCGTCACCCGCACATTTACGGCGATGTGAAAGTGGAGAACGAACAACAGGTGAAAGAGAACTGGGAAAAGATCAAGCTGAAAGAGAAAGACAGCATGACGGCAGAAGGATTCGCTTCGGTGCTGGCCGGTGTTCCGGTTTCATTGCCGGCGATGGTGAAGTCGAGCAGGATCCAGGAAAAAGCACGCGCAGTAGGATTCGATTGGGAACAGCCGGAACAGGTGTGGGGTAAGGTTAGCGAAGAAATGGATGAGCTCCGGGATGAAGTGCAGAAAGGAAGTTCCGTGGAAAAGATGGAAGATGAAATGGGCGATGTTTTTTTTGCGTTAATAAATTACGCGCGTTTCATCGGGGTGAACCCGGAAGATGCTTTGGAACGGACAAATAAGAAATTTGTGCGCCGTTTTCAGTATCTTGAACGTGAAACACAGAAGGCAGGGAAGAAGTTGAGCGAGATGTCGCTCGCGGAAATGGATGTGTACTGGGAACAGGCAAAACAAGGTGACAAATGGATTGGATAAAGGTCGGTGAACTTTCCGCTTATCTCATGATTCCTATTGCGGGAGTGATTGTTCTTCTGTTCGTTATGCGAAAGCAGGGTAAGTTAAAGCGAAAAAATAATTTGCTCATCCAGTTTCGTAAAACCAGTTTCAAAAACGAAGATGAATTGTCGTGGTACATTGCCCACGATATTGTTGGCAAATCTGGTTTTTTCGATTGCGTAGTTTACAAGGTCGATCACGGCGATAGAGTGTGCAGGCAGATTGCCGCATTTGGCCCGAAGAACCCGGAGAAGATGAGTATCCTGAACCCGATCAACATTCCGTTTGAACGCGGAATTGTTGGACACGTGGCTGCGCATGGTGTTCCGGAACGCATCAATGATACAACGAAGGATTCGCGTTACGTACCGGACGATGACGTGCGTTACTCCGAAATCACGGTTCCCATTTTTCTGAAGGGCGTAGTGGTGATGATTATTGATTCCGAGAATAAAAAGATCAATGGGTTCAGTGAAGCGGATGGAGAATTTTTCCTGAGTGTGGCGCGGATTACGACGGAGAAGCTGGAGCAAGTTTAAAAATTGCAAAAACGCGACTTACCAGTGAGGTAAGGTCTTGATAAGAAGGGTTGCCTTCGAAGATAGATTTACCGCGGTCAAAAAACGAGACTTGTCCTGCGTGCAAAAACAACCACGGGGGCACAGCGTAAGAGTAGATGTTGTTTGCTGCATTCCTTAAGGCACAGCGAATAGAAAACATTCGCTTCGCTTCTGTCCGTGCAAACACGAAGTGTTTGCTTCAGAGCGCCCTGCCGACACAAGTACCACTGAAGTTATGCGCCGTGCCACTGTGTCGCCGTGGTTATTTACGTTTCAGTGTCCTGTAGTGATAGCAACCAAAAAATATAAATCAAAAAACAAGTTTTCGTAAATGAGAATCCCCGAAAGACGACCGTACGGGAGAACGGCCATCTCCGGGGATTAACCTAACAAGCGTCTTTATTTTTTATCGTCGTCGTCTTCGCCGTCTTTTTCAATTTCTGTACTCAGGTAATTTCCGTTTGCGTCGAAGATGTAATCTTTTCCACCCACCTCTGCTTCGTAAGAAACCACACCGGCCGCAGTTGTCATTTTCGCCGCTTCGGTGATCTTTTTACCACCGAGGGTATTCTTCACATACGTGTGCACACCGGCAGGTAATTCCGTCGTTGAAATTTCAATTTCTGTCATCACGTGTGCACCGGCGGGAGTAAATACAACAGACGTTTCCACTTTGTTGTTGTCGAATTCTCCTTCGTAATTCCCGTCCTCCATTTCCCAATCCACATCTTTCGCGTTGGGATACATTTGAGTCAATGCCTGCTTTACCGCATCAGGAACAGTTCCTTCTTTTATTTTTTGAGCGAACGCAATGGTGAGCGCGGGAACGAAGAGGAAAGTGAGAATGAGTTTTTTCATGGCATCTGTGTTTTTGTACAACACAAATCTATGACCTCATTCTGTTGCAATTCTGGAGGAATACATCACGAAAATTGAATCGAAAAAACGTGTTTTTGTTCCTGGTAACGGTAATTCACCTGCAGACCAGCACCGTCAGCCACCATTTTTACCAATGAAAGTCCAAGACCGGTCGACGTTTCACTTTGATTTTCTTTGTAAAAACGTTCAAATAGCTGTTCCGGTTTTCCTTTCAGCGGTTCACCGGAATTGCTCACTGCAAACTCACGATCTGTTAACGTAACGGCAATTTTTCCATTTTCCGGAGTGTGTCGCAGCGCGTTGGCCAGGAGATTGGTCACAAGAATTTCAGCAAGCGCCGGGTGCAGCTTCAGTCGCACTCCTTCTTTCACATCCACCTGCACTGCGAAATTCTTTTGTTCAAACAATTCCCAGAGCAACGTTATTTTTTGGCGGACCACGGATGAAAAATCAATGGGAGCGGTGTGCAGAAATTGGTTGTTCTCAATCCGTGTGAGGAGCAACAGGGTGGTGACCAGGCCCGATAATTTTCGGGTGGTGGAATGCAGTTGACTGATTGAGCCATATTGTTCTTCAGTCAGTGATCGGTCCTGGAGCAATACTTCCGTGGTCGACTGAATAACGGCGAGTGGTGTTTGAATTTCGTGCGCAGCATTTTCAGAAAACGATTTCAGCGATTGAAAAGAAGATTCTGTGTTGGCAATCATTTTCTCAATGGCCGCATTCAGTTCTTTGAATTCGCGGATTTTCGTTTCAGGAAGTACCACGGCATTTTTCTTGCCCGGGCGAAATTCCTTCATCGCACCCAACGTCATGAAAAATGGCTTCCATATACGACGCGAGACGACTTGCATCGAAACAATGATCGCCACAGCAAGTACGACGAGCACGAAGATGAATGAAATGAAAATCCCTTCAACCAGGTCGTCCGATTCGATCATCATTTTCTGTACCGTGACCCTGTACCACTGGCCGTTTTTTTCGAACGGAAAAGAAAGCAGGCGAAACGGAAGCAATTCTTCTCCATGCGTTTCATAGATCATGGTATCCGTAGTGCTTTCTGCAGTTTCTTGTATGACCGGACGAATGTGTACATCATCAGCCAACGGGGAATTTGCAACGGGTGCACTGTCCTGTTCCAAAGCTTCCAGTACAGCTGCCTTTTTCATGTAAAGACTTTCCGTGGTTTCTTCGTCAACAAGATCGCGGAGAAAATTGTAGAAAATGGCGCTGCCTGCTGAAAATACGAGCAGCGTGATCACAACGTAAAGCACCGTGGTACGGGTGAGTAATTTCATGCGCCGGAAAATCGATAACCTGTTCCGTAAACCGCCTGGACGTAGTCGTTGCAACCGACTTCGTTCAGTTTCTTCCGGAGATTTTTGACGTGCGAATAAATAAAATCATAGGAGCCGGTCAGTGAGATATCGTCGCCCCACAATCTTTCCGCAATGGATTCTTTCGAGAGCACGCGGTTTCGGTTGTGAATGAAGTAAAGCAGGAGTTCGTATTCTTTGGGCGTGAGCCAGACCTGTTTTCCTTCAACAATCACCACGCGTGAATCGGTGTTGATCCGCAGCTTGCCGAACTCAACTTCATTGCTTCCAAACTGGTTCATGCGGCGCGACAATGATTTTACACGGGCATTCAATTCAGACAGGTGAAATGGTTTTGCAATGTAATCGTCGGCACCCAATTCGAGCCCCGCGATTTTATCATCCAGCGAATTTTTTGCGGAAATGATAATGACTCCGGTAGCCGGGTGTGATTTCTTAATTTCTTTCACAAGCTCAAGCCCGTTGCCACCGGGAATGGTAATGTCCACGAGCAGGCAATCGTAATCGTGATCAAGGGTTTTGCTCAGGCCATTGGAGAAATCACCGGCAATCTCCACAAGATGCCCTTCCATCGACAGATACTGGCGGATATTGCGCCGCAATTCAGGATCGTCTTCAACCAGTAGAATTTTCATGTCCTCAAAAATAGAGTGGAATTCTGGAGGAAACCTGTGCGGGCTGTGGAATTTATTCCCCGCCGGCACGGGACTTAACGTGAATTTTCCACCGGTCGAAATCCGCGAACGTGTCCAGTTCGTAATTCGGATAACACACTCCGAAGGAGTCCTTCGGACAACTAAAAAACCCATATCATGAAAAAGCTAATTGTATGTGCGGGCGTTGCGATGCTCGTTTTTGCTGCGACCAATGTTGTTGCGGTGAACAAATTTTCCTCGGCAGGGAGTCCTTCGGACAATGAAAATCCATCAGTCACTATTGGTGAATCGGAATGGATGAAATCAGAATCACAAACGTGGGCTGGTTTGCACGAAGGAAAGAAAACCTGGTACAAACTGAACACGAAGGACGCATCACTTTGGTGGTCGACGGACGAGGGAAAAACCTGGGCTGCGGTTCCCAACGGAATGTGGCAGGACAAAGAAGGAAAATGGCTGAAGATCAATGAAGGAAAACTCGTATGGTCGGCCGACGGTGGAAAAACGTGGGTGGAGGTTCCGGATTGGACCTGGCAGGATTCTGATGGAACCTGGTGCAAGTTCGATAAGGACTGGAATTTGTGGACGAAGAAATAAGGGATTTGAGGATTCAAAGATTCAAAATTCAAGGATTCAAACATTCGCACTTGTCGCGGTTTCGACAGGTGCGAATTGTTGTGTCCTGAATTGACCGGGCGATCTACTGAGCAAAAAAAACGAAACCACATTAGGAACATAGAAAAGCATAGGCGTCAGTAAGATCATAGCGCACATAGCGTTGTAGACGCTCACTATGTGAACTATTGTTTTCTGACACACAGCACCTATGTAAACTATGTTCCTCGTATGTTTGTTCCCAGAAGTATTTTTGTACTTCCACAGGAAAATACCGGGAGCCGACATGTTACTAAACAACTCCAGAAGTATGTTCACACATAGATATAGCCCCGGTATTTTTTC
>Ga0193752_1003409_pt1 | contig 10969 bp, 10 predicted proteins | sample H1c1metaG_FD_144924 | JGI IMG/M metagenome (GOLD analysis project Ga0193752, IMG submission 144924) | Soil microbial communities from a riparian zone of the East river system, Colorado, United States - H1c1 | ecosystem: Environmental > Terrestrial > Soil > Riparian zone | place: USA: East River...
TGAGATCAAAGCCAGCCTTGGCGGGTGCGGCCGAGCTTGATGCATAGAGCCAGTATGAGCCGCCGACTGCGAAGCTCACCACAAGCACAAGAGCTATAACGAATTTTTGATTTTGAAAACTGAAGAAACTCGGGAGTTTTTTGGGCTTTTTAGTTGGTGCTTTTTTGGATTTGACTGCCATTTTTTTACCTCTTTACCATACTGTTTGTTAATCTCCACAAGCGACTGAGATAATCTCCGAGCACGTAAGCTGGCGCATCCTGAACCATGTCTGGCTGCCTACGACTCCATCTGTAGCAAGTTTCGGATTTACAGCCGCGTATGAGTTCATGAATCCCTGGTAGGCGGCAACTGATAGGGCAGTCACGGGACCATATTTTCCATCGGGGTAAATGTATCCCCACGGGGGATTGTTCTCATGTCGAATATGGAAGGTGCGAGCCGCATTCAAAACAAGCTGCACGGCCTTTACGCAGGAACCGGTAGAGCCAACCGTGTTGTTTGGCCCCGCCCTAAGGACTGCCGCCGTCCCTTCACAACCCTGTACGGTATTCAGGTCTTTGGCAACTCGAGCTGAACTTGACTCGTACATCCAGTACGAACCCCCGCCCGCAAAGCCCACAACTATTGCAACGAGCAGAACAAATTTTTGGTTTTTGAAACTAAAAAAACCTGGTAGTTTGGCTGATTTTTTCACTGCTTTCCCCTTGGCCGCTGACTTCACTGATTTTGCAGGTGCTTTTTTGGTACCCTTGGCTGCCATAGCCGATCCCCTTGTAGTGTTTAGTTCTTGTCACTACTTTACCATAAGCGTAAGCGTAAATACAACAACACCCCAGGGGTCGCAGGCTAGTATTCTAAGGAGTGTCCGGTAACAATAATTTTGTCACCAGCTTGTATGCCCTTGCGCCGGAGTTCGTGCATGATACCCATCTTTTTCATAATATCCCGCAGGCGTTGGGTAGCATGGAAACTGCTAAAGTCTGTACGCATAGCAAACCGCTCTATCTTGCGGCCAGTAACTACAAAACCCTTGGCGGTTTTTTCAACCTTCCAGCTGTCTGTTGTATCTAGTTTGAGCACCGGCAATGAATCTTCTTCTGCCAGCTTTTTGGCGGCTTGAGCGCGAGCCTTGACTACAAGTTTTAGCGCGTCCGCCAGAAGTTCTTTTACGCCTAGCTTACTCTTGGCCGATATGTCCACCACTTTAGTTCCTTTTGGAACAGTAACCTTGAGATCTTTTAACAGCTGCTTAGTGGTGGCCACATCTAAGCCTTCGGTTTTGTTGAGCGCCACAATCTGCGGACGCTTAGACATATCAACCTTATAGGCTTTGAGTTCTTGCTGAATAGTTTTATAAGAAGAAACTACATCATCGTTATAAGCATCTATCAGATGCACTAATACGCCAGAACGTTCTACGTGACGCAGAAAATCATCACCCAAGCCCTTGCCTTCACTAGCGCCTTCGATGAGCCCTGGAATGTCAGCAACTAAAACACTGGTGTTAGATACATCTACTACACCTAGGTTAGGAGTGAGTGTCGTAAATGGGTAGTTAGCAATTTCTGGCTTGGCATTGCTAATAACGCTCAGAAGCGTGGACTTGCCAGCATTCGGGAGTCCCACCAGCCCAACGTCAGCAATCATTTTGAGTTCGAGCACCAGATCCATCTCACCACCAAGTTCACCCTTTTCGGCCACACGAGGAGCCTGGCGTGTGCTGCTCACAAAGTGAGCGTTACCAAACCCGCCCTTGCCACCCTGAGCGATAATCACTTGTTGGCCATCAGTAGCAAGGTCTGCCAGCGTGTTGCCCTCTTTGTCACCTACCACAGTTCCCACGGGAATCTGCACGAGTAGGTCCTTACCGCCGCGGCCGTGCTTGCGGGTTTTGAGCCCGGGCTGGCCAGGCTGAGCCTCTAGGCGCTTCTGAAAGCGGAAGGTTGCCAGGGTGTTTTGGTTACGGCTCGCCTGAAAAACCACATTGCCGCCATTGCCACCGTCACCACCATCAGGACCACCCTTGTCGACAAACTTCTCATGACGAAAACTGACGGCGCCATTGCCACCGTCACCTGCTTTCACTACCACTTTGACCTTATCAACAAACATTAACGCTACTATACCAGAAAAGTTGTAATTTTAACAGAGATCTATCTCTGTTCGCCCGGCTCTCGTCTCCAATAATGCCGCTTCATGCCAGGCCTACCTGAATGGGCTGTTGCAAGATCTCTTTCAAACTCACCAGTCGTTGTCTGTTGCCAGTAGTTATTCACTGTGGTTTGTGATTCTGTCATCACGCCCCGCAAACTTTCATCAACATCGAGATGCGGAGGAGCAAACAAGCCGTTCATGAACCCTCGCAGCATCAGAAGCTCCTGCCCGGTCCAAAACAGTGGTGAGCCGTATCTAAGATCTAGGTCACTCGTATTTTTGCTCTGGCTACTCAAAAATCGATCTAGTGCATCAACTCTGTCACCAAAACGAAGCATTAGTTTATGGGCAGCATGTCCGTAAAGAGCTTGCAGCGTCTCTAGCGCAGCCCCGTGAACATCACGCTGTTGCATAGCTTCCCGCATCTCATTCTCTGTCTCTGGGCCATCGGGCTGCGTTACAAGTTCTGTGACTTTCTGTTTGCCCTTATCCCTGGGACCAACCAAAATATTTGCCATATAACTACTCCCATACACAAGGTCACTCGCCACCTCAACGACAGGAATACCTCCAACGCCATACGCATCATGCTCATCCAAGACGTAGTCGGTAACAAATGGCACTATCTCGTTGAAGGCATGCTTCACTGCGGATACAGCTAGTACGGGAAGCAGCGGATCGTGACGTGCATCTACAAGTCCCACTTCTCCGTTAGGTAGGGTAATTTTGTGCGGGCCGCGTGCTGTATGGCTCAAGTTTTCTGCGGTATGGATAAGCGAGCTGAGCTGCCTAAGCTGCTTCTCTTGGAGGTATTCAGTTGGAGTAAGTGGTGGTTTTACCCAGTAGCCCGCTGCCCCGGGTGCAGCTAATCGCTTCAAGGCATCAAGACGAGCGAGTCTGTCTGTGAGCTCTGAAACTACAACTCCCATGACTTCATCTTCAGGCAAAAACGGCACCGTCTTGGTCTCGGCATACGGTACCGCAGGCATAAACTGTTCCAGAGGCTCAAATGGGTTGTTTTCTTTTGAGTCACGAATAAGCGCGAGAGCTTGGTTGGCTCTTTGATCAAGTAATAGCTGGTCCTGCTCTGTCTCGGGTTTGTGTAAGTCCTTTAGATATTCGGCAGCGGTGCCACGAGGATCGTCTTGCCCACCAGGCGTGTTGCCTACAGCGAAGGCAACATCAGTTATAAGCTGCCACTCATTAAAATATGCCTGGCTGCGTTCAATAAACTCAGCTGGATCTATTAGATTTTCTAGACTATCTAAGATAATGGGCTGTTGTTCGCGATATGTTATAGGGATATCAACAAGCTCTTGGCCAGAGGCTACTCTTTCGTGAACTGTTAACATAATAAGGTATTATACAATAAAATTGGATTGAAATCAATATCACTTTATCGGCGACTATCCCCTCTAAGCAAGTAGCTGGGGTGTCATCTGTTGACCTCAGTTCGCATTAGCGTTATGATGGGTGCGTACGAAGAGACTTGGGGTGCTGGGGGGAATGAAGAAACATTGTTCCATTAACTTAATTCTTTTCGTACAAACAATCCGTGAGGGTAATTGATGGCATATAGCTATTGGCTTTAAGCACGCACCCTCACAGGGTGCTTTTTCGTAATACGGAAAGTTGGCCGAGTGGTTGATGGCAGCGGTCTTTAAAACCGTAGAGCTGCGCAACAGTTCCGAGGGTTCGAATCCCTCACTTTCCGCCAAAACAAACATCTAAAACCAACACCAATTAGAAAAGTCCCCCACCGCCATATGGGGAGGGGGACTTAATAGCCGAACAACGGCGAACTGCGCAACGTCCTAATGATAGCACGAGGCGAGTTTGAGGTACACAAGAATATGCAATAAACGTACATCAATAACACCTTGATTCTTTCCTTGACCAGCAAGTATTTATTTGCTACAATTAGGGTAATGAGATACACATTCAAGGAGTTCAAAGAGGAATACCCAAACGAAGCAGCTTGTCTTAATGCTGTCCTTGAAAATCGTTATGGTGATACCTGCCCCCGCTGTGGTGTAGTTGGCGTGACCTTTCATCCCATCAACGGACGACAGGGCTTTGTCTGCTCCGAGTGTGACCACCACATCTACCCGCTGGCTGATACTATCTTTCGCAAGTCCAGCACCAGCCTAGAGAGTTGGTTTCATGCTATCTACCTGTTCTCAGTCGCTAAGAACGGCGTATCAGCCAAAGAGTTAGAACGACACCTCGGCGTGACATACAAGACCGCATGGCGCATGTGTAAGCAGATTCGTTTACTCATGCAGCAAGAGTCGGACAAACTAACCGGAACGGTAGAAGTAGATGAAACATACTACGGTGGCAAAGGTACCCGTAACTGGCAGAATGAGAAAACGCCGATTTATGGCGTTACTGAAAGAGGCGGTCAAGCCAAGGCCGTAGTTGCTCATGGTGGCGTGAACGCAACCACAGCTATACCATTCCTGAAAAGCCGTGTAGAGCTAGGCTCAAAGGTTATGAGCGATGAGAGCCGCATCTATAACCGAGTGAAGCGAGACTACACCCACGCTTTTGTGACGCACTCCAAAGAGCAGTATGTGGATGGAGACATCCATACCAACTCAATAGAAGGCTTCTGGGGCAATATGAAGAACGCTATTTCTGGGACTTACCACTGCGTTTCGCCGAAGTACTTGCAGAGCTACGTGAACGAGTTTGTTTTTCGTTATAACTATCGGGCTGTGGCTGTTGGCCCTGTTCTTTTGGAACGGGCTGGGAAGCGGATTTAAGGAGTTTCTTGAAGAGTTTCTTGCTCATTTCTTGCCTTTCTTGAATAGATAAGTTGCAAGTGCGCCCACAACAACAATTACCTGCCCGAACACGCTTACTGCAATGACATTCACAACGCCATCACTAACACCATTGTATTTGGGCATAAAAAGTCTTATCACCATTTGAGCAATTACTATCAGAGCCAGCAACTTGAAGCTTTCTTTAGAGAGGTATAACACGCCTTTCATGAGTTGCTCTTTATGATTAAGCTCCTGCTCTTTGGTGGCGTAATCTAGGTCTTTTGAAGAGTACTCTTTCTTAATCTCAGGGTCAGGCTCATACGCTTCAGCCGATGGCGGTAGTTCGGTGGGCCTTAGGGCTTTTAGTAGCGCTTCTACAGCTTCGTCTGTTAATTTGCTTGAATCCATTTAACTCTGTTTCTCATGGCAGATAGCGAAACCTTGAAATGGTCAGCAAGTTCTTCTAATGGGACATTCTGCTTCAGTTTAGGTAGTAAGAGCTCTTTGGGAACGAGTAGGCTTGCTGCGAAGTAATTGGCTTCACTTTCTTCAGAGGTATCTTTGTCTGAGGCGGAATAGTCTAAGTTATCAAGTCTCAGTTTCAGTCCTTCATGTAAAAAATGATGTCCTAACTCATGTGCTAGGGTAAAACGTTTACGCTCAGAACTCATTGACTTCTCTATGAAAATTTTTGGATTGGTTTTTTTTGCTGGGTCGTCATACGTGATAAACCCGCTTAGGCTACCACTTATGGGCGTTAAGTCATCTTCAAATACTTTAATTCCAAGCGACCTTGCCATCTCAGTAAGGCCTACTAAAGGGTAATATTCATCATCAAGAGATGATTTTACGTCAGTGATGACTGAATCAATCCATTGTTGTTTGTCCTTTGACAGATATGCCATTCTTACCCCTTTCTACCATAATTATAGAGGAAATTCCATCAATTTACCACGAGCGGTATGATGCTTGTGGCTACTTGCTGTAAGGGGATAGTCGCCACTTTATCTGTAGATGAATCGTTGATACTTGCCAAGGGCTGGCACCCACTCGGAGTAGCCTACGCGGCCCCAGCCAGCAAGTCCGTTCATGTCCGAGTATTTGATCATGCGACCGTCTTCTGACACTGCCTCTACTACACCTACGTGGCCCAGGCCACCGGCATCGGTCTGTGCAATTGCGCCCACTCGAGGCACGGTGCTCACGGTCCAGCCACTGCGCGATGCGTAGTTGTCCCAGGTGTTTGCGTTGCCCCAGTTAGCCGGTACAGACACCTTGTTAGCTGAATACCAAGTACACCAGCCGTAGTCGTAGCCGTTGAAACCATAGATAGGCGTAATGCCCCAGGCCGTGCTGCCACCGTTGTTGCTGCCGCCATAGACATTGTATGCAGTACTGGCTTTTGTACCGTCTGGGATCACAATCCGCTGGCCAATAGGCAGGCCGTTAACTTCGGCATCGTTGAAGGCAATAATGCTGTCTTTGTTTGCGTTATAATCACGAGCTAGCTTATCTGGCGTATCGCCAGCCTTAACCACATAAATAATACCGTTCACCGGTGGTATAAAGAGTTCTTTGCCAGGGGTTAAGGTGTTGCCGGTAATGTTGTTAGACCAACGAATACTGTCTGACGTGACGCCAAACTTAGCAGCAATGCTCGGCAGTATGTCGCCTCCCGCTGTTACATAGCGCTGAATGTCGAACCGGGACTTGGTAGCAGTGCTCACAATTTGTGGCTTGTCTACAACCTTGCTGTCAGCCGAGCTAATAGCCAGTTGACCATTGATGGTGTCAACTTGGTTCACTACTGCGGTTGATTCAGGCAGGCTGGCCATACGAGCCAAGTGCACAGCAATATCAGAAGAAGATGGTTGGTCTAGGGGGTTAGTAGCGTCTTCGCCATTAGCAGACAACGCACTTTGGCGAATGGCATTGCCAGAATCAGGGCTTTTGATCACAAAGCCGATAACAGCTATCAGAATGACTAGATTAGCGCCGAGCAAGCCATAACGAATAGCCCGCTTGCGTGATTTCTTCGCTGCGTGGCTAAGTGTGCGGCTCGAGATTCTGCTTGCTTTTGCACCGGTTACCCGACTCAAAGCTTGCGTAAGTGTACGAATAATCGTCTCCGATTGCATAAAAAACAACTTTAGGGCAACGCCAGGTACCCCTGGAAAGGTGAGGCATTCTATACGTTGCTCCCAGATAGTACCAAAAATCCACTCCTGAAGCAATGCCTACGACCCCTGTTACACCCCTGTAGGAATTCTCACCCTAACAGAGGTAGAGCTACTGGCAGAGGGTTTTGCAGTGTTGAGCAGTAAGCGCTTCGTGCTCTGCAAGGGTACGCGAAAAGTATGTCTTGCCATCATCGCCTGCTACAAAATAAAGATAGTCGGTAGAAGAGGGGCTGGCAACAGCATCGAGTGACCCGCGGCTAACATTGCTGATTGGTGTTGGCGGTAAGCCTTTGTGGGTATAAGTGTTGTAGGCAGAGTCGTAGGTGATCGATGGTTTTTGCCCAGCCAAGATAGCACCGACTATCTTTATTTTGTCAGACTGCAAGGCACGGTCTTCACGTAAACGCTTTAGCAGTACCTGGGCTACGATCTTTTTATCGTTAGGATCACTGACCTCCTGCTCAAGAACAGAAGCTAGGATAATGCCCTGGTGCACTGTCAGGCCTTGGCGAACAATCCCAGCCCGCAGTTCCGGCGTCAAGGCACCTTGCATTTCATCCAGAGAAGATTGGACAATCTTTTGCGGGCTACTTTCGGCTGTCTTCTGGAATGATTCTGGGAACAAATAGCCTTCTAAAGTAGCACCTTTGGGTTTGTCTACTAATGCCGGATGATTGGCATAATTAGCAGGGTTAAGCGCTGCGTCAACACTTTCGACTGTAAAGCCGTACTTGTCGACAAGCATTTGCCTCACCTGGTCTATGCGCAATCCAGGAGGAATGGTTACTAGCGAGGTTTCGATTTTGCCGGTAGTAAGCGTATCGGCAATTTCCGGAACCGTTAGATTAGGACGCAAACTATAAGTACCAGCCTGGAGGTATTGGTTGAGGCCGTTGTTGCGGAAATACCACTCGAATGCCCAAGCCGAGCGTATAAGCCCTGCTTTTTTGAGGTTAGCCGCTACATCGGACACGCCGGAGTCTGGCTCTACGGTAAATTGAATATTTTTCTGCGAGGCACTTACCGCGCGAAGATTCTGGTTGTAGGCACGGCGCACCAGAAATGCTCCACCACCAATGGCCAGCACAAAAACAAGTGCTACTATAAACGCTACCTTGCGTACATGACGCCGTTTACTATACCGTGGCTGGGTGCTTGTGCGAATCATGCCGCTGCCCCTTCTGTCAGTAAATAATCTTCTAAAATGTACACTGCTGCCAGAGCGTCAATATCGCCTTTTTCGTATTCTTTGCCCCGAGCACGGAGTTCTGCTTCAGCTTTATGCGAGGTCAAGGCCTCGTCTTGTTCGATAATAGGCAGCTTTACCCGCTCAGCCAGCTCACTCGTAAACTGCCGGCTTTTTTCGGTTTGTTCAGTATCTTGGCCACTTAAATTGCGCGGTACCCCTACCACTATGACGTCTATGGCCTCTGCAGCTATAAGCTTTTCTAGATTGTCCCAAAATGCATCGTCACGAATCAATGTTGTGAACGGTTGCGGCAGGCGTACCAAACTGTTGGTAGCAGCTACCCCGACCCGCTTATCGCCTATATCAAAGGCAATGAGATTATGGATTTTTGTTGTCTTGGTTTGCATTGTTATTTGATTTCTCGAACTCGATGGTTATCTTGCTCATCTTTTTGGGAGTACTTGTAACCCAGAACGGGCTATAGTGAATGTCGACATCTTGGATACCGGGACGCTGTTTGAAGATCTCTTGGACCTCGCCACGTTTTTTGCCAGCGATTTCTTTTTTGAGCGAATCGGCATCGAGCTGGGGGCCGGCGGTTACAGTCGCCTGGAAGCTGAGCTCGGTACGGGCATTAGGCTTTTTGTCGCCGCTTACTTTTATTGTAGCGTCATCTATCCCGTTATCTTGAATCTGCTGCTTGGAGGTATCTATTTTGGACTTGGCGTCTTCTTCAACTAGTTTCTTTAGGTCGTCTTTTTTAACACCGATCATCGTGTAGACGGTAGTAGCAGTTACCGTGACCTCGCCAGCCTCATCGCTCACATTTGGGGTGCTGGTTACGGTAGCGTTGCCGCTGGTAATTGTGTCTGGCAGAGGAAGGTAGTCGCCTTCTTCGAGCTTTTGCTCGATCTCTTTGGCGCCGTCACTCGCAGAACGGTCATTGATACGCTGCCTTGCTAAGTCAACATCTTCTTGGCGAACGATCTTCACGATTTTGCTGGTACCGCCTGCGAAGACTGCGGGGTTAGAACCACTGACAGACGAATAGCCAGAGACAGTAAAGTTCTGGCCGCTGGCAATATTGAACTGCTCGCCAGGACTATTGGCCGCTACATCTGCAGTACCCTGGAAGCGACATTGCCCATTGGCTACTGTGGGGGCCAACGTCACATCGTTAGTGGTAGTAAAGGATAAGCTATTGCTACTGAGGCCCGTGCCTGCCGCGACAGTAGGTACGCTCGATGAGCAAGAGGTCGACAAAACAACCTGACCTACGGCCTTGGCGCCAAGGTCTTTTTGCCCTGTGGCTGGAACCTTTTCGGTATCGGTCTTGCGGTATTCTTCGCTCTTGGCAGGAATAACTTTGCGCTCAGAGTCCACTTCTTGGGCTGCCGGATCCGCCGCAAAGCCAAAGTTGCTATCGACTGTTTGGGTATCGGTCTTGAGCGTAATGGTAGCTTTTGGCATTACAAAGAACGCCAATACAGCACCCACAATCAGCACCACCAATGCCACAACACCTAGGATAAGGCGTGTACGGAACTGTTCGAAATTAGGGATTTTGAACTTCTTTTTACCGCCGCCCTCTTTGCCGCCTTTACCCTTTTTGCCTTTTTTGCCCTTGCCGCTGCTCGGTGTATCATCGGCGCTGTTGTCTACTTGTATGGGCGTTTCTTCATCGGCGGCCGCATGTACAGCTGCAGCACGGGTTGGTTTTTCTACTGGTTCGTCATCGTTATCTTCGTCAGCATGATCAGACTCGTCATCGCCAGGAATACTAGGGATTTCGGGCTTGCTCTGAGCAGTCTTGGCCATATGCATACCGACTGCCCCGGCCAAAGGCATGAGGCTGGCTTCCGATGTAACCAACACAACATGCTTGCCCGCTTCTTCGGCTTTGCGTTTGAGCAGTTTCATATTTACGATACTTTGGAATACCGAAGCACGTTTAGGCAGGACCAAAGCCACAACCTTCTGGTTGGAATTTTGCAGTTTGTCTATGATTCCGGTAATTTCGTCATCAACATCAATGTAGATGGTGTCTTTGTTCATAATGAGTCTACCTACGCCCCGCCTCTGTTAGTGAAATCAATTCTGACGAGTACCAGGTGTTAGTTCTTGTGAGGAGGCTTGCCCATAGGTACGGTGACGAGCAAAACTGACGCCTGGTGCCGTCAGAATGGGTTGAAACCAGAGGGGTGGTGTAAGGTAGACTCATATCCTCAGCATTCTATCAAGTTTTTCACGGACCGAGCCGGCTGGCCGGTCACTTTGTTGCTGCAAGGTATCAAGCCCTACGCGTAGCAGCCCCATGGCTGTCACAAAGGTATGATCGGATACATTCCCGGTTTTGTCCAGAATGCCCACTACTTGGTCGGGGTGGATGTGCTGCACAACTGGCTTCCGGGTAAAGGGCAGCTCTTTATACCAGTCCGATTTGCTGAGCCGCTCCATGAGCATATCCAATGATGAACCACCGCCACAGAGGTAAATCTTGTTGGGCAGGTGGTCTAGTTTGTCGAATTCGGTCAAGGCCAGTTCTACGCCGCTGGTCCAGACATCGAGTGTCTTGGCCAGTGATTTTTCGATAACTTGTTCTTTGTGTTTAGGAATGCGGTTGGTGCCGAGGGTGAGCTTGATCTCTTCGGCCTTGGCAAAGTCAGTGCCAA
>Ga0193752_1003410_pt1 | contig 10966 bp, 7 predicted proteins | sample H1c1metaG_FD_144924 | JGI IMG/M metagenome (GOLD analysis project Ga0193752, IMG submission 144924) | Soil microbial communities from a riparian zone of the East river system, Colorado, United States - H1c1 | ecosystem: Environmental > Terrestrial > Soil > Riparian zone | place: USA: East River...
CTTCGTGTCCTGCGCCGACGTAAGACGGCCAGAGCGTCGAGATCGCCGTGCGCTCGTTCTCGCGCTCGGAGGTCTTGAAGGCACCGCTCCAGGCTCGCTTGAGCGTGGCAGCGCGCTTCGAGAAGCGCTGATGGTCGGAGCTCGCCCCGACGCGCTGAGCGATGGCTGCAGCCTTACGCAGGGCGAGGAAGCTCACGCTGTTCACGAAGAGGAGCGGATAGTGCCCATCCATCCGACCTATGATCAGACCGTCTCGAGACGAATCGCAGACGCGTGCGAGGTCGGCCCGATCTTTCCACGAAGGGACGATCGGGCCGACGACAGGTCGCGCGTCGATCGGCCGATCGGTCGACATCATGCGGCCGATCATCTCCGCCTTTCGATGGACGTGGGGATAGACCCATCGATCGACGGCCGGGTCCGACGAGGCTCGTGCAACTTCTTCGATCGCCCAAAGTGAGAGCGGCGGACCGTCTGCTTCCGCGCCAAAGCCGCCAAAGAAGTCGCGCTCGGCAAAAGTGGTCATGAGCTCGCGGGCAACCTCGAGCTTGCCCGCGCGCGCCAACGCAACCACCGCGTACGCGCCGTCGCGGAGCCACGCCAAAGGGTAGCTGGTAGGGTCGCCTGGGCGGGTCTCGCTTCGCACCAGCGACATCAAGAGGTGATCGACCTGTGCCGACAGACTCTCGGCGAACCGTGGATCGGGAACGACAGCTGAGATCCGACGCGAGAAGTCTGTTTCCTCGAGGCGTGCAACCGGCCTCGGCCACGCATCGTCGAGCGTGACCTCGATGGGCGCGGGGCCCTCGAACGCAACCCGCGCGTAGGCCCAGCCCGAGTCCGAGTGAGCTCGCCGTGACGCCCCGTCGGACACCGTCGAGCGCTCCGGCGCGAGCATGCTCTCGCCAGGCGCGCTTGGTTCTTCCCCGAGCCTCACCTCGTGCGGTGCTCGCGAGAAGCTCAACGTCCAGCGTCCGTTCACGATCAGCCGCGTGCCTTCATGAACGAGGTCGTGAACGGGACCCCCGGCTGGCCCGACGCTTCGCACCACGATAGCGAGTCGCATCGAGTCGCTTTGCTTGGGTGTCAGCGCGAGAGTCTTTTCGTTCCGTGGACCCACGGTCCAGGTCGCTTCGTAGTACGGCGTCCTGGTGTGGAGAGCCGGCGGCCCCGGCGGCCGAGAGACCAAGCTCTGCGTGACCTCAGCGGGCGCGAGCGCGTCGCTGGTGATCCGAAGCTCGCCGCTTGCGGCTACGCCCCAGACGGATACGCCGAACGAGCCCACTTGCGGGCTGAAGCTGCCGCCCAGCTCGTGGTAGCTCTTGTCCGCTTCCGCGGTGCCCGGCCGCGCCAGCACGACGTGCGCTTTGCCTCGAGGCCAAGGGTCGTTTGGACGTGCCGCCATGGCGGCTTGAACGAGCATCCGTTCCGTCGGAATCGCGATCGGCTTGGGTGGAGAGCGCAGCCAGCGGTAGCCCTTGTAGCCGACGCCCAACATTCCGACCAAAGCCAAAGCAACGACGACGAAGCCGAGCTTCGACCGCAGAAACGAACGGAGCCTCGAGCCCTGCTGACCAGACATCGCCCCTCACGGGTAAGTTGAAGCGCCACGGAGCGAGGCGAACGCTATCACGGAGAAACTCCGTCGGGACACGCGCTGTCGCGAGCCTGGTCGCGGTTCGAGACGCCCACAACAGCCAAGCCCGAAAACGCACGTCAGCGCGGCTTGGGCGCGTCGAGGATGATCCGGATCCTCGCGATGAGCGCTTGTCGGATCATCCTCCGATGCCCAGCCAAAGCACGGGCCATCTGCGCCGTTGCCAAGGGGTCGAGCGGTGGCGCAAGCTGACGCCCGGCGTGCCCAAAGGCGTCGGAAGATCCTGGCGTGAACGACTTAGCGACATCATCCACCGGCGAAGAAGACAAAGGCCAAGCGCTGAGCCGTTCGATGTCCCGCGGCACGACGTGGTCGTTGATCGCGTATGCGGCGTCGCAGGTCTTGCGCCTGGGTTCGAACATGATTCTTTGGCGCTTGCTCGCGCCCGAGGTGTTCGGCCTGATGGCGCTCGTCTATAGCGTGCTCACGGGCCTGGCGATGTTCTCCGACGTCGGCATCGGGCCGAGCATCATCCAGCGCAAAGAGGGCGAAGACGAGCGCTTCATAAACACCGCGTGGACCATCCAGGTGGGGCGCGGCTTCGTGCTGTTTCTCGCGGCCGCGGTGCTCGCCCACCCGATCGCCCTGTTCTACGGCGATCCGCAGCTCGGGCCGGTGCTCATCGCCGTGTCCGCAGGCTCGATCTTGCAAGGCCTCAACTCGACGCGCTTGTTCTCCGAGCAGCGGCAGATCTCTCTGGGCCGCCTGACCATCATCGATCTGTTGATGCAGATCGGCGCGGTGATCGCCACGGTCGTGTATGCCGCCATCTCGCCGACCATTTGGGCGGTGGTGTTTGGCGGGCTCGTGGGTGCGCTGATCAAGCTCGTGCTCAGCCACGCGATACTGCCCGGTGTCAGGAACCGCATCTACTTCGATCGCGCGCACGCTCGCGAGCTGACCAGCTTCGGCCGCTGGGTGTTCGTCTCGACGCTGATGACGTTTGCGGCGATGCAGTCGGATCGCTTGATCTTCGGCAAGCTGATCTCGATCGAAGCGCTCGGTGTCTACAACATCGGCAACCTCTGGGCCGCGATTCCGCAGGCGATCCTCGGTGGCATCTTCGGATCGGTGGTGTTCCCCGCGCTGTGCCGAATCAACCAAGAGGGCGGCGACTTCAGCCACGTCTATCGTTTGATGCGTGCGCCGTGGCTGATGCTCGGCGGCTGGCTGTGCTGCGCGCTCGTGGTCGGCGGGCCCGCGCTCATCCGTGCGCTGTATGACGAGCGCGCCGCCGACGCCGAGTGGGTCGTCCAGATCTTGGCCTGCTCGACCTGGCTCTACACGCTCGAGAACGCCAACGGCACCGCGCTCTTGGCCAGGGGCTATCCGAAGTACGTCGCCGCCGGCAATGCCTCGAAGTTCGTCGCGATGCTGATCCTGATCCCGCTCGGCTTCGCCCGCTATGGCTTCGTTGGGGCGGTCGCGGGCTACACGCTGACGGAGGGCTTTCGCTACGTGACTTCGGTGTACTTGCTCGCCCGAGTCGGCATCTCGACCCTCTCGGTCGATCTATCCCTGATGTCCGTCGCAGGGCTGGCAGTTGGGATCAGCTGGTTGGTCCGAGATGCGATGCGCGGCACGTTCGAAGCGTGGTTCGCCGGTGTGCCTCGCGGGCCGTGGTTCGCGGAGGCGCTGCTGGCCGGCGTCGTGACCGGCTCGGTCTGGGGCATGCGTTTTTGGTGGCATCGCAAACGCGCAGGAGCTCGTCTGTAAGGAGGATGGACGCATCATGAAGATTACGTTCGTAGCAAAGGGTTTGAGCTTGGCGGGCGGTGATCGCGTGATCGCGATCTATGCCGAGCGCCTACGCAAGCGCGGCCACGATGTGCACGTCGTCGCGTCAGGCCTCTGGAAGCCCGGCCTGATGGACCAGTTCAGGTCGCTCATCCGCGGCAAAGGCTGGCTCGAGTTCGATGCCGTCGCCGCACAGCAGACGCACCTGCCCCCTTCCGTCCCGCACACACGCCTGTCGACGAGTCGTCCGGTCGAGGAACGTGACGTGCGCGACGGTGACGTCGTGGTCGCGACCTGGTGGGAGACCGCCGAGTGGGTAGCGAAGCTCTCGCCATCCAAGGGCGCGAAGGCGTACTTCATCCAGCACTTCGAAGTGTTCGAGTACCTGCCGCGGGCGCGCGTTGAGGCGACCTGGCGGATGCCATTCCACAAGATCACGATCTCGCAGTGGTTGATCGACCTGGCTCGCGACACCTTCGGCGACAGCAAGGCCTCGCTGGTGTTCAACAGCGTCGATACGGACCAGTTCCATGCGCCGCCGCGCACCAAGAATGCCGTGCCGACGATCGGCTTCTTGTACGGCGACACGAAGTGGAAGGGCACCGACGTGTGCCTCGACGCGATCAAGCGGCTGCCCTTTCCGGTAAAGGTGGTCACGTTCAGCGCCAACGTGAAGGATCCGAGCACCCACTGGCCGCTGCCGCCGGGGTCGAGCTACCACTATCGGCCGCGCCAAGACTTCATCCGCGAGATCTACGCGCAGTGCGACGTCTGGTTGTGTGGCAGCCGCAGCGAAGGCTTTCATCTGCCGCCGCTCGAAGCGATGGCGTGCCGCTGCCCCGTCGTCTCGACCGCTGTCGGCGGCCCGATCGACGTCATTCGTGACGGCGTCAACGGCTACGTCGTGCCGATCGAAGACGCTGCGGGCCTCGCCAACCGCCTGGAGCAAGTGCTGACCTTGCCCGAGCCCGAGTGGAAGGCGATGTCCGACGCCGCCTATGACACCGCGGTGCGCTACACCTGGGACGACGCCACCGTGCTGTTCGAGAAGGCTCTCGAGCTGGCGATCGAACGCAGAAAGAACGGCGAGACGAGCTGAGCTGAGCGGTTGCGAGCTCAGCGCGCTTCGGACGCTCGGCTCATGAAAGCGTCCGACGACGCGATTGCCACGAGCAGCTCGCGAAGGTCGCCGTGATGCGCGTCGAGCGCGGCGTTGTACTGGTCGAGCACGCAGCGATCGTCGCGCGTTGGCTCGCGCCCGAACGCGAAGCGGAACCAGTTCATGACCATGCAAGCCTTGACCTGCTTGCTCCCGGCGAGCTTGGACGAGAGCTGGATAGCGCCGTCGAACGCGCCGTCGATGTCCTCGGTGTGCAAGAGCGCTCCTGAGGCATCCACCGGCAAGCCGTTGTCCGTAGTGCGGTACGAGCCCATGGCGTCGTAGCGCTCGAAGCCGAAGCCGATGCCGTCGATCTCGGCATGACAAGCGCCGCAGCCCTTGGCCGAGGTCCGCTCTGCAAACAGATCGCGATTGGTGCGTGGGGCCGGGCCGGTGTTCTTCGGCGTCGAAGTGTCGGCGCTGGCCGGCGGCGGCGGCGGCCCCGCGCACAGCAGCTTCTCCAGCACGGCCACACCGCGCAACGGCGGCGAGCCGTTGGTCGAGTGCGCAAATCCGGCGAGGAAGCTGCCGCGGGTCAGGATGCCCGAGCGCTCCGCCTGGGGCAGCGCGGTCATTTGCCAGTCGCCACCGTGGCTCGCCACGCCGTAGTACTGAGCGAGCGGTTCGTTCACGAACGTCGTGCGTGAGGTGAGCAGCTCCGCGAGCATGTTCGAGCCGCTCTCGAACGTGTGGGCGACGAATCGATCAGACTCCTCGCGCATCGCGGCACGCAGCGTGTCGTTCCAGCGCGGGAAGAGCATGAAGTCTTTGTTCTCGGCCATCACCCGATCGAAGCTCAGCCACTGGCGGTGGAAGTCCACGACCGTCTCGGTCGCGCGCTCGTCGCCGAGCATGCGGCGCGCCTGTGCCGTGACTTGCTCTCGCGTGCGCAGCGCGCCACGCGCCGCCGCGGTGAACAGCTGATCATCCGGCATGCTCTGCCACAAGAAGTACGACAGCCGCGAGGCCGCTTCGTAGTCGGTGAGCGGCTGGCCCGCTGCGCCCTGCTCGATGCGGTACAGGAACTGCGGCGCTTGCAGCAGGGCTTGAACGGTCAGCTCGACCGCGCCGCGAAAACTGATGTCCGACAGCTGCTTGGCGAAGAACGCTTCGTAGCGCGCGCGTTCCTCCGCCGTCAGCGGTCGACGAAACGCACGCATGCCGAAGTCGGTAATCAGCCGGCGGCCGCAGCTGAGATCGCGCGAGCGCGCGGCGCACGGCAGCACCGTTCCGAGGCTCCCACCTGCCAGCACGCCGATGCTGCTCGCTGCGTCCTGGTACCGCTCGAGCAGCAGCGCCGATGGATTGAGGGAGCTCGCGGCATTCTCGAAGCCGTGAACCGGAAGATCCACCACGAGGCCTTGCTCGGGAACGTCCAAGGCGCCGAGCAAATCGCGAACCGTCCGGTTGTACTCGACCTGGCTCAAGCGCCGAACGGTCGCCTTCTCCAGAGGCGCGCTGCACTCGTTCGCACGCGAGCGTCCCGCGTCCGACTTGCCGCCGCCCACGCTCGCCGCGCACGCGCTGGCGGCGAGCAGCGAAAGCGCCAAGGTGAGCGACGAGCGGCCGAGCATGCCGCCAATCTGGCGTGGCCGCCGCTCGACGGCCAGCCCTTACGCGCCGGCGCTGCAATCCGCCCCGAGCGCTAGCAGCTTGCTGCTCTGCCACTACGGAGTAGTGGGCTACTGGCAGGAGCCTTTGGGCGCCTTCTTGATGTCCGCGGACAGCTTCTTGATGCGGTCCATCAGCGCCTTGTCGGGCTTGCGCTTGATCAGGGCGTCTGCCGCGTTCGCCGCGTCCGTGCAGGCCTTGAGGCGGAAGAATGCGTCGGCCATGCCGAACAGGGCCACGTTCACGGCCGTGCTCTTGGCGTGATCGGAGATCACCTTGCGCAGCTCGCCGAGCGCCGCTGCGGGCTTGTTCTCCTGGAGGTAGCTGGCGCCGATCCAGTACTGGGCGTTGCCCGCCTTGGCGTCGTTCGGGTAGCGAACCAGGAACTCGCGGAACAGCGCGCGCGCCTTCTCGTGCTCGTTGGCTTGGTAGGCGGCCTGGCCGGCCTTGTAGTGGCCTTCCGCGTCGGGCGGGATCTGGGAGGGGTCGATCACCGGCTTGACCCCGCCGGGCTTGCCGCCGGCCGCGATCCGGGTCTCTAGGTCAGCCCGGTACTGGGCCTGCTCGGCCGTGGCCGCGTCCTGCTTGTGGCGCAGCTCCTCGAGCGCGCCCTCAAGCCGGGCCACCTGTTCGCGCATCGCCTCGACCTGCGCGCCGGCGTCCGCGCTGTTGCGGGTGACCACCTGGGTGGCGCGCTCGATCACGTCCTCGAGCTCGCGGACCTTGGCGTCCAGCTCCTCGCGGCTCTGCACCGAGCTCTGCTCGAGGGCGGCGATCCGCTCTTCCTGCCCGCGGGCGGTCGAGCGGATCTCGTCACCGGCCGAGGTCGTCAGGCAGCCTGAAAGAGCTAGGCCGATCAAAAGCACGAACCCCGCGCCGCTTCCGAAAGGAAGCCGCCGCGGGGTCGTGTTGGGGGACTGCAAGCTATTCGTGCCGTGCATGCGAGCGCTTATAGCAGCGCTCGCAAGCGAGATCATTTCTCGCGCACGTCAACGCGGCGATCGCGGCCCCAGCCGCTCTCGTCCGCGCCGCTCGCCAGCTCTTCGCCCATCGACGAGGCGGAAAGGTCTGCGGCCAGGCCGAGCGACTTGAGGTAGGCCTTGGCGGACTGCGCACGGCGATCGCCGAGCGCCATGTTGTACTCCTCAGTCCCGCGCGGGTCGGTCAGGCCGGTGAGGTGCACGGACTTAATGCCACGCGACTGGACGCACTGGGAAACCGAGTTGAGCTGGTTGCGCGCCGAGTCGTCGAGCGTGCTCGAGTCGAAGCCGAAGTAGACGGGCTCGAGCGTGCACGGGCCGGTGGGCACCGGCGCGTCGGGTACCACCGACTGCGTCTGATGCACGCACACGTTGTTCTGGCACTCTTCGCCCTCGGCGCAGTCGGCGTTCGACGCGCAGTAGCCGGGCGTCGCTTGGCAAGCGCCGGATGCGCAGGTCTGGCCAGGACCGCAGTCCTCGTCCGTGCGGCACTGCTGACACAGGTTGTTCACGCAGAACTCACCCTGCTTGCAGTCGCCGTCTTCTTCGCAGTTCGGGTACTCGGGGCCACCGCAGCTCGCGATGAATGCGAGCGCCAGCGACGCGAGGATGAAAATGTTGGCTTGGACCGTGTTCCGCATACCTGCTCCTCGAGCTGCTCGCGCCGGACGCTTAAGAGCGGATAACCGTGGCGCGATCAGCAAAAACTCTAGCGAGGCCGTTGGCTAGACCACATCGTCAAGCTTGTCAACGCAGGGAGCGGCTCATAGAGTCCGCGCGCCGATGCAGTCCGAGGCCGCCGAGACGCCGCGATCCTTCCTCACGTGGCCGGACGTAAAACGCATCCTCTATTTGGCGGTGCCGGCGCAGCTCGCGCTGCTTACGCAAACCGCCATTAACATTGTCGACACCTGGTTCATCGGGTTGCTCGACGAGCCGGACCGCAGCGACGGCCAAGCGATGCTCTCGTTCTCCCTGGCGCTGCTCTGGGCCGTCGGCGGATTTCTGTCCGCGATTTCGGTAGGGACGCAGGCGCTGGTCGCCCGCTGCGAGGGCCGTGGCGACCACCAAGCCGGCGGGGCCGTGCTGCTCAACGCGCTGATCGTGGCCGGCCTCAGCGCCGCCGTGCTCAGCGTGATCTGCTTCCCGCTCGTCGGCGCCATCTTCGACGCCGCCTCGAACGACCCCGATTACATCCGGATCGGCACCGGCTACACCCACTGGCGCTTCGTCGGCATCGTCTCGATGGTCATGACCGCCGCGTTCAAGGCGTTCTACGACGGCCGCGGCATGACCTACATGCATCTGCTGGCGGCCGTGGTGATGAACGTCGTCAACGTCGTGCTGTGCTGGCTCCTGATCTTTGGGAATCTCGGCGCACCCCGCATGGGCGTCGAGGGCGCCGGTGCCGCCGCGGCGGTCTCGTCGTGGGTCGGCCTGTTCATGATGGTGGCGTTCTCGATGCGCCGCGGCGATCGCGAGCGGTACACGCCGTACCGGCGCGACGCGATCTCGCGCGCGCAGATGTGGCAGCTGATCAAGCTGTCCGTGCCTTCGGGCGTCGCCACGACGGGCATCTTCGATGCCGCCCATATCAAGGCGGGGGGCTCCGAGTCGATCTATGGCGCCGCCACGACCATCATCATCAACGTCCTGAGCCTGACGTTCTTCTCGTGCATGGCGTTCGGCGTGGCCACCGCGACCCTGGTCTCCCAGAGCCTCGGCGCGAACAAGCCCGACGACGCCGAGCGCTACGCCTGGAGCAGCGTGAAGATCGGGGCGATGTTGTTCAGCGTCTTCGGTGCGCTCGAGATCGCGTTCCCGCACAAGTGGATCGGGATCTTCAACCACTCGCCGGCCGTGATCGAAGCCGGCTCGCCGTCGATGCAGCTGATGGGCGCGTGCGGGCCGCTGATCGCGGCGGGTATGATCTTGACCCAGGCGTTGTTCGGCGCCGGCAACCCGCGGTTCGTGATGTTCGTCGAGGTGCTGCTCCACTTCTTCGTGCTCTTGCCGGTGGCGTACGGCATGGGCGTCGTGCTCGACTTCGGCTTGATCGGGGTGTGGTCGTCGGCCGCGGTCTACGTCTTGTTGCTCACGTTGATCATGGCGCTCAAGTTCCGTCAGGGCGATTGGAAGCACATCAAGCTGTGAGGGGCAGGTGATCTTGGATCTCGCCGCACGCATGGGTCGCATCGCCGAGTCCGCGACCGCCGCGATGTTCCGGCGCGTCGCCGAGCTGCGGCAACAGGGCGTCGACGTGGTCTCGACCGCGCTCGGGGAGCCGGACGCCGCGCCGCCTCCGCACGTGCGCGAAGCGATGAAGCGCGCGATCGACGAAGGCGCGCACCGCTACACCGAGGTCGCCGGCATGCGCTCGTTGCGCGAGGCGATCCTGGCTGATTCGCTGCGCCGTCGCGGCGTCGCCCACGCGCTCGACGAGGTCGTGGTCAGTGCCGGCGCCAAGCACGCCCTTTTCAATCTCGCGCAAGCGTTGTTCGATCACGGCGACGAGGTCGTGATCCCGACGCCGGCTTGGGTCAGCTACGCCGAGCAAGCGCGCTTGTGCGGCGCGCTGCCGGTGCTCGTGCCATGCGCCGAGAGCGACGGCTTCCTGGTGCAGCCCGAGGCGCTAGCCGGCGCGCTGTCGTCGCGCACCAAGGCGGTGGTGCTGTGCACGCCGAGCAACCCGACCGGCGCCGCGTACGACGCGCCGGCGCTCGAGGCACTCGCCGAGGTGCTGCGCAAGAGCGCGGCGGTCGTCATCGTCGATGAGATCTACGCCGAGCTGCTGTACGACGGCCGCAGGCCGGTATCGCTGCTCACCGTCGCGCCCGACCTGCGCGAGCGCATCGTCGTCGTCGACGGCGTGAGCAAGCGGTTTGCGATGACCGGCTATCGCGTCGGCTGGGCGCTGATGCCGCGTGCCATCGCGCGCGCTTGCGAGGTCGTGCAGAGCCAGGCGACCACGAGCATCTCGACGCCATCGCAGTACGCGGCGCAAGCGGCATTGCTCGGGCCGCAAAGCCGCGACGCAGTCGGCGGCGTTCAACAACTCGCAGACCCCGATGCCAGCGTGCGCGCGATGCGCGATGCGCTGAGCGTGCGCCGTGATTACCTGGTCGGCGCGCTGTCCAAGATCGAAGGTCTGCGGGTGCGCAAGCCACAGGGCGCGTTCTACCTGTTCGTGAGCGTGCACGGCCTGCTCGGCGCCGCCACGCCGCGCGGCTTCGCCGACGACATCGCGGTCGCGGAATATCTGCTCGACGCCGGCCGCGTCGCCACCGTGCCCGGCAGCGCGTTCCATGCGCCCGGCTACTTGCGCATGTCCTACGCCACTGCCCAGAGCGACCTCGAGCGTGCTGTGGCGCGGATCGCCGAAGCCGTTAGGTCGCTTCGGGCGCCTTAACAGGTAGGCCGGCAGTCTGCTTGTTGAACGTCTCGATCGCGCCCGCGATGATCACCGAGGCGAGTAGGGCGAGGCCGAGCGTGAGCGTGAGCAGCCGCCCCGGTGCCGGCGGCGCGTAGCCCGATGAGAGCAGGAGCAAGAGCCCGCACGCGCCCTGGCGCTTCTGCATGTCGCCGCCGACCAGGCCGGCGAGGCTGCCTGCGAACGCGATCGCGAGCGGTAGCGCGTACAGGCTGGGCAGCGTGTCGATCCACGTGCTCACCCGCTGGTTTTGGTACAGCACCAGCGCGTAGTCCTTGCCGAGCGCGCGCTCCGCGACGATCAAGCCGGTTATCGCGGCGACCAGCGCGACGCCCCCGAGCTTGCGCCCGATGCTGGCGACACGCGTGCCGGCGTCGGGCAGCGCCACGAAC
>Ga0193752_1003411_pt1 | contig 10964 bp, 7 predicted proteins | sample H1c1metaG_FD_144924 | JGI IMG/M metagenome (GOLD analysis project Ga0193752, IMG submission 144924) | Soil microbial communities from a riparian zone of the East river system, Colorado, United States - H1c1 | ecosystem: Environmental > Terrestrial > Soil > Riparian zone | place: USA: East River...
ATGACCGTACTGAAGAAGGTAAAATGCGCAAAGAAATGCGTGCTATGCTTTTGAAAGGATTAAAAAATGCGGTAAATCCTAAAAGTCCTGATTACTTGAATTTTAGAACTGAAGGACAGCCGATTGTAGATGCAGCTTACGTTGCTCAGGCTTTTATTCGTGCGCCAAAAGCTTTATGGGAACCTTTAGATAAGGAAACTAAAGCTCGCTTTATTGAGGAATTTAAATCATTGAGAAACAGGAGCGGGGCTTATAATAACTGGCTTTTATTTGCTGGCCTGACAGAAGGATTTTTATTAAGTATTGGCGAGCAATATGACCCTGCAAGGGTTCAGTTTGCTGTGAATAAAATGAAAGAATGGTATGTAGGTGACAGCTGGTATAGTGATGGAGAAAAATTCAGTATGGATTATTATAATTCTTATGTAATTCATACCATGCTGGTAGATCTTTTGAAAATTCTGTCTGATCATAAAAAAGCTCCGGTTAGTGATTATGATCAGGCGTTAAAAAGGATGGTAAGATATTCTGAATATCTGGAAAGAGTTATTTCTCCTGAGGGTACATATCCGGCTTACGGACGGTCTATTACTTACCGGACAGCGGCTTTTCAGGCGCTGGCTCAAACCGCATTGATGGAGAAACTGCCGGATCATGTAAAGCCGGCGCAGGTTCGTTGTGCGTTGACTAAAGTGATTCAGAATATGTATAGGGAGGATCAGAATTTTGATGATAAGGGGTGGCTGGTATTAGGCTTTAATGGACATCAGCCTGCTATTGCAGATTATTATACTTCTACGGGAAGTTTATACATGGCAACATTAGGGTTTTTGACGCTTGGGCTTCCAGCCGATAACGAGTTTTGGACGGGGCCTGCGGCTCCATGGACTTCTTTAAAGGCATGGACTGGTGAAGAAGTGGTAAAAGATTATAAAGTAGAATATTAGATTTTGGTTATCTGATATCCTGATATAATTATATCAGGATATCAAAATATATAATCCAGGGCTTGTGCAGTAATGTTTATGGCTTGTACAGCAAGTCTGTTAACTGTGTATCTTTATCTTTTTGTATAGATGCAGCTATTTTTTCTCTTCCTGATGTTCTTCCCGACGTGTTTTTACGGAGCCATCTTCACTCGCCCCATATTTCCAGTACGAATAGGCGTAAAGTTCATTTTGATCCCATGCTTGTTCTTTGCGCAGAAACTGGCGGATGTCTTTTACCGATGAAAACTCAGCAGCTACATAGCCAAAACGAGTGGTGTTTTCTTGCTCAGGTATCCTTACTTTGCGTACAGCATCTGCAAGTAATCTATTCTCTCCCGGAGTTGTATTATAAATCCAGTTAATCTGAATATCTGCTTCGGTTTTTAAATCCTGTTCGTCTTCTTTTCCGGGTATTTCAATATAGGCAACTCCTGTTGCTGTAGAAGGAAGTGTTTCCAGTATAGCAGCAATAACAGGTATCCCGGTTGCATCCGCAGCAAGTAAATACCAGTCGGCTTTAGGATAAAGAACGGATTCTTTTGCTTTCATCACCACACCCAGCAGATCTTCTGGTTTAGCATGAATGGCCCATGCAGATGCAGGACCACTTTCTCCATGTGCAACAAAGTCCATTGTCATTTCATTTTTTTCAAGATCAATAGCTCTGTGTGTATAAGTGCGGATTGTTGGTCTTAAATGCTCTGCTGGATGAGTCCATTCTCCTGTCTCATAGTCGAAATCAGGGAAATGTATTTCATTCAATCCTGCTGGTGGAATAAAGATTTTATTGTTTACACCCGGTGTAGTCTCTGCAAAGACAGGTACATCATCACCAGTAAAAGTAATACGGATATAGTGAGGCGTATGATATACCTTGTGTTTTACTTTTAATACCCCGCGGACAATGGCAGGTCTTTCATTTTTTATTTCGCTCATCGTAAATTGTCTTCGTTTTAGCTCCGGTGGTAAATATACTTTATTTATAATCTTTCTAAATAAATGAATTTAGCTATGACAATGCAATTACAAAAGCAATAAAAAAGCTTCTCCGTTTTACCGGAAAAGCTTTTTTATTGCTTTTGTAATTTTAATTACCTCGTTTCAATTTCAGGAACTCCAATCCAGTGAAATTTTCTTTTGGTAAATCCAGGGTTTAGATCTCCATCGATATTGAATCTTCTTAGATCAATTAAGCGGGTTCCTCTCCATGATAAGAATATCCTGCGTATAGCAGTAAGATCAGTTAAGGTCAGAACCGTTTGCGTTTGAATGTTAGATTGACCCGTCGGATCATATTTTACGACTACTGTGTTTACAAAGTCAGCTGGGTTTCCGGCTATTAATCCGCGGATAGCCAGTTCAGCTCTGATCAGTTGCATTTCATCAAAATCAGTAACCAGTAAAGGGGCTCTTTCTTTGAAATAAGTTAATGACCAGTGCCCTTTAGGTGCTTTTACTACAGGATTACGTGCTTTATCCGCTGCGGTTTTTAATACTGCTACGAGCGTAGGATCAACAGCTGCATCTCTGCTATTGATACTCATTGCAGAAAAGAACGCATTGCTTACAGTACCAACAGTGTTTAAGAAAGCAAAGTTTTCTAATGGTGTGAATGACTGATTGATATGTGTTGTTGCCAAAGCATAGTTTTGTGTATGCACACCTAATTTAGTCAGTAAAGAATGTAATAACCTTTTTTCCTGCTCATTAGCTAAAGGTAAAGCCTCTTCCCAATAGCGCTGAGCTTTAGCATAAGCCTGCTCGTGAGTAACGAGCATATGATCAGCGTAAACTGCATGATTTGATTCGCTTACAGTGAAATAATCTGCTAGTAGCATCCAGGCATAACCTGCATGTAACCGGGCATTGATTAATGCGCCTTGTTTAATTTTTATTTTATCGGCTTCTGCCGGATTCTGCTGTTCGGCAAGACGAATAGCATCTTCTGCACGTGCCCGGTAACTTTGAACATTTGACCAGCTGCTAAAAAGAGATGGGTTATCAGGACTCAGTTTATCTTCATCCAGCTCTTTATAGAAAGGAGAGTTAGGTACAGCTGTTGAAGTGATTTCATCTGCGATTGCACCTGATGCAACTAATAGATCTGAGGATGCGGTTGCTCCGGCACGCCATACGCCAGCAATTACAGGCCCGTTAACATAAAGTCCTTTATCAATACGGCCTAACATTTCTAAGCTTGTTAATTGAGATTCATCAACAGTATTATCTGGTGATTTCGAGTCATTTACCCATTTATTGCAGGATGAAAAGGTTAATGCGATGAAAATTATCGCTCCGATTCTAAAAAAATATTTTGTGTTCTTTAACATGATAATTGATATGAACAGACTGAAAATCAGCCCTGGTTAAAATCCAATATTTAAACTAAACGCATAAGTACGGGGTGCAGGAACAGCTGTCCAGTCTGAAGACAAATAACTAATACCTTTGTTCCTTTTACTACCGCCCTGTGAATCGATCTGAGGTTCAGCACCTCCATAGTTAGTGGTAAGCCACAGATTATTTCCTGTTAGGGATACCACACAGCGTTTCAATATACCATTGGTCTGTTTTTTTGCCCAGTCTCCCAGATCATAAGACAAGGTTAAATTGCTCAATCTGATGAAATCTGCTTTCTGAATGAAATCACCTCTTACGCCTTCAACTTTTGATAGTGCTGTAGCTGTTGAAATATAATCGGCTGTACCTGGTGTTAATGCGGCTAATTGCGTTTTTAAAGTTTCTTTGGCTTCATAGTTATTCCCTTGGGAGGCTACGTTTCTGGCCGAGATATTATAGACTTTCGCTCCTTTTGAATAGGTGAATAGTGTTTGTAAACGAAAGTTGTTGAACAATTGCAAGCCAAAACCAACCGAACCATTATAAGTAGGGAAGGGTTTACCCAATTCTTGTAATGGGCCTTCTTTTGTTCCTGTATATACGCCTTTGGCATCAAATACAGGGCCTTCTGAAAGATTTGAATAAAAGGCAAATGCTGGTAATCCGGCACGGATCAGGTTGACTGAACTTAAGATATCTTTATCACCAGAATTGATAACTTTATTAGACTGCTGATTGAAGATTGCATAAATATCCAGACTGTGTTTTTTATTCGCACTGGTGAATACTCTGCTGTTGTAAGAAATCTCTAATCCCTGTCCTTGTATTTTTCCGATATTTTCAGGATAATCACCGCTTAAACTAGATGGCCAGCCTAAAGATGGCAATAGCGTAGTATATACAATTGCATCACGGGTATATTGTCTGTAATAGGTAAAGCTCAATTTCTGATTAAATATTTTAATATCAGTTCCGATCTCAAATTCACCTGTACGTTCTGGTTTGATATCAGGATTTCCTTTACTTAAAGGTTTTACTATCGTTCCAAAAGAAGAATTTTCAACCAGGTAAGCGGTTTGTGCATCACCAGGATAAGGCAAACGACCTGATTCTCCATATGCTGCTCTGAATTTCCATTCGTCTACTTTTCCTTTAAGAAAGTCCATGTCAGCTACGTTATAGGCGACACTTACTGTAGGATACCATATGCTGGCAACATTTCTTCCAATCATATTGGAAACATCACGTCTAAGCCCTGCATTGATAAATAATTTGTTATCATAACTCAAAAAGGCTTCTCCGTATAATCCGTGTGTGCGCTTTTCAAAAGTATTGTCAGTTGTACCTAAAACATCTGCTGCTGAAGCGATATTACTGATTCCTGGAACTGCAAAATTGCGGACGCTAATCCCGGTAACTTTTTCGGATGCCTGTGTAATCTGAGAAAGGAAAGATAGGTTTAACTGCCACTTCGGGTTGAAAACGAAATTACGGGATAACTTAAAATCCCAGTTCATATTCTGGTTACGACGGTTACTGATTTGTTTGCTTCCTGTATTGTTCGTTCCTTGTAAAAACCCGTAAGGAAGATAGTTTAAACCATCAATACGGTTCAGATCTAAACCAACTAAACTTTCTGCTTTAATTTCAAAAGGGAAGGTGTAGGCTAATTTTAAACTTCCGGTAAAACGGTCATTTTCATATTCTTTCTGAATTGCACGCCAACTTTCTTCTGCGATAAATGGCCATGGCTGACGGTCACGCATCAGGTTCCAGATAGCGTCATCACGTCCTGAAGCAGATTGTGGAATACTTAGTTTCCCTTTGACATAACCTGCTGTCAATGATAATTTGAAACGGTCTTTAACAAAGTCATAACCAGTACGGACAGTTTGCCTATTATCCTGATTTCCAGGGACAATACCTGCATTTTTATTGGTATTTGCAGAGAAGAAAATGCTGTTGTTCTGGTCGATTTGTGACGTTATATTGGCGTATAATTGTTGTTCAGTCCCTTTTCTGAAAAAATCATTTAAAGGGTCATTATTTACAAGCTGGTCATATTTTCTGGCCAGTTCACTGAAGCCTGCTGTATATTTTACATTGACAGCAATTCCTTTTTTGCCATTCAAGCCACGTTTGGTCTGAATAACAACAACACCGTTTGCTGCTTCTGCTCCATAAGATGCTGCCGCTGCGGGTCCTTTGATTACATCGATGGATTCAATATCATTTAATGGCAAATCGTTCAGTGCACTCATTGCTTCTTGCGATGAATTAATATCTGAGGTGTTACTGCTGCCATAACGTACTCCGTCAATGAAAATCAGCGGATCGCGTTCCATACTGAATGTAGCTGAAGAACGAATGTCAAAACGAATTGGCATACCAACTTTACCGTTTGTATTGTAAACTTGTGCCCCGCTGATTCTTCCGTTAACGATATCTGCTAATGAAGATGGGTTACTTGTTGCAACAATTGCGGCTGCATTAATATGATCTATGTTTGTACCGATTGCTTTTTTGCTTCTCGAATTTGCTAAACTGGCAGTTACCATTACTTCTTGCAGTTCAAGACCTGGTTCCAGAGCAATACCAATTTGCTGACCGTCTTTGATAGCGGTATATTGTTTTTGAAAATGCTTATAGCCAATCATTTTAACGATCAGCGTTTCGCCTGATTGCAGCTGCAAACTAAATTTGCCCTGTTCGTCTGCCATTACGCCTTTTCCAGGATGCTCTTTAATGGTAATGCTGGCTCCTATAATGGTCTCTTTTGTGCTTTTGTTGTATACTGTACCTTTGATGATCTGTGCCTGGATTGCGGAACAAAGGATCATGGATATTCCTAAAGTGGTAAAAAATTTAATCATATGATGTGTTTAATAGTGATTATAAGCTAGCCTTTGGAGCTAATTATATTCAATTCATGGATTGTAGATTAAGCTTAATAAGCTGATAATGTTGATGTTGTATCATTGTTTAGTTTTAGTCTAAATAACAATTAGCGGCCGCAAAGATAAGAATTAATTAAAACAAGGCAAGGGGTAAGTTGTAAATAAATGGTATTGTTAATAAAATAATTATAGAAAGAGGTAAACTGAAGAATAATACGAAGGTCGGTAAGGGATCTATGTTGGGAAGGGGTTGGTAAGGCCATTGGCCTTACCAACCCCTTCCCAACATAGATCCCTTACGCATGGTATACACTTCTCCTCAATAAGTTATTCTAAAAACAGCAACCCATCAGAAAATGGGATTTGAAATCATAGGAACTTATCGTGATGAAAATGAATTATGGAATATTGTAGCGTGGGAATTATAAAGAATTAAAATTACATTTATAGTCTATGACTAAACACCTCATATTATTACTAGTTTGTGCAGTAACTGCGTTTACTGCCTGTTCGAAAAAAACAGATGACTTTGATGCTGCAGCGCAATTTACAAAAGACACTACTGCAATCAGAGCTTTTATAGTTGCTAAGAATATTCCTGCAATTAAAGATGCTAAAACTGGATTGTTCTATCAGGTTATAACTCCTGGAACAGTGAATTTTGCTTACCAGGCCAATTCTTCAGTTACTGTAAATTACTCTGGAAGTGTACTGGATGGATCAGTTTTCGACACAAGTAACGGGAAACCTGTGACATTTGTCTTGAACAACCTTATTCAGGCCTGGCAAATTGGAATTCCTTTAGTACAGCCAGGTGGCAGGATAAGATTGATTGTTCCTTCTGGATTAGGATATGGAAATGACAACAACCAGTCTTTTCCTCCAAATTCAAACCTTGATTTTACTATTGATGTGATCAGTGCGAAATAAGCGTTTCTTCTAGCTTAGAAAGGACGGCTCCAAAATAGCCGTCCTTTTTTTGTCTGGATTTTTCAGGAGATGTTAATTCTAAACGTTCCAAATAAATTTCTGAATAGGAATAGGGGTATTTGATTATATGAGCGTCTTAACGGAACAAACGACATAAAATATAATACCATGATAGTAGAATCAAGTAAAAACGCACTGGTGATCATTCTTGCAGGAGTAATAATTGCATCGATGGTTATTCTGATAGGCGGCTAGATCGTAATGGATAGAATAGGTTTTATAATGCGCTAAATTTTCAGTAAAATTAGCCTGAAATTATGACGCTATTTAAACGTAAATCACAGATTGACGATGATCTCGGGTTTGGTACTCAACCCGTAACCGGGGATCAGAGAATGATGAATCCAGATGGATCTTCGAATATAAGACGAATTGGTCTGCCACTGATCAGGACGTCTGATACTTACAACTGGTTGATCTCTATGACCTGGAAGAAATTTCTGTTCATATTGCTGATCGCTTATCTGCTTATTAATATACTTTTTGCCTCTTTATATGTTTTAATCGGTATAGAACATCTTAAAGGTGCAGGCGGAATTACTTCAAGAGATCATTTCTTTGACGCATTTTTCTTTTCAGCACAGACCATTTCTACTGTTGGATACGGACATATTAGTCCGGATGGCTTTTTAACCAGTTGTCTGGCTGCATTTGAATCTATGTTAGGATTATTGGCTTTTGCGTTAGCAACAGGGTTGTTATATGGCCGGTTTTCCAGGCCAACTGCTAAAGTTGTTTATAGTGAAAATATGGTGATTGCACCTTATAAAGGAATAAAAGGACTGATGTTCAGGCTGGCCAATCTAAGAAATAATCAACTGATAGAAATAGAAGTCCAGGTAGTCCTTTCTTATAATGAGACTATCGACGGCGGGAAAAAAAGACGGTTTTACCCTTTAGATCTGGAGCGGGCAAAAATCGGCCTGCTTACGATGAGCTGGACAGTTGTTCATCCTATTGATGAAAACAGTCCGTTGTATGAGAAAACATCAGAAGAGTTAGCTGAAGCTGAAGTGGAAATATTAGTATTGTTAAAGGCTTTCGATGATACTTTTTCTCAAACTGTACATACGCGGACTTCTTATAAAGATGAAAACATCATCCATAATGCAAAATTTACTACTATCTTTTCCAGAGATAGCAATGGCCAGTTAATTCTTGATCTTTCAAAAATAGGAAGTTTGGAAAAGCTGGACTAAGTTTAAGGAAGTTGAATAGTTGAAGAAGGAATAATATAATAAATTATTTTTTAACGATTAAATTCATAAATTAGTTAAAAAATGTAACCCTATGAAAACTTCTTATCTAATGTATTTATTAATCGTTTTGGTAATACCTTCCTGTAAAATGAAAAAAACAGCGATACAACCAGTAATTGCAGCTGCAGATTCCTTTATGCCAATGCAGATTGGAAACAAATGGTCGCATGGGGCGCATTCTTATACAGAAATTCAGGATACTGTAAGAATTGGCAAACAGCTTTACTATAAGTTCTATGCTCTGGTTGGAGGAGATGCAACAGATACCAAATATTTTAGAGTAGATGAAAACAATCAGCTGCTGGAAGCTTATCCTGATCAGCCGGGAGTGATTTATGTACATGCAAAGTTTAATGCGAACGTAAATGATGTCTTTTTTACATTAAATGATAAAAGTACAAATGATTACCAGGTTAAACTGGTAGAGAAGACTGCTAATCGACGGACTTTCGAATTTGATATGGTATATCATCCAAATTTAAAAGGCAGTACACACAAAGTAAGCTATCTTAAAGGTATTGGATTGGATGATGATTGGACAAGTATCAGGATAAATGGAAAAATAATTAAGTAATTTATTATTATGCTATACTAATTAAAAAAAAATATTTTAATGTAGTGCGTTTAAATGAGTGTATTTTTAACACTAATTTAAAATAAATGTCAAAAAAGTTACAATAATAAATGTTCGTTTTGTATATTAGAGTGTTACGATCTACTTAACACTCAACCTATGAACAAAAATTTAAAAAACTTCACCTTTATTGCGCTAGCCGCAGTAGTGATCACATCGTGTTCTAAAACCAAAGAAGCACCTGTAAATCCAGATCCTCAGATTCAGAAAACTGAAAAAGTTGCATCCTATATTCAGAGTCTTGGATTCCCTGCTTCAGCTATTGTTGACAATGGTGATCATTATGTTGTAGAAGAAGATATCATCTTCCCAAAAAACATGGTAATCCCTGAAGGTCAGCCAAAAACTGAACAGTTCTATACTGGAAGTCTGGTAAATGCGACCAATAAGAAAAATATACGTGTAAAAGTCGATGCTTCAATGACAAGTATGAACGCAGAAGTAACATCTGCTATTAATCAATGGAATGCGATCACTGCATCTACAGTTCGTTTTTCAATAGTTACAAGCGGTACTTATGACATCCTGATCAAAGATGAAAATCTTGGTAATGGTGTTTGCGGTCAGGGAACATTTCCTTCTGGCGGTGCAGCCGGTAACCTGATCAAAATTAACAAAGCGTATATTGCTGCGAATAGTTTTGCGCAGCGTCAAAGAACCATTACGCACGAGCTGGGACATAATATCTCATTGAGACATACTAACTGGTCTTCTATCGGGGAAAGTACTGCCACACCTGTACCTGGAGTTGGAGGAACTGATGCTTCCTCATTAATGAATGGCGGTCAGTGTAATTCTGGTGCTACTGTATTATCTACAAAAGATAAACAAGCAACTATCGCATTATATCCATAATGACTAACTAAGAAAAAAAATAAACTAAGATCGTAACTTATTCAGGATAGATGACTCTGAGAAAATAAGGGCATCTGTCCTGCTTAAGAAATATGATGTTGATGTTCAAAGATATGCTGGAAATACCATTTTTAGAATGATGGGGATTGTAAATTGCCCTTTGAATGCCTAAACAGAGGATTTTTAAAACTAATACAAATTTATTTTAAGGTATACTTTTTAAGCAGGCTTTATACTATTGATGTCCTTCTTTGAGCAGCATTGTAATATCTGATAAATATAACTAGCCCGCTTAATCCAATAAAAGCATATATACCCAATATAACCACTGAAAGGGGAGTAACTGCATTGGCTACATTATCGGTTGTCATAAAGAGCGTCAGAATTGATAACCCTATTCCTGCACCAAGAAAATAAGAAGTAGTTGCAAGACTTGAAGCCAGACCGTAATGCTGACTTGGAATATCCTGAATGGAAAGCACTGATAAACTTGTATAACTGATTGTCATCCCTAATCCTGAAACGAATGCAGCAGAAAGCAATATTAAGAATAAAGAATGGCCGGTTAATATAGAACCGATTAACAAAACTGCCCCAATTAACATCATGGTCATCCCTATAAATCCGGTTTGGCCTGTATGAAATCTTTTCATTAAAGGGGGTAAAGCGAATTTGGCAACGACCGCTGATAAAATACTAAAAGGGACTAAAAGCAGACCGGATTTGGCCGCACTGAAATTCATGTCTTTCTGTAGTAATAAGGAAATGATGAATAGATAACCGGTAAAAAAGGAACCTAATAAAAAGAACACACCATTTGCTGTAACTACGCTCGGGCTGCGGAAAATAGACAAATCTATTAAAGGTTCTTTCAGAGTTGTAAGCCGCTTAAATAACAATTTCATACAGATTACAATACCAGCTGCCAGGCCGGTTAATAAAAGATAATGCTTTTGAAAATTACCCAGTTCATGTACACCGTAACTCAGCATCAGCAAAG
>Ga0193752_1003412_pt1 | contig 10960 bp, 7 predicted proteins | sample H1c1metaG_FD_144924 | JGI IMG/M metagenome (GOLD analysis project Ga0193752, IMG submission 144924) | Soil microbial communities from a riparian zone of the East river system, Colorado, United States - H1c1 | ecosystem: Environmental > Terrestrial > Soil > Riparian zone | place: USA: East River...
CTTTCACTTCTTGCGGTACTTAAATTCATGAAATTGATACAGGCAAGAATCAATACAAAAATACCAATGATACCAAAGAGCCAGACAAACTCAAGCCGCCCGGGGATAAGCACACCATTTTTAAAGCTATACAGATGCCATTTTTTCATGGGGTGTAAAAACAGAGCAGGCAATGTTGTCGACTTATTGTGCTCATATAACACTGTCTTTATTTTGGCAGAAACGGCCTCAGGTTGGCTACCCGGATTCAGCAACGCAAATATTCTAAATGAACTGCTGAACCAGTTATCATCTCCACCCTTTACAAAAAGCAAATCAATCGGAGCAATAAAATTTGCGTTATGAAACTGTGTGTTGTGGGGCAGATCCTGATAAACACCTACCACCTTTAAATCGAAAAAATTCCGGATTTTTATTATCTTATTAACCGGGTCAGTTGCCCCGAAAATCGCTTTTGCGAGAGATTCATTTATCAATATTGTACCCCTGTCTTTTGCTGCTGATTTTGAACCCCGAAGTATTTTCAGGGTGACTATTTCTGTAAATGAGTAGTTGGTATATAATCCGGTACTTGAAATAATCTTGTCACTGTAACTTATGCTGGGCTCGTCGAAAGATGTAGCAGCAATTTTCTTGAGGTCGCTGCCATATTTACTTTCAAGTTCCTTTACCAGGGGAATTGGTAATGCCTCTTGTGTCATTTTCCCCTGACCAAGGTTTTTCGTTTGTAACACCTGAACAATGCTGTCGTAATTATCATGATATTTCTCAAACATAAGTTCATCATAAATCCATAGTGCAATAAGCATTGTAACGGCCATGCCTACCGATAAACCGGTAATATTAATAATTGAGGATACTTTATTTCTGATGAGGTTTCTGAAAGCAGTTTTTAAATAGTTTCTGAAACATGGTCGAATTTTTTTTGGATTAGCAACAGAAAATAAAGCAGTTATTTGTATTAAAAATGATGCCGCAGAATTAATTGCTTAAGTCTCAATGAACTAAAATTTTGCATACAATCCGGATGTCCGTTTACGATACATGAGATGTACGTTATGAGTCAAGTATTTAGTAAGCTTACTTAGGTTTGGAAATTTATGCAGGTCGATCCAGTTAATTTTTGGTTTATTTGCTTCATTTGAATTTTAGGATCCGGATTTTGTCCGAGCAAAACGAAAAATAGAAAACTCCGAATGAAAACGATATTGATCACAGGTGGAAGTCGCGGTATTGGCGCAGCTACGGCTTTATTGGCTGCTGACGAAGGATATACAGTGGTAGTAAATTATCATCTGAATAAAACAGCTGCCGACACAGTTGTCGCAGCAATTGCTGCCAATGGTGGTGCAGCTGCTGCTATTCAGGCCGATATCTCAAAGGAGGAAGAGGTAGAAAAGCTTTTCCAGGAAACAGACAGGAAATTTGGCAGGCTTGACGCGTTGGTAAACAATGCCGGCATCATTCAAACACAGATGCGGGTTGAAAGTATGGACGCAGAAAGACTAAATAGAATTTTTGCAACAAATATCACGGGCCAGTTTATCTGCGCCCGGGAAGCCATAAAACGGATGTCATTAAAGCATGGTGGTAACGGTGGTAACATTGTAAATGTATCTTCAGTAGCAGCGAAAACAGGATCGCCTGGTGAATACATTGACTATGCAGCTTCAAAGGGAGCTATGGACACCTTCACAACCGGCCTGGCAAATGAACTTGCCGAAGAAGGTATACGTGTGAATGGCGTACGTCCCGGTTTCATATATACGGATATACACGCCGATGGCGGGGAGCCGGGTCGGGTGGACCGGCTTAAAAGCAGAGTTCCCATGAAAAGAGGCGGCCTGGCTGTTGAAGTGGCTCAGGCCATACTTTGGCTGATATCAGACAAGGCCTCATTCTGTACCGGATCATTCATAGATGTTAGCGGTGGCCGATAAGTGATAATTTAACCTGTCTTATAATTCAGTCGTTGAATGAACGCATTCGACTGCTATATGAAAAATCTGAACGGGCTGTGCCTTAGGTACATTGATAAATAAATTTTCCTGATCTTTTACAGTGTTACGGTAAATCCATCAACACTATTTTTATTGCTTATACTCAACAATTTCAAGAAGAAGTTGTTTTTCACTCATTGAGACTTGCCAGAGTTGAATGACTGCCTGTAATTTGGGTTATATCCGATTTATATATTATTAGATTTCCGAGCCTCATGTTTTAACTAAAGAATGGTGAAAAAAATTGACGAAAATAATTTAGGACTTAGTACCATACTGGCTTTTTTATTATTGCCGCTGGCTGGTTTTGCAACTGATATTTACCTGCCATCATTACCAAGTATGTCGGTGTCGCTTGGAGTCAATAGTATCCGGGTGCAATTTACGCTAACAATCTTCCTGATAAGTTATGGACTGTCTCAACTGTTTATTGGCAGTGTACTTGATAGTTTCGGCCGGTATAGAATCGGAATTTATGCATTGTTGGTTTTTGCATTGGCAAGTTTCGTTATTGCAAACACTGGCAATATCTGGGTGATTTACGGTATGCGTATCCTTCACGGCATTACGGCGGCTGCAGTTGTTGTCGCCAAACGTGCTTACTTTGTTGATGTATTTAGTGGAGATAAATTAAAAAATTACCTGAGCTTATTTTCAATAATTTGGTCCACAGGACCAATTATAGCCCCATTCATCGGAGGTTATTTGCAATCTACATTTGGCTGGCAGTCAAACTTCTATTTTTTAGGTGGGATGGCATTATTACTGGCTATACTTGAAAACTTTTTCAATGGAGAGAGTTTAAAGCATTTTTCAGTGTTCAGCTTAAAAAATATCACAAAGATTTACGGAAACATGATTACTACAACCAGTTTTATACTGGGCCTGATAATTATTGGCCTGTCATATTCAATGGTCATGGTTTACAACATGACGGGACCTTTTATCATTGAGCATCATTTGCATTTCACTCCTGTTACAGCGGGTTATTGTTCCCTGATCCTGGGATTTGCATGGATGGTTGGCGGATTTATTGGCAAGGCTACTATTCATCAGCCCTTTATTAAAAAACTGATGCTAAATCTGGGTTTACAAATCTGTTTTGCTGTGCTGATGTTGTTTAGTGCGTCCCTGATAGAAAATATCTATTCCCTGGTTTTATTCGCTTTCCTTGTCCATGTGGGTGCCGGATATGCATTCAATGTTTATTTTACTTATTGTTTAAGCAGATTTCCCAATAATGCTGGTATTGCAAGCGGATTGACGGGTGGCGTTATGTATATTATCGTTTCGCTTTTTAGTTATGGTACTGTTTATCTGATTCCAGCCAGGGATCAATTGCATTTGAGTTACAGTTATCTTGTTTTGATATTGTTGGTAGCACTAGTAATGTGGGCAGTTTCGAAAAGCATAGAAAGAAAATTGCATATCGGATAGCATAAAAAACATGCTGGCAGAAGAATCTTTCCCCTGCAAAAGACTGCCGGTTAGTTCAGTCAAGCAGATTGCGGGTCACTGACCCTGTATGAGTTTCAGTGTGAATTCCAATTCGGTGTCTTTATTGCCAGTCAGATCTTCAGGAATTGGTGTAATATGGTAATCAGGCATAACTCCCCTACCCTTTTCGTTTGGGTAACCGTTTAGATTTACCACTCGTTTTATATACGGGACTTCTGCTCTAAGCTTTGTATTTGGCAAAACTATGCTCAAGCCATCTCCTGAAACTGGTCCTTCCATATCGCCTCCACTTTCTTCACCAATAAATATTGCATCTTTTCTGTTTACCCGAATAAGTGTAGCAAGTATAGAAGCGGCTGATCCCGTAGCTCCATCAACCAGTACGTACAATTTACCGTTGTAAGGATTAGCAACCGGTTCCATAGGTCTTGACCAGACCTCAGTACTGAGGCGGGGATCAGATCTGTAAACATTCCCGGCTACCTTTATGAACATAGAATCCCGATATTTGTCGAAGGTTGTCGAATCATCAATGTATTTATAAAGGGAAGGAAATCTATAATTTTTTAATTCATGGTAGTGGTACGGACGGTAAGTCCTGATAGATATATATTTGAGCAAATCCATTCCTATCGCGAGGTTTCCGCCTTCGTTGCCACGCAGGTCGATAATGAGATGACGAAGATTGCGATCTTTTATGAACTTAAAATCATTCCGATATTCTGTAGAGTAGCTTAGATTATACTTCTGCCATACATAATTATGAAAATCGGAAAGTCTTAAATAAGCAACGCGGGGATTCAGCAATTTGAAATTAACCGGAAACTCTTTAACCTTTTTAGAATCATTTATGGCAGAATATCTTCGCCAGTAATTATTGAAAATCTCTGATGAAGCCAATGCCGCAACTTTTACTGATTGAGATTGCCCGGCGCCTGTTCTTTTTATTTCAAGGTGGAAAGTATCGGGCCGGCCAATATAAATCGCATAATGAACGATAAACCGATTGTAAGTCTGGTTTAAAGAAAATTGTTCAAGGTTCCGGTACCGGAAAGTTTCCACGAGACCATTCGTGTGGACAGTAACTAACAATTTTGCTATTACCTCAGCCGCTGGCTTATGATTGATCGCAAGGATTTCTGTCCCTTCTTGAAGGGAAAGATCGCCGCTGAGATTATTCTCAATAAACAAACGGTCATTTATGATTTTTATAAAGAACGGAAATAATCTGGCTTTTGATTTTGAAGATGCACCTGAATAAGTCGTCTGGCCAATTTCATTCTTCCAGTAATCAGCGGAGGGTAGTAAGTATGTATGTTCATCCCGAACCTGAAGCATGATCCCGCTGATCAATCTAAAAAAATCTATTTCCGTCATAGGCCGGTCGATCCGGGCATAACAACTGTCAAAAAAAGCATCGATAGATTCTTTACCTGAGTAACGGTAAAGCCCGATATGCGCTTGCTCCAGCGCATGTCTTAATATTTTAAAATCGTGTTGCAGCTCGGTTACCACAAATTTTTTCTCAGCATTGTATAGTAATTGCCCTACAGAGACATTTATAAAGGCAAATAGCAATCCAAAAACAATGATCAGGGTTGTTTTTAATCTCATAAGTAACCGTTTCAATCTTGGAACTAGTGTATATCCGTAGAATTAGCAAGTGACGCATGAATCAGTTCCCGACCGTGCAAAGTAAATGAAATTATTAACGCTAAAACGCTGTCCAGACCCTTTCGGGTTACACTATATGTTTCGATTTATTAAACTTACAGTTAGCACTGTTTGATTTTGTATCTTAATTGAATGAAACGCAACTTTATATACCCGGCCGTTTTCCTGATCACGATATGCCTGTTATACTTTCAGGTTCACTCCCAAGCTCAGAAAAATAGGGTGATACTTGCTATTTTTGCTCATCCGGATGATGAGCAGACTGTCTCACCTGTGTTGGCAAAATATGCGGCATCCGGTGCAGCGGTTTATGTAGCTGTGGCTACGGATGGGCGTTATGGATTTGCTCCGCATTTTAACGTTCGTGACCCGGACAGTCTTGCCATGATCAGGGCCGGCGAGCTCAAATGCATGACAACGGTATTGGGAATCAATCCGCCAATAATGATGGGTCTGCATGATCAGTTCCGGATGAAAGAAGGAATGGACACCCTCGGAGCCCAGTTGAATATAGTTCGGAGTAAGATCATACAATTATTCAATGATTTAAAACCAGATGTTGTCATTACCTGGGGAGCGGCAGGTTTAACAAATCACCCGGATCATCGCGCGGTAAGCGATGTGGTGACCGAAGTATTTTCAATGAAACAATGGACCAGGCCGGCAAATTTGTACTATACCGAGGTGGTTACTGGTAGCCTGACCAATAACAAATATGGCTTATCGACGGTAGACAGTGCATATCTTAATGTGCGGATACAGGTTACCAAAGCCGAAATCGAAAAAGCAAGAGTTTCATGGAATTGTCATAAAAGTCAGTATACTAAAGAAGTAATAGACGAACTGCAGTCTCTTTTTTGGAACAGTCAGAAAGGGATTTACTATTTTCGGTCGTACCGGTCACCGGAAACCGCACAGCATACCTTATTTCCATAGTCTACTTCCCCATCCATTTCTTGAAGTCTGTTACTTTTTCCCTGCTAACAGTAACTTCTTTTTCGACCATAGGTTTTAAAGCAAGGATTAAACGATTGCCAAAATAATCATCTATTTTATCAACACTGCCGATACTTACGAAAAATGACCGGCTGATTCTGAAATACCTGACGGGATCAAGCATTCCTTCCAACTCATCCAACGTATAATCAATTACGAATTTTTTATTTTCTTTTGTTTTAAAAAAATTCAACTTGTTATCACTATAGAAATACGAAATATCCTCAATGTCAATGCTCATTAATTTCTGCGCGAGTTTTACCAGGAATCTTTTACGAAATTCTTTTGGCTGAAGACGTTGATGCAACTCCCGGATTAGATTTCCCATCTGCGAATTGTCATCACCTGAAGTTTCGGAGGAATATGTTTTTTTGATTGACCTGAACTTTAACAAGGCTGCTGAAAGCTCTTCCTTTTGAACCGGTTTTAAAAGGTAATCAATACTGTTAACCTTAAAAGCTTTTAACACATATTCATCATAAGAAGTAGTAAATACAACAGGGCTCCTTAGATCTACAAGTTTGAAAATTTCAAAGCTTTCCCCATCGGCCAGTTCAATATCCATCAGTATCAGGTCGGGCCGGGGATTTTGTTCGAGCCATTGAACAGTTGTCTGAATACCATCGGTAATACCAACTACATTGCAGTTGTCTTCAACTTCAGACAGCGTTTTTAGTAATTTCTTAACGGCCAGTTGTTCATCTTCCACAATTAAAATATTCATACTCTTTCTTTTAATGTTTAAAAGCTGGCTTATCTGCAGATTGGGAATTGTCCCATACCAGAGGCAAGACAACCATAAAATTCCTGTCTCCTTCCACTACCTGAAAGCCCGACTGTTGCATAAGTTTATATTTGTGCCTGATATTTTTTAAACCAATGCTTGTGGAGCTTTCTTTTTTCAGTTTAAGTTGCAGATTATTATTTACCACAAGCTGATTGCCGGATGTTGTGAAAATTTCGACCTTTAATGGATGCTGCCTGCTTGCAATATTGTGTTTTACTGCATTTTCGACAAGCAGCTGCAGGCTAAAAGAAGGCAGCCTGTAAGTATGATATTTTTTGTCGATTTCCAATTGCATATGAAAAGCTTCGCCATGTCTTGTTTTCAATAACCGGTAGTAACTGCCAATGAACTTTATTTCGTTTTCAAGTGTTGCAACGCCTTCAACATTCGTTTGTAAAAGATAACGGTAAACCTTACTCAATTCATTTAAAAATACTTCTGCTTCGAGTTTATTCTCAAACATGAGTGAAGAAAGAGTGTTGAAACAGTTAAACAGGAAATGTGGATTCACCTGGCTCTTTAAATTTTCAAATTCCTGCATTACATTCATTTGTTCGAGCAACTCTTTCTCTGCAAGGTTCTCCTTGTATTTATCAATCGTATAAAACACCTCGTACAGGGTTATAAAAAGGAGGTTCACTGAAAGCCCCAGAATAAAGCCATGCCGTATGTCTTCACCGGAGACCCTGTAACTCAGAATATTGTAATAATGATATACAAATAATACAATTAACAATGAGAATGCCATTACAAAAGCAAAAATGAGCATACTAATCAAAATGCGTGTAGTTGTCTGGGTAAGGGCGGGAAATTCCTGCCGGACCCTATCGAGGCATTTCAGATGCCCAAGCCAAGAAACATACCCAAAAAGTAAGATGCAGGGAAAGGAAATTCCCAATATGTGCCAGTCAGTATACAGACGTTCATCAAACATGATCCACGTAAGCAGCCAACCGACGACTGGCATTGCAATGAGAAACCCAGTTATCCTTAAAGAAAGTGGTCTTTTAAATGTCATCTGGCTATTAGTGTTTTTGTAATAAGTGGCAGATGAATGTTTCTTTCGGTGCCTGATTCAGTGATACTAACCACACTATTATTAAGTAATGCATATTTCCTGATAAGGTTATCCAGTCCCTCTTCCTCATCGGATTTGTCGCGACGTCTTTTTGCATTTATCGTGTGCCTGATCAGTAATTGTTCGCCATCACAGGTAACAAAGATTTTTAAAGGTGCGGTTCTGCTGGTAGTATTATTATAAATTATATTTTCCAGGATTACTTGAAGACTTAATGGCGGCAATAATAAAATGTCGTCAGTAATGCCAGTTTCTATACTGGCTTCGACTGCTCCTCCGAATCTTTCTTTTATAAGATACAGATAAGAATGTGCAAATTTAATCTCTTCTTTCAATGTTGTAAGCTGGTCGTCATCACTTCGTAACATGTACCAGTGTACCCTGGTCATTTCATTCAGAAAATGTTCGGCTGCATAAACATCTTCATGAATCAGGCTGGATAAAGTATTAAAGCAGTTAAATAAAAAATGTGGTTTAACCTGTCCCTTTAATCCCAGTAGCTTTGTTTTCTGATATGCATATTTCAATTGTTCAGTTTCAATTACAGAGGCTTTCCAGTTATCCCATCCTGCTGAAGCTTCATTTACAAGTGTTAGCACGGTACTTGCAAAACATGCAAATAGCGTTACCCACCATTCCATTGACCTGTTTGCTTCACAGCTGGCTGGCTGCAACCACTCATATATTGTATAAAGCGCCTGGACAACCGATATATTCATCAAATAAAACAATGGCAGCATCACTCCTACGCGCATGAATAAACTGCCGTGCTCAGGATATCTTTTTTTTATGATGAATGCGACCAGCCCAAACAAACTATAGATAAATGCAAAATAGATAACACCCAACAAGAATATCTGCACGAACGAACCAATATTTTTCACAAAACAACTTCCAAATATCATCCAGTTAATTAACACACTGTATGGCGCCACAGTCCAGACGAAAATTGTCCCCTCCCGGCTGCTATATTTTTTAACCTGCATAAATCTAAGTTAGTTACGGCCATTAATTTTCACTTCAAGCAAAACATAAGTACTCGATTCATCATTTTGAACATCGAGCGATGCGTTTATATTGGCAGCTCTTTTTTTCATTTCATTTATATTTTTAATAACTATGTGATTGGACTTGTGATAAGACTTTTGAGCTGAGTATATGTTCAGTGTGAGAATTTTCTTAGCCAGATCCAATTGGACGATCGTGTGTGGTGATTGAAATATTTCTACGAGATTGGTCAGGGCCAACTTAAAAACAACCATGAATTCATGGCGTCTTTTCATGTCCAGCTTCATTTTCTGTATCCTGGGATCGATCCGGACTTCGATCACTGCCTGGTGTTTAATGCGCAATGACTCAATATGTTCATAAATTCGGCTTATCGTTTTATTCATGTCATCATTTGCCGGATCAATGCTCCACAAAACATCACTCATGGCAACCACCATATTCCTGCTTTTTTGTTTGATATCATGAATATAACCTTTGGACTGCCCGGGATTTTCGTCGGCCTTGAACCCGGCAATTTCACTCAGTACATTAATGTTCTGCAAAGTTGTATGAACGTCTTCGTGCAGATTTGATGCGATAGAAGATCGGATTTGCTGTTCGCGATAGATATTTCGAAGCCGGATTCTGTCTGCCCAGAATATTATCGCAACCACCAAAACAACGAGCAAAGAATAAAACCACCATGTTTGCCAGAACGGAGCATACAGACGGATCTTCAACATTGTTATCTGACCTAGTTTTCCAGCGGCGTCCTTACACGCCGCCTTAAAAAAGTAAGTACCCGGTTGTAAGTAATTAAAAGTAGCCTGATTTGATCTTCCTGCCGGTACCCATTCATTATCGAGACCTTCCATCAGGTAATAAATGTCAAAAGTGTTTTGAAAAGTGAGCGTCGACAATTGTATGGTTACCGAATGCTCAAAATAATTAAGATTTATTTGCCGCAGTTGTTTGATTGAATCGGTTCTCATGGATTTATTCATCACTGCAAACCCGGCAATTACAACGGCTGGTGGAATGTAGTCATTGACAGTGACTCTGGCCGGATCAAAAACAATCAGATCATGACTGGTGCCAAAAGCAATGCGGCCATCTTGTAAGGCGACGCTACTGGCTACACTGAAAGTATTGGTATGAATGCCGTCAGAAGCATCATAACGACTCAGCTTTCCGGTGATCGGCTGATAACTGACAATGCCGGCAGCGGTACTCAGCCAGACATATCCATTTTTGTCTTTCACAATATTGTTGATATGTGCCAGAGGTAGCCCATTTTTCTGGCCGACCATATAAGTGAATTGCCGGGTACGGACATTTAAGATGTTTAGTCCATCAGCGGCTATCAGGTAAAGGGAATCATTGTATTGAATAATATCGCCGGCACCATTAATTCTCAGAGAATTTCCAGGCGGGCCGCTGTCACCATAACGGTGTTCGATTTTTCCATCAGTATCAATCTCATATACACCGTTTTTATCAGTACATATCCAGACATAATTTCTATCGTCAATATAGATTCTACCGACAATGGCTTGTAACCTGAGCTGAAGCGAAAAGGCATTTGTTGTAACATCCCATTTTACAAGATGACCGCGTTGAGTTCCCAACCATATGTTACCTTTTTTATCCACTGCGATCTGCCGTATCGTACTGCCTTCAAAAACAGGTGGATGCAGTTTCCGGGTTTTACGTGATGCGGCTTCATAAATATTAAGCCCTCCGCCCTGAATACCTTTCCAGATATCACCATTGTCGCGTTGGACCATACACCACACCATTCCTTCGCCATGAACAGTACTGCGGTCAGCATAATCAGACTGAACAGGATTAAATTTCATATCATAAGGAAACACACCGTTGCCCCAGGTGCTCACCAATATTTTCTTGTCGGCTGTTTCGAGGATATCAGTAACATCCGAAGTAAATGACGAGGGGTGGTGTTTGGATCTGTTAACC
>Ga0193752_1003413_pt1 | contig 10958 bp, 10 predicted proteins | sample H1c1metaG_FD_144924 | JGI IMG/M metagenome (GOLD analysis project Ga0193752, IMG submission 144924) | Soil microbial communities from a riparian zone of the East river system, Colorado, United States - H1c1 | ecosystem: Environmental > Terrestrial > Soil > Riparian zone | place: USA: East River...
AGATAGGACAGTTCCCGTAGTCTTCCTTCAAGAATGTCTTTCTTGTATTCAAGGGTAATAAAAATGCTGGAGTCGGGCCAGAAATGCACGAGTGTTCCGGTGCGATCACTTTTACCGATCTCGCGAACCGGGTATTCAGGTATACCGGTATGGTATTGCTGTTCGAATATCTTTCCTTCATTGCAGACCGTAACGTGTAGGCGGCTGCTCAGCGCGTTGACGCAACTGACACCGACACCGTGCAAACCACCGGACACTTTATATGTGTTCTTGTCGAACTTGCCCCCTGCGTGCAGGACGGTCATTACAATTTCAAGAGCGCTCTTTTTTTCTTTAGTAGTGATGCCTGTGGGGATCCCACGTCCGTCATCATCCACCGAAACGGAATTGTCTTCATGAATGATCACATCGATCCTTGAGCAATAACCCGCGAGGGCTTCGTCAATGGAGTTGTCCACCACCTCATAGACGAGATGATGAAGACCTTTTTCACCTATATCGCCAATGTACATGGCGGGGCGCTTCCGAACCGCCTCCAGACCTTCTAAAACCTGTATACTATCGGCACCATATCCGGATGTCGTCGGGGCTAAGGTTTCCTGAGTAGCTTCATTCATATTTGCGCGGATAATCCGTTGATTTATAGGAAATGAGAGTATCTGTAAAAGTAAGAAAATTAAGCCTTATAACCTTATTTAAGAGTACGTATATTTACTTCATAATTTTCTATTTTAGCTGGCTTTTTGCGGTGAATTTCTTTAAAACTCTTTGATAATATGACGAAGACTTTTTCGCAGATAACCTTCGATTTCTCCCCGGCAGAAATCGCTGCGTCCGAGGCGTCCCCGGTGGCTCTTGAAGACAGTCGCGCTACCGCTCTCAAAGACCATTCAGCGGCAGTGATCCAACCCCGGGATCAGCCCGCTTCCGTCATAGCTAACAAGCCTTCCGGCCGTGGCCGTAAATCGCAGAAAACCTTCGCCGCCGAAGCGGATCTTGTTTGCATCCCCGACGACGAACAATTGTTCTCCAAGCAGTATTATTCAATAGGTGAAGTATCCCAGATGTTCAAAGTGAATGCTTCACTACTTCGTTTTTGGGAGTCTGAATTCGACATAATCAAGCCTCGGAAGAACAGGAAGGGCGACCGGCATTTCCGGCCGGTTGACATAAAAAACCTGCAACTCATTTACGACCTGCTCCGGCGAAGAAAATTAACCATTGAAGGAGCAAAGGATTTTCTTCGTAACAATAAGAAATCACAGGAACGTTTCGAAATGATTCAGTCATTGCAAAAAGTGAAAGCGTTTATACTGGAGATTAAAGCTTCGATTTAAAAGCTTAAACTTTCACCTCACCCCCATCCTTATTCGCGAGCCGCACCCCCAGATCCTCCATCATCTCAATAATAGAAAGATTCACAGCCTGCCTTAATTCATTAAAGTCTGTGGCGGGAATAGTTGCAGTGAAGTATTCGACAGTAACAATGTATGCACCCTTCACAATGTCCGCAAGGAATACGGTGTGGTTCTCTATCCGGGGGTTCAGCTGCATCAATTCGCCGATCCTGCCGGTCAAAAGGTGGATCATGTCGTGAGTGGTTTCGGGATGCAGCTCCAGCTGAACAAAGGCCCTGCGCTGTGTTTGCAGGGTTATGTTATCCATGATACTGTCCACCATCTGCTTGTTGGGTACCGTCACATAAGTCTTTTGTGTGGTGCGCAGCCTCGTGCTTCTCAGGCCGATCTTTTCAACAGTACCCTGGATGTTTTGCACCTTGATCATGTCGCCCGTAGTGAATGGCTTGTCGAAAAAAATGATGAATGATGCGATCAGGTTTTCAATACTCTCTCTGGTTGCCAATGCTATGGCCGCACCGGCAAGACTGAGGCCCGTGATCAGGCTCGTTATTTTAAAGTTGAATGCAAACTTAAGCGCCATCAATATCCCAAGGATAACCAGCATTGCCTTGAAGAAATCCTTGAAGAAAAGAATGAGCTGGTTCTCACTGGCCTTGCCACTGCCCTGAGATTTCTCTTCGAGAATGATCGCAACAAATTCAATGATGCGCAGCATTAGTGTGATGAGAGACACGATGAGTATTACTATCGCCACTACCTCAATTATCCTTTGGAGCCTGACCTTGAATACATAAACATTCAGCAAGTCGGGAAAGTGAAGTTTATCCAGCGCGATGATGGTGATCAGAATCAGCAGAAACTGCTCGAGCGGTATAACCACCAGGTCAACAAAACTTTTTTTATCGACGCCGTTGGCAATTCTCTTTACCAGGCCGAACACCAATCCTGCAATATGCCGGGACATAAATCTCTTCACCGAAAAAGCCAGCATAATAATGCCCACGATCAGGAAGTAATTGCCCAGCGTGTTTCCAAGGAAAGTATAATCGAAAAGGCGCGCGATCATCGGGGTAAAGTTAATTGTTTCAGACAGACGGATCAGGGGTAGCTGAACAGTTTCAGCTCACCATCCTTCAGCACATAAACCATCCCTTGCACTATCACCAGTTTTTCGGACCCTTTCATAAAAGATGGTATCGCCATTTGCTGAAGGTCAAGACTGCCCAGGTCGTAGCGGTAAAGAAAATTCGGGTCGCGGCCGAACAGTGATTTGTTGATCACCCTGAAATCAGTCCAACCTGTGAAGGGTATCCGGTTTTTGAAGCCGCCGTAATAATCGAACACATAGACGCCCATCAGGGAGTCGTAGAGATAAACCGACTGATCCTGGTCGAGGATGAATTGTGGTGAAGGGGTGGAATCGAAAACCTGCCTGAGGTCAGTGGTCTGGTCGATCAGTTTTCCATCATCTCCTATTTTTTTCAGCTTGTTCTCAAGGCCGTCAAAGATCCAGATATTGTTGTCGTACGACTGTCCGATGGCATTTACCTGAAGCAAATGCTGGGCGCGGAGATCCAGCACCGACCTGCTGTTGAGCAGTCTGTCGAGTATCACCACCGTGCCGAAATCCTTGAAATAGAGCAGAACCTTGAGCGGATTGGACACGTCCAGAGAATAAGGCTGTCCAAATCGCCTCACATTATTGTACACCGCAACTGAATCGCCGTTAGGGTTGATCTTTTTCAGCTGGCCGTTCTGTAAAAGCAGGTAGAGGTTACCGATATTGTCGACGGTAAAATCGGTTATTTGTTGCCGGTAGCTTGCCCGGAAGTGGAACAGGCTGTCTTCCTGGCAGCTTGCCTGATCGGCAAGCGCGAAGAAACTAACAACAATACACAGCAGGTATCTCATTTACGGACGATCTTGAAGTCTAGGTCAGGATAACGGGACTTCAGGGTCAGTTGTTGTCCGTCGAAGACGGCATAGGTAAAATACCTGATCCAGTCACCCAGGTTAATATAGCGGCTATTATTGATCGGGAAGTCAATCGGAAGGTGACGATGGCCGAAGATCAGGTAATCATAATGCTTTGCCTTAAGCAGTTCTTTGCAATAGATGAGCAGCCACTCCTTGTCTTCTCCAAGAAATACCTCCTCATGAGAGCCAGTGGCGTGGCGGCTCTTGCGGCTGGAATAATTTGCAAGCCCCATTCCTATTGCGGGTGGCAGTATGCCGAAAAGCCATTGAGAAACAGGGCTGCGGAAAACCTTTTTTAGCATTTTATAACCATGGTCTCCGGGGCCAAGACCGTCTCCATGGCCGATCAGGAAGCTTTTTCCGCCGAATTCAAATTCCCTGGGTTCGAAGTAAACCGGGATGTTCAGTTCTTCTTCAAAATAATGATGCATCCACATGTCGTGGTTGCCAACAAAAAAATGGATGGCGATGCCGGCATCTGTCAGTTCGGCCAGCTTGCCGAGTATGCGGGTGTATCCCTTCGGAACCACCTGCCGGTATTCATACCAAAAATCAAAGAGGTCGCCCACTATGAAGATCGTAGATGCACTGGGTGCGATTTCGGTGAGAAAATCCACAATCAGTTTTTCCCTCTGCCGGCTGGATTTGGCATCGGGGGCCCCAAGGTGAAAGTCGGAGAGAAAATAAACCTTTTTGTTTTCGTGCACAGGATGATTTGATGATGGCTGTGATATCGACCTGCTCAGGCCGTATCGGAATTTCTTTCAATCAAAAATACATAGACCTCCTTTGGTCCATGAACGCCAACCACTAAAGTTTTTTCGATGTCGGCCGTTCTGCTTGGTCCTGTCGCGAATGTGACCAGCGAGGGCAGCCTGCCTCCATGTTTTTCCCTGATCAGTTTCAATCCGTCCTTCACGTCATACACGAGCTGATCACTGTAAGCAATGCAGATGTGAATGGCGGCGTAAACACTTGTGGTGCGGCCACTTTGCTGAGCGGAGGTCATCATGATGCTGCCTGTCCGTGCAATCAATGCCTCGCAGCTGGTAATGGCCGCATCGGCCATGGCAAGGTCCTTGTACCGGGGTTTGTTCTTTAACGCTGCGGGCAGGAGAGGAAGAAGGGCTTCTTCCCGCAGGTAGATATTTTCCCATCTCTGGTGAATCGAGATCGCCTCGAGTTGAAGGGCAAATTCTTCAGGACCCGAACAATAAACAAATTTGCCCAGCAGTGAAGAAAACCTTTCCGCGAATTCAAGTTCAAGTTCCTGCTGGCTTGATTGAAACACACTGGATACGCCCTCACTGCCCGGAAATGGAAGAGGCGTTGACTCGGTCAACGCCTTCCTTATTTTCTTCAATATATTTTCCTTTGAGGCTGATACGTGCATCTTCAGTCCATTTTCTAGGTAGCCGGGACGTTGGTGAGGCTGCTGTCATACGGTGGTACCCCTTCGCTGATCGCTCCATTTTCTGAATGGTGATCAGGGTCGTCGTCCACGTCAAGCGTCTTTGTTTCCTTGAAAGGTCTCTTACCAATCAGTTTCTCCACATCGCTCTGGAACAATACTTCCTTTAGCAGGAGCTGTTCGGCGAGCAATTCCACTTTATCTTTCTTTTCTCTCAACAATGCCTTTGTTTTATCATAGGCGTCGTCGATCAGTTTACGTACTTCCTGATCAATGATCTTCGAAGTTTCTTCAGAGTAGGGTTTGGTGAAGGAATTTTCGGACGAGGGATCATAGAAACTCACGTTGCCCACCTTGGCATTCATCCCGTAAACAGTTACCATGGAATAGGCGGTCCTGGTGATCTGTTGCAGATCATTCTGGGCGCCGGTAGATATTTTGCCAAAGAAGATCTCCTCACTTGCCCGGCCGCCAAGGGTCATGCAAATCTGGTCCATCAGCTGGTCGGTGTCGTAAAGATATTGTTCCCTTGGTGTGTACTGTGCATATCCGAGTGCCGCCACGCCCCTTGGGACTATCGTAACCTTTAATAACGGGTAGGCATGCTCGAGGTACCATCCGCAGACCGCATGACCCGCTTCGTGATAGGCGATGATCTTTTTTTCTTCGGGAGAAATAATCTTGTTCTTTTTTTCCAGCCCTCCGATCACGCGGTCAACAGCATCCTGGAAGTCTTCCATTTCAACGGATTCCTTGCCTTTACGGGCGGCGATGAGTGCTGCTTCGTTACAGATATTTGCGATGTCCGCCCCCGCGAATCCGGGAGTTTGTTCGGCAAGTTTATGAATGTCCACCTTTGTTGAGATCTTGATCGGTTTGAGATGCACTTTGAATATGTGTTCTCTTCCTTTCAGATCAGGTTTGTCGATGGAGATCTGGCGGTCAAATCTTCCGGGACGCAGCAGGGCCGTGTCGAGGACGTCGGGGCGGTTGGTGGCTGCCAGAACGATGATTCCGCTTTCGCCGCTGAAACCATCCATTTCCACGAGCAACTGGTTGAGGGTGCTTTCCCTTTCGTCGTTGCTCATGATGGCATTCTTTCCACGGGCGCGGCCGATGGCGTCTATTTCATCGATGAAGATGATACAGGGCGATTTTTCCCTTGCCTGCTTGAAGAGGTCACGAACACGGCTGGCTCCCACACCTACAAATAATTCCACGAAGTCTGAACCCGACATGGAGAAGAAAGGAACCTGCGCTTCGCCGGCCATGGCCTTGGCAAGAAGGGTTTTACCCGTTCCGGGAGGACCAACCAGTAGCGCACCCTTGGGGATCTTTCCGCCGAGTGCAGTGTATTTTTTTGGATTCTTGAGGAAGTCAACAATTTCCATCACTTCCACCTTGGCTTCGTCCAGTCCGGCAACATCAGAGAATGTGATGTTTACTTTGGTGCCCTTGTCGAAGAGGGTAGCCCTGGATTTGCCGATATTGAAAATCCCGCCGGGACCGCTTCCCCCACCTGCGGCTCCGCCCATCTTGCGCATCAGCATGATCCAGATCAGTACGATCACGATCAGGGGCAGCAGGAAGTTCAGGAGGTGGCCGAACCATTCACCTTCGGTGATGATCTGGTAGGGTACTTCGAGGTAGGGATCTTTGGCGAAGGTGGCGTTTAATCTTTTTTCAAATTCTTCAGGCGAGGTGATGGCAAATTCAAACTGTGGCCCCCCTTCTTTTACAGAAGGCCAGCCTTTGTTGATTTTATCCTGGTAATATGGTTTTTGTAAACTGTCTTTTTTGATAAAAACCCTTGCAATGTTCTTGTTGGTTACGATCACCACTTTTTCAACATCGCCGGTTTCGAGCATGCGGGTGCGAAACTCCTGCTCGGAAGCCAGTGGTTTGGCATCAGGGGCCAGGGATCCGAAAAACTGGAAACCCACCAGTACGGCAAATATGATTGCCCAGATCCAGTAAATGTTAAAGCGTGGTCCCTTTTTATTGCTGCCGTCGTCCTTGGGTCTTAGTTTGGGAAAGCCTCTCTCGCTCTGTCTTGGGTCATCTTGTGCCATAATTTATGTAGCTTCTTCTCTCTGATTATTTGGTGATAAAAGGATATATGAGTCAGCTGTTTAGCTTGGGTTGCCGGCGCAGTCATCAGGCATTAAACTCTTCTGTTACTGCGTCGCTCCACATTTCTTCCAGCTTATAAAATTTTCTTGTTTCGGGCTGCATGATATGTACCACTACATTGACATAATCCAAAAGGATCCATTGCCCGGATTGTTGCCCTTCTGAGTGATAGGGTTGATCCTTCACAGTCTGTTTGGTATAAAATTCAATGTAGTCCGCGATGGCTTTCACCTGAGTATTACTGCTTGCTTCGCAGACAATGAAAAAATCCGCAACAGCTTCAGGTATTTTGCGTAGATCCAGTGAAATGATGTTTTCTCCTTTTCTTTCCTGGATCGCGGTGATGATGGATTTAATTAATTTTGAATTCTTGGTTAATTTTCCTGCACTGGGCCGTGTCCTCGGGGTATTTAAAATTGACAATTGTTCCAATAATCAAAACATTTTGTGATGAATAGAAATGGGCGATTACGGGCACCCGGATTTCAGAATAATCAAAAGTAGGATATTGTTCTCACAAACCTTTCCCAATGATAGGCTCAGCAAGCCATTTATTCTGCTTTCAGAAGTGGAAAGCACCAACAACTATGCCATGGCAAAACTTCAGTCAGGACTGGTAGAACCAGGCAGTTGTCTGATGGCCATAAAACAGACGAAGGGCAAGGGTCAAATGGGAAAAACCTGGGAGTCGGATCCCGACAGTAATATCACCATGAGCACCGTGATAAGCCTTGCTGGCAGTGAATATCACCCGTTTATCCTCTCCGCTTCCGTGGCGCTTGCCTGTATTGACCTGGCGGAGGAAGCCGGGATCAGAGGCCCGCAGATCAAATGGCCCAATGACATTTATATCAATGACAGAAAGGCAGGGGGGGTCCTCATTGAGAACCTGGTCAGGGCCGGCCAACCCATATGGTCCGTGATCGGTACCGGAGTCAACATTAACCAGACTTCCTTCCCGCTGGTGGGCCAGCCCGCCACCTCCTTCCTGCTTGAAAAAAAGGCGGACTTCGATCCGATTGAGCTCGCGCGCCGGCTTCACGGTCATATTCTGCGAAGGACTTCCGCCATCGCAACGGTTAACCCCGCTCACCTGCTTGAGGAATACAATGGCCTGCTCTACCGGCGAGGCCAAAAAACCAGGCTGAGGCAGGGAAATATTGTTTTTGAGACCATGATCAGTGGTGTGAACACAGACGGAGAATTGGTGACCACCGATACCATGGAAAGAAGGTTTGCCGTCGGCGAGGTAGTATTTGGTTGATTTCAGAGCTGGCTACCTCGTGAACCGATAGCTGTTTCGGGTTTTATTGCCCGCAACATCTTCCGCGGTAATTACCAGTTCGTGGTTCCCCGGTGGACATTTTTCGTCGAACCTGTAGATGAAGTTCTTCCCCTTGTCGTTGGTAAACCTCAGCCATTTCCCATCCAGTTCCGCACGCACATTCTGCACTACGGGCAGGTTTTCCTTCACAGAGAACATGATTCGCTGACTCTTGCTGAGATCGGCCCCTTCCTTAAAACCGATCGGCGTGATGATGGGCGGGATGGTGTCGACCACCAGCATGAAATTGCCGAAATCCCGGAAATTGGCCGTGGCCCATTGGTTCTGCCATTGCACTTTCTGCGCGCTTGAACGCGTTCCGCTGAACCATTGCATGACGGTCCATTGTTTATCCAACTCGGAGATCAGGGTGAGTGGCTGCAGCCGCACCATAAAGGAATCGTGAATGGGGATGTAGGAGGCGCCGATAGCATGCACATCCGAGATCACATCGGGATTTGGCGAACTGAAAGCCTTGTGGTTGACATGTACCGAGTCGTAAAGGCAGTTTTCGCCGATGTAGAATTCACAGGTTTCCGATTCAAAGCCATCGAGCATGAGTGGATAGAACATTTTTCCCGCCGGAGGCGGGGGAGGCGGATGCTGGTACTCGTACTGAACATGGGTCAGCAGTCTGGATCTGTTTCCTTCAGCATCCGAAACTTCCAGTTCAATGTCATAAAGGTCGTTGTCGCTGATGTCGATCACCCCGCGAGTCGTGTCGTTCGAATAGATGGAATTGAGATAACCAGGCAGTTCCGAAAAGTGCTGGAGATAGGTGCCGGTGAGGGTTTTATACCGGTAATCAATATGCGCGTTGAGGTAACGGGTGTCGTTGTAGCTGATGTCGTCCATCCGGAAGGTTTCGTCTTCTTTATTGTTGACCTTGAGAACGCCTTCGAAAATGCCATTCTTGTTGGAGGAGCCAGTGTGGGTGTCGAAGGCGGTGACGGCCACACTGATCAGAGGGGAGCTCAGGTTGATTACGGCCGGAGTGGTCACATAACCTCTTGAGGTCAGTTTCACAGGGATGATCCTGGGTGCCTGTTCATAGATGCTCCGGGTGCGGTCGTAGATGGCCAGCCTGAGGATCCTGGGTTTTACTTTGTCCTGGAGGGGAAGTCCAAACAGCAGTGGATTGAGGTTTACATCGTCCGAAGTTCTGCGGATCTCAAAATGAACATGCGGCGCCTGGGAGCCACCAGTGTTGCCGCTGAAGGCGATCTGTTCACCTTTTTTTACAGGAAACTGGCCGGGTTGCAGGTCGAGTTGGATCTTCCAGGACTGCTTTTCGTACTGCTTCTGTTTTACCCAGGCCTCGATCCGGGGAACAAAGTCGTTGAGGTGGGCATAAAGTGTCGTGTACCCATTTGGGTGAGTAATATAGATCGCGCGGCCGAAGCCACCTGGTTCAATTTTTATCCTGGAAACGAAACCTTCGGCAGCAGCATAAACCGGCAGATTTTCACGTTGGTTGGTTTTGATGTCGATCCCCATGTGGTAGTGGTTGGGGCGAAGTTCCCCGAAATTACCGGCGAGGTTCATGGGTATGGCCAGTGGGTTTCTGAAATAACCCTGAGGGTATTGGCTCTGCGCCCTTACAGCAAGGCTGGCGGATACCAGTAAAATGAAGTAAACAAGCCTTTTCAGGGGGTTGGTTTGCATAGAAAATGTTGAACTGGTGCTCATTTTCAGCAGGTAGGATTAAATAATTATTAAAGAGCAAAAGTACCTTGTTTGCTGTAGGAATTTTTACAATCTTGATACAGCGTTTTTACGTAAATACTTGTCAATATAAGTACCAATTTTAAAAAACCGGGTATGAATCAAATCAACAATAAATGGGTGCTCAGTCTGATGTTTGCTGCGGGGACATTTATTGGATTCGTCAAAGGTGATGAAGCCCGACAGAAATGGTTGTTCAAAATGCGTAACCGCGATGAACAGAAACGCCAGTTGGCGGAACATAAGAAACTCCTCCGCTCCGGGGGTGTGGCGCTCGATGACATCGAGATCGCCGCTTTTCACAACTAAGTAAGTTGCCACTTTTTCCTGATGAAAAAGTGGCCAAAAAATCAAGGCTCTCGTTGAAAATCCTAAAAAACGCATCTCCGGACTAAAGAAAAACAAGTCACAGCTGCAGAATAGGTCCGGGCATTTGTAGGACTTACGAGCTAAGAATTTATCCGGGCTGGGGTAACAACTGTTTTTCTTTTACGTCCTTCGGTGCGTTTTTCTTAACGTCTTTTCAACGAAGGCCTTTGGGCTTGGCGTGAAATCTGTTTTAGTTTTGAGAAAAGACCGGCAATCCGCTTTCCGCTCTGTTTCGGGCCCCTTCATAGTTTCTCCTCTGCGAAATGCAAAATCCTTTACTTTTGCGCAATTTGTTTTAAAAAACAAGAGGAAAAAATGCCAAAAGATCTCTCTATTAAGTCCGTACTGATCATCGGTTCGGGACCAATCATCATCGGACAGGCTTGTGAATTTGATTATTCGGGAACACAGGCGGCCAGGAGTTTGAGAGAAGAAGGCATAAAAGTGATCCTCATAAACAGCAACCCGGCCACCATCATGACCGATCCGATGATGGCCGACAGGGTCTATCTCTTACCGCTCACCGCCGAAAGCCTGGAAGAGATCCTGGAAGAAAACCAGATCGACGCCGTCCTTCCCACCATGGGCGGTCAGACCGCCCTCAACCTCGCCAAAGAAGCCGAAGACCTCGGCATCTGGCAAAAATATGGAGTGAGGT
>Ga0193752_1003415_pt1 | contig 10954 bp, 8 predicted proteins | sample H1c1metaG_FD_144924 | JGI IMG/M metagenome (GOLD analysis project Ga0193752, IMG submission 144924) | Soil microbial communities from a riparian zone of the East river system, Colorado, United States - H1c1 | ecosystem: Environmental > Terrestrial > Soil > Riparian zone | place: USA: East River...
CGGCCAAAGGGGATGTCGGTGATCACCAGATCCTCGGCCTCGACCTCCTCCAAGCTGATGCCCTGCGGTTTGGCATAGCAGAGGCCGTCCGGATGATTGGCATGCGGCACGCGGACCACCATGCCGCCCACGCTGCTGTTCACCCACCCCCGGGCTGCCATGCGGTGCGCATAGGTGACGTAGGTTTTGACCACCTTCGGGTCGAAGGTGACACTTGGATCGGGCGTCAGCTCGTTGACGCGAAAGCTGCGGGGCGTGGTGCCATCCATGTGTCTTGCTCCTATTCGGGCTTGATGCCGAGACGCTGGGCGAGGTCGCGCCACCGGCGCGTGTCCTCGGCCATGGTTTGGGTGAATTGCCGGGGTGTCGAGACGATCGGCTCCACGTCCAGGGCGCGCATCTTTGCCCGGCCGGGGTCGGCAAGGAAGCCCTGCGCCAAAGTCTGCTGTACGCGTTCGGCGATCTCGGGCGGCAGGCCGGGAGGGGCCACAAGCCCGTACCAGAAGACGTCGTCGAAGCCCTTCACGCCGAGGCTCTCGAAGGTCGGCACGTCGGGTAGCACGGCGGAGGGACGGGTGACCGCGAATGCCGTCAGGCGGCCGTCGCGCACCAGCCCGGCCGAGCCCGACGGATTGTCGAGCAGCACCGCGACGGTGCCGTTCATCAGGTCGGGATAGGCTTGGCCCGAGCCCTTGTATGGCGCGTCGATCATCTGCAGCCCGGTGATCAATTCGAACTGGCGGCTCAGCAGGTAGCCGAGGGTCGAGACGCCGAGCGAAGCGCAGACCACCTTGCCTGGCTGCGCCCTGGTAGCGGCGATGAAGCCGGGCAGGTCTTTCGCGCCGGCGGCGCTGCCGCCGATCAGGATGTAGGACGTGGTGCCGATCAATGTCACGGCAGAGAAGGATTTGACCGGATCGTAGGGCAGGTCGCGGCGGAATACGGGCGCGGCGGCGTGGCTGCTCGAGGTGGCGATACCAAAGGTGTAGCCGTCGGGTTCGGCATGGGCCACGACATCGCTGCCGATCGTACCGCCGGCGCCGGGTTTGTTGTCGACGACCACCGGCACGCCGAGCGCTTCGGAGAGATACTGCATGGCGACGCGGCCGATTGCATCCGTTCCACCACCCGGCGGCAGCGGCACGATGCAGCGTATAGGGCGTGACGGCCAGGCTTCCTTCGCCCGGGCGATGGCGGGAAAGGCAAGCGCGGCAACGGCCCCGCGGAGTACGGTGCGACGCGATTTTTGCATCATTTCGTTGGCTCCGTTGCGGTTGGGCGCAGGTGCTGTTGCTGCCACGTGGCGCGATAGGATACTCTCTAGATGACCGCTTGTCCGATTAACCAGACAAGATTAGGGGAGTCTTGGTGCGCTCACAAGTTCCGAAATACGTCACCATCAAGATCCTGCTCGAGGCGCGTTGGGAGCGCGAGATGCGGCGGGGCGACCGGCTGCCTTCCGAAGCGGAATTGTGCGCGGCCTTCTCGGTGAGCCGGGCGACCGTCCAGCAGGCCCTGCAGCTCTTTGAACGGGAAGGGGTGATCCGCCGCGACCAGGGGCGTGGGACCTTCTATGTCGGGCCGTCCGAAGGTCGCACGGAGCAGGAACCCAGCCGGCTGCTCGAGGCCACGATCCGCGGCCGCGAAGGCAACGAGATCCGCGTGTTGCGCAAAGGTGTCGAGATGCCGCCGGCGCGGGTTGCCGCGCGTCTTGGTCTCGCCCGCGAGGATCGCGTCGTGGCGCTGGAGCGGCTTGGCCTCATCGAGGGCGCGCCGATCGTGTTCATCTACAGTTTCCTGCCACTGGCCGTGGGCATGCGACTCCTCGAGCCGGAGGACCAGCTCCGGCAGATGAGCCTCGCCGCCGTGCTCAACGACGCGCATGGCTGCGGCATCGACCGGGTGCAGCAGGTGATCTCGGCGCGGCTGGCCGATCCCCGTTTCGCGGCCGAACTCGGCGTCGATGTCGGGGTGCCGGTGCTGGAGGGCGAGCGAACCTACTACGCGCGCGACGACGATCCGGTGCTCTGCACCGTTTCCTATTACCGGGGCGATCGGCACAATTTCACCATGTCGGTAAAGGACTGGCGGTAGGGACTTCAGCCCCGACCGCTCTCGAGTGGCGCCGGCCATAGCTTTCCGCTCATGTCGACATAGACGCGCTCGTTTCCGGCCGTCAGCTCCCACAAGGGATAGAACGGCGAACGGCTGGCGCGCGAGGGCGCCCACACGCGCCGGGCCGTCGCATCGCCGGGACAAGCGGCACGCTCGATCGCCTCGGCCTTTCCCGGCAGGCGGTGGCGTTCGATCCGTTCCAGCCGCGCCGAAGAGATCATCTCGCCAGTCACCGCATCGACCGCCGCGATCAGGCCCGCACCCTCGGCCTCAGCGAGAATCACCAGGAAATAAGCATTCCCGGCATCCAGGCGCTCCACCAGATCGGTCGTCAGGATCGCGGCGCCGTTCGTGCGCGCGAGCGCCAGGGCACGGGCGGCCGCTTCGGCCTGCGTGATCAAGGCAGCCGCCGCATCGCTAGATCCCGCGCTCCATGTCGTGCAGCGCGGTGAAGATGGCGCCGTCGCTGCGCACATAGATCCGCTCCGCGCCGATCGTGAAGAGATGGAACGGATAGAGCGGCGAGAGCGACTCCCGGCACGGCTTCCACACCAGGGTCGGATAGTGGCAGATCGCCTCTTCCCTCACCGGAAGGCGGCCCCGCCTGTCGGGCAAATCCACGACCGAACCGACGATCGAGCGCGCCACCTCTGCGCGGCTCCTTACCGTGAACACGCTGCGTTCTTCACTGCGGTGAACCGCCGATTGCAGATAAAGGCCGGTCTTGGCGTCGACCAGGACGGCCAGCGGGAAATGCTCGCCCGCGCCGACCGGCACGACATAATAGAAAGTGTCCGGCAGATCGAGCCGCTGCACGAGGACGGCCTCGCCGAACCTGGCGCGCCGCAGCACGCGCTCATAGCCTTCGCGTGCCGCAAGACCGTAGGCTTTCAGCGCCTCCTCGGCCCGCCGTGCGGCATGCTCGCCCTGCAGCAGCCGGCCGGAATATTTCAGCGGCTCGAGAAGCGGCCGCGAACGCATGCCGCGGCCGGCTGGCGGCGGTGCGGGGTCGGCGACGGCGACGAACTTGCCGTTCCAGTGGCCGCCGGGGATGCCGGTCATGTAGGTGTTGTGCCAGGCCGTATAGCTGATGTTTTCGTTGACGAGGCCGCGGTCGCCACCGGTTCCGCAGTCGTCGGTTCCGTCCGTGTGCGGCGGTGGCGGCGCGAGCGCGGCATTGGTCGCGCTGGGGACTGGCGGCCACGGATTGTTCACGTCGAAGGAACTGATCGAATAGCCGGTGTCGCCGCTGCCGAACGGCGCTGCGCTGGCGGTATAACCGCGCACCACGATCCAGTGATTCGATCCGTACACCATGGCGATCGGCGCCGCTTTGTAATGGTGGATCGTCCATACGATCTTGCGCGAGATCGCCTCCTCGGTGTCGAGGGCGAACAGGACGAAATTGTAGGAGCCGTAATGCGGCGGTCCTGGAGACGCCGGCGGTTCGTAGTTGTGCATCGTCCATTGCAGCCCGTCGGGCGCCGTGTACCAGCCGCTCTCGGTCGTGCTGTGGCTATGGTTGTCGCTGTAGAGCTGATCCTGATCGAGCAATCCCGTACCCAGCGACGCCAGCACCATCTGGGCGCAGGCCGCCCCGCAATAGTAGTCCGTATCTTGCTGATGATAGGGCACCGATAGATTCTCGGTAACCGGCATTTCGGCCTCCCTGCTTGGCTGCGATGAAGCAAGCGCCCGGATTGGTTGAGTATCCTAGCACGTCGGCAGCCTGTCTCAAGGCCGGTGCGGGCCAGCCTTGTCGTCGCCGGACCGGCTGTGTCACGATCCGGCAACAGTCGAGGTAACGATAAGCAATCAAAGGCTGTCGATTCGGGAGGGAACATGGCAAACAGCATCACTGTCGCGAAATTCCGCGATGTCGCCGGTGGCTTACAGGCAGGCCAGTTCGCCGTAGGCGATCGGGTCAAGATCAACGGCCTGTCGGGTCTCGATCCGATCTACAAGGCGTTGCTCGACCGGCCGATCACCGTCACCCTTGGCCTGATCGGGCCGGACGGTCGGATCGGCCTTACGCCGATGTGGTTCGACTACGAGGGCGACAAAGTATTGGTGAATACCGCCTCGCATCGGGCGAAATGCGACTGGATCCGCAAGAATCCCAAGCTCACGATCCTGGTGGTCAATCCCGACAACGCCTACCACTGGGTTCAGCTCAAATGCACGGTGGAGCGCGAGGAGCGCGAATCCGATCCGGGCGGCGAACGCGTCACCCGGCAGCTCGACAAGATCTGGACGAAGTACACGGGCAACCCGGCGCCGTATGGACTGCGCGATCCCGCCATCGACGAGAAGCGCGTCCTGTTCATCTGCAATGTCGATCGCATCGCGACGTTCGGCAAGCCCTGACCGTGGCGGCGGTTCTTCCGGAATCGCGTCAGCACTTTCCGTTTTCGTAGACCGACCAACTCCCCGAGGACTTTCGCAGGACAGGTTCGCAGGCGCCGGCGGGAAAGAGTTTCGCCGGCAGCGGGCCGGTACTTCGGACGAAGAAGTATCGATAATCGTCAGACGGCTTCTTTCCGTCTCGATATCGCACGACCTGTGTCGGGAAATACGCAAAATTGAAATCGACGAACCCCGACTTCTCGGCCTGGTACCACACGGGAAAACTTACATAGGCCATCGGGTTCTGCGCCGCCGGACTGGTGATATCCAGAACCAGGCCCAGCGCGCGATGTCCGGGCGCGGTCGCCGCGAGGACGTCGTCGAACGACTGGGCTTCCCTGGTGAAGCCCGTCAGGCGTTCGACATGGATCGCGAGGAAAGCCCAGCACAACGCGGGAATGCCGAGCATGACCCATGAAGGGCGAGCGAGCGTTGGTTGGGCAGCGGAAAACAAAAGCGCATAGAACGGCAGAAGGAAAACGGCAAAGCGCGATTCGATGAACCAGGTTTCCCTGAAAGACTCTGGCGCCAGCACAAACCACAGGAGCAGGACGGAGATCGGAACAAACGCCGGCCTGTTCTGCCAATTGACGCGGCATCCCAGGAGCAGGGGGGCGCAGAGGAGGAGCGGCACCAGAGGCGCGCATAGCCAGTCCAGGCTGGGCGCGCCGATCGGAAAAAAGATCAGATGCTTCAATCCACTGAACAGCCCGGGCCAGACTGGGAGTGCTTGCTCGGCCGACGTGCTCCCTCCGTCAGGCAGGCTCCGGAGAACATAGACGAGGCACAGCAGGCCAAGCACCCCGTAGGGAATTGCGCTTGCCAGCAAAGGTCCGCCGGGACGGCGCCTCAGCAGAAGCAGCACCACGCCGATGACGGCGGCGAATACGAAGACCAGGCCGTGGGAGAAGAAAAGCACCGCACCCGTGAAGCACAGCATTGCGCCCAAGGCGGGAGACGGGCGCTCGGCATGGCGATGGGCGAACGCCACGAAGACCATGCCGATCGGCAGCGCGATCAGAAAGGGAAAAATGCCATACTCATAGGCCAACCCGAAGAAGCCTGTGACGAAGAGCCAATCCAGTCGCTTTTCGCTCCCCATCCCTCGCCGCAGCAGGACGCATGCCGCGACGAAGGCGTAATATGACAGGGCAAGCAGCAGCTTCAGTGCCGCAGCCACCGGCATGACGAAGGACAGCAGCAAGGCGAGGCCGCTGCCCATCAGATAGGGCGTGAAATAGTTTACCTGGACCAGCGACTGCCAGTTCGACGTTCCCTGCAACAGATCGCGCCACAGCGCGATTTGCCCGGCATGCTGAGGCAGATCCGCCATCGGCGGGCGCGGCGCGATCCAGAAAGTCGCGCCGGCAAGGAGGACGGTAAGCCAGAACGCAACCCGCTCGATGCCGGCGACGGGAGGGGCTGAAGGAGAGTGCTCACCTTGCATCGCATGCTGCAATAGCACTCCGGGTGGCAAAGCCATCCCCTTATCTCTGCCCGCCGAACAAAAAGCGTGCGGATCGGCCGAAGCTGCGGACGCGCGGCGTCAGATGCCGACGGTCTGCACTTCGAACACGTTTATTTGCCAGGCGGCCTGATCGATATAGAGCCCGCGACTCGTCAAATCGTTGCCGTCGCGCTCATAGGTTTCGTTGTCGATCACGTCCGTCAGGCGAAGGCGCCGGTCGCGCAATTCCGGAAAGGGCAGGACGAGATAGCATTGGCCCGATGTGCCGGCGTAATTGACGACGACGACATGGGAAAGTCCGTGTGGGCCGGCCCAGGCATAGGCCACAAAGCCCTCCGCGCTTCCATTGCCGGGCCAGGCGGGCAGCGGCTGCAGTTGCGACCAGTCACCGTTGCGGAACGCATCCGTCTCCTTCAGCACGCCCAGAAGCCGGTCGTAGAAGGCGGCGCTCTCCGCATCGACCGGCTCGACCGGTCCACGGCACAGATGCGCCGGCACGCGCACGCGCGCGCCCTCAAACTCGCCCTGCTGGAAGAAGCGCAGGCCGGGTGAGAGGAACGTGATCGCCGCGGCGGCCCGATGTTGCGGCCACGAGAAGGTGGACGCCGCCCGGGGTTCGTCGTGGTTTTCGAGGAACCGGGCGAGCTTGTCTTGATAGTCGAGGCCGGCGTTCAGGTGGTCGCGAAGGACATGCGCGTTGCCGGTGTGCAGCCGGTCGTACAGCCGCTTGTCGTAGCAATAGTCGAAGCCCTGCTGCTGCAACGTCCATTCGAGGTCCCAATAGACCTCGGCGAGGAAGGTGAAGCCGGGATGCACCTCGCGCACGGCCGCCGTCGCCTGCGGCCAGAACGGCTCGGGCGTGAGACCCCAGGTGCGCTGGAAGATGTCGGGCAGCAGCAGCATCGCCATGTCGCAGCGGACGCCGTCGCATTTGCCGGCCACCGTCTTCAGCTCGTCGAGCTTGGCGCGCTGCAGGCCGCTATTTGCATAGTCGAGCTGCAGCGTATCGGGCCATCCTGGATAATTGGGATCGCGGCCGTGGGCGAGGATGCGCGGGCCTTGCGCGGTCTCGATCCTGAGGTAGTTCTGCGGTGCGTCGGCCAGCAACACCTCGCTGCCTTGAACATAATAGTCGGGGTGGGTCGCGGCCCAGGGATGGTCGATCGCCGTATGGTTGGGCACGAAATCGAGCATCAATTTGATGCCGCGTTCCGCCAGCCGCGTTCGAAAAAGCGCCAGCGCCGCGTCGCCGCCGAGCTCGTCGCTGGCCGTATAGCCGGTGATCGCGAAGCCCGAGCCGCAGATATCGTCCTCGGTAAGGTCCGGCAACGTGGCCTCGAACTCGGCGCGCCATGCCGGATTGCTGCGGGAGATCGCCCGTCCGGCCGGTCCGGTCCGCCAGACGCTGAGCAGCCAGATCCAGTCGAAGCCCGCTCGTGCGAAGCCGTCGATCGTTGCCGTGTCGATATCGGCCAGGGTGACCGGCTTGCCGCGCTCCCGGGCGAGGCGCCGCAGCCAGACGCGGGTATTGATCTGATAGAGCGAAGGATAACGGGACGCGGTCGTCATTTACCGTAGTCACTTCTCTCTGGGTGTCGGCGCGGCGACGGGAGGGGCCTGCACGCAGTGAAGGAAGGCCGATTCAATGCCGCCCTCCAGGTAACTGCGGGCGTCGAGTTGACCGAACAGGTCGATCAGCCGCGCGACCCCCCCGGTCCATCCCGTCTGATGGCTGGCGCCGATCCCCGCGCCGTTGTCGCCATGAAAATATTCATGGAACAGCAGGCAATCCCGCCAATGCGGATCGGTCTGGAATTTCTCGGTTCCCCCGAACGCCGGCCGGCGGCCGGAATCGTCGCGCAGGAAGATGCTGATCAATCGATCCGCGATCTCATGGGCGACCTCGAAAAGGTTCATCAGGACACCGGAACCGGTGGGGCATTCGATCTTGAAGTTGTCGCCGTAGTACAAATAGTACTGGAGCAGGGCGCGGATCAGCAGCGCATTGATCGGCATCCAGACCGGGCCGCGCCAGTTGGAGTTGCCGCCGAACATGGCGCTGTCCGACTCGGCCGGCAGGTATTTGACGACATACTCGGCCTCCGGCGTCGAGAACACGAAGGGATGATCGGCGTGGTGGCGCGACAGCGCGCGGATGCCATGCGGACTGAAGAATTCCTTTTCGTCGAGCATGCGCGTCAGGATCCGGCGCAGCCGGTCCTGGTTGACGATCGCCATGATGCCGCGGTTGCCCATGCCGAGGTGTCCGGGCCCCGTCGGATGAATGCTGTCGAGGAGGTCCGGCATCCGGCGTCGCCGTTCGGCGATCGCGGCCATGACGTTCGGTACAAGCTCCCGCTGGTGCGGTTCGACGACAGTTATCGCGCAAATCGGCAGCAGGCCAACGACAGAGCGCACCTTGAGGCGCGTCGCGCTGCCGTCGGGCGCCCGCAGGACGTCGTAATAGAATCCGTCCTCCTCGTCCCACATGCCGCCCGGTCCCGATGCGTTCATCGCCCGGGCAATCCACAGGAACTGCTCGCCGAACTTCGTCGCCAGATCCTCGTAGGCCGGATCGCGCGCCGACAGCTCCACGCCGATTTCGAGCATGTTCTGGCAATACAATGCCATCCACGCCGTGCCGTCCGCCTGCTCGAGATGGCCGCCGGTCGGCAACGGCGCACTGCGGTCGAAGACGCCGATATTGTCCAGGCCGAGGAAGCCGCCCTCGTAGAGATTCCTGCCGAACCGATCCTTGCGGTTCACCCACCAGGTGAAATTGAGCGACAGCTTGGTGAAGGCGCGGGCGAGGAACGCCTGGTCGGTGCGGCCCATCGCCTGCTCCGTCCTGTACAGGAAGATCGTCGCCCAGGCGTGAACCGGCGGGTTGACGTCGCCGAAATTCCATTCGTAGGCGGGAATCTGCCCCGTCGGATGAAGGTAATTGCCCTGCAACAGGAGCTCGATCTGCTGCTTGGCAAAGTCGATGTCGACGATCGAGAGCGCCATGGTGTGCAAGGCAAGATCCCAGGCGGCGAACCAGGGATATTCCCACTTGTCCGGCATCGAGATGACATGGTCGTTGATCATGTGTTCCCAATGGCGATTGCGGACTCGGCGCTTGCTCGGTTTCGCCGGATCGTCGCCGTGTTCCTCGAGCCATTTTTCCAGATCGAAGAAATAGTATTGCTTGCTCCACAGCATCCCGGCCAAAGCCTGTCGCATGACCATCGCAGCGTCGGCCGTCACGCCAGCTGGCGTCATGACGCGGTAGAACGAGTCGGCCTCGCTTTGACGCGCGCGCAGGATATCGGCGAATCCGTCGAAGGGATCTCCCCTTCCCGGGGCGGCACTGGTGAGCCGGAGCCGGATGACGGCGGTTTGCCCGGCCTCCACGGCGAGCTGATAGTGTGCCGCCGCCTTGGTGCCGGTTTGTTGCGGATTGACCGCGTCCTGCTTGCCCGCGACGACGAAGTCGGCGATCCCATCCTTGACATAGGTGGTCGTATTCGCCGAGCCGAAGAGGCGCTGGTTGTTGGTCTCGTTCTCGGTGAAGAGCAGAGGCGGCAGGCCCTCGCAATGCAGGTAATAGGTCCCGAGCTCGGCATCGAACGCGGCGACGGTACTGGCGCCGTCGGCTGTGGTGTAGGCTCTCAGTGACGGCTTCGGTGACTCCGGCCACCACCTCCAGATATTGCGGAACCAGAGTGTGGGCAGGAGATGAAGCGTGGCGGCTTCGGGCCCGCGGTTGCATACGCTGATCTGGATCAGCATGTCGGTCGGGCTGTGCTTGGCATATTCCACGAAGACGTCGAAATAACGATCGGCGTCGAAGATGCCGGTATCGAGCAACTCGTACTCCATGTCCTTGCGGCCGCGGCGGCGGTTCGTGTCGACCAGGTCGCTGTAGGGATAGGCCGCCTGCGGATATTTGTAGAGGTACTTCATGTACGAATGGGTGGGCGTACTATCGAGGTAGAAATAGTATTCCTTCACATCCTCGCCATGATTGCCCTCGTCGTTGGTGAGGCCGAACATGCGCTCCTTGAGGATCGGGTCCTTGCCGTTCCACAGCGCCAGGGCGAAGCAAAGACGTTGCTTGTCGTCGCTGATCCCCGCGATGCCGTCCTCGCCCCAGTGATAGGCGCGCGACCGCGCCTGATCGTGGGTGAAATAGTCCCAGGCCATTCCGTCGTCGCTATAGTCCTCGCGAACGGTGCCCCATTGGCGCTCGCTGAGATACGGCCCCCATTGCTTCCAGTCGATCAGCGAGTCCCGCGTCTCCTGAAGACGCGCATGCTCGGCTGTCACGGTTTTCGCGTTGGCGTCGCTTTCGGCCATGTCGTGATTCCCCCGGTACGCTTGCCGGCTCTCTCGGAGCCTTGATCCTTGATATCGACGCCGGCCATGGCGAGAGCTTATCAGTGGCCGCGCCGGGGAACATGCTCCCGAGGTTATGTTTGAGGGAAGAAAATTCCGAGATCCGCAGGGTTTCGGTCATAGGCTTGAGCAGGGCCGTGTCGATCGACGCGGCCTACCGCCCGGCTTCGCACCGTCGACCGTCGCGATCTCTGCCGAGTGCCACAGGAAAGGGGCACCACACGTCGATGTCAGCGCGATGCGGTTTTATCGTTCAATTTTGCCTTATTTGTTTCTTAAACCGTCGAAGCTTTGAAGTATTCAGGCGGCCCAAAACTGGCGGTAAGCCGGACTGTGTCCTAGAACTGAGAACATCGTGGCCCACGCCGTCAGCGTCTCTTATTCCCGCTCCGACCGCATGTCGCCCTCGGCGATGGGGCTGGCGGCCCTGTTGCATGCCCTGGTGGTGCTTGCGCTGTGGGGGATCTCGCTGAACCGGCCCGAGCCGCCGCGCGAAGACGCCATTGACGTCACGATCGAGCAGCCGAAGCCGCCGGAAAAACCACCCGAGAAACCGCCTGAGCCGCCGGCGGCACCCACGCCCAA
>Ga0193752_1003416_pt1 | contig 10953 bp, 7 predicted proteins | sample H1c1metaG_FD_144924 | JGI IMG/M metagenome (GOLD analysis project Ga0193752, IMG submission 144924) | Soil microbial communities from a riparian zone of the East river system, Colorado, United States - H1c1 | ecosystem: Environmental > Terrestrial > Soil > Riparian zone | place: USA: East River...
GGCCCGCCTCGCGGGAGTTCCTGTCCGGAAGACGTTGACGACAGTCTACGCGGCCAGCGCACTCCTTTCTGGCGTCGCGGGCCTGATCGTCGCCGCGCGGCTCGGCGCCAGCGACGCGGCGAAGATCGGACAGAACATGGAGCTCGACGCTATCGCGGCGGTCGTGGTCGGCGGCACTGCGCTCGCGGGTGGTCGCGCGACGATCGGCGGCACGGTCGTCGGTGCGCTGATCATGCAGGTCATCGCGACGAGCTTCAACATGCTGCTCGTGCCGTACGCGTGGTCGCTGGCGCTCAAGGCCGCGATCATCCTCATCGCGGTCTATCTCCAGCGCGGCAAGCGCGCATGAGATTCCTCAGGCGCAGCGGCGCACTCGTCGCGCTCATCGTCGCGTGCATCGTCGGCGTGGCGCGCTACGAGGCGTTCCTCACCGTCGAGAATCTCTCGAATGTGCTGCGCCAGAACAGTATGCTTGGCTTCGTCGCACTTGGGATGACGTTCGTAATCCTCAGCGGCGGCATCGACTTGTCTGTTGGAGCACTGCTCGCGGTCGCCGGTGTCGTCGCAGCAATGCTCGCGTCGCATGGTGCGGTGATCGCGATCGCTGGCGGCATCGGCGCGGCGACGCTGCTCGGCGTCGTCAATGGATTGCTCATCACAAAGGCGCGCATCCAGCCATTCATCGTCACGCTGGCGATGCTCATTGCCGCTCGTGGTGCGGCGCTCGCGGCGACGAACGAGCAGAGCATGAGTGTCGATGCGGGTGCAGCTGGTTTGATCTGGCTTGGTCGCGGCAGCATTGGTCCCGTGCCGACGCCGATCGTCCTGCTGTTCGTTGCCTACCTGTTGGGCGCGTTGATGCTCCGCTACACGCGCTTCGGACGCTACGTCCATGCGATCGGCGACAGTGAGGACGCGGCACGGTTGATGGGCCTGCGCGTCGATCGCGTCGTGATCGGGACGTATGCGCTGAGTGGTTTGCTTGCCGGACTGGCCGGCGTGGTTCTCGCCGGGCGGCTCGGCGCCGGGCAACCGGTCGCGGGCATCGGCTGGGAGCTCGACGCCATCGCGGCCGTGGTGGTCGGTGGGACCTTGCTCACGGGCGGCCAAGGCGGCGCCGGTGCAACGCTCATCGGCGTGTTGCTGCTCGGCGTCATTTTTAATCTGTTCAACCTCGAGGGGACGATCAGTCCCTGGTGGCAGTGGGTGTTGCGCGGCGGTTTCCTGCTCGGCGTGGTGATCGTGCAGAGCAAGCTGCAGCGCGATAAATGACTCGGTTGTCGTCCCGAGCGAAGCACTTGTTGTCGTCCCGAGCGACGCTCTTGTTGTCGTCCCGAGCGACGCTCTTGTTGTCGTCCCGAGCGAAGCACTTGTTGTCGTCCCGAGCGAAGTCGAGGGACCTGCTCTTCCGTAGTTTCCGTTTGTGTCCGTCCAGTTCCGTTTTTGTCCGCGTCCCAAATAGTTCCCACTCGAACCGGCGGACGACGCTGCCTTACCGCCGAGACCTAACAAACGACCTCGGGACGCACTAACAATTTGGGACGCGGAAACTGAACGGACTTTGACGGAACTTGACGGAAACGACACCCGCATTTGCCCATAGGCGGTTCTCGATTGTTATTTGCCGGAACAATTCCCACTGAGGTTCTCATGCTCGCGCGCACAATCGCCGTCGCCATCCTCGCCAGCACGCTCGCGCTCAGCCCTGCGCGCGCGCAGGCGCCGCAGACGCTCATCATCAACGCCGATCAGGGCCGCGATACGATCAGCCGCCACATCTACGGCCACTTCGCCGAGCATCTCGGCCGACTGATCTACGACGGCATCTGGACTCGGCAAGGCAACAGCGAGTGGCGCATCCGCGAAGACGTCGTGCAGGCGCTGCGCGCCATCAAGATTCCCAACCTCCGCTGGCCCGGCGGCTGTTTTGCCGACTACTACCATTGGAAGGACGGCATCGGCCCAAGGGCGCAGCGGCCGAGTGTCGTCAACAACAATTGGGGTGGCGTCACCGAGGACAACGGCGTCGGCACGCATGAGTTCCTCGATCTCGCGCAGCGACTCGGCGCCGAGCCCTTCATCGTCGGCAACGTCGGCAGCGGTGGCGTGCAGGAGATGCAGGAGTGGTGGGAGTACGTGAATCATCCCGGCAAGAGTCCGATGGCGGATCTCCGCCGCAAGAACGGCCGCGAGCAGCCATGGAACGTGAAGTTCTGGGGCGTGGGCAACGAGAGCTGGGGCTGCGGTGGCAACATGCGCCCCGAATACTACGCCGACGAGTACAAGCGCTACGCGAGCTTTCTGCCCTCATATGGCAGCACACGTGCGTTCCGCATCGCCACCGGGCCGAGCGACGACAACTACGTCTGGATGGAAGTCATGATGCGCGAGGCCGGTCGGATGATCGACGGCATCGATCTCCATCACTACCTGTTGACGGGCACCTGGGCGAAGAAAGGCAAGGCAACCGAGTTCACCGAGGCCGAGTGGGCAGAGCTGATGCAGAAGGCGACGGGCTTCGATGAATTGCTCACGCGTCAGTCGGCCATCATGGACCGCTACGATCCCCGCAAGCGCGTGTGGCTCATCGTCGGCGAGTGGGGCACGTGGCATCAGGGCGAGCCAGGCAGTAATCCCGGCTTCCTCTATCAGCAGAACGCGTTGCGCGACGCACTCGTCGCATCGGTGGCGTTCGATGCGTTCAACAAGCATGCAGATCGCGTGCGGATGGCGAACATCGCGCAGACGGTGAACGTCCTTCAGGCGATGATCCTCACCGAGGGTGAGAAGATGCTGCTCACGCCGACGTATCACACCTTCGAGATGTACACCGTGCATCACGACGCCCTGCTCCTCCCCATCTCGCTCGACGCTGGACGCTACGTGAACGGAGACCGATCAATGCCCGCCGTGAGCGCAACGGCCTCGCGCGACAAGGCGGGAGTCATGCATCTCTCACTCACGAACATCGATCCCAACCAGGCGCGGACGATCAACGTCTCCGTTCGCGGGCAGTCGGTATCGTCGGTGACAGGCCGCATCCTCACTTCGACACAGATGACGGCGCACAACACCTTCGACCAGCCGAACGCCGTGCATCCCGTCGCGTTCAATGGCGCGCGGATCGCTGGCAGCACGCTCACCGTGCAGTTGCCGGCCAAGTCGCTCGTGGTGCTCGAGCTGAAGTGATCGTCCGACTCCTTGTCGCAACGCTGCTGTGCGCGCGCATTGCCGGCGCACAGCCTGCGTCGACCGTCGGCATTGGCTGGGCGCGATCGTCGGTCAACGCCGTGATCTTTCGCACCAACAGCGTCGTCACGCATGGCCGAACGCAGTACACGGCCTACTACGACGACAGCGCGCGCGTCGTGCTGGCCAAGCGCACACTCGGCAGCGACCGCTGGCAGGTCAAAACGACGACCTACACGAACGACGTCACTGACGCACACAATGCCATAGCGATTGCCGTCGACGGACGCGGTGTGCTGCATGTCGCCTGGGCAGAGCACAACAAGCCGCTGCACTACGCACGTGGCGTCACGCCCGGTTCACTCGAGCTCGGCGTCGTTCAGACGATGACTGGCCAGCACGAGGAGCGCGTCACGTATCCGCAGTTCTATGCGCTAGCGAATGGCGACCTGCTCTTCGTTTATCGCGACGGCCGCTCGGGCAGTGGTGACACCATGCTGAACCGGTGGGATGCGAAGCTCGGTACGTGGCGCTCGGTCGCACACCCGCTCATCACCGGCGAAGGCAAACGCAACGCGTACGTGAACATGATGGCCATCGATGCACGCGGCGGATGGCATGTCTCGTGGGTGTGGCGCGAATCTCCTGACGTCGCGACGAATCACGACATCATGTACGCCTTCTCGTCCGACGAAGGACGCACATGGCGCACATCGGACGGTCGCAACTACACGCTGCCGATCACCGCGAGCAACGCGGAGGTCGCGTGGCCGGTGCCGCAGGGTCACGAGTTGATCAATCAGACGACGATGAGCGTCGATGCCCGCGGACATCCGCTCATCGCCACTTACTGGCGCGTCGAAGGTTCCGAGGTGCCGCAGTTCCAACTCGTGTGGCACGACGGCTCGCGGTGGCGTGCGAGTCAAATCGGTAGTCGTACGGTACCGTTCAGATTGAGTGGCGGTGGCACGAAGCGCATTCCTGTCTCGCGACCGCTCGTCGTCGCCGGACCTGGCAACGCCGTGCACGTCGTTTTCCGCGACGAGGAACGCGGACAGGGCGTTTCGGTCGCGACGTCCACCGACGCCAATCACTCCGAATGGCGCACGAAAACGTTGTGGAAAACGTCCGTCGGACAGTGGGAACCGACGCACGATGCACTTGCTTGGCGACGCGACTATAAATTGTATCTCTTCATCCAGCGCGTTGGTCAAGGAGATGGGGAGTCCCTGACGGCGCGCCTTTTGAATCGTCTGTTTATCAGCGATTCGCGCCCGACCCCCTATCGACCGGCCAAACCGTGAATAACTGCTGGATCATCCCCAAGAACGCACCCGCCTGCCGGCGAGATGTGCAATGGACCGATCAACTGGAGCTCGAGGACGGCGGCTACGCGAAGTACCGCATTGCCGTAACCGAAGGGGTCTCTCAGGGTGAAGGCTTCGTCTACGTCCAGGACGCCATCCGCAAAGTGAATGCGGTCGACTGGAAGAAGGCCGCATGGGAGCTTTTCGGTTCGTACACCGGCTTGCAGGTCTTCTGCCCCGACGGATCGTTAGTGGTACTGTAGCCCGCACGTCGCAGATTCTCACTCGAACGATCGCGTACGTCCAATGCCGCAGGGCATGATGTCTTCACCGTTCGACTCCGGTCCGTTCGCGCTGGCGGGCCGACCAGTTCTCGTCGCGTCACACGGCTCTCCGGGCGCGATGGCGAGCGTCCGTGTCGCGCTCGCGCTGGAGAGGACGCACGGCGCCTCGATTCACGTCGTCAAGGTCGTCGATACAAGCGCCGTTCCCATGTCGGCCGGGCTCGGCATCGCACTCGCCATGGGCGATGCGGTCGCCGGGTCGTCCGTGCACAAGGAGCAGGAAGATGAACTGCGGGCCACGCTCTCCACCGAAACTGGCCAGCGCATCACGTGGCCCGTCCGGATCACGATCGGGACTTTCGCGGCCGCAATCGTGCGCGAAGCCGAGCGGATCGGTGCCGCGCTCATCGTCATGGGTTTGCGCAGGCATGGGCCTGGCGATCGTACGTTGAACGATGACACCGCACGCAAGGTCATGCAGCGCGCGCCCTGCCCCGTGCTCGGCGTGGTTGCCGGCACCAACGCCCTGCCGACGCGCGTCCTCGCTGCGCTGGACTTCAGCTCCACGAGCATCGCCGCCGCCCGCGCGGCGCGCGCACTCGCGAGTCAGCATACCCACATCGTGCTCGCCTACGTGGCGTCAACCACGCAATCAGTGCCTGATGACGGCGAGCGATTGATTCACGACCTCGGCGTCGACGCCGCGCTCGCGAAGACGCGGAAGGAGTTGGACGGCGCCGCCGTCACATTCGATGAAGTCATTCTGCATCACGGACGACCCGGCTCACCCGCGATCCTGTTGCTCGAAGCCGCCGAGGACGCGAAGTGCGATCTCATCTCCGCGGGGAGTGCGCGGCATGGCCGCATGGAGCGCTGGCTGATGGGAAGCGTGAGCGCGGAGATAGTGCGGGATGGTCGATTCTCGGTCTTGATCGTCCCACCGGCGGATACTGCGAACGGCTGAGTCTCTTCGCGTGAGCCAACCCGCACTGGTCCCGGCATCCACGGCCGCGGCCGCGCCACTCCCGCCTTGGTACAACAAGTCCGGAGACGACGTGCTCGCCACGCTGCATTCCTCCGCCGACGGACTCTCCACCCAGGAGGCCGAGCGCCGACTGGCAGCGGATGGATCGAATGCGCTGACGGAAGGCACGCGCGTCAGTCCCTGGCGAATCCTGCTCGCGCAATTGAAGAGCGTCATCATCTGGGTGCTCATCGTCGCCGGTGTCATCTCGGGGGTGCTTGGCGACGCGGTGGACGCCATCGCCATCCTCGCGATCGTCGTCCTGAATGCCGCGATCGGCTTCTATCAGGAGTACAACGCCGAGCGGTCCATCGCGGCGCTGAAGGAGATGACCGCGCCGCATGCCCGGGTGCGACGCGCCGGCGACGTCGTCTCCATTGCCGCCAGCGACGTCGTCGTCGGGGACATCCTCGAGCTCGAGGCCGGGGACCTCGTCGCGGCCGACGCGCGACTGTTGAACACCGCTTCGCTCACGACGATTGAATCTGCGCTCACCGGTGAATCCGAAACAGTGTCGAAGCGTTCGGACGTGCTGCCAGCGCTCGAGGTTCCGCTCGGCGATCGCCAGAACATGGTCTTCATGGGCACGAGCGTCGCGACCGGCACCGGGCAAGCCGTTGTCGTGGCCATCGGCATGAACACGGAGCTCGGACACATCGCTGGCTTGCTCGATTCCGCGCAGTGGGACGAGGAAACGCCGCTCCAGCGCAAGCTCGATTCATTCGGGCGCGTCCTGGTGTGGGTCGCGTTGGCCATTGTCGCACTGTTGTTCGGCCTCGGACTCCTGCGCGGAACGCCCGCCCTCGAGATGCTGTTGACGTCGATCAGCCTTGCGGTCGCCGCAGTGCCCGAGGGACTGCCCGCGGTCGTCACGGTGGCGCTATCGCTCGGTGTGCTGCGCATGGCGCGTCGTCGCGCACTCATTCGCAAGCTCGCCGCGGTCGAAACGCTCGGGTCGACCTCCGTCATCTGCACGGACAAGACGGGTACGCTGACTGTTGGGCAGATGACGGCGCGGGTGTTGTACGTCGCCGGCCAGCGCTATGACGTCATCGGTGAGGGCTATAGTCCGGCTGGTGAGATCCGCATCGGCGACAACAAGGTCGGGGCGGAACACGCAACACCCCTGCTCGAGCTCGCGACCATTCTCGTCGGATGCAACAACGCACACCTGACAGAGGAAGATGGCACGTGGTCGGTCGTTGGCGATCCCACGGAGGGCGCACTCCTCGTGGCAGGCGCGAAGGCTGGCGCCGACAGGCAGCGCATCGAGCGCGAGATGCCGCTGAAGCACACCATCCCATTCGACTCCGATCGCAAGCGCAGCACGATGGTCCGCCAGACGGCCGATGGCCAACTGCGCGCGCTTGCCAACGGTGCGCCTGGCCCGCTGCTGGAACGGTGCACGCACGTCTACCGCCGGGACGGGGTTGCGCCCCTGAGCGACACGGACCGACAAGAGATTCTTGCACAGACCTCCGCGATGGCGACGTCCGCCTTGCGCGTGCTCAGTTCCGCACGTCGCGACCTGGATGCGGGCGCTGACGACTTCTCGGCGGATGCCGTCGAGCGCGGCCTCGTCTTCGTCGGGCTCACCGGCATGTATGATCCGCCGCGGTCCGAGGCGAGGAGTGCCATCGAGATCTGTCGGAACGCGGGCATTCGCGTCGTGATGATCACGGGCGACCACCCACAGACGGCGGCCGCGATCGCCCGCGAGCTTGGCATCGCGTCCGGCGACGTCGCCGTCACGGGCGCGAATCTCGATGCGATGGCGGACGATGTCCTTCGAGCACGGGCGCCCGGCGTCGGCGTGTACGCGCGCGTGACCGCCGCACACAAGCTGCGCATCATCCGTGCGCTGAAGGCGACCGGCGACATCGTGGCCATGACCGGCGACGGAGTGAACGACGCACCGGCGATCAAGGGCGCCGACATCGGGATCGCGATGGGGATCGCGGGCACCGAGGTGACCAAGCAGGCGGCCGACATGATCATCACCGATGACAACTTCGCGACGATCGTCGCCGCCGTCGAGGAAGGCCGCGGCATCTACGACAATATCCGCAAGACGCTCCAGTACCTCCTCGCCGGTAACACGAGCGAGTTGCTGCTGATGACGATCTGCGTCGCGATTGGCCTTCCGGCACCACTTCTGCCGATTCACCTGCTCTGGATCAACCTCGTCACCGACGGCCTGCCGGCACTGTGCCTCGCCACCGACCCCATCGACCACGACGTGATGAAGCGTCGTCCGCGTGCGCGTTCGGAGCGCATCACCGATCGCAACTTTCTGCGCACGATGGTCATCACAGGTGTACTCACCGCAGGCGTCGCGTTCGCGGTGTACCTGTTCATGCTGCGCAGTGTCAGCACGGACGTCGCACGCAGCTACGCCTTCGCCGTGCTCGTGTTCGCTGAGCTCCTGCGGTCGTTCGGCGCACGTAGTGAGACGAAGCCGGTGTGGCGCATTTCGCTGCTCACCAACGTCAAGCTCGTCGTCGTGGTCGTGACGTCGATCGGCCTACAATTCTGGAGTCAGCACAGCGCGATCCTCGGTGCGTTCCTCAAGACCGCGCGTGTGTCGTTCATCGACGGCCTCGCGTTGCTTGCGCTTGGCGCGCTCCCACTCATGGTGCTCGAGGTGCTGAAGGCAGCGCGTATCAGCAGGCGCTCGCCGGTTGGTCGTCCATAGGTGCATGGTGCGTGTCCCGAGTCAGCCCCCAGGGCGGGGGGCACGCGGTGGTTCGATGGTCGTCGCGTCCGTCGGCACGGCGCCGGGGCGTACCTCGGTGTGCCGCACGCGTCCGCCAAGCAGCCCGGTGTACACCATCGCGCCGCTCAGGAACGCGGTTCCGATGACCATCACCAACGTCGCGCTGCTGGGCACTGGCGTGCGCCGCCACCGGACGAGCGCTCCAAGAGCCAAGACACCGACGACGCCACCAATCAGGTAGGCCTTCTCCGCCATGTCCTCGTGCGCGTGGATCACGTCGCGCGACACTCCGGGAAATCCCTGGATCGCATCCTCTGCCGGCTCACCCGTCAGATCGGAAGCAAGGCCAGCCAGCGCGGTGACGACCAGGACGACGAATGCGGTCCGCCTGAGCACGTCAGGAGCGAAGAAGAACGACGCCGCCAGTAGCGCCAGCGCGAAGGCCGCACCGATGATGGGCACGTGGTTCACGAGAAGATGGAGATGCACGCCTGAAAACATGAGAATCCGCGAAAGGTGGCCGCGTTGAGGTGCGGTGAGACTGTGTCGATCCCATACCTATGCAATATCGGCGCACGAACACGCTGCACTGTCGGGCAAACTACGACACTCGACATACTTTCAGGACAGCGCGAATCCACCATCACCCTGAGACGCGAATGACGCACACGCCGTCAGGTGCCCGGAGTGCGACACAAATGCAGCCGTTGGCCGACGACGAGCTCCGACTCATCGACGCCTATTGGCGAGCGGCGAACTACCTCAGCGTCGGCCAGATCTACCTGCGCGCGAATCCACTGCTGCGCGAGCCACTCACGCTCGCACACGTGAAGCCGCGCCTGCTCGGCCACTGGGGAACGACGCCTGGTCTCAACTTCGTGTACGCGCACATGAACCGCGCGATCGTCGCGCGCGATCTCGACGCGATCTTCATCGCCGGTCCGGGACACGGTGGCCCCGGCGTCGTCGCGAACACGTACCTCGAAGGGACGTACAGCGAGGTCTATCCGCAGGTGAGTCGCGACGTCGCCGGCCTCACGCGACTATTCACACAGTTCTCATTTCCCGGCGGCATCCCGAGTCACGCCGCGCCGGAGACGCCTGGCTCCATTCACGAAGGTGGAGAGCTCGGCTACTCGCTGTTGCACGCCTATGGTGCCGCGTTCGACAACCCCAATCTGCTCGTATGCTGCGTGATCGGCGACGGTGAGGCCGAGACTGGCGCGTTGGCCGCGAGTTGGCATAGCAACAAGTTCCTGAATCCGGTGCACGATGGTGCCGTCCTCCCCATCCTGCACCTCAACGGCTACAAGATCGCCAGCGCCACGGTACTCGCGCGCATCGGAGACGACGAGCTCACTGCCCTGCTTCGCGGCTATGGTCACGAGCCCTTCTTCGTCTCGGGACACGAGCCCGAGGACATGCACCAACAGATGGCCGCGACGATGGACGCCGTGCTCGCGAACATCGCGCTCATTCAGACAGCGGCTCGCGATCGCGGAGTCACGGAGCGGCCGCGGTGGCCGATGATCGTGCTGCGCTCGCCGAAGGGTTGGACGGGACCGAAGGTCGTGGACGGCAAGCAGACAGAAGGCACATGGCGTTCACATCAGGTGCCGCTCGCCAACCTCGCCGACAAACCCGACCATCTTCGCCTGCTCGAAGAATGGATGGGCAGCTATCGTCCCGAGGAGTTGTTCGACGACTCGGGTGCGCTGATCGCGGAGCTGCAAGCTCTCGCGCCGCAGGGGACCCGTCGCATGGGCGCCAATCCGCACACCAATGGCGGACTGCTGCTGCGCGACCTCGTGATGCCCGACTTCCGCGGCTACGCTGCGTCGGTCCCATCGCCCGGCGCGGTCGATGGCGAAGCCACTCGCGTGCTCGGCACGATGCTGCGCGACGTCATGCGCCTCAACGCCGACGCACGGAACTTTCGCCTCATGGGCCCCGACGAGACGTCGTCCAATCGTCTCGACGCCGTATTCGAGGTGACAGATCGCGTCTTCGAGGGCGACATCCTCCCGAGCGACGAGCACCTCGATCACGACGGACGCGTGATGGAGGTGCTCAGTGAGAATCTCTGTCAGGGATGGCTCGAGGGGTATCTCCTCACTGGACGTCACGGGCTCTTCTCGTGCTACGAGGCGTTCATCCACATCGTCGACTCGATGTTCAACCAGCACGCGAAGTGGCTGAAGACGACCAACCGCATTCCGTGGCGGAAGCCCATCGCGTCGCTCAATTATCTGCTGACGTCGCACGTCTGGCGGCAGGATCACAATGGCTCGAGCCATCAGGATCCCGGCTTCCTCGACCACGTGGTGAACAAGAAGGCGGACGTCGTGCGCGTGTATCTCCCGCCCGACACGAATTGCCTGCTCTCCGTCGCCGATCATTGTCTACGCAGTCGCCACTACGTGAACGTGATCG
>Ga0193752_1003417_pt1 | contig 10952 bp, 12 predicted proteins | sample H1c1metaG_FD_144924 | JGI IMG/M metagenome (GOLD analysis project Ga0193752, IMG submission 144924) | Soil microbial communities from a riparian zone of the East river system, Colorado, United States - H1c1 | ecosystem: Environmental > Terrestrial > Soil > Riparian zone | place: USA: East River...
TTCAAGTTCGACGTCTACGGCACCAACGCCGACGCCGTGCAGGCGGTGCTTTCCGGCCGGGCCGATACCAATATGGCCGGCCACACCGTGGTCCTGTGGGCGGCGAAGCAGAACCCGGCGGTCAAGGCGACCTACACCTACAAGACCGGCCTGGTCTGGGCGATGGTGTTCCGCCTCGACGACAAGGAGGGCCGGGCGCAGGTGAACATGGTGCTCAAGTGCATGAAGCTCGACGGCACCGTTGCGCGCCTGCACGAGAAGTGGTTCGGCATCAAGCCGGAGAAGGACTCCTGGGTCTACAAGGTGGCGCCGGGCCACGGCGTGCCGGGCATGGAAGGCTACGACCCGACGCCGGTCACGCCGAAGTGTTCCTAAGCAAATAAAAGCGATTCTCGAAGTCCGGGGGCTGCACAAGTCCTTCGGCACCCTCGAGGTGCTGAAGGGAATCGACCTTGCCGTGGCGCAGGGCGAGCTGGTCTTCATCATCGGCCCCTCGGGCTCGGGCAAGTCGACGCTGCTGCGCTGCTGCAACCGGCTGGAGGAGCCGAGCAGCGGCCTGGTGATGGTAGACGGCACCGACATCACGCGCGCCGAGGTCGACATCAACCGCGTGCGTCAGAAGATCGGCATGGTGTTCCAGTCGTTCAACCTCTATCCGCATCTCGATGCGCTCGGCAATGTGACGCTTGCCTTGAGAAAAGTGGTTGGAAAAACAAGAGAAGAAGCCAACCAGCTGGGCATGGCCGCTCTCACGCGGGTGGGCCTGGCCGAGAAGGCGAAGGCGTACCCGAACGAGCTCTCCGGCGGCCAGCAGCAGCGCGTGGCGATCGCGCGCGCGCTGGCCCTCGAGCCGCGCATCCTGCTGTTCGACGAGCCGACCAGCGCGCTCGACCCGGAGCTGGTCGGCAGCGTGCTGAAGGTGATGCGCGAGCTGCGCGAGTCGGGCATGACGATGGTGGTGGTCAGCCACGAGATGGCTTTCGCGCGCGCCGCCGCGGACCGCGTGGTGTTCATGGACGGCGGCGTGGTGCTCGAGCAGGGCAAGCCGGAAAAGATCTTCGCCAGTCCCGAGCACGCGCGCGTCGGCGAGTTTGTCGCGCGCATTTCCAGCCACCACTAGCGTGGAGCTGCAGCGCCTCGTCTTCAGCTTCTTCAATGGCGAGGTGGCGTCGCGCTACTGGCTGGACATCGTGTACGGCATGTGGGTCACGACCTACCTCGGCGCAGCGGTGGTCGCCGCCGGCCTGGCCGCCGGCCTCGCGCTCGCCATGCTGCGCTCGTTCCAGGTGAAGCCGGCAAGCTTCCTGATCGTGGTGTTCGCCGACGTGTTCCGCGCGCTGCCGCCGCTGGTGGTGATCATCGTGCTGTTCTTCGCCTTTCCCTACGTCGGCCTGGCGATGAGTGCCTTCACGGCGACCTGGCTGGCGCTGTCGCTCGTGCTGGCGGCCTTCGCCGAGGAGATCTTCTGGGCCGGCATCCTGGCGGTGCACAAGGGCCAGACCGAGGCGGCGCGCTCGACCGGCATGTCGCGGCTGCAGACGCTCGCCTATGTCATCGTGCCGCAGGCAGTGCGGCTCACCATCCCGCCGCTGACCAACCGGATGATCGCGATCACCAAGGGCACCGCGCTCGGCTCGGTGGTCGCGGTGCACGAGATCATCTACTACGCGTCCTCGGGGGCGAGCGAAGCGGGCAATCCGACGCCGCTCACCCTCGGCGCGCTCGCCTACCTGGTGCTGTTCCTTCCGGTGGTGGTGTTCAGCCGCTGGATCGAGACGCGCTTCGCCTGGAAGCGCTAGCGTGGATCAGATCCTCGAGGTGTTCTTCAACGTCGCGGTCCTGGAGCGCGCCTGGCCGTTCCTCTGGCGCGGCGTGCAGATGACCTTCGCGCTGTCGCTGGTGATCGTGCCGATGGGCGTGATGAGCGGCCTCGCCGTCGCCTTGCTCTATCACCTGCACAACAAGTGGCTCAACCGCTGCCTGATGGCGTACGTCGATTTTTTTCGCGCCTTCCCGCCGCTGGTGCTGCTGCTCTTCATCTACGGCGGGCTGCCGTTCCTCGGCCTGGATCTGCCGCTCTTCGCCACGGTAGCGCTCGCTTTCCTGCTCAACACCTCGAGCTACTACGGCGAGATTTTCCGCGCCGGCCTGGAGAGCGTGCCCGCCGGCCAGGTCGAGGCCGCGCGCTCGACCGGCCTGTCGCGCTGGCAGACCATGGTGTGGGTGATCCTGCCGCAGGCCACGCGCAACGTGCTGCCCGACCTGGTCGGCAACACGCTGGAAGTGATCAAGCTCACTACGCTCGCCAGCGTGGTCGGCTTCACCGAGCTCCTCAACAACGCCAGGAACGTGCAGGCCCTGACCTACAACGCCACGCCGGTTGTGGCGGCGGCGCTGATCTACCTGATCCTGCTCTGGCCGCTGGTGCGCCTGGTGTCGCGCCTGGAGCACAAGAGCATCGCGCTGCGCTAGGTATACTTCGCGCATGTCCGGCATCCTGGTGATCAACCCCAATTCGACCGAGCGCATGACGCGCGAGATCGACGCCGCCTGCGCGCCGCTGCGCATCCCCGGCGGCCCGGCTGTGGAGACCGCGACGCTGAAGGAAGGTCCGCCAGGAATCGAATCGCAGCAGGATGTGGATGGCCTGATTCCACCGCTGGTTGCTTTTGTTTCGAAGCAGAAAAACTACGACGCTTTTGTCATTGCCTGCTACAGCGATCCGGGATTGCACTCCGTGCGCGAGGTGACGCGTAAGCCGGTCCTTGGCATCGCGGAGTGCGGCATCCTCACTGCGCTGACGCTCGGCCATAAGTTCGGCGTCATCGCCATCCTGCAGAAGTCGATTCCGCGACACCTGCGCTACATGGGCGCGCTGGGCGTGATGGACCGGCTCGCCGGCGAGCTGCCGGTCGGCCTGGGCATCGCCGAGATGGCCGACAAGAAGAAGACGTTCGCGCGCATGGTCGAGGTGGCGAAGGAGCTGAAAGACGAGCGCGGCGCCAACGTCATCGTCATGGGCTGCGCCGGCATGGCCGAGCACCGCAAGCCGCTGCAGGACGCGGTCGGCCTGCCGGTGGTCGAGCCGACCCAGGCGGCGGTCACGATGGCCATCGGCCGCGTGCGCCTGGGCTGGGAGGCTTAGGGTAGATCGCCGGGCAGATTGAAGCGCTGGCGAGTTGTGCAGTAGCGATTGGCGAAGAGCCGCCCCACCGGTTTGTAGTTTTCTTCTGAGATGCGCTTGCTCTTGGGATCGATGATGCCATCGCGCGCATGCACTACCAGGATCTCACCCAGCACCAGCTCGCGCGTGGCGCTGATCTCGAGCAGCTTGAACAGCCTGCACTCGAGGGAGGCGGCGGCTTCGGCGATGCGCGGATGCTGCACCTGCAGCGCCGGCACGGGCGTAAGGCCGGTCTTCTCGAACTCGCTTTCTTCCTCGGTGAACTCGTAGCTCGATACATGCATGGCGTTGGCCGTGGACTCGTCGGCCAGGTTGACGACGAACTCTTTGGTGCGGCGGATGTTCTTCAGCGTGTGCTTCATCGCACCGTCGCTGCGCGGGTTGATGCCGACCACGCAGAGCGGCGGCTCCTCGCTGAACACGTTGAAGAAGGAGAACGGCGCGCAGTTGGCGACGCCGTTGGCGCTGCGGGTGGAGATCCAGGCGATCGGCCGCGGGATCACCAGGCCGATCAGCAGCTTGTAGCGCTCCAGGGGCGGGAGCTGCGCGAGCTCCAGGTGCATTACGGGGAAGCGCGCTTCCAGACCGCGCGCTCGCGCGAGGCGAGCAGCGGCACCGCCTCGGCGACGTACTTCTTGAAGTGCGGCGTCTGCTGGTGCGCCTCGAACGCCTGCTCGTCGTTGTAGACCTCGTAGAGCATCACCTTGGTGTTGTCCTTGGGGTCGACCAGGATGTCGAACTGCCGGCAGCCGGGCTCCTTGCGGGCCGCGTTGCCGTTCTCGATGCACTTCTTCATGAACGCGTCGACGTTCTCGGGCTTGATCCTGATGGCCACTTGCAGGACGAACATGCCGGGCTCCTTATTCGTTGGCGGGGGTCACTTCGGCGCCGACCCGCTCGACGATCATCTTGTAGTGCTCCGGGCGGCGGTGGGCGGCGAAGTTGAACATGGTCTTCTTCAGGTTGGCGGCGAGGTCGATGTCCGCGTTGCAGCAGATCACCTCGTCCTCCTCGGTCTGGCTCTTCACCGCTATTTCGCCTGTCGGCGCGACGATGAGCGAGTGGCCGAACATGCGGAAGCCGTCCTCGTAGCCGCATTTCGCCGTCTCCACCAGCCAGGTGGCGTTCTGGAAGGCCATCGACTGCGCCATGATCAGGTGGTGGTGCACGCGCAGCGCCGGCGGCTCGGGGTAGTGCAGGTTCTCGGAGGGCGTGTTGAAGCCGAGCGCGACGACCTCGGCGCCCTGCAGCGCGAGCACGCGGAACGCCTCCGGCCAGCGCCGGTCGTTGCAGATCAGCATGCCGGTGATGGTGTCCATGAAGCGCCAGACGCGAAAGCCCAGGTCGCCGACCTCGAAGTACTTCTTCTCCAGGTGCTGGAAGGCGGCCTTCGTCTTGTGCTCGGCATGCCCCGGCAGGTGCACCTTGCGGTACTTGCCGACGATCGTGCCGTCGGGGGCGACCAGGATCGCGGTATTGAACCTTCTCTTCTCGGGCGTGAGCTCCGCATACCCAATGTAGAAACCTATGCCCAGCTTTTTCGCCTCGTCGAACAACGGCTGCGTGTCCTTCGACGGAATTTGTTTTTCAAAGAATCTTTCATCTACTTGTGATTGGTCGTCCATCCACCATCTAGGAAAGAAGGTGGTGAGGGCGAGCTCGGGAAACACCACGAACTTCGCGCCCATGCCGTGCGCTTCCCGCAGGAGAGCGACGAGGCGCTTGACCGCCGCGCTTTTCGAATCGGCCTTGTTGAGCGGGCCGAGCTGGGCCGAAGCGATCTTCAGGTGTCTTGCCATGCCTTATCCGATCAGTTTGCGCAGCACGCTCGCCGGCCCGTCGCGCTTGCCGGCGGCGGCGAGCGGGGCTGGGACGCCGCGCGCGATGAATTTGCCCGATCCCCGTTCCGCGTTCAGCGTGTCGTTTTCGACCACCACGCGGCCTCGCGACAGCACGGTGGTGGGCCAGCCTTTTACGTTCATCCCTTCGTACGGCGTATAGCCGACATTGTCTTTCATCATCGAGGCGGTCAGGGTCACCTGTTTCTCAGGCTCCCAGATCGCCAGGTCGGCGTCCGCGCCCGCCTCGATGGTCCCCTTGCGCGGATGCAGCCCGTACATGCGCGCATGATTGGTGCTCGTCAGCGCGACGAATTCCTGAAGCGTGAGGCGTCCCTTGCCGACGCCTTCGGAATAGAGCAGGGGCAGGCGCACCTGCAGGCCCGGCACGCCGTTGGCCATCTCCTTGAAGGTGGTGTCCTTTCCCTTGGGCAGCTTGCCGCTCTCGTCGAAGCGGTAGGGCGCGTGGTCGGAGGAGAGCACCTGGAAGGTGCCGTCCTTCAGGCCCTTCCAGACTTCTTCCTGCGAGGCCTCGTCGCGCGGCGGCGGGCTGCAGCACCATTTCGCGCCCTCCAGGCCCGGCTTGTCGGCGTCGGTCGCCTTGAGGAACAGGTACTGCGGGCAGGTCTCGGCGTAGACGCGCGCGCCGAGCATCTGCGCGCCGCGGATCGTGTGCACCGCTTCGCCGCCCGACACGTGCACGATCAGGACCGGCACGTCGAGCAGGCGCGAAAGCGCCACCACGCGGTTCGTCGCCTCCGCCTCGGCGATCGGGCTGTGCGCCGTCATGTGGTACTTCGGCGCCTTGTGGCCGCGCTCGAGCAGGCGCCGGGTGATCCACTTGATCATCTCGTGGTTCTCGGCGTGCACCATCACCAGCGAGCGCTCGCGGTCGGCCGCGAACAGAACGTCGAGCATCTGCTCGTCGTTCAGGCGCAGCAGGTCGTAGGTCGTGTACACCTTGAACGAGGTGATGCCGCGCTTCACCATCTGTGGCAGCTCCACGTTCAGCGCATGCTCGGTCGGGTCGGAGATGATCAGGTGGAAGCCGTAGTCGACCACCGCCTTTTCCGCCGCGCGCTTCGCATAGTCGTCGACCACCGCGACGATCGAGTTGCCGCGGTGCTGGGCGGCGAACGGAATGATGGTGGTCGTGCCGCCGAACGCGGCGGCCACCGTGGCGCTGTAGAAGTCGTCGGCGCACATCTTGCCGGTGGAGGAGAGCTGCTCGACGTGGCAGTGGCTGTCCACGCCGCCCGGCATCACCAGTTTGCCGCGCGCGTCGATGACGCGCTTTCCCTCGAGGCCCGCCTTGAGCTCGACGATCTTCTCGCCCTGGATTCCTACATCGCAAAGCAGCGACTTTTCCGCGGTGACGACCGTGCCGCCGCGGATGACGAGATCGAGAGCCATGGGGCGATTCTGCAATACTTTTGCGTCGTCAGCCGACGACGCAACACCGCCAGGCTGTACTAGGACTCCGTGGGGTGGCCGTCCCGCTTCCACCAGTCGAGGCCGCCGATCAGCTCCCTGGTGCGAAAGCCGAGCTCGGTCATCTTCAGCGCGCCCTTGGTGGATGCGTTGCAGCCGATGCCGTCGCAGTAGGTGACGACCAGCGTCTTTTCCTTGTCGAGATGCGCGGTCAGCGCCGGGACCATCTTGCCGTGCGGGATGTTGATCGCGCCGGGGATGTGCTCCTCCGCGTAAGCCTTGGGCCCGCGCGCGTCGATCACCGTGACGTTCTCGCCGGCTTCGCGCGCCACCTTCAGGTCCCAGGAATCGATCTCGAACTCGAGCTTGCGGCGGTAGTGCAGTAGTTGGTCGTTCATGGCGCCAAGACTGGCAGCTAGCGCCTGCCGCGGTCTTGGAGAAAATTGCGCGCCCAGCGTCCCGGGGTGGTGCCGTACACGCGCAGGAACCAGCGGTTGAGATGGCTCTGGTCAGCGTAGCCGCAGGCCGCGGCGACTTCGGGCAGCGGCGTGCCGGCGCAGATCAGGCGCCGCGCGTGCGCCATCCGGCGCGACTGCTGATAGCGGTGCGGCGTCAACCCGTAGGCCTTCGCGAAGGCGCGCAGCAGCCGGGCAGGGGAGACGCCGGCCTCGATGCAGAGGTCGCGCAGCCGCAGCGGCTCGCAGCACTGCGCGTCGATGCGCTCGCGCACCCGGGAGAGCGCCAGCGGCACCGCCGTCCCGGCGGCCTCGGGCAGGCCGAGCAGCGTCTCAAGCGCGCCGCGCAGCGCCTCGTCGATGCCGAGCGGGCTGCCGCAATCCGCCGCGTCGAAGGCTTCGCGTGCCCTCCTGCGCGCCAGCTCGTCGCGCCGCGCCGCCTGCGGAAACACCGGCTCGCCGCCGCAAAGAGAGGCAAGCAGCGCCGGCTCCACGTAGAGCATGCGATACGACCAGCCTTCGTCGGTCGCCGGGCCGCCGTCGTGCACCTCGCCCGGATTGAACATCGGCACCGTGCCCGGTTCGTAGAAGTTGACCGTCCGGCCGGCGCCGCAGCGCTCCACGCCGTCGCTCACCAGGCCGAAGGAATACGTCTCGTGGAAATGCCGGTCGAAGCTCAGGCGCAGCCGGTCGGCCCGCAGCATCTCCAGGCCGTCGACGCCCGGCACGCGCCGATAGCGGATTTCCCCGTCTGCCTGGTGCCTCATCGAGCTAATCTACCCCACCGCCGGGGCGCTCCGAGCGGGCTTCGGCCGAGGGCCGCCTGCTATAATCCGCCCCCTTCGCGCCCGTAGCTCAGTTGGATAGAGTACCTGGCTACGAACCAGGGGGTCGTGGGTTCAAATCCTGCCGGGCGCGCCATCTACATCAACGGCCTAGGTGCTTCTCCGCCTGGGCCGTTTTTCTTTCAATCCGCAGGCCACCGAGCTCGCTTGGAAGCGCACGATGGAGTTCCTCGACAGGCACCTCGACAAGTAGGCATGTTCGACAACCCATTCAAGAAGGACGCGTCGCCCCTGCCACCAGCGGCGACGCCGATTACCGAAGCCGAGCTGCAAGGCTGGCGCGAAAAGCTCCATGCGGCAGAAGGAGACGACCGCGCGCTGCTGCAATTGGCGCACCAGGCCCCTGGCGTCGACCTGAAGCTCGCCGCGCTCGCAGCGCTCACCCAGGAGGACGAACTCAAGCAGGCGACGCGCGAATTTCGGGATCAGGACAAGCGGCTGTATCGCGCGGCGAAGTCGCGCTGGGAGGCGGCGGTCGCCCGGCGCGAGGCCCTCGCGCAAGCCCCGGTCCTGATCGCCGCTGCGCACAGCCTGCTCGAGCAGGTGAGCATTCCGGTCAATCGCCTCGTCGAGCTGGACCGTGCCTGGGCGGCGCTGAGCGAAGCCTTGCCCGACCAGGCGCTGGCGAGCGGGTTCGCGGCGGTGCGCTCGCAACTCGGCGCGAGGGTGCGCGAACGCGGCGAGGCCGGACAGGTGCTCGCACGCTGGCTCGCCGCAGCGGATGCCGCGATCCACGCCATGACGGCGGGGCTCGCCGGCGTGGCGGCAGGCGCGGTGGCGCCGGCATCGCCGAAGCCTTCCAGCGCGACAGCCGAGCAGGCGGCAGCCCTGCTGCAACTGCTGAACGAGGCACCCGGCGCCGCCGACGCGGGCGGTGATCCGCGCTGCACCGAGAAGATCGATGCTGCCAATCGCGCCCTGGCGCTCGCCGCGAGCGTCGTGCAGCGCGCCGAATTCCTGCAGGCTTTGCCTGTCGCCGGCCTTGCCGACGAATCCGAGGAAAAGACGAAGATCGAGCAATGGCGCAGCTTTCCGGAGGTCTCGGACGGCGAACTGCAGGCTCTGCTCACGCATCGCTTTTCCGAGTGGCGCAATGCTTGCGGCGAAGAGCGCCAACGCGAGCGCGAAGCGCGCCGAACGCACGAAGGGGAGCTCAGCGCCGAGCGAAGGAAGCGACGCCTGGCCCAAATGCAGCGCCATGTGGAGCAGGCCGAAGCAGCGCACGCCGCGGGACAGGTCGCGGAGCTGACGCGGCTGATCATGCAGATCGACGGCGCGCTCAATGCCGGCCCGGTGGATGCCGCGCTTACCCGGCGCATCGAACCCCTGCGCCAAGAACAGCTGCGCCTGCGCGAATGGCAGCGCTGGAGCGGCGGACAGAGGCGCGAGGAGCTCGTGGCCGAGGCGCAGGCGCTCGCGAAGACCACCGCGGAAAAGCTCGCGCTCAGGGCCCATGCGGAGGCGATCGAGAAGCTGCGCGCCCGCTGGAAGGAGCTGGACAAGCTCGGCGGCGCGACCAGCAAGACCTTGTGGCTCGCTTTCGAGGGCGCCTTGAAGGCCGCCTACGCGCCGGTGGCGGCGCATCTGGACAAGCTCAAGGCCGCGCGCAAGGAAAACCTCGCCGCCCGCAACCGCATCATTGACGAGCTCCTCAAGGCCGGCGCAAGCCAGCCCGACTCGCGCGCGCTTGCCCGGACTCTCGAAGAGGCAAAAATCGCCTGGCGTAAATTAGGGCCGGTAGAGCACACGGCGCCGCGCGATGCGCAAAAGGGCGACCAGGCGGTGGGCGCGCGCTTCGCCGCCGCCCTCCAGGCCTTCGAAGCCCCGTTGACCCAGGCCTATCGCGATGCAACCGCGGAGCGCGAGCGCCTCATCGCCGCCGCGAAGAGCCTCGCCGAGGCAACGCCGCTGGCGCGGGACGCGCTCGACAAGGCGCGCGCGCTGCAAGCGCAATGGCAAGCCCATGCCAAGAGCCTGTCCCTGCCGCGGCGCGAGGAGAGCGCGCTGTGGACCGCTTTCAAAGCCGCCACCGACGCCGTCTTCACCGCACGCGACGCCGGCCGGGCCGCGCGCGATGTCGAGCGAGCCGCGCGCGATGCCGAGCGCACCACCCGCGAATCCGCGGCGAAGCGCCTGCGCGAAAACGCCGCCCACGCGGCGCAAGCGCGCTTCGATGCGCTCATTGCCGCGATGCGCCTATGCGACGAGCGCGAAGCCGCGCGCGAGCCCTCGCCCGACCTGGAAACACGCTGGAGCGCCGTCGCCGATCTCCCCGCTCCCTGGAAAGCCGCCGTCGAAGCGCGCTTTCGCGGCGCTGCCCCGGCGAAGCCTCAGCCCCTGCTCGATACGCTCCTCAACCTCGAGCTCGCGTGCGGCCTCGATAGCCCGGCAGAGTTCACTGCCGCGCGGCGCCAGCTCAAAATGCAGGCGCTGAAGATCGCCATGGAAAACCGCCGCCCCGATGCCGGCGCCTCGCCCGCCGACATCGAACGCTGGCTCCTCGACGCCGCCTCCACCCCCCGACCCGACGAGTTGTCTCGCGCTCGCCTGGAACAAATCATCGCCGCAGTTCGGACTCGCCGATGAAATCCATTCTGCGCGTCTTTGGGCGCGCGTCTCGCTCGTCCGTGCAACCACCCGCGCTGGATCAAGCTTCCACAATCGTGGCCTTCCATGGAACGCGCGTGTAAGGGACTTTTTCAGGGACACGGCTTAGGTGATCTCTTCACCTAAGCCGTTTTTCTTTCAGCAGGGACTTCGCAGGGACACGGGCTGCTTTTCACTTCAACGGTTTGCGCGCCTTCAGGATAACTGCGGATTTTTGGCGCGGCGCATTGATCTTGCGAAGCTGGTGGCCGCCGCTGTCGAGATCGTCCAAGATCAGTTCCAACGCAGCCAAGAAAACCTGAGTCGGCGGTTCCTTGACGCCCGACAACCAGCTCGCCACGTCGGCCGACGAAGCCTTGAGGAAGTGGCGCAGCTTGCGCGGGCCTCCGAGCATATCCGCCGCTATCCGTAACGCAATCGCTTTTGGGCCTAGGAGCACCCCCTAGAGTTATCGTTTCCACCCGCTCTCACAAGTCGCCGCCCGTTGATTTTCCTTGTACCCGGATTAGCGTCGGGCAAGGCCCGACGGAAATGGAGCAGGCTTGCCAAGGGTCGACTCCACGGGTTATATGTGCCGTGAGTATGAGCCGCG
>Ga0193752_1003418_pt1 | contig 10951 bp, 9 predicted proteins | sample H1c1metaG_FD_144924 | JGI IMG/M metagenome (GOLD analysis project Ga0193752, IMG submission 144924) | Soil microbial communities from a riparian zone of the East river system, Colorado, United States - H1c1 | ecosystem: Environmental > Terrestrial > Soil > Riparian zone | place: USA: East River...
TCGCAGTTTCCTCTCCTGCTTTCAATCTTCTACCCCTCGCCCCCTAAAGCGGACATCTCATTTGCTACTACTACCGGACATATAATGTGCTAGCTACACGGCGCCAATAAAAGATTGAATCAAAAGCGGTTGTGGGCTATCCTTATCAATTGCGCAAGCGTCCGAGGTTTTAAATGTTTATTAAGTTTTCCGGTATTTTAGTCTTGTTTTTTTGCTTCGCGTTTCAGGTTATGGCACAGGCCATTCCTGTCGAATCTGACACTGCAAAAGGTTATCTGATCGGCCCGGGCGATGAGATCACGGGAAAAGTGCTGGGCGAGCAGCAGTATGATTTTGTCGCGACGGTAGATGAGGACGGACGTATCGAAGTTCCGTTCAGCGACACACCGGTGATGGCAAGGTGCACGACTGAGCGCGATCTTCGCACCGAAGTAACAAAGCGCCTTTCTAAGTATCTTCGAAGCCCGCAGCTTAGCCTTCGGGTTACAAAACGAAACAGCCGCCCGCCGGTCAGCATATACGGTGAAGTTAAGCAGCAGCAGCAAGCCGACCTGACTCGCCGGGCTTATCTGCTTGAACTGATCTCGTTTGCGGGCGGAGTCACCGAGAAAAGCGGGGGAATGATACAGGTATTTCGCACGCGACCGCCGTTATGCGCCGCGCCGAATGAAGCAAACGCCTGGAAGGCATCGGGCGATGACAGCCTCGGCGTTCCATCGCGAATGTACAGTCTGGCCAGCCTGCGTCAGGGCCGTGAAGAAGCGAATCCCGAGATCTTTCCGGGCGACATAATCGTTGTTCAAAAATCCTCGCCCGTTTACGTTACCGGCGAAGTGCTTCGACCCGGAGAACTTAGCATTCCGGAGGGTGGCCTGCCTCTTACTCAGGCGATAGCAATGGCAAGCGGCATCACTCGCGAGGCCAAGACAAAGAACGTAAAAATTTATCGCCGAAAGGCCGGTTCGCCTCAACCGGAGGTCATCGCGGCCAGCTATGACCAGATAAAGAAGGGAACCCAAAAGGACATTATGCTGGAACCTTTCGATATAGTTGAGGTCGATAAAGCAAGCAAGAAATTTACTGACTACCTGCTCGAATTTGCAACCGGCGTTCCGAACAGGATCCCGATCCGGCCGTTCTAGATCGAGTTAAGAAAAGCCCGCGAGACATTCAAATCGCGGGCTTTTTCTTTAGCTTTCGGCATAGATATCGTCGATTACGCCTTTATATTTTTCGTCGATCACCCGCCGTTTCAGTTTCATTGTCGGAGTTAGTTCTCCGCCGTTAACCGTAAACTCATGCCCAATCAACGCGATCTTTTTTACGGTCTCAAACTTTGCAAGCCCCTGTGTTGCGGTCGCTACCTGCCGTTCAAACAGGTCGATGATCTTAGGATCGCTGCAAAACTCACTCGCCGTCTTCGAACTCATTCCTTTGTGTTTCGCATATGATTCGAGCATTTCGAAATTCGGAACGATCAACGCAGCGGCAAACTTGCGGGTATTGCCGATCAGCACGACCTGATTAACAAAACGCGAACCACGTATCTTCTGCTCGATCGGTGACGGGGCAATGTATTTGCCGCCCGATGTTTTGAACAATTCCTTTTTTCGATCGGTTATCTTCAGAAAGCCTTCGTCGTCGATCTCGCCAATGTCACCCGTTCTAAACCACCCGTCGTCGGTGAACGCATCGCGTGTCGCGTCTTCCTTTTTGTAATAGCCGAGCATCACGCCGGGGCCAAACGCTTCGACCTCACCATCAGCGGCGATGCGGACCTTCATGTTGCGGATGGGCTTACCGACCGTGCCGAGTTTCACATCGATCGGGTTGTTCGACGTGATAACCGGCGACGTCTCGGTCAGGCCGTAGCCCTGCATTATAGAAATACCAGCTCCGGTAAATATCAAAAAAATGTCGTCGGGAAGCGCCGCGCCGCCGGTGATGCACGAACGTAATTTCCCGCCAAAAAAATCGCGCATCTTGCTGAACACCAATTTGTCGGCAATCGCGTGCTTTAGTCTTAAAACAAAAGATACCGACCCGTCGCCTTCCTTCTGCGTTGCGTATCGCTTAGCAACCTCGATCGCCCAATCGAAAATCTTCTCGCTCGATCCGCCTTTCTGCGCCGCTTTCAGTTTTGCCTTCGCATACACTTTCTCGAATATGCGCGGGACACCTACAAATATGGTCGGCCGCACCTCACGCAGATTATCTGGCACCTTATCGACGGATTCGGCGTAATAAACCGACATTCCGTTGTAGATGTAAAGGTACATTGCCGAGCGCTCGAAGACGTGCGAGAGCGGCAGTACGGAAAGCGGAATGTCGTGTTCAGCAAACGTAAATTTCTCACCGGCGTCGATCACATTCGAAATGATATTGTTGTGTGTCAGCATCACGCCTTTCGGTTCGCCGGTCGTGCCGCTTGTGTAGATCAGCGTCGCTATATCAGTCGGGTTTGTTGCGGCCAGAAGTTCGTTTAGAAGATCGGGCGAAGAGGATCTCAATTCGGCTCCAAGTGTTTCCAGAGCCGTCAATGAGATCGCCTTCTCATTTTCAATACCCGTAGTGTCGAAAAAAACAAGCTTTTGGATCGAGTTGCACACCGGAAGTACCTCAGCGATGCGAGCGTACATCTCACCGTCTTCGACAAAGAAAACCTTCGCCTCGGAATCGTTAATAATGTATTCGACAGAGTTTGGCGCAAGCGTTGTATAGATCGGTGCATCGACGATGCCAGCAAATTGGCAGCCTGCGTCAGCTAGCGTCCATTCGGGCGAATTTGCGGCCATTATGGCTGCCTTGTCACCTTTGCGAAGCCCTAGTGAATATAAACCGAGCGCTATATTTCCAGCCCGCTCGACCACATCTTTCGACGAAAGCGAATGCCAATCGTCGCTGCGTTTGTAGTTTAGAGCGGCTCCTAGGTCGTACTTTATTTCTGCATTGATAAAGACGTCTGAAATAGTTTTCGGCTCATCGTTATAGAGCGGTGTGCCGCGGCCAAGGTCTTTGCGGGAAATGATATCTGTTGTCGGCACAGTGTCGGTCATTTGGCCAGCATCCCTCCGAAAAACATTTTCATCACTTCGCCGGCCATCGGCGCAAGCGGATATGATTTTTTTGAAAGGATCCAGTTCGTTACCATTTCATCGAGCGCACCGTAGAGAATTTTAGAGCAAACCACAGGCTTCATATCACTGCGAAATTTACCGGCACTCTGCCCTTCCTCAATGGTTTTCTTGATGACGTCCAGATACTCCGCAAACCCGGCCGCCGAAAACTCCTGCATAAATTTCGTCGATCCGCGAAGCTCTACTTGAAACACGATGGCGAGATCGCGGTCGGCGCCAAGACGTTCGAGATGTATAGTCGCGATCCGCTCGAGCTTTTCCGCCGGATCCGTGATCGTTTCGAGTTCCTTCGCTGCTTCGGAAATGAACTCGGCCATTGCGCGGTCAAAAATAGAATGCAGTATGTCGTCTTTGCTCTTAAAATAAAGATAGACCGTTCCGTCGGCAATGCCCGCCTCTGCGGCGATATCTGCTACCTTGGCGTTAAAAAAACCTTTACGCGCAAAAACCTTTGTCGCCGAGCGAAGAATAGCCTCGCGTTTATCGGCAACCACTATCTTCGCCGTTCCATTTATGCGTGAGGTTCGGATCATGTTGATTCTGACTTGCCTATGAATGAATGCTCATTCAGTCTAAGGCTATACCAAAACCGAAATCCAAAGCAAGAGGAAAGGACTCAGTAGAATGTAATAAGTTTGTATTTGGAAAATGAGATGGCGGAGAGGACAGGACTCGAACCTGCAAGCGATTACTCGCGGTAGTTTTCAAGACTACTGCCTTAGCCAATTAGGCTACCTCTCCACACAACCTGATGCCCTGTTATTCCAAGAACATCTTGAACGAAATGCAGTGCATTGCAAACACGGCATAAAACATTGTAAGCGCTCAGATCCATTTTGTCATTCACTATTGCCCGATAAAATTGCCGATTCTGCGTTGACTTTAGCGATTTTCGCCCTCCACCATGAATGTGGTTGATCTCCAATATTGAGAAATCGTCGCACCCGCAGTTTGCACAAAATTTTCCACCGAGACGTTCCATAGCTCTTTCTCTGACTCGTTGATGTTGTTCACGCCATTTTCGTCTTTCTTCTTCCGGATCATAATCCGTACTCTCTTTCCGAAGCTTCCGCCATTCGGCCATATAGCCTCGCATGTAGCTGCGATGGGTTTCTTTGCCCTTTTCGGTCGAACGATAGCGATCACTTTTCTCCGTCATGTCGGCGATCATAGCACAACTACAGGAGCAATTTGTTAGGTGACCCTCACAGGCAAAAAAACTTCCCGGCTGACAGCAGATCAGGCCGGGAAGAAAGAGGGTAGCAATCTATGTGAACTCTATTCGGTCAACAATTTCGATATCTGGGCGTCGAGATTTTGCGACTTGTCCCAGCCTTCGGCACGCAATTGGATCGCGCCCTGTTTATTGATCAGGAAATATGACGGAAAGCCCATATTGATCGATCCATCCTTGGACATATTTGCGTATTTCAGCACAACGCCGAAACCATTCGTCAGGATAGTGTAATTGAACGGATTTTTTTGTAGATACGGCTGAACTTTAGCTTCGCTTTCCATCGTCAGGGCGAGGAAAACGACATCTTTATCTCTATAGCGTTCGACGACCTGGTTAAGCTTTGGAATTTCGCTGTGACAAATAGCACATTTCGTCGACCAAAACGTAAGGACGACAACCTTGCCCTGCAATTGGCTAAGGTTTATTGGCTTTCCGTCCATCGACTGGGCCGCGAAATCTGGCGCGGCCTGACCGATCTGGAGATTTTGCTGGGCCATGGCTGCGGCCGCCAGCATTAGTGTGAGAATTATCCCGTAAATAAGACGCATATATAAAACTGTTGTGGGGGATACAAGGACGTTAAAAAGTGTTGAACACTCCTTAAGTATAAAAAACAGTCAATGGGGCAATACTCCAGAAATAAAATTTTCAGTCTATGTGGATCTTTTCAAAAAACATATTCCGGGACCTGGTGATCCCTCGAAAAGTCGCCAAAAAACGTGGGTGGCGGCGGAACATGTTAGAATTTGGTAATGCTTTTAACCGAACTTGGGGTCCGGGATTTCCGCAATTTACGGGGGAATATCGCTTGCGGGGGCGACCTGAATATATTACTAGGTGACAACGGACAAGGCAAGACAAATTGGCTTGAGGCGATATATTTGCTTGCGACGACGCGTTCGTTTCGCACTTCAAAACTTATTGAAGCGGTTCGTTTCGATGAGAAAGTAGCCGTCGTCAGCGGCAAGGTCCGGCAATCGGAAGACATCACGCGTGAGTTGCGGGCGGTAATTGAGGGCAATACGAAGAGTTTTGCCGTAAATGGCAAGCGCGAGCCGGTGCAGAGTTATTTGGGGCAACTGCACGCTGTGGTGTTCAATGCCGACGAGCTCGAGATCATTCGCGGAACGCCCGATTCGCGGCGGCGTTTTCTGGACGAATCGATCACCGCCATCCATCCGCCTTACGTCCAGACAACCGCCGACTATGGCCGCGTCATTCGGCAAAAGAATTCACTGCTGCAGACCGCACGCGACAAGGAATATTCTCAAGAGAAAACTGGCGAGCTGCTCGTTCCGTGGAATCAACAATTGGCGACGCTTGCCGCGAAGATCCACCGTTCGCGGGTACGTATCGTCGAGCGGCTGAACGAGGCAATGGAACCGGGACTTTTTGGCGGCGACGATATTTCGATCAGGTACGCTTCGTCGCTGGAGGAAAAGGGCGATCTGGCGGATTATGAGACGTTGATAAGCGAGCGGCTGAGACTGCGGGTGCAGGCTGAGACGGTGGCGGGACACGCCCTGATCGGAACGCACCGCGACGATCTGGAGATCATGCTCGACGGCCGGGAGATACGCAAATACGGCTCCGCCGGCCAACAGCGAAGCGCTCTGCTAATGCTGCAGCTCGCCAACATCCGCATCTATCACGCCCAACGCGGCGAATATCCACTATTCCTGCTCGACGACATCGACGCCGAACTCGACTACAACCGCATCGGCCAGCTATTACAATACCTTCACGGCAAAACCCAAACCTTCGTCAGCACATCAAAAGAATCTTTCGCCGACCAGTTCGGAACAGGCGCGAACATAATACGCGTGACGGCAGGAGCTGTAATGTCAGAACCACCTGCGGTAGCGGGTGGTTAAACGTAATTACCTCCTTCCTGCTTGAAATTTGTGGTTGATCGAGACCAAACCTCTTTTTTCTGCCAGCGCTGATCTCAGGAGTTCCTGAGTGATTTCCAATCACGAAGCCGCTTTGCGATCAACTCCGAGCGTTTGAGATCGTCGCGTCCGTTCAGAATGTCACAGTCGTCAGGCTCGGCTCGCAGGTAAACACCGGCCGTCCTTGCGTTAACTTCCGGGTTGGCGTCCGCGCGCGTCGTGAAGTACCCGGTTGCCCGGTCGGCGGATTCGATACGGATCTCGCCCGTTCCATCCAACTGCGGCGCGTCCGGGTCGAGCGGCCGTTCTCCCTTCCAATAATAAAAGATGCCCGACGAGTCCGGCTTCTCCTTCACCGCTTCGCTCCAGTATCTCGCCGACAGCTTTCCATTCTCCTGCCATGAGGTCCCGATCACTTCCAGCGTGCCGTTCTTATCTCGCCAGATTCGCAAAAGGCTCACGGCGGAAGGCTCGCGCTCAGTACGTGCGGTTAGGGAAAGCTGCCACCATTCGCCTTCGATACGCGCGACGCGGGTCGTCTCGGCCTCGATAGCGTTGCGAAGCTTTTTGTTAATGGCCCTTATCTCCACCGCGGCAGCCGACCCATATAGGATGCAGGTCAGGCCGACGAGATCGGTCGGCAGCTTCGCTCCGTTTGCGTGAAGGATAAAGGTTCGGCGCATTCCGAGTACGCCGCCGAAAAGACCCGCTTCGAAAACGACATTATCTCGCGGTGACGCCTGACCTGCTTCGACCGGATCAGAGACAGCCGGAGTTTTACTTGTCCAGTCGTCCTGCGCGAATACGAATACGGCAAAGTGGACCTCATGTGTAAGCTCAATGAGTCGCTCCAAAGTCGTGGTTCCGGGATTGAAGGATGTTGTCCACGGCACGACCTCTGCGACATCTGCGAGACCGCGTTCCAGTGCCAATAGCAGCTTCGCCTGCTGTCCTGATGAACCTAGAAAGATGCGAGGTTTGTTCATTCGTTTCTAGTACTGAGCCACAATACTGAGTGTTCAGAACAGAATATACACTGAGAACGCATCATTCAAGGACTAAGAGTTTGCGGAATAAGGCCCCGGACAAATGTGAGTAGTTGGTTCGTCTTTTACTGTGGTGCGTTCTTTTGGGCCGCTAGTTTTTCGCGGAAAGCTTTTTCGGTTTCGGCCAAGTAATCGGTGTAAGATCTCGGATCAATGAATGGATTGGGATCGTTCTTGAGTTTCTCTGATTTGCCGAGGAGGTCAAACGCGGAACCGTGCGAGGCGAAGAAGACGTCGACCTTCATCTTTTTGGCGGCGGTAAAGGTTGATTCGAAATCGGTGACGATGTTCGGGTACATTGTGTTGCCAATAAATTTATAACCGGGAGCGGAAGTACTGCCAAAGAAAATGACATTTAAGGTTTTGCCACTGTCCTTTAGCTGATATGTCCAGGCCGTGCTTCCTTTTGTATGGCCGGGTATCAGTACTGCCTTTAGAGTAACGCCGCCGAGCGAAACTTTATCGCCGTCCTTTACCACGCGGTCAACCGTTACCGGCGAATAAGGCAGTGTGTCGCCCCAGATAAAATCTCCTTTTCCCCCATTTTCCAACCCGACCTTATCTGCCGCACTTGCTACCATTTTTGCACCTGTAAGTTTTTTTAATTCGGCGAGGCTGCCGGCGTGATCGAAATGCGACTGCGTGTTGAGCAGATACTTTATGTCCTCGACCTTAAAGCCGAGTTTGACGACGTTCGCCTTGATCTGCGCTCCCGTTTCTGCATAGCCGCCATCCACCAAGATATGCCCGTCCGGCGTGGTGACGAGAAACGACGTTACCTCGGCCGCTCCAACGTAATAGATATTGCCGATCATGCGAAACGGCTCGATCGGCGTGTTCGCCCGACGATCGTCAGCGGATGCCTGTGCAAAGATCGAGCGGGATAAAAGCAGTGTGATCAAAATTAGTTTCATTATGTGAATTATAGAGCGTCGGCTGAGGGGTGGCGAGTTGTGAGTGATGGGCGGCGATTGAAAGTGGCGAATGATAAGAGATTGGTGACGAATGGGTCGCAAGCAAGGATGCTTGCGACCCCGTCATTTAAACTTCGAACGGGATCTCGGCGTTTTGTAGGACGCCTAGTTCGTTGCGGCTTACACGTTCGAGAAGTTTTGGGTCGTCGAACATTTTTACGAGGCCGTTGACCGTTGCGTAGCGCGATTCTTCGGCGACGGAAACGGCGAGGTTGATATATGTGCGCATATATTGGTCAAGCCCGTCGAGTAGAGCACCGCCACCGGTTAGTATCACGCCGCGATCATATATATCGGCCGCGACCTCGGGGCGAAGTTCGGTCAGCGTGTCTTTGACAAGCTCGGCAATGCGGCGGACGACTGATTCAACAACTGGATAAAGCTCACCTGTAGTTATCTCTACGGCATGCGGGCTTCCGGTTTGCACATCACGTCCGCGAACCTCCATCGTCTTCGCGATGTCATCCGGCAAAAACGCCGACGCGAAAGATGTTTTTAGAAATTCGGTCGTTTCCTCGCCCACCTGCAGGCCGCGATGACGGCGAAGGTGCGTGGCCAGCATTTCGTTTATCTCATTGCTGCCAAAGCGGTCGCTGGCGGAATGGACGACCGTCCCTTTTGCGATGACCGCGACATTCGTCGTACCCGCACCGATATCGACGATGGCCGACGCCCGCTTGTCATTCGGCATAACGCCCGCGCCGAAGGCAGCCGCCAGGCCCTCTTCCATCAACTTTGCCGATGCCGGCTTCGTCAGCCGCGTTGATCAGAGCACGCTGCTCAACATGCGTCACGTCCGACGGCATGCTCATCACCGCCGAAAGCGAGATGTTCGATCCGCCGGTCTTCGCCTTTTTAACGAGATGCGCGAGCATCTTTTTCGTCCGCTCAAAATCCGCGACGACACCGCCGATCAGCGGAGCCTTGACCGAAACATCGCGCCCTTCGCGGCCGGTCATGTCAGCGGCTTCCTGGCCGAACGCAACGATCTCTTCCGTGATCTCGTTCACCGCGACCAGCGACGGTTCATCGACAACAACGCCACGGCCCTTAACAGCAATGATAGTGCTTGCCGTCCCTAGATCGATAGCCATCTGGTCGGTAACGAATTTTTTAAGAGATGAGATCTTGAGCATAAATTGCGGTAGCTCGATTATATGCCTAATACGACGTGTGTGCCAAGAAAAATAAACTTAAATTATGATGATATTAGCCCCAACGAATTTCCAGAACATTTACAGGCTGAACACGGTTTTTAACCGTCAGCGGTTCACGAGCGGTCACGGGGATTAGATTCCCGCTGGCGGCCGCAGTTGCCTCGCTCATCAGAATTTGCCCGCCCTCGGCGTTCGATTCGAGACGCGACGCGAGATTTACGGTATCGCCGATGGCCGTATACTCCGAACGTTTGTCAGAGCCGATGTACCCGATCGTTGCTTCGCCGGTGTGGAGGCCGATTCCGATCGAAACCTGGCCATAGCCCTCCGCGCGCAGTTCGTCATTTAAAGTAGAAAGCCGCTTCTGCATTGTAACGGCGGCCTTTACGGCGTTGAGAGCGTCTTCTTCGCTGACGGTCGGAGCGCCGAAGATAGCCATCAACCCGTCGCCGATATATTTATCGAGCGTTCCTCCATGAGTGAAAATAATGTCGGTCATTGCAGAAAAATAACGATTCAAAAGCCCGACGACCTTTTCTGGTTTTTCCTTTTCGGCAAGCGCCGTAAAGCCGCGGATGTCCGCAAAAAGCACGGTCACCGTTTGATTGACGCCGCCGAGCCGGAATGAATCGGGATTATCCAGCAACTGTTTTACAACATATTCGGGCATGAAACGGCTGTAGTTTGCACGGGCGACCTCTTCCCGGGCGAGGCGTTTATGGGCCTTTACCGTTTCTACTGTGACGGCCGTTTGGGCGGCAACGGCAGAGATTAGCTCAAGATGATCCGGTGTAAATGACGCAAAAGGATCAAGCCGGTCGGCGTAGATAACGCCGTGCACGTTCGATTCGGTAATAAGCGGAGCGCAGATCGTCGACCGAACGCCTTGCGACACGATGGACTCGGCGCCGAGGAACTGCGCATCGGTCTTTGCATCCTGCGATAGCAAAGCGACTTTCTCTCGCATCACTTTCTGCGTGATCGTGCGGCTAATGGTAAGCGAATCGGTCAGCTCGTCAATATGCGCATCGCGCGTTTTTACGCTGACGGGAACCAGGCTGTAATCGAGTATCTTGCCGTCGAGCGTTTCATCTGCCAGCAACGCCACGACGCGATCCGCCGGGCTGCCGCGAAAGATCAGATCAGTCGCACGGTCAAAGATCTCTTTTAGATCGAAAACTGTTCCGAGCGAGCGGCTCATCTCATAAAGCAGCTCGAGCATTTTTGCCTTGCGGCGAAGATCTTTTATCTCGTCAGGTGTAGCGATGGCAGATTCGATCGACAGATGCGATTGGCGGCCGATGATCTCATTTGCCGAGATCAACATCTGTGTCTGGCCGAGAGGCTTGTCGTCGTAATCGATGCCCTTTGCCGAATCGACTACGGTCGCCGCGTTATGCTCGACGGGAGCGGACGGAATCCCCGGAGCGTAGCTGACGTGATGTTCCGGAATAAAGGGCTGCGGCAGCGCATCTAAAAATGCGAGCTGGGTTTCGCCGATCACGATG
>Ga0193752_1003419_pt1 | contig 10950 bp, 7 predicted proteins | sample H1c1metaG_FD_144924 | JGI IMG/M metagenome (GOLD analysis project Ga0193752, IMG submission 144924) | Soil microbial communities from a riparian zone of the East river system, Colorado, United States - H1c1 | ecosystem: Environmental > Terrestrial > Soil > Riparian zone | place: USA: East River...
TGCGTCATTCAGGTGCAGCCCGCTCTCCCTCCGTCGGTGACGCGCACATGTGAATTCAACGCTGCACCTGAATGACGCAGATGCGATGCTAGCGCGGTGAGGCGCACCATGCGTATACCGGCCGTGATCATCGCGGCGCTTTGCGCGCTCACCTCAGGCTGCCTAGCGCGCTTCATCGGCGGTGACTACCGCGACTCACAACCCTACGCGTTCATCGCCGCGATCAACGCCGCGCGCGATGAAGGCGACCCGACTGCAATGCTCGTTCGGCGCGCACGAGCCTTGCTGCATTCCGCAGCGAAGGACGGCGTACACGGGGCGCCCCACGACCATCACTTCCACCTGATCGGCTTCGCTACTGGAACCAAGCTGGCTTGTGCCGATCTCTTGGATGCGCGCGACCGCGCTGGGCTGCGCGAACCCGAACGCCTGCCGGAGCTGCGCTTTACCGAAGACAACGTGTGGCTTCATCCCGACTATCACGATGTGATCGGCGTTCGGACCGTCCTGCGCCAAGCGCTCGCGAACGCCAACCGCATCGACGACGACGAAAGGGCCAACGAGCAGTACCTGAAGCGCATCCTCGACCTCGCGGTGGCGGCGGATCTCGGCGGCACCTATTACCTGTATGCATTCGACTACCGCTTCGATCCGCCTGCAGGCGAGCCGTCGCCGCCCGGGCTGCAGCCGAGCCGTGACCACTCGGACCTGTACGTGTCGAACGACTACGCGATCGCGGCCGCAAAGTGTTTGACGCAGCTCGCGAAGCACCTGGCCGACAAGCATGGGCTGCGAGCGCCGAGCTTCACGCCGGTCGCATCCGTGCATCCTCATCGGCCGCATGCGCTCACCGAGCTCGAGCGCCTGGCAAAGCTCGGTGTTCGCCACCTGAAGTGGTTGCCGCCGGCGCAGCACATCGATCCCGCCGACCCGCGGCTCGATGCGTTCTACCGCGCAATGGCCGGCCTCGGCTTCGCCTTGCTCAGCCACACGGGCAAGGAACACACGTTGCGCGTGGCCGACGGAGACGAAGACCTTGGCAATCCACTACGACTGCGGCGCGCGCTCGACGCCGGGGTCACGGTGGTGATGCTACACGCGGGCCGCGAAGGCGAAGAAGAGTCGGACGCGAGGAACTCGGGCGCGCCGCGCAGCTACTTCGAGCGCTTCCTCGAGATGATGCACGAGCCAGCCTATCGCGGCCGTTTGTTCGGAGAGATCTCGATGCTGCCCTACGTGGGCACGCAGGCCAAGATGGCGACGATATTCGCCGACCCTGACCTGCGTTGCCGAATGCTGGACGGTTCGGACTATCCCAGCCCGGCCCTCAATATCGTGCGCATGTTGAGCACCGAGCTGTTCGCATCGCGCGGGCCGCTGCGCTGGTCAGCGGCCGAGCAAGTGGGCACGCTGCGCGCACGTCGAGATGCGCTCGACGCCATCCGTCGACAGAACCCGCTGCTCTACGACTTCGTGGTCAAGCGTTCCCTTCGCTTCCGCATCCACGGCCGTTTGGAGCCGCTACCCGATGCCGTGTTCTACGACCTCGCCACCAAGGTCGCGCATCCGCAGCTGGGCTGTTCCCCAACCGAAGTGCCCGAACGCATCCGACCCACGCCGGTGGTTGCGCGTTAGATGCTCTCTAAATGCGCGCGGCCCCATGTTCGAGCGGTGGCGTCGCTCGCCATGGTGGGCTCGTGGCTGCCCCTGTCGTGGGCGCTGACCTTGTCGTTGACTGCGCCGTGGACATGAGCGCCACCCTTGTCATTCCCGTCGACGGAGGGCTCATCAAAGAGGGTTCTGCACGAGCCAAGCGTGAAGTGCCCGCGTCGCGGCGCCGCGGTGCGATCGGGCGTTCTTCTGATCGGACGGAAGCTCGGCGCTGGTCTTCCCCACGTCGGGCAGGAATAGGTGCGGGTCGTAACCAAAGCCGTTCTCGCCGCGTGCTTCGTTCGTGATCACGCCGGGGAATGTGCCGCGCGCCTCGAAGAGGACGCGTCCCTCCGCGTCGACCAGGCACAGCGCGCACACGAAGCGCGCGGAGCGGTCGACGTTGCCGAGACGCCTTAGCGCCGAAATCAGCTTCTGGTTGTTGGCGCGGTCTCGTTCCTCACGCGTGTGACCGACGCCCGCGTAGCGCGCCGAGTGCACGCCCGGCGCGCCCCCCAGGGCGTCGACTTCGAGGCCGCTGTCGTCGGCGAGCACGGACATCTTCAACGCGCGCGCGTACGCCACAGCCTTGATCCGGGCGTTGCCCTCGAAGGTGTCAGCGTCTTCGACGGGCTCGGACAAGCCGGGCGCCACCTCCGCGAGGCTGCACACCTCGATGCCGAGCGGCACCAGCATCTGCGCGAGCTCGCGCGCTTTGTGGGGATTGGTAGTGGCAAAAAGGAGCTTCATGCGTTTAAGGTAATCGATCGAGTAGCTCGATGATGACGCCACCTAAAGGCGCTGAGGATTCCACGCGCGCGCCTCGCCGGCGGCCCGAGATTCTCGCGCCCGCCGGCACGGAAGAAGCGTTCGTCGCGGCGCTCGCCAGCGCAGCAGATGCCGTTTACCTGGGCTTGTCCGAGGGTTTCAATGCCCGCGGGCGCTCCACAGCGTTCAACCTCGACGCGCTGCCCGAGCTCGTGCGTCGCGCTCACGCCGCCAACGTGAAGCTCTATCTCACGCTGAACACGCTGGTGTTCGAAGACGAGCTCGCGAGCCTCGAGCGGCTGCTCCGCGGAGTGGTCGCGAGCGGGGTGGACGCGCTGATCATTCAAGATCCGGCGACGGCCTTCATCGCTCGCGCGTTGTCGCCCGAAATCCGCCTGCACGCGAGCACGCAGATGACCATCTCGAGCTCGGAGGGCGCCGCGTTCGCGGCCACGCTGGGTATGCAGCGCGTAGTGCTGCCGCGTGAGCTGAGCACTCGAGAAATCGCCCGCTTCACACGCGAGAGCCCGATGGAGTGCGAGGTGTTCGTGCACGGCGCGCTGTGCATGGCCTGGAGCGGGCAGTGTTTGACCAGCGAAGCGTTCTCGGAGCGCTCCGCGAACCGCGGCCAGTGCTCGCAAGCCTGCCGCATGCCCTACGAAGCGATCGTGGACGGAAATCGGCGCGAGCTCGGCGACCAGCGGTACCTGCTGAGTCCGCAAGACCTCGCGGCCCACGAGGCGCTGCCCGAGCTGCTGGACGCGGGCGTGCACAGCCTCAAGATCGAAGGGCGTTACAAAGGCGCCGCGTACGTGAGTACCACGGTCGACTCGTGGCGAAACTGGCGCGATGCGTTGCTTCGCGGCACTACGGACGATGATCGCGAGCGCATGCGCCGTGACGTGGAGCGCACCCAGCTCACCTTCTCGCGGGGCGGCTCGCTGGGCTTTCTGCACGGCGACAATCATCAGACGCTGGTCGTGGCCGTAACGCCCAAGCACCGCGGCCTCGCGCTGGGCGAAGTCATCGACGTGCGCGCGCGCAGCGTGCGGGTAGCGCTCACTGGCGAGCGCGACTTGCGCGAGCTTCTGCGCCCGGGCATGGGCGTGATGTTCGAGCTCGTGGCGCGCGCTGAGCACGATCCCGAGAACGCTCCGGGGGGACCGCTGTTCGGAGTTCGGTTCCTCGAAGACCGCAGCTTGGAGCTGCGCTTCGGGCAGCCTGGACCGAACCTATCGCGCGTGCGCGTCGGCGATGCGGTGCGCCTGACGGGCGACCCGGAGATCACGCGCGAGGCCGAGCGGCGTGTGGGCCAGCCCGCGCGCGGCCGCATACCGGTCGCGCTGTGCGTGCGCGGGCGTGCGGGCGAACGACTTTCGGTGGAGGCCCATGCGTGCTTCGGGGACCGCTCGCTCCGTGCCATTAGCGAAGCCGAAAGCGCGCTCGCACCCGCGCGCTCCGGAGGGCTCGACTGCGCGCTGCTCGCGGAGAAGCTCGGCGCGTTCGGCGGCACCCCGTTTCACCTCGCAGAGCTCGACCTGACAGAGCTCGAGACCGGTCTGCACGCGCCGGTCTCGGAGCTCAAGCGGTTGCGCCGCGAGCTTTCGGCGGAGCTCGAAGCGCAGCTTCTCCGCAATCCGTACCAGGAACCGTCCGCGAGGGTCTGCGTGCCCGAGCTGCGTCGCGAACTGTCGCGGACCAACGGCGACGACGTGGGTCCTCCCGAACTGATTCCGCTCTGTCGCACCGACGAGCAGCTCGAAGCCGTGATCGCGAGTGGGCTCGGTGCCGGTGCTGAGGTGGAGCTCGACTGGATGGAGATGGTGGGGCTAGGGCGCGCGGTAGAGCGCGCGCGGCAGGCTGGATTGCGTGTGACTCTCGCGACGGTGCGCGTGCAGAAGCCGGGCGAAGAGACCTACGATCGCCGCATTGCGACTTTGAAGCCCGACGGCGTCCTGGTGCGCCACTGGGGCGCGCTCATGCATTTTGCCAAGCACAGGCGTGCCACTGCCGAGTCTCCGCCCAGCGTGCATGGCGACTTTTCGCTCAACGTCACCAACTCGCTCACCGCCCATCACTTACTTGGCCTCGGCTTGGCCACGGTCACGGCCTCCCACGATCTCAATCAGACGCAGCTGCTCGAGCTGCTTGCGCACGTGCCTCGCGGCCGCGTCGCGCTCACGCTGCACCATCACATCCCCACGTTCCACAACTCGCACTGCGTGTACGCGCATCTGCTGAGCAGCGGCACCGATTACCGCACGTGCGGCCGCCCTTGCGAAGCGCACCGCATCGCGCTGCGCGACTTCGCCGGTCACGAGCACCCGGTGGTGGTCGACGTCGGCTGCCGTAACACGGTGTTCAACGCGTTCGCTCAAAGCGCCGCGCCGCTCGTCCCTAAGCTGCTCGAGCTCGGGGTGCGGCGCTTCCGCGTGGAGTTGGTCTGGGAGCGCGCCGATGAGGTGACACGCACGCTCATTGCCTATCGCAGGCTGCTCGCTGGTGAGCTGAGCGCGAACGAAGCGCTCCACGCCGCCGCAGTACACGAGCGTTATGGCGTCACCACGCCGCTGCGCGTCCGCGCGCGTTGAGCCGTAGTGCCACTCCGACCACAGGACCGAGCTGCAGCGCATGCTCGTGGGCGGATGAGGTCAAGGGCCACGATGCCAACGCGAGACGTCCGCCGCCATTGGCTGCGCATTCCGGTTGCCGAATCTCGACGCTCGAAACCTTCATCGCGCGGGCATCGTTGATGCGACCCAACAATCTATGCATGTCGTCGCCATCATCATTCGTCGCTCAGGTAGTTTCTGCCTACCTATTGCTCTAAACTTTGGGTCTGTTCTGCGGAGCCGCGCACGCCGAGAGCCCAACCGACGCCCACGTGGAGCGGCAGTTCGGCCTCGGTCTAATCGTTGGGCATCCCAATGGTTTGGCGCTCAAAGGATGTTCTCTTTCCGGACACTGCACCGGACACTGCAATCGACGGCGCTATCGCTGACGAATCGTCGTCAACAGCGACTCGACGCGGTCACATTCGCGCGTAGGTGAGCGCAGAGGTCTTGGCATGCACGCAGGCACGCTCAACATTCCCCAGTATTTGCGGCGTCGCACTGCGATCATCCTCCTCGCGATTACGGTCGTTGCGTTCCTGCTCTGCGCTCTGCTGCATGCGACGAAGCTCTACGCACGCTCCCAGTTGCAGTCTGCGCTGGGTCCGCACGGCAGCTTCGACGAGCTGACGATCACGCCGTCTCGCGTGATCGCGAGAGGCATACGTATCGGGCGACCGGACGCGCGCTGGCCCGCGGACATGCAGCTGCACGCGTCGACGGTGACCCTGGACATCTCCCCGCGCCAGCTCCTGCTGAGCCCGCGCGTCATCTCGCGTGCCTCGATCGATGGCCTGTACCTCGCCATCGTCAGGAACCGCGATGGGTCGACTCACGTGGTGCCCGAGCTGAGCGAAGTGCGCCGCGGCGCTTCGGACGAGGCTGTACAGCCGGGCAAGGCGTTGTTGCTCGAGGAGCTCGAGTTGCGCGACGCAGCGATCGATTTCATCGACGATTCGATGCCGCGGCGCGTGCGCATGCGCGTGACAGGCATCGCCGGCACGATTCGACAGTTGAAGTTTCCCGAGTTCGACGAACGCTCGACGATCGAGCTGGCCGGCACGGTTCCCGGCCGCCACAGTCGCGGCGACATGCGCGTCTCGGGTGCGATGACCTTCGCGACGTTGGATGGAAAGCTCGCGCTACGCTGGCGAAAGCTCGACCTCACTTCGCTCGATCCGTACTTGGTCAAGTCGATGCGCAACGGCGTCGCGCAGGGCACGCTCGACATGACCTTGTCGCCGGTGATCGCGCATCGGCGTGTCATCGCCAAGGGTCACGTCGATATCCACGGGTTGAAGCTCTCGAAGAGCGACGACGTCGGCGCCAGTTTCTTGAGCATGCCGCGCGCGGCGCTGTTGGCTTCCCTCGAGGATCACAACGGCACCATCTCCACGGATGTCACCCTGCAAGGCAACCTGGACGACCCGAAGTTTTCGATCGACGACAGCCTGCAGACACAGATCGGGCTGGGCGCGGCTGCCGCTCTGGGCGTCAGCCTGATCGGGGTCGCGCAGGGCGTCGGAACGCTCGGGGTCGAGGGCGTCAAGGCGGTTGGCAACGCAGTCTCCGGGAACTGAGACGTCGCTAACGTCCTCGTTGCGAGGAGCCGCGGCGGCCCAAGGTGGCAAGTCGGGAGCAGCGATGAACACAACTCGGCGCCGCCTCGCGTGCTATCACCGTGAAGTATGCCCGAGCGCCCCGATCTCGAGTATTTCGTCCCGATTCTGCACGAGCGCCTGCGCGGACAACGCATCGCTTCGGTGAAGGTACAGAAGCCGACCATCTTGCGCATCGCCGTCAAGGGCGACCCTGCTCAGCTCTTGGTAGGCCACGTGTTTCGTAGCGTAGAGCGGCGCGCGCACTTCGTGATCTTCGACTTCGAAGACCCAGCGTTGCAGATGGTGATCTCACCCATGCTCGCGGGTCGTTTCTTGTTCGCCGAGCAAAAACTGCCGCGCGATGTCGCGATGACCTGGACGCTCGCGAACCAGGAGACGCTGGTGTACCGCGACGATGTCCAAATGGGGAAGGTTTATATTCTCGAGCGCGGCGCCTGGCAGGTCGTGCCGGGTCTGGAACGGATCGGTGTCGACGTGTTGTCCGATGCGTTCACGCCTGAAGCACTCGCGGCGCTCGCGAAGAAGCGCCGCGATCAGGTGCGCGTGTTCTTGATGGACAAGAGTGCGCTCGACGCGTTCGGCAATGCATACGCTGACGAAGTCCTATGGGAAGCGCAGATCCATCCAAAGACGATGGTCAACAAGCTCACCGCGGAGGACCTCACGCAATTGCATCGGGGCATGGTTACGGTGATGCGCCATGCAGTCGACACGATCCAAGCGCGCAAGCCTGCCCTCGATGAGAAGCTCCGAGATTTTCTGAAGGTCCGTAACCGTCACCACGAGAAGTGCCCGCGCTGCGGTGGCACGATCCGCCGAGCCGGCGTGCACGGCCACGACACGTTCTTCTGTCCGACGTGTCAGCCGGAGACGCGCAAGACTGGCATCGTGTCCTGGAAGTAGCAGGGAAGCTTCGCGGCGTTCGCGACGTCTCGTGTGCGTGAAGCGCTGTCGAGCCTCGCGACGAAACGCGGGTCATCGCAGCGGCACATGCGAGTGTTCCTCGTCGCTCGCCGCGTCAGGCCCGAAGCGCCGCACGAACAGCCGTGTTGTCCGTGCGCTCGTCGAGGCCGCGGTCGAGTGCCTCGAGCGTGCCGGCCAGCGACGGAGTGCGGTTGATCTCGTCGATCAGGTTTTTGGCATCGACCACGTCGTGCAGGTAGCCCTTGTAGGCGCGACGCATGGCGTTGATCGCGTGCCACTCGCCGCGATCGTTCGCCATTGCGACCAGGTGCGCGCGCGCCAGTGCGAAGCGCTCCTGCACGGTGGGCGGGCGGCGCGGGCCATGTTGATCCAAGCGGGCACGCACCTCGCCGAAGATCCAAGGGTGCTCCATCGCGCGCCGCCCGATCATCACGCCCGCGCAGCCGGTAGTATCGAGCGCGCGCTTGGCATCGTCCGCAGTGCGAATGTCGCCATTGACGATGACCGGGATCGAGACGACCTCCCGCACCGCGCTCGCCCAGCTCCAGTCCGCCCCGCCTCGGTAGCCCATTGTCGCCGCGCGGCAGTGAAGCGTGATTGCGCGCACGCCGACGTCCTGCAGCCTGCGCGCGATGTCGACGATCGGCATCTCCGACTCGTCGCCCCAGCCGATGCGCGTCTTCACCGTCACCGGCAACGCCACGCGCGACACCACCATCTTTGCCATCGCGACCATCGCAGCGGGGTCGCGCAGCCAGCCGGCGCCCGAGCCCTTGCGCGCGATGCGCGGCACCCAACAGCCGCAGTTGATGTCGATGTACGCCGGCCCCGCACGCTCGGCGATCTCGGCGGCCTCCGCGAGCATCGCCGGATCGGCTCCGTAGATCTGGATCGCGGTCGGCGCGTCGTGTTGCTCGAGCTGGATCTTCTTGCGCTCGAGCGGCCGGTCAGTGACCAGATTCTCCGCGCGCACGAACTCGGTCACGCACACGTCGGCGCCGTGCGCGCGGCACAGCCTGCGGAAGACCGCATCGGAGACATCCTCCATCGGCGCGAGGATCGCCGGCCGCGACGCAAAAACCCGATCGAAGTCGAAGACGCTCTCTGTCATGGACGAGCTTCTTCGAGCTGTCTGTATCTCGACCATCGAGCGGTTTCTAGCATAACGACGCGGCTGCGTGTTGTGCTGAGCTAAAGTCTGACCATGCACGAGCTGGATGTTCTCGACGACAAACTGAAAGCGATCTTCTGCGGCATCAACCGACCGCCGAGCGCTGAGGTTGCGGGCCACAACTTCTCGAGCTCGAGCAATCGCTTTTGGACTGTGCTCTATCGCGCGGGCTTTACGGATGTACTTCTGCAACCTCACGACGAGCGCCGCCTCCTCGACTACGGATACGGGGTCACAGCAGTCGTAAATCGAGCGACCAGCAAAGCAGCGGATGTGTCGCCGCACGAATTCAAGGACGCTCGGCTCGAGTTCGAAGTACGGATGCGGCGACACGCACCGCGCGCGCTAGCGTTCCTCGGCAAACGCGCATTCGCGGCAATGATGAATCTAACGAACGTCGAGTGGGGCCTACAACGGACGAGGTTCGCCGGCGCAACGACCTGGATTCTCCCAAACCCAAGCGGTCTCAACCGATCCTTCACGCTCAACGCACTGGTGCGCGCCTATACCGAGTTTCGAAGCGCCGTAGAAGCCACCTAGCGAGATGTCGATGATCTCGCGATTGAGAATCGCGAGATCATCGGCGCCGCCACGGTACCGAGTGAGCTGCTCTGCGTGCGTGCGACTTCCGTAGGCGGAGAGCGCCATGTTATGCCGTGATCATGAAACGTACCGCATGGCTCATGAGCTCGCTGCTTTTGGCGTGTGGAAGTGGACCGCGCCCCGCCGCTGAACAAACGCCGCAGCGCGCGCCGTTCGCCGCAGCGTCGTCGGCTATGTCATCGAGGCAACCGCCAGCCACGGAACGGCGGCCGGTGACCGACGTCTATCATGGTGTGTCCGTCGCCGATCCGTACCGTTGGCTGGAAGCCGATGACGACCCGGCGGTCAAGCAGTGGAGCGACACGGAGAACACCTACACGCGCGGCGTGCTCGATCGTTTGCGCGACCTGCCAGCGATCCGCGCGCGAACGGTCGAAGTCTACAAAGTCGAGTCGCCTTCGTATCGCGACGTGAAGCGCGCCGGTAGCGCCTGGTTTATCGAGGTCGCCGCGCCGCCGAAGCAGCAGCCGTACTTGGGCGTCATGCCCGCGGGCGGCAAGCTCAGCGAGCTGCGGGTGTTGCTGGATCCGAATCAGCTCGATGTGTCGGGGCGAACCGCGATCGACTGGTACGTGCCTTCGCCCGACGGCAAGCGCGTGGCGGTGTCGATCTCCAAACACGGGACCGAGTCCGGTGATGTCGGCGTGGTCGACGTCGAGAGCGGCAAGCTACTGCCGGACAATGTCGAGCGCGTCAACGGCGGCACGGCCGGTGGCGACGTGGCGTGGCTCGCCGATGGTTCGGGCTTCTTCTACACACGTTATCCGCGCAAGGGCGAGCGGGCGGCGGAGGATGAAGACTTTTACCAACAGGTCTACTTTCACGCGCTCGGCAGCGACGCGGCGAGTGATCGGTACGAGCTCGGGAAAGAGCTGCCGCGCATCGCCGAGGTGCAGCTCGAGCTCGATCCGGCAAGCGGACGCTTACTCGTCAGCGTTCAAAATGGCGATGGCGGCGAGGTCGCGCACTACCTTCGCGACAAGAGCGGCAGCTGGAGGCAGCTCGCTGCGTTCGCCGATCAGATCGCGCAGGTCACGTTCGCGCCGCACGATCGTTTGCTCGTCGTGTCGCGCCGCGGCGCACCGCGCGGCAAGCTGCTGGTGACGGATGCTCGCGCGCCCGACCTCACTCGCACCAAAGTGCTGGTGCCCGAGGCGGATGTCGCGATCGTCAGCAGCTTCATGGACGCGCGCTCGATCGCAGTCAGCGACGCACGCATCTACCTCACATACCAGCTCGGAGGACCATCCGAGATCCGCGTGTTCGACCACACGGGGAAGCCGCAGCCGATGGCTGCGGCGCTCCAAGTTGCGTCGGTTTACGGATTAATGCGCGACGGCAGCGGCGTGTTGTTCGCCAGCGAGTCGTTCGTCGACCCCGCGGCCTGGTATCGCTACGACGAGAAGAGCGGTCACAGCGAAAAAACTGATCTCGCCGAGCGGCCGCCGCTATCGATGAGCGATGCGGTCGTCACGCGCGAGATCGCCAACTCCAAAGATGGTACACATGTGCCCTTCACCGTGCTCATGCCGAAGGGCGCGACGCGCGATGGAACCGGCGCGTGCATCGCCACCGGATACGGCGGATACGGCCTCAGCAT